>Ga0163155_10004422_pt1 | contig 14465 bp, 9 predicted proteins | sample OliLakLV19SP4G1_FD_148611 | JGI IMG/M metagenome (GOLD analysis project Ga0163155, IMG submission 148611) | Freshwater microbial mat bacterial communities from Lake Vanda, McMurdo Dry Valleys, Antarctica - Oligotrophic Lake LV.19.SP4.G1 | ecosystem: Environmental > Aquatic > Freshwater > Lake >...
GACCGGAGAAGGCGGCACAATCAGTATCACATCAACAGGCGGAGACATAAGCGTCATTGGCAAAACCGGATTCGCAGCAATATCCGCGGCCGGACAAGCGGCGAGCGACGGCGGCATTGGCGGCAACGGCGGCAACAACGGCAACAAAGGTGGTACGGGCGGCGCAGGCGGCGATGGTGGTTCTACCGGGTCTGGAGGAGCTGTAAATATCAAGTCTAGCGGCGGCGACATCAACGTTGCAGGCGTAGATGTTTCAGGCGGCGATCATTATGGCGGCGGCGGTAAAGGTGGTGACGGTGGCTCGACTACGACAGCCGGCGGAGCCGGCGGAAGTGGTGGCGACTCGGGAGATATCGGCGGCGGCGGAACGATTACAATCGTATCTGCAACAGGTGACATCACCGCGACTGGGCTTGACGCAAGCGCTGGAAAACCAGCGGCCGCAAGCGTAATTGGCAATGGTGGACTTGGTGGAAACGGCGCCGCTACTGGTGGCGCAGGTGGTGCAGGTGGTGGAGCCGGTCAGGTGGAAGTTGGTGGAACTGTTTCGATAACGACTGGTCTCAGTCGTACCGTGACAATCGATACCATCGACGTCTCAGGTGGAGCGGCGAGTTCTGCCGGAGCCTCAGGCGGACAAGGCGGAAACGGCACCAGCAGCGCCGGTGGCGCAGGCGGCAAAGCAGGCGCGGGCACCTCAGGAAGTGACGGTGGAGAAATGACTATCACCGCCGGCACAATCGCCGGAGGGACCACGGTTTCTGCTGATGGCGGTGTCGGAGCAGCGGCTGGGACTGGCGGCGCAGGTGGTGCCGGCGGACCGAAAGGCGGCAAAGGCGGCAGCGGTGCAAACGGCGGAGACGGCGGCAACGGCGGAACTGTCATAACAGACGCCGACACCCCGTCGGCAAGCGGTGGCGCAGGCGGTGCAGCCGGCACTGGTGGTACCGGAACAGTAACTCCAGGAACCAACGGTAAAAATGGCAGCGCCGGTGACAACGGTGAAGACGGACTTTAATCAGCCGACCCTACAGGGACGGTGTAAGATTGATCTTCGATGGCATCGTCCATCAGCGAATGAGGCGGCACGGTGTAATGAATAAGCCATCAGCGTCGAAAGCATCAATCCTTATCGCGTTCATCGCAACATCCAATTTGGTGTTTGCTGATGAAGCTCGAGCAGGAGATACGAATCTTCCCGAGATTCCTTCTTACGCGCCGAATCCGTTCAAGAAAGCGCCCACAGTGGCTGTAAATCTAGCCGACAATATTGGAGCGCTAGAACGAACACTCTACGCAGATGTTAACGAAAACAAACCAGAAGACTTGCGTATATCAGCTCTTGAGCGCACCGTATTCGGTACCTCATATGCAAACGCAAAACTTTCGCTCGCGACTAGAACCGTTGGATTAGAGAAAGTCGTGGACCGGCTTTTAGCTGGACGAAAGCTGTTCGAGGAGAAGCGCTGGACTGAGACGATTAAGGAATCGGAAGAAGTTCTGAAACTTCTCGGGAAAGACTACAAAAGTTTAGTCCGAGCTGAAGTGCATTACCGCCTGGGCATGTGCCAATACGAGTTGAGCAACATCAAAAGGGCGGCAACAACCCCGGGAGTTAAATTGAACGGTGTAATGATCCGAGACAGCAAAGATAATTTGAGCAAAGCACAAGAATACTATAAGTCTCTTGGACAGCCGGACACCGCGCAAAAGATCACTGCCTTCATGGCAACATTCAAGGATCAGTCCGAAAAATCCTTCCTGTATTGAACGCCTCCCGCTGCACGTTAACAACAGATTCGCCTGTTCGAAACTCGATAGCATATTGCTACTTGACTGGCATGTTCGCCAATCAAGTAGCGCGTTAACTACTCGATTATCACGTGGTCGCTTGCGGTTCGACCAAAGGTTTCGCTCATGTACATTTCTTCGACCTTAGTTGGCGGAACGTTGTAGTCACCGGGAGTGGTGGCACGAATCATGTAGCTGTAATCGTAACTTCCGGCATACAACATTGATTGGAACGCTTCAGCCTGATGATCGCGCAGGTTTTGGTGTTCAAACCAATTGCGCGGCCACCACCAGAAGAACGATGATTCGGCCATGGCGATTCTCTTAGAGCTGAGTGGGTGACGCCCTCCGGTCGGAGCAGATGTGCCTGATTCAGGCACTTGCGTTCTTGTTCCGGAAAGGTCAGGGTTCAATGGCTCTGCCCCAGCAGGAAGTGGATCCATCATCGCAACGTGATAGCGCGCACCAGGGGTGGTGAAGTGCAATTTCGTTTTAACGGTTGAACCCGCCTTAATATGCCAGACGCCTTCGGCATCTTTCTTGACGTCATCCTTGTTGTCGACGCCTTCATAGACCCGCTCCACAGCAAATCCAAAATCTGCGGGTTTCAACGTCAAATTGCGCGGCGCGTAGTCCAGACCGATTCGATAATAGAGCCGACCCGGTCCGACTTTGTTGATGACAATGTCGTCATCGTTTCGCTTCACAAGGTAACTTGTAGGAATTGAAACGGTTTTACTTTCGGTAGTGCGACCAACAAATTTTTGCAAACCAACCATGGTTTCGCCCAGCCAAGCCTGGCTCTCAAAGTCGGGTTTCTGCTTTTCATAAGTTCCGAAATATTGGTCGAGAGCTTGAAGTATGTATCCGTTTTCTTGAGTACCTTCCCACATTCCATTTTTCCTGTGCGCAAGAAGACCTTTCACCATCTTCGGTATCAGTTCGCTTTCAGGTTGATCTGCCATCAGTGCTTCGAGCACAATCGCGTCGGTTCTTCTAGGTGAATAGAACACGCAATAGTCCCAGACGCCATAGCCGACGTCGTTAGCGGACGCGGTCGACGCGGTTTCTTTGATGGTGGCATCAAACTGCTTTCTAATCAGTGAAACTTCGTTCGCCGAATCCTTGTCCTTCGAAATCACCGGCAATAACCATCCAGCGCATTCCAGCGATAAATCACTCGATACCCGGTCGGATGCCATTTTCGCCAACGGTATCACTGGCGGATTTGAAGAATCTTTGCCTGGTGGGCGCAACGCTCTACGAATCAGTCGCCGTGCAGCAGAAGGATCGCTATCGTTCATACGATATCGAACGTTCAGAGCGCGTGCTTCGATACTGATTTTGGTGCGTTCACCATATTCCTTTGGAATATGTGAGGCGATATTTTTCAAGTATTGTTCGCTCCGCTTCAGAACTTCCTTATCCACGACGTAATCTTTATTCGTTGCCAGATTGAGAGCTTGAGCCACTTGGATGGAAACGTAAGGCCATCTTTCGCGTTCTCCAACTTTCCAAAGTCCAAAACTTCCGTCGGAATTTTGTCTTTTGACAAGCAGGTCGACATCTTTTTTAATCAGAGCTTTAAACTCTGCTTGTTCCGAACCATCAAGTTTTCCGAATGAAACAAGAACATCTTGCAGTGACAACATCGCGATCATTCGCGACGAAATTTGCTCAGAACACTCAAAGCTGTAATGCTTGAGGTAGAAGTAAGCGTCTGTCAGAGCCTGCACCGCAGTACTGCTCGTCGTGATGCTCAGACCGCCGACCTGTTCAAATACATCCTTCGGACGAACCAGTTGTTGCTGGATCGCGCCTTTATCGATTTGTCCGTAGGTGGCGAAAGTTTCCATTGATGCGGGCACCAGCACCGGTATCGAAAATTCTGCGGCATCGGATGCGCCAGAAGCTACAGCCGCGCATTGAAAACTAGCCTTGCCTTCATCTATGGTGGCAACAGGAAACCGCACTTCGACGCGGTTGTTGGCAGGAACTTCCACTATCTTTCCGGCGGATTCGATTAAATCAGGATTCGCTCTATCCCCGCTAGTGTCGCTCTTAGCGGCGTCAGCTCTAGTTGCGTCAGGATTCGAATTGCCACTGCTGTTCTGAGAACTCGAATTGAAGTTGGAACTGCCACTGCCGTTCTGAGTATCCGACTGCGAGTTGGAACTGCCACGGCCGCTCTGAGTATCCGAGTTCGAACTGGAATCGCCATCAGATTTTTGCGCATCTGGTTGAGAATCTGACCCACTATTAGAGTTCGGTCCGCTCTTATCATCAACGTAACTCTGGGACGGCATTCGATCGTAAGACCGAAACTTGCTGACGTCGCGAAGTCTTGCGTTTGAGGCACGCAGAACCACTTCGACCTTTAACGGTTTGTTGGTTTGGTTTTGCAGCACCACGGGTAGTTCACAGCGATCTCCAAAATGTAGAAATCGAGGTGCTGATGGTTTCACCATTAGTGGCAGACGAGCTGTGACATTCGACTCGGTCGAGCCGAAGGTATCGTCGCCCGAGACAGCGACAGCCATTATCCGATAGCGTGTGAGGCTATCAGGAAGGTGCAGCTTGGCAGAAGCCTTGCCGTTTTCGTCTGTGGATAGTGAAGGGACGAACAACGCGAGCGCACTGAAGTCACTTCGAACCGTAATCTTCGGCTCTGGCGCTTCTTGCCTGCGTGACTTTTTCTCGTTCATCACCATGCCGTCATCGAGAGATGGGAGAGATGACTCCATCGTGGCTGCTTTGCCTCTAGCCAAACCTTCAAACCCGCCACCGAACGCCATTGGAGACTGCGGCGCCGGTGGCGGAACCATGCCGTTTTTCTTCATGAGGTCAAGTTCTTCAGGAGTTCGTGTCGGCAAGATCACATATTGACGAGAGTAAGCATTCTCTACAATTGACTGTGCGACTGGGTAGAACGCTTCAATTGGGTCAGACCACTTATAGCCAGCCAGAGCGAGGACAGCTTCATCTGCCACCGCCAGCGCCACCTGTGCATTTTTTACAGGCTTACCGTCTGCACTCTTCAACTCTATATCGATAGAAGTATCGGCACCGGGCGACAATTCTTTCTCGGCTGCGACTGCCTGGAGATTGAGTGTCCGAGCGCGTGGCGGCACTTTCAAATCGACCGTGCCCGACGCGAACGCGAAGTCCTTGCCGGTCAAATATGCTTCGATCGAAAGGTTTGGATAATAGTCTTTCGTAATTGGAATTTTGATAGTTTTCGATGATGTCGGCATGTCTAAAGGAATGGTCGAAACAATCGAATTTCTGCGAACAGTCACTACACCATGAGCTGGATAAAATGGAGACGAAACCATAATCTCGGCAACCTCACCGGGCTGATACTCTTTGTGATCCGGAATGATTACCAAAGTTTGCAATGTGGCTTTGCGCGCTTCGGCAGGAACATCGCCCTCAATCCATGTCGATATTCTTGTCATGTTCTTTCTCTCCTTGCCATCGAATACGGTGGCAACAACAAAATGCTGTCCACCTTCTTTAGGCATAAGATTGATTTGCTGAGCATGGTCTCCCGATGAGATCGATTGCTGGGCGACTTCGACGTCCTTGCCCTCGCGGTTGGTCTTCATCAGCCTAACGACCACGCGACTGCCAGGTTTTACCTTGCCGTCAATGTCAGTGGCGATTAAGCGCAAATCGACTGGTTCACCTTTATGGTAGAACCATTTTCCTGGTTTGACGCCGACATAGATATCGGCCGAATGCACAAGAAGCGTGACTTTGTCAGACCATGCTTGACGGTTAACATCGCTGACCGTGGCTTCGCAGCTACATGACATTGGCAGCGGTTCTTTAAACGAATCGAACTTCACATTTACTGTATTAGCACCAGCAGCGTCGGTGGAGCCATTGATAGTTTTCACCTCGATAGGGCCACCACCTCTAATACCACCACCTCGACCTCCGTGGTGAAAACCCTCGGAGCGGAACCAGAACGGCATCACCTTTCCAAAGGTAAACTCAGTCCAACCGGGCGGCGAGTACGAGGTTTCGCTGGCAGCGATAGACCAGGCTATTGGCGAGTCTTGCAAGACACCGCCCGCATAATATTGTGTCTTTGCAGTCAGGCTAGTGGTGTCACCAATGAGCATTGTGTTTCCTAATGAAGAGGAAACCTTCATTTCGAATTCCGGACGCCGAAACTCTTGAATTTTGATCGGAACTCGCGTCGTTCGGGTGCCGTTATCAAAATAATTGTCGAGCTTGACCGGCTGCCGTGAACCCGGATAAACAACCGGTTCATCCGAATGTGCCGTGACTACAATGCTGGCATCGCCTAAATTTACTTTTTCGGGAATGGTTGTTTCAAACGAAAATCCTGCGGTGCTATCAACCTTCGATTCTCCTTTGACCAATTCTTTTCCATCATAGCCTGATATCGTATACGATACCGTCTCAATTGCAGGTGTAAAAATCTCAAGGGCATCATTCGGCTTAAAATGTAGTCCGCGAGCCCAGCCCTTGACCGTTACCTTCTCTCCAGGCTTGTAGAGCTGCCGGTCTGTTACTGCATACCACAACATCTCATTTGCGCGTTCCGTATAAGACCAACCTGATCTGTATTGCGAGGCAGGCAAAATAGCAATGTCGTCGCCGCGCGTCGCGACAAGAACTTCTGACTTTTCGTAATCGCTCGAGATGGCCAACTTTGCCAATCCACTCTGGTCGGATAAAACCGATTCGTTACTGGACAAAAGCTTCAGGTTGACACCGGACAATGGCGCACCATCTGACAGCGCGGTCGCCAGAGCAACGAGTTGCCGTCCTTTGAAGGCGTCGACACCAAGCTTAGTGAATTGAATCCATGACGAGATTTTTCGGTCTTGATTCTTAGGTGCACCGACTGTTTCAACCTCGACCACGAATTGTCCAAGACCATTCTTCAAGTACGGAGTGAAATCGATTTCAACGGTAGCGTCTTCATTGCCAATCTTGTAAGACTTTGACCCCGCAACGGTTCCGACGTGAGTGGTTTTGTCGTAAAAGCTGGTTGAGAACTTTATCCAATCTGCAGGAGTGGTCTTATATATGGTGGCTTTAATTTGCGGAGTAGCCTGTGCGTAGACAGACAAAACTGGTTTCTGTCCAAACGGAATTGTGCTCAATCTTTCCATTTGGCTCAGATTAGTGTTGAGAGCCCCAGTCGTGAATGTGCCGACCACGTCTCGTCCCAGCGTCTGCCCAAAGGTGTCGGTGATGTCCTTGTCGAAAGTCACCGTGTACTTCGTAAACGGTTTCAATCGACCTTGAATCGCGATGTTGGTACCGCTAACCTGAACTTCCATCGGCGCGGGCGGATTAACCTTGACCATGGACAATTTGAATTTGTCTTTTGCATTGTTGATTGGATTCGAGAACTGAAAAGCTCGATAGCTCCAACGCTCCGGCGAGACGCCAGGTTCCGGAGAGTGAACCAACTTCATTTGACCATGAATCTCGACCGTGAAATCTTGCGACGCGGTAGTCTTTAATGGGCCCTCGAGAGAAGGAGTTCCGGGTAAGAATGAAACTTTTACTTTCGTTCCAAGTGGCAATGGCGAGTCAGATTCAAACGCGATCCACTGGTTTTTAGGCACATTCAAAACGGCTGATTTCCGCTCCGGGTCTTTCTCAACGACGGCATCGTCCACAAGGCGAACAGAAAAGTTTTCTTTGCCCGCTGTCAAACGAACATTTTTTAAAACTGCTTTTCTGTCAATATCTTGATCGAACACTGCCACCATTAGCGGTGACTGTACTTGCGGACCACTTTGCGGATAAAAGTTCTTAACGGTGACGGTCGGAGTCGTCATCGTCCATGACTGCTCTTTGCCGCTTCGCCCACCGTTAGCCGATTCTGTTCCAGCTGGAACGATGATCTTATATTCGGTCGACTTCGGAAATCTTCCTCTTTGCGGTTCGAACAAAAGCGTTTGAGTGCCTGCCCATTTATAATTTCCTGCGGGTTGCGGCTTCATAACCAAACAAGGAACAGTCGGAAGAGCTTTTGCCTCTGCCACCGGAGTCATCGGCTGCGAAAAGGTAATCGCATACTGGGTAACGGTATCAACAACGCCGTTATGGCTTACACGCAGCACCGTCGGTGGTGCCTTAGCTGTAGTTACAACAGGTTTTTCTCTCGGCGTTTCTTTGGGCGGAAACTCCTCCATGGTTTGTATACCTGGAAGTTTCGGTTTGACCAGAGAATCCTCAGGCATCACGAATGCCGTCTTCGTCACCGTCTTCAGCGGACTCAGTCGCTTCAACAATTCCTCAACACGGTCAGGAGCCAGGTCTTGCGCAGGTGCGGACGGGATCGTCTCGGCTTTTTCCGTCGGTGCCGCGCTCTCCGTCACCGAGAACTTCAGTTCCGCTTTCGGATCGTCAACCGTAGCAGGCTGATTAGCAGCGACCGCAGGCTCGACCTGAAACGGAATCAAATTAAGTAGAAGCAAGATAATAGTCAAACAGCTGCAAAGCACATCTGAGAGTTTCTTGTTTGAATACGTGCGTCGACGCATAGCGCCCCCCGAGAAATTATGCTGGTCATTGTAGCCTGTTGGCAAAAGTCGCGCCTGAATGAATCGCCGTTTCCCCGAACGAACGCGCTCGACAGGTCTTCGGGCACCCATCCCAAATTGCTATCCGCACCAATCAAATTGTTTTGCTAACCTAAGAATGCTAGAACAATCGCACTTAAGCAACCTCGACTCCAAAAGTAGTCAAGTCGTTTTTATAATGAGATAAGACGTCACCGCGACAGCAATTTCGCGGGTCGCTTGAGTAAAATTCGAGCCGCAGAAACAGCGGTCTTAATCGCGTTTTGCTCGCCTTCGATAAACGCTTCTTTTGATGTCACCTTCTCGCTTCGGGTGCGATTGGCAACCACACCACATACGGTGCCAGCTCTCAAACCTAAAGCGCAACACATCGTGAACAAAGTAGCCGCTTCCATCTCAAAATTCAAAACGTTCAATTGCTGCCACTCTTTCACACTGCCGCGCAAATGCTGCGGAACAAAACCCGTAAACGAATCATAGCGTTCCTGTCCTTGATAGAAAGTGTCTGTGGATGCGGTGATCCCGACGTGATACGGGATTTTTAAAGTGGTGGCACTCTCCACAAGCGCATTGGTGACCTCAAGATTCGACACCGCAGGATACTCAGGCGGCGCAAAACTTCGACTAGCGCCATCCAGACGCACAGCCGCATTCGAGATGACAACGTCAGTCACATCAATGTAATCCTGAATCGCACCAGTGCTTCCAACTCTAATAAATGTATCAACACCAATCTGCGCAAGCTCCTCAACGCAAACGGAAAGAGACGGACCACCACATCCAGTAGATGTCACCAGAATCGGCATGCCATCAAGCTCTCCAAGGTACGAGTTAAACTCACGCTGATGTGCAACCTGAGCAGCGCCATCAAGCTGTTCAGCAATCAAAGGCACCCGAAATGGATCGCCCGGCAACAACGCCACGCGTGCGCCTTGAATTTGATTTTTGCTGAGCTGAAGATGGTGCGCAATTTTGTCAGTCATTTCATCACCTGGTTTAACACCTGAGTAAACATCGCAATGCTAAAGGATAATAAGGGAAGCGCAGTTTTGTGACAACTGGAAAAGATGCAAACCACCGCATACTGATCAGACGATGTAGAGCTACAAACTGCCAGGACCAGTCAGACGTCCGGGCAGCTGGTGGTATGATCAAATTATGAAACTCCGAACCATTACTCATCCAGCTTCATTAATAGGATTCTTCTTCCTATTCGGACTAGGCTCCGGATTTGGTAAATTCATTTATGCGTTCCTGACGCTGTTCGGTTTCTTGATCATCCCGGCATCTTTGCTCGCGTTAGTAGCGGCGTCCTTGTATTTCATGAACCGCTGGAATGTTTGACGGATTTCGCAAACAGCTTTAGTTAGGACGTTAGGAGTCTAGTGAGAACCGCATTCATCACCATAATCTGCTGCTTCACAGTCGGTCTTGCTTGGGCGACGTTGTCCCAACATCTTATGAAATTGTCGCTTATCGCCGGTATGTCTGCGATTTCGCTTATATCGTTTCTGATTACTATTGTGGCTTTTCTGCCTTTGGTGTTCTTTGTAGTAGCGCCCGTGCTGATAGTAAGAATCAAACAATCAAGCACCACCGAAGTAAACTTTATTGTTGATCGATAGTTGATGGATGCAATGACGACCTAAAGCGCGGAGCCAATAACCTGCGCGTCAGATCTAATTACATTACGAACGAATTTTGCATGGTGGTTCTAATGCTCTGCTAACATTTATAAAATGAAAAACGTAGCATTAGTAACCTTCTCGGACGAACCTGACCTCACACCCGACGACGCGCTCCTCATCGAGCCTCTGGAACGATTGGGAATCGACGTGCACGCGGTGCCATGGGATTTGCCATGCCAATGGGAACAGTTTGATCTCATCGTTCTCAGGTCAACCTGGGGATATCATAAAAAACTCAAAGAATTCACTGACTGGATCAAATCGCTGCACGACAAAGGTTTTCCTGTGCAAAACCCAGAGGCGTTGATGCTCTGGAACACAGACAAACATTATTTATTGGAACTGAAAACAAAAGGTTTCAATGTAATGCCAGGGATAATCGTCGAGCAAGACGCGCCAATCTCCTTAGCCAAAGCCCTTCAAAACAATAATTGGAACGACGCAGTTTTCAAACCAGTTATTTCAGCCTCAGCATTTTTGACACATCGAACATCAATCGCTAAGGCGGAGTCCGATCAAGCCGCCTTCGAAGACGCGCTTGCTCACTCGGCTGTACTCGTTCAACCCTTCGCAGAAGAAGTCTGCGCCGAAGGAGAATGGTCGCTGATTTTTTTCGACGGTGTGTACAGTCACGCAGTTCTGAAGATCCCAGCCGCCGGAGAATTCCGCACACAGCCAAGCCTCGGCGGGCAATTAGCTCAAGTCACACCGTCGGAATTTCTCGTCACCGAAGCACAACAGATTGTCGATAGCCTACCGCAACAGCCACTGTACGCACGCGTCGATGGAATAAACAGTCAAGGACATTTGCTAATTATGGAGCTTGAACTGATCGAGCCGGCCTTATGGATATCATCGTCCCCCGGTGCGCCAGAGCGCATGGCGACCGCGATTTCCAGCGCCATCGCGAAATGCCAAACGGCAATTTTGTAGTCGCTAACCTTGCTGTCGCAAAAACCGCCCCTGATACTGACCGTTCTCAAAATAAGGTCCGTACTTCTCCGGCTCACATCGCACCGGATTCTTTCCCTCCAGTGTCCACATATAACGCCATGTCACGCCGCAGTACATGCAGTACTGAGTGATCGATCGTTCCATGTATCTCCATTCATGATTCATAATTCACCGCACACAAAATCGGAAAGTCGCCACTTTCATTCCCCATAAATTCAAATCTTTCCGTCTATTTATCCAATCATACGTTTGTGAAAAATTCGTGGCGCAGCGTTGGAGAGCCGAGTTAAGCCAGTGGCAGTGTATTCACGATTTCCAAATCTGCCTGCTGCAAGTTACGATTGATCCAGACCTGCCTTCAGTCGAATTGCCAGAGGATGAAGATAACGATGACGAGTCGACCCAAAACGGTGCGGAAGAGCTCTAGATTAGCCCCCCCCACCTTCAGAATCGGCCGAAGGCCTTCTTATACCGCTTCGCTGCTTCGATCGCGCGTTGCGCTGGTTTAGGCGGCGACAGTACCGCCTCTATGAATGCGATACGGTCGGCGTGAGACATTTCGATTAAGTCATGCTCCCGCAACTGGCGAGCAGCAGCTTCGGCGAGAATGGGTTTCGCCCAGCCGCTGACAGTCTCGCCTCGCAATGCCGCAGCTCGTTCAACTTGCTTCTTCAGTTCCGAGGGAAGGCGCATCGCTAGCCGATCGGCGTCGTTCGATTTTTTCTTAGATATTGCCATGACCGTAACCTACCTAGTTATCTGACCTCCAGGTATTGTGCGTCAAAATGACACTCATTGACAAGGTAGCTCCAATCACGAATTTATCTAGAAATTGCTGCATGGACTATGGTTTCCGCTTTTAAAAGTAGGAATATGTTCAACCTCATCGCTGATGGCGGCTAGTCGGAATCATAGAAGTTCATCTGGAAACTTAGTCGCGAAACACCATATTCGGTATCAAACGCGAATGCGGTCCAACTGGAGAATTCCGATCCAGTGGAATCACAGTCGGTGAGAAAGTTGAAGAAGGCCTTCATATGAGCGGTGGCGTGGGTTCGCATCAAGGCGACTGGCTTTGATCAAACGGTTGATCAAGCTCAACCTGCTCAGTTAAAGGCGTTGCAGAGAGTGTGTCGGTTTTTGGTTGGTCGGATGACGACTTTGGTTTTCGCGCTGTTACCATTCCAATCAACAGAACGACTGCCGCTATCAGGTCAATAGGTGCCCACCTTTCCCGGTCGAGGTGCACAGTGGCGAATGGATTGAACAGTACAGCGATGGTCAGGTAAAACCAAACCCAAACTTTGCGATCAACTTCGTGTGCGCGATAAGCTGCAAATACCGACACAGCACAAACGACAAAGCGCATAAATTTGTAGTAGTCGTATGGATGATCGCCGATAGCCCATATCAATAGGGCTATGGCTGCCAGTTGAGCGACTGTAAAAACCATAACGCGCCTCTCTTAGAAACCAACCAAGTTTACACTGCTGAGACGCGCCTAAACTGCATTCGGATCGTTTATTTGTAGCAGATTGGTATTCCTACATAATGCTTCGTTTGCGCACATCTTGGGTCTTATAGCGAACCCCGCTTGGCTGCGGTATCAGAGGTGGTGGCACATTCTTTGACATTGAGGATGTCCCGCACTTATCGTTGACTGGTGGCTGCTTGCGCGGGCTTGTATTTGATTCTGCTGGAGCCTGATTTTTACACCTGGCACATATCGAAGTCATGCTAGAACCTTATGAATAGACGATCTTGGAATTATTCGCGCGAGTTGATTCGGTGCGACCAGAAGAAGGATTCTCAGAAATCTTGACAGCGTATATACAACTGTATATACTTGAAGTATGGAATGCGAAGACGACCGATTTGAATGGGATTCCGACAAAGATGATTCCAATTACGACAAGCATGGAATCGGATTTGATGACGCAAAAGACATCTTCTTTCAGCCTACCTTTTATGGTCCCGCATTTACTGTGGACGGTGAGCAGAGAGCCCAAGCAATCGGCAAACTAAATGGTGTCTATCTAGTGGTAATTTTCACTGATCGGGACAAGAAAAAGCGAATAATCTCCGCAAGACCGGCGACAGAAGCCGAAAAAGAACGATTCAAAACCAACGCCAAAAGATGGAGGACTTTGTTCGACGAGACCTGAGTCTCAGACAAAGCAAACTAAAGATGACAAACAGAAAACGAAAGCGCAATATTGATTGGGAAAAATTGGGCGATGTGAAAGACGAAGATATTGATGTTTCAGATAATCCGGAACTAACAGATCAGTTTTGGGATAATGTCGAAGTCGGTGTTTTGTCCCCCAAAGTAGCTGTATACATTCGGTTAGATGAGGACATAGTGTCTTGGTTCAAGTCCTCTGGATCTGGCTATCAAACACGCATTAACGGCGTGCTCCGAAAATACGTGGACCATCAACACAAGAGCGCAAGTCCGGGTCTTAATGCGGTTTCACTAACTAATCAGGGGTCGTTCGCAAGGCTTAATGTTTCACAAACACAAAAAGGAGCAAACACTACTCCTGATGTTGATATTGCGCTCTCGTCTTGGTCCGCCGCGAATAATCGAGCCTGTTCAAAAACAAGCGCACTATTTTTCGGATCATCTCTGCCACCGATTTCAGGTATAAGAGGCACGCCACAACGACCAGCATCCCCGCTGTTTGACCATACCGTCAATACGCTGAATGGTCTTGCAGCACTCTACGCACAGACTGGTCGCACGGAAGATGCAATGTCGATTTACGCGCGCGTACTTGCTTTAATTAGGTCAAATGCGTGCTCTGATTTTGAAGCGCAACAGTTAGCCGACGAATTTACCGACGATCTACTAGCCAAATGACTGAAAGATCTGTTCTCAGGATCTAGCTTAAACGGCTCTGTTCCACAAACGCCTTGAACGCGGAACGTTTTAGTGGATTCAAGACTAGACCTAAACGAAGGTGGAGAAATTCAAGCCTCCGTATTTCGCGATGGTTTTGACTGAAACAAATCCTCGCCCGCAGCCAAACCACAAAGACAATAAGAGTTTTGTGACACCACAAGTGACACCACTCACTTTGGTATAATTTTACGCGCTCTAAAACCGGGCATATAATTGAAGAGCACATAAAATCATAAAATTACAATGACATACTGGCCGACACCGCAGGATTATAACGAGGCTATTCAAACTCCTCGAGCCTGTTTTGTCGATAATGACCTCAAGGGATCTATCATCGAGGTCAACCCAATGGGACTTCCAAGATCCGCCAGCGGCAACTTCGCCAGCGTCTACAAAGCCGTTTGCCCTGGACAGTCCTGGGCTGATCGGCGTCAAGGCCTTTTGCCGGTTGACGACAGTCAAATCTGCCGCTTGACATAACTGTTACCTCCTTTAGTTTCTTAGTCTTCTGGTTCTTTGTCGTCGATCGGTTTTTTCTTTGTTTTGCGT
>Ga0163155_10004428_pt1 | contig 14453 bp, 10 predicted proteins | sample OliLakLV19SP4G1_FD_148611 | JGI IMG/M metagenome (GOLD analysis project Ga0163155, IMG submission 148611) | Freshwater microbial mat bacterial communities from Lake Vanda, McMurdo Dry Valleys, Antarctica - Oligotrophic Lake LV.19.SP4.G1 | ecosystem: Environmental > Aquatic > Freshwater > Lake >...
GTTAGCCGTCATGAAGGGTTGTTCGTGGGATGACTCTCCCGGCTTTTGTCGTGCCGCCTATCAGCACACCCGCCCTGCAGCGTCTCGCCACATTTTATTTGGGTTTCGCTTAGTGCGAGAATAGCCGCATATAGCGGTTCTCATGCTAGTGAAGTGCATCAGAGTAGGGGCGATACGGCAGTTCGCCCTCCGATCTGTACCGCACCAGATCGATAATTGCTATACCCAAACCAATACAGCATTAGGCAATCTGATTAAAATAGCTGAAAGCTTTATACAGTAAAGCTTTCAGCTATTTTCAACCATTGACTTAATCGTTCTCTTTAGCTTCCCTTTAACCCCTTCTCAGGAAATTCTCAGGTTGTCATCAGTTAATGGCAGGTAAGTCCAGGGTAAATCCTGGTGTAACTCACTCACCTATCATCGGAGCATTGCATGAAAGTTAAGTATATCGCTGCTTTTGCCACGGCCTCAATCCTAAGTGCAGGAGTAGGAATTGTCTTTTCCCCTTCCCCAGTCATGGGATCTCAGGTAAGTTCTGGAACCATTATTAGTGCTGATCCCGGTGCCAGCGCTAATCCCTGTGCTGCCGCCAATCCTTGTGCCAGCGCTAACCCCTGTGCTGCCGCCAATCCTTGTGCCAGCGCTAATCCCTGTGCCAGCGCCAATCCCTGTGCCAGCGCTAACCCCTGTGCCAGCGCCAATCCCTGTGCTGCCGCCAATCCTTGTGCCAGCGCCAATCCCTGTGCTGCCGCCAATCCCTGTGCCAGCGCTAATCCCTGTGCTGCCGCCAATCCTTGTGCCAGCGCCAAATAGCCTGCGTGCAACTAACAGGGGCACGGCATGCTGTGCCCTTGCCACCGGAATGTCTACGAATGGGATTGATGGGTTGAGCCGTAAATCCCCGACCCTTGGATTAAGCGCTATCGCCGCTCATTCATCTATTATCGGAGTATTACATGAACGTTAAGTATATCGCTGCTTTTGCCACGACCTCAATCCTAAGTGTAGGGTTGGGAGGTGTTTTCTCTGGGTCTCTAGTGGGATTGGTTCAAGCAAATCCAGTTTCACAGTCTAATCCCTGTGCGGGTGTTAACCCTTGTGCTGGGGCTAATACCTCTACGACCCCATCTACTTCTACGACTCCATCTACTTCTGCGCCTCTAAGTTACTCCGATACTAATGGTCTAGCGATTCGGGGAGCTGATCCAGTAGCCTATTTTACAGAACAAAAGGCAGTTTTGGGGGCTAGTCAGTTTGAGTATGAATGGAACGATGCTACCTGGAGATTTGCTAGTGTCCAGAACCGCGCCCTCTTTGCTAGCAACCCGGAAGCCTATGCTCCGCAATATGGTGGCTACTGTGCTAAGGCCGTCAGTGAAGGAAATCTGGCTTCGATCAATCCCAACGCCTGGAGGATTGTTGATGGGAAGCTTTATCTTAACTACAGCGCAGATGTTCAACGGCAATGGCTACAGGATGTTCCGGGCAATATTGCGAAAGCAGACGCTAACTGGCCTGAAATTTTAGTTGGGGGCATTGTTCATCAATAGAAATGATGCTAACTCAAGCTGAAGCGCCATATACCAGTTCGGAGATAGCGGTGGCGATCGCCCAGGGACGAAACCTGGGGGCAAATAGAGTGTTCTTGTCGCCCGATTGAGCAAGGAGCTAACCCGTCCTGGCTGACCCTGCCATGCCAACTTTTATTCATCTTGAGAAAAGTGATGGTCAAGGAAATTGAGGGCATGGTTGCGCAGTTCGTAATACTCTGGCAGCTCTCGAATTTCTTGAATATGGCGCGGATGGGGAAAAGGAACGTCTAAAATTTCGCCAATGTGGGCAGCAGGGCCATTGGTCATCAGGACGATTCGATCAGCCATATATAGGGCTTCATCGACGTCATGCGTCACCATCATTACGGCCTGCCGATGGCTTTCCCAGATATCTAGCACCTGTCGCTGAAGCTTACCGCGCGTGAGGGCATCTAGCGCCCCAAACGGTTCGTCCATTAGCAGCATTGTTGGTCGAATGGCGATCGCTCTGGCAATACCGACGCGTTGTTTCATGCCACCTGATAGCTCGTCAGGATATTTATTGGCCGCCGCCGTCAGGTTTACCATGGCCAAATGTTCATTCACTAGCTCTTTCTTTTCTATCGGAGATAATTTCTTCAATACCTCATCCACTGCGAGGCGAATATTTTCGCGTACCGTTAGCCAGGGCAAGAGAGAGTACTGTTGAAATACCATCATCCGGTCTGCTCCCGGCTTGCGGATTTCTTTGCCTTGGAGCCTTACAGAACCCGAAGTTGCTTTTTCTAGCCCTGCGACAATTTTCAGCAGAGTCGATTTCCCGCAGCCCGAATGACCGATTACGGCTACAAATTCATCGGCTCGAATGGTTAAATTAATCCCATCTAGCACCGTGAAGAACTTGCCATCCCCGGTTTTGTAGCTCTTAGACACATTTTCAACCACCAAGAATTCTTCAGAATTGAGCGATAGAGCGCGATCGTCCGTAGCGTAAGGGAGGTTATGGTTCAACATCCTGATTTCCTTAAAGGGGGTTACAGCAATAGACACAGCTAAGCCATGTAGATAGATTGAGCCGCATTGGCGCGAATTTCGAAGCTGTTGAGGTAGCGCACTGGCTCGCTAGGATCAAAGGGGTGGCGATCGATGAACCGTTCAGCCGCTTCGACTTGATAATCACTGCTGGGGCACTGGATGCCCATTTCAGTAGCGATCTCCCGATAGAGATCTGTTCTCCAGGCAATGCGGGCTTTGGCTTCAGCGTCCTTTGGGAACTCTGGAATTTGCCCCCAGCGGGCAGCCTGAGTCATTAGCCAAATGGCCTGAGACTGCCACAAAAAGGTGGAATGGCTGCCAGACTCGGTGGCTAAATCAGGAGGTAAGTCGTAGAACAGAGTGGTTTCAGCGGACTGGACGACCCGGTTTTGGCCATCGAACCCGCCGTAGTTATAGTTGCCAATGATTCCAGGCCCGGTGAATTGGGTGGTGCATGCAGGTAGCTGCCTCACATCGCTCGGGTTAATCACCGTTGGCACAGCACAGGTGCGGGGTTTTGCGCCCGTAAACGATCGCGCCGTAATTAGTTTGGCAACTTCTTCGCGATTTTCGGGTTTGCTGCAATATTGGCAGGCTTCGATCATCGCTTTAATCAGCGAGCGATAGGTTTTAGGATTCTGGTCGATGAACGATTCCTGCATTGCCAAAACGCGATCGGGATGGCCACGCCAGATTTCGCGCCCCTGGGCAAAGGTAAAGCCGACTCCCTCATTGCCTGCGATCGCTCTTGTATTCCAGGGTTCGGCGACCATATACGCCTGCATACTGCCAATCCGCATGTTGACTACCATTTGGGGCGGCGGCACAATAATAATGCGAAAGGCTGTCAGCGGATTGATCCCCACAGCGGCGGCTAGGTAGCGGACAAAGTATTCATAAATAGACGAGCTGAGTACGACTGCCCACACTCGGCGTTCTGGCGGTAAGCCCTCAAAGTAGCGGCGAAAATCGCGGCCAAACCGCTCCAAATCACCCTTATACTCATGCAGCGGGCGCAATCCGGCTTGCCACATCTCCCGGTTCATGGTCAGAGCATTGCCGTGACGGTGGATGGTCATACCCGCACAGAGCGGTGCCCGCCGTGCGCCTTCCGCTCCAATGCGGGCATTGGTGACGGCTCCCGACACTACCGGGGCAGCATCCAATCTGCCAAAAATGATGCCATCGCGCGATGTCGCCCAACTCGCTTCTCGGCTGAGCGTCACGTTTAGCCCATATTTACGAAATAGCCCTTTTTCGTAAGCGATCGCAAACGGGGCGCAGTCATTTACAGGGACAAAGCCGATGGTAAGATTCGGTTTCTCCAGGCTCTTGGGGTCAATGATCGGTTCAACATCCGCTTGGGCGATGATGGCTCCAGAACTTGAGACCGTGCCTGTGGAGCGGCTACAGGCATTTAAGGTGCTGGTCACTGCAAACCCACTCAAGCCATACAGCAGCGATCGCCGACTCAGATAGCTCATAGGTGCCTCAATATAGATGGACAGGGCGAGCAGTTGCCCGTATTAGGTAGACGCGGGAGGGCGATGTGTGACCAAAATTTGTAAACGTCCTAGCAAATAATCCAGCACTAATCCCGTCGTGCCAATGACCAAAATGGCTAGAAACACCGAATTCAAATTGAGACGGCTCCACTCATCCCAGACAAAAAAGCCAATCCCCACCCCACCCGTCAACATTTCTACTGCCACAATCACCAACCAGGCAATCCCTAGGCTAATGCGTAAACCCGTAAAAATATAGGGCAGGCTGGCGGGCAAAATAATCTTCGTAATCCGCCGCCAGCGAGGCATCTCTAGCACCCGCGCCACGTCTAGATAATCTGTAGGTACGCTAGAAACGCCTAGAGCGGTGTTGATAATTGTTGGCCAAAGCGACGTGATAAAAATCACAAAAATTGCCGATGGGTTCGCCAAATTAAAGATCGCTAGGGCAATAGGCAACCAGGCAACAGGCGACACGGGTCTAAAAATCTGAATCAAAGGATTGATGGCTAACATGGCTTGACGCGACATGCCAATCAAAAAACCCACCGGGATGGCGACTAGAGAGCCTAAAAGAAATCCTAAAAATACCCGCCGTAAACTTGCTAATAACAGCCAGCCAATACCCAAATCACCAGGGCCACGTCGATAAAACGGATGAGTAATGTAGTCTAAGTTTGCCAACAATGCGTCTAATGGCGTAGGCAGTAGGTCAGAGACGAAGGTAGCGACTAACCACCACAGCAAAATTACTCCAGATATGCCCAGTAGCGGCAACAGCACAGCGTCCTGCACAATTGCAGGACGAATACGTCGTCGCCAAGCCACCTGAGCTGCTAGGGCGATCGCCAAAATATTAGACAATAGCATCGGTCTTTCCTCAGAGTGTAAGGTAGGCACATGTAACAAACACTATTAACGGGCGTCTAGACTATCCTCTGGGGGGCGAGTTGAGACGGTTCACTGATAGTATTTCATCAACAGACCTGAGGACACTGAAGGAAGTCGAGCACTTCAAAAGGCTGATTGCTTCAGTCTCCTCTCAATGCCGACGGAGTTAGCTGACGGGCTAGGGCTGAGAGGTGCCCTTCTAGAAAAAGATTAAAAGATAGTGGCAAGACTTACACAAAACGCATAAACGTTGCCCGCTTCTGTTTAATTTTCAAAAGATTCGCCCCAAGGTTTGGTTCCTCCGCTCTTGCTGCATTATCGATTCTGATAGCACAACAGATTAGGCTGACTTACTAGTTAGTTGTAAATAGGCTAACATCACAGCCTAAAAATCGCAATCAGGCTGGTGATGCCGCCTAGGGCGATCGCACAGGTTTCTTCACGTTTTAGACGCAAACAGGGGACGTTGAGACTTCTCCACCAACGTCTTCGGCTGTTGGGCGATCGCTATTAGCTGCGTTCGATGGAGTTTTGTCCATCATATCGTTGCTTAGATTTGGAGCTAGGACAGCGTTTTGATTGCCACGTTACTTAGTCAGGTCGGCGCGTTACTTAGTGCGATCGACACCTTACTTAGTGCAATCGACACGTTACTTAGTGCAATCAATACGTTACTTTAGTGCGATCGGCTCAAAATTCAAAACTCAAAAAGATTGACTGTACTAACCAAATGCGCTTTAATCTGGCAATGCAGCAGTTTTGGATGGCCGTCCTCCAAGATACCCCGCACCCCTATCCCGTTCCATCCCTGAACCCACCCCCCTGCGGCACCTGTTAATCGGCACCCCCGAAGTGGTGCAACACACCATCCACCGCCTGCATAACCTCCACTACGTTGAAGTAGGCTTTTGGAGTCCGACAATTACCCCCCTCAACGCACAACTGATCGTTCCGCTCAACCCAAATGAAATCATGCGGATTTTAGTGCGATCGCTCTGCATGATTGGGTAAAACGCCATCCGTCCCAGTTAATACAGAAATGGCGCATCGGCGGCGCATCGACACTGTAGGGGTGAAGCATTTGCACCAGGATCTCAACTACCTCTCCCACATCTAAATACAAATGCTTCACCCCGCCGCTGCTTCATCCCTACTGCTGGCCAGGGCTGTATCGATATAGCCAATGCTGTGATAGTGGCCTGACTCAGACAAATCATTGATGGGAACATCGTCAGGCCGAGGGCGGCTGTAGGCAAAATGGGCGGTTAAAGCTGGATACTGTTGGGCGATCGCACCGATCTCATCGCGAAAGGTATGAAACTGACTATCTCGGGTGCTATGGAAAAACCAAAGAGGGCGATCGGGATTGAGCCAAGTCGCCGCCTTAGCCATGCTAATCATCGGTGTAATCCCCACCCCATTGCTAATCAGCACCGCAGGCGACGATTTCTGTACATCCAAAACGAACTTGCCACTGGGCGGCTTGGTTGGGATCACCGCGCCAACGTCAACGCAATCATGCATAAAATTAGACGCAATCCCAGGCGGCACGTCTAACCCAGCAGGCATCAGTTCTCGCTTAATCGATAACCGATAATAGGCAGGCTGTTCTGCATAATCTGACAGAGAATAGGTGCGAATGATCGCTCTAGCTTAACCAGGAATCTTTAACTTAATCGTCAAAAATTGACCCGGCTGAAAACTAGGTAGACTAATTTGCTTTAAACTCGTAAACACGCCGTTCTCCAATTGACCGCAAAAACAGCCTTCAAGTTGATATTTATCATTACCTGCATCAATATCACCGATGCCATACGTTTTAGCATGCGATCGCTTTATGAGAAGGCCGTGAGGGAGATCTAACAAATGTCTGAGAAGGGCTAAAATTTAAGCCGTTGCAGCGATGTCGGGGGCGATCGGGCGATCGCCCCATACCTATCTGGTGCGATCGCCCTTCACCTCAGCCTACGCAATCACAAAATTGCGAGAGCCGATCGTCGTATTCGTAACATTCAGCAGCGTTGCCAGCGTGGTAAAGCTAGTGCCGACGCCGCTGCCATCCGTATCAACCTGCACCTCTGTGTTGGCACCCACCTGAACCAGTTGCACAAACTGCGTCAAGCGGTCAAAGGGGCTTGTCCCGCCAAAGGCGGCACCGGCAAAGATCGCTCGCAGGTCGATCCGATCTTGCAGAGCGCTGAAATCGGTGATTCGATCCACGCCTTCCGCCAGAGTTTGGAAGACAAACAGGTCGCGACCCTGGTTGCCAATCAAGATATCGTTTCCTTGAGCGCCAATCAAAATGTCACTGCTCTTGCCGCCAGTGAGTCGATCGTTGCCGTCGTTTCCTAGCAGGCGATCGCGTCCGTTACTGCCATCAATGCGATCCTTGCCGCTACCTCCTTTAACGAGATCATTGCCGCTACCTGCCTCAATTCGATCGTTGTTACCCAAACCGCGAATCACATCCCGCCACTTGGTACCCACCAAGGTATCTTTCTGCGCCGTTCCTTTGAGCCGATCGCCCGCTTGCCCTTGGCTAAAGTCAATCTCGGGGGTGGCAGCGCCTTCTAGATTGATGACCACTGTGGCATCATCGGTCAGGCTACCCGTGCCGTTGTCTTGCACCTGCACCTTGAGGTTAAACTTGCTGTCGGCGATCGCCGATAGAGCCGCAACGTTGGCAAACGAAACCTGTCCCGTTGCCGCATTGATAGTAAACAGGTTGCTGGTGTTCCCATCTAAAATGCTGTAGGTTAGCGATTGCCCCACATCAATGTTTTTGGCCAACACCGTGCCCACCACCGTGCCATTGGGGCTGCTTTCACTCACCCGGAAGCTCTGGTCTGCGGCCACCACAGGCACAGCATTATCGGCTGGCCCAATGTTCAATTGAAATGGATCGGTTTGGCGTTGAAAACCATCCACCGCAATTTGGTAGGTAGTTCCGGCAACCGCATCAAATGTGACCCGGCTTTGGAACCCATACAGGGAGCCTGTGGTATCGTCATCTTGGTCGATCAGCACCAGCGCATCCACTGCTGTTCCCGTAAATACCGATAGGTAGCTGTCCAGCACACTACCAATCGTATCAATGGTGAACTTGCCAGCAGATGGAGCTGTCCAAGACCACCAGACCGAGTTGAGAGTGCTTCCCTGAGTGGGTTCGCCTGTTTCACCAGTAGCGCCCACGTTGGTTCCAGTCGTGCTTAAAAATGTTCCCGTTAGGGCAATCCGATTGGCAAAGTTATCGTTGGTTGGAATCACCACTGGGCTAACATTGAGCGCCACAGACCCCGTGTCGCTGCCATCACCATCGACAGCAATTTGATAGGTAGTGCCAGCCGTCGCTGCAAAAATAATGCGGCTTTGACTATCTCCAGGGCCAGCACTTATGTCACTTTCAGGAATTGCCGTCAAGCTATTGACCGCTGTCCCGGTAAACACAGACAGACTTGTCCCCGATGGACTACCTACCGTGTCGAAGGTGAAATTGCCGCTGGCAGGTGCCGTCCAAGACCACCATACCGAGTTAATCGTGCCAGCTTGGGCAGGTTCGCCTATTTCACTGGTGGCACCTATCGTAGTGCTACTGCTGCTAGCGGTGGCTCCGCTCAGAATAATCCGGTTGGCAAAATTATCATTCGCTGGAGGTAGCGTTGGGTTGATTTGAAGGGCGATCGACCCAGTCTCCTCAGAGTCGCCATCAACGGCAATCTGATATGTGGTGCCAGCGATAGCGGCAAAGGTAATCTGTCCTTGATTTTCTCCAACTCCGGTAAAGGTTTGGGCTTCAGGAATGGCAGTCAGGCTATTTACTGCTGTTCCGGTGAAGACAGCCAGACGAGAACCCATCTGACTATTTAAGGTGTCAATCGTGAAGTTGCCGCTGGAGGGTGCCGTCCAAGACCACCATACCGAGTTAATCGTGCCATCTTGGGCAGGTTCACCTGTTTCTCCAGTGGCTCCCACGTTATTGCCGGTGGCTATAACTGACGCACCCGCTAGCGTAATTCGATTAGCAAAGTTGTCATTCAGCGGCACAACCACAGGGCTAAGATTGAGCAGGATCGATCCAGTTTGGTCGCTTGAACCGTCTACAGCAATTTGATACGTAGTGCCAGCAGTAGCTGTAAAAGTAATTCGGCTTTGGCTACTGCCATCGCCTGTGTTTTGATCCGCTGCGGGAATGACCGTAAGGCTATCGACCGCTGTTCCGGTATAAATTGAAAGCGCTGTAGCAAACTCACTGCCCAGAGTGTCCAGGGAGACACTGCCGCTAGACGGTGCCGTCCAAGACCACCACACAGAATTATTGTCCGCGCCAACGTTGGGTTCACCCGTTTCGCTGGTAGCACCGATGTTGATGCCTGTAACGCTAAACGACGTTCCAGTCAGCAGCACTCGATTGGCAAAGTTGTCGTTGGCGATCGCCAGCACGCCTTGGTACGCTGCCAATGATGCAGCGCTAAATACTGGGGTAATTGCAACGTCGCCACTGGTAACATCCAGTTGCCAATTCCCACCCAACGCCGCATTGCCCATGGGCGTAGTCGAGGCGGCAATGCTGGCTCCAGTTAGGTGGTGCAATTTCTCAACAAACTCCGCTCCCGCATCTCCCGTCGCCACATTGCAGCCATACAGAATAATGGCGTGAGCGGTAGGGCTGGAGGCAGGGAAGCGCGTGTCGGTTCCCGATTTTTGGGGTTCCCACCAAGTCCGGAGCTGGCTGGTATACCGAGCTAGGGTATCGAGACTAAGCTCAGTATTGCCTAGGTGAAGACAGCCGGGTGCACCGTGAGCAACAACGTGGATCTGAGTGAGCCAGGGATGAGCTTGCAGGGCAGCGGTAATTTGCTGAATCCCATCTTGAGCTGGATTGAGGAAAAGAGCTTGAGTCTCTGCGGCCAGTCCTGCTACCAGTGTTTGATAGTCCTCAATCCCCAAATCGATCACAACTAGCGATGACTGTAGACCGCTCTGGAGCACTGAACTATCCGATATAAAGACTTGGTCTAAAACAGATGCGTCTAAAACAGATGGGTCTAAAACAGATGGGTCTAAAACAGATGATGCAAACGATGCGTTGATGTTCATATCAAATTATTCTCGATGTTCAGGTGGATCAGATCAGCAGCTTTCTAGGCTCTTGGGCAGAGGTGATCTGTAACAAGTAGGCCAGATGAATCTCATCTCACCCCTGACAACACTGAATTTAGGGTGCTCTAAAGCAGTAATGATATAAATGTCAATGGCTAAATAACATAAACAAGTATGACCAAGAGAACAGACATTCTCCTGGCGATCAGCGAGTGAGCAACAGAGCCACCAATAGCTCCAGTTTTTAGACTATTTAGGTTAGTCGATTCAGCTCAGGTTATTCAGCATTGAACGTCTACTGTTACATCAGGATTGCGTAATCTTGCCTAGAAAGTACTGCACTAACCAATCACTTCGAGGGGGCGATCGCAGATTCAGGCTAAATTTCAGTAATCCACGTAATTCTTCATATTTTTGGCGACCCAGCCACAGTTCCGTCCCGTAACGATTTGTTTATAGGACGGTCGGGATAAATCTCGTTTCTAGGCTTTGTCTCAAGTGCTGTAGCTGTCTTAGCGTAATCGCTCAAGCCCTCTAGCTTCCCTCTTATGCTCAAATCCCCAAGTGGCAAATGTTTCAAGCCTTGTATCATCCACTTTTGTCAGTCAACCAGAACCAGACCATTAAGCTATGGGATATCGCCACCGGGGAGTGCCTGAACGCCCTCAGAGGCGATCGCCCCTATGAAGGGATAAATATTACCGGAGTTACAGGTATCACAGCCGCTCAGGAAGCAACGCTGCAAGCATTGGGGGCGATCATCGCCGACTAGCCCGATAACGCCGCTGCCATTTCACGCCAATTTTGCCAGATTGAGGAAGGATAGAAAGGTGAAAAGTCCACTAAACAAATTAAACCAACCTAGCGATTAACCCAAGCCGGAAATGAAAATGCAGCCATGCTTAAGATGCCATAGGTATAGCTAGCATGCAGCTGGCTACCCGTTGTTGCAGACCCACTAGCTCCTAGCGCTACAAAAAACGGCAGCAGATGCTCTGGAGATGGATGATTGCGGTCGGCAAAGGGAGCCAGTTGGCGGTAATTGATCAGCGCATCGGTGTCTCCAGCAGCGACCTGAGCCGTTAGCCACTCCACAAAATCAGATACCCAAGCCGGAGGAGTAATATCGGCAGCATACCGACCGATTTCCCGCAGGTTGTGGGTGATGCTGCCGCTGGCCAGAATCAGCCCGCCCTCGTCTCGCAATGGGGCGATCGCCTGTCCTAAGCGCACATGATAGGCGGCATCTTGGTGGGGCTGGATTGACAGTTGAGTGACTCGAATATCGGCATCTGGATAAATTAACAGCAGCGGATTCCAAGCCCCATGGTCTAACCCTCGATTTGGCACCACGGCACTGGCAAACCCGGCCTCTGTCAGCAGCGTATTCACCCGTTGAGCCAGCTGAGGTGCGCCCGGAGCCGGGTAGGTGAGCTGATAGAGTTCTGACGAGAAACCCGTAAAGTCGTAAATAGTAGCGGGCAGTGCGGCGGCACTGACTTGTGGAGTCGTCGTCTCCCAGTGAGCCGAGATCACAAGAATTGCGGTTGGTGTTTCGATCTGTTGCCCCAGACCTCGCAAAAAGTCACGAGCCGGACTAGGACGCAAGGGCAGATCTGGCGCACCGTGTGAAATAAAAACAGCGGGCAGTTGTAACATATGTCTCCTTTAGGTCAAACAGGTGTGGAGTTGCCAGAGTGTTGCTCCACACCTTGACCTGACTGTTTGCACCATCAGCTAATTAAGACTAAGGATCGCAAATTAAATAACCTGCAAAATTGATGCACCTGTGAGGACATGGCAGTGCCATATGCCTACCCAGGAAATTGCATATTAATAAATTCATGATCCTAAACGGTGTAATAAAAGCGCTCGTGAACGACCTTACCGTCTTTCCAGCGCTGCACGGAAACTTGATCGTGAGTCACTTTGCCCCATTCCGAGTGGGTATAGTCTAGGAACCATTCAGAAATAATCACATCCTCACCATAGGCAACCGCCTTCACGTCAGCGCCGCGAAATTCGGTCAGCTTGGAGAAGAAATCGAGTTCGCGATCGCGATTGGCGGCTTTCCCTACCGTGGCAGGGGTTTCGTTTTCCTGCATCATCACATCATCGCCATAGAACTTCTCAAAGGCTTCCATGGCCTTACCTTGAAGCACTAGGGCTTTGATCTCTTCAAAGTTGGCTTGCAATTCTGCTGTAGTCATAATGCCGTTTCTCTTTTAAGTGTAAACAAGGGTAAATGCGGGCAGGCGAGGGTGGAAATGCGGGCTCGGTGAGCCGATTAAAACCTCGCGTTGACTGACTAAATTCATCATGCTTTATTCCCTATTCTTTGAGAAGATGGCAAACTAGAATAATACATATTCTTATTTAGAATTAATCGGATGTTAGATCGGATTACTTGTATGAACAGCTTTGTGCGCACGGTAGAGCTGGGCAGCTTCTCTGCTGTGGCCATAGAGCTAGCTACCACCCAACCCACCATCAGCAAACAGATTGCAGCCTTAGAAGAGTATTTAGACGTACAGCTCTTAGTCCGCTCAACCCGTAAGGTCAGCCTCACCGACGAAGGAGAGCGGTTCTATGAGCATTGCCAGCATGTGCTCGCTGCATTAGCAGAAGCAGAGTCTAGCGTCGGCAGGCGGCAGCAGCCCTCTGGCGTTCTGCGGGTCAATTGCTCGGTGGCATTCGGCCAAATCCAGCTGATCCCACGGCTAAAACACTTCCTCGATCGCTACCCCGACATTCAGATCGACCTCACCATGTCAGATCATTTCGTCGATTTAGTCGAAGAAGGGATTGATCTAGCCATTAGGATTGGCACTTTTTTAGATCAAACCTTGATCTCCCAGCCCATTGGCAGCAGCCGCTTTGTTGCTGTAGCAGCCGTAGACTATTTAGAAAAATTCACTGAACCTCAAGTCCCCGCAGACCTGGTGCAGCACAATTGCATTGTCTACACCCGCCAATCGACCGGAAACAAATGGCAGTTTCGCGGTACAGCCGTTACCGTGAAGGGAAATTTGCTGGTCAACAATTCTGCGGGTCTGCGAGAAGCTGTAGCAGCAGGGCTAGGGATTGGCACATCCCCCATCTGGGCCTTCAGCCACGGCCTTGAAAATCAATCGCTCAAGGTGATCCTGGAGCCATACGAACCCGATCCATTACCCATCCAAGCTGTCTACCGTCGAGGCCGTTTTCAGCCTGCTAAGGTTAAGTGTTTCATCGATTTTCTGATGGATGAATTTGGGCATAGAGTGACTTGATGCTGTCGCTGGGCAACGGCAGCTTGTCCCAAGGCTTGAAACCATAAACTACCCAGCCAAGCCATCCAGATTTCTAGGCAAAGTAACGCTTGTAGAGAAACAGAACTCAGGAATAACGGAAAAATAGCAGAACCGCTCAAAATCAATAGATCACCGAGCAGGCGATCCTCTCCGGCAGGTTGATATAACGCCAGCTGTCGCCGTTTTCTCCAGAGTTCACGAAATCCTAAATAAATAAATCCAAAATTTAATCACGTTTCAGATGAACCATGAACGATTAACTCTACTATCGTACTCAACCAGGTTGGTAAATAAAATAAACCAACAAGTATGACACAGGTCACAATTCGACTGTGGGTGGAACGGACACTGCGCCGCAGCAGGAGTAAACTAGACTGTTTCATCTTTGGCTATTGAGCATGTCTGAACGCTTCATAGTCGAAAAACTAAGTTTTTAAGTAGAACTTAAGCTCTGGGTGGTCGAATGCCATAGCGCCCCAAACTAATCAACGCAACTCCGATGACAAGGCGACGACTAACACACTAGATAGGCCAAAGGCTACGCCCAAAGCCGTACATAAAAATGCTAGGGATCTACGCCAAGAACGCTATTGAAGAGTGCCATATAAAAGTAGCGCTAGACCAAATAGCAAAATTTATGCCGCGATCGCTAATTTGTTGTAAGAAGGCAATTCGCCATTCAACGCTGCCAAAACTGGGCGGAAATGAAAGAACAGCTAGGTCTACTAAAAACCCAGCTAAACAGGCCAACCCGACAATGCAATACAATGCTTGAGGTTGATAAACGGGAGAATTGTAGGATGGGGCAACGGGTTTGTTAGTAGGTGCGGTAGCCATGGGAGATTTTGGGGCGGGTTAAGAACTGAAAATATAAACACTGCTAGAAATCTCTCATGCATAATCAATCACTAGACAGATTCAGTAAACAAGCTAAAACCCTACACTCAGCAAGTGGGGTTAAATTTAACCTAAACTTCACACTTGCCCGATCTCACTGCTCTGTCTAAAGAAGGAAAGCTATATGAATTGTTTGGAGGCAATTGCTAACGGTCACTTGGATCATCAGGATGCTGAAGGTGATCAATTATTTGTAC
>Ga0163155_10004435_pt1 | contig 14435 bp, 9 predicted proteins | sample OliLakLV19SP4G1_FD_148611 | JGI IMG/M metagenome (GOLD analysis project Ga0163155, IMG submission 148611) | Freshwater microbial mat bacterial communities from Lake Vanda, McMurdo Dry Valleys, Antarctica - Oligotrophic Lake LV.19.SP4.G1 | ecosystem: Environmental > Aquatic > Freshwater > Lake >...
TGGTGCATCGTAAGGATTTGCGGAGCGAGATTGCGCGGTTGGTGGATTATTGTGGGAAGTAAGCGTTCAAACCCGCGTGTTCGCCAAGGCTCACAGCGCGGCGTGGTTACGCAAGTGGGTCCTTCAGCACGCCGCGCTGTAAGCCTTAGCGAACACGCGGGTTTCGATTGGAGTTGAAAACAGTGCCTCAACTCGCTTGGCGTCACGTCATCGTCAACACGCGAAACAGTTGGCTCCACGGCGATCCGCGTGGTTTTCGAGATCGTGACCATCGCATCCACAGTTCCGGCGATTACAAACATCCAACCCCTGAAGGCGAGCACGCCGGGTTGCACGCATGGTACAAGGCGCGTGCGGGCAAGAAAGTGGCGTTCGGCGGACGCCTCTGGCCGATCATCGGTGAATGCTTTCAACTCAAGATGCAAGAACTTGATCGGCGCATGCTGGCGATAGCCGTCGGTTCCGTGCATGTTCATCTTGTGACGGAACTTCCGATAAGACTTGTCGATTGCAAGTTTGAGATCGGGCTGTGCAAGAGGAGAGCGACTGAAGCTGTAAAGATCTGGCATCGAGGGAGATTGTGGGCACAGGGGGGCACCTTCAAGCTGATATGTGACAAAGAGCATCTTGCGAATGCGGTCAACTATGTGGTGACGAAGCAGAAGCCTGCGTGGATCTGGAACTATCGCGATGGCGCGAGATTTGTTTGAGAAAATGGACGACTTGACCCGCGTGTTCGCCAAGGCTCACAGCGCGGCGTGCTTGAGAACTGTTGTAGTTGGAGCATGTTCACGCCGCGCTGTGAGCCTTGGCGAACACGCGGGTCAGGTGTTAACTATGATTTCGGTGCACGTTTCCCCCGCACAATCGTAATTCCTTCGTTTCGCTTAAAGTCCTCAAGCATTTGCCGTCCCACCGTTACTTTGAACCGCGCCGCGCCATTGTCAAAATTGCGGTCGTTCACGCGCGTGTGCGATTCGATGTAGCTGATCAGCCGGCCGTTGGTCACGTCCACTTCCAGCGTCGCCTCCACCTGCCGCCCGCGGACTATCTGGTAGACCGCTTCCTGCAACTTCTCCAAGCCCTTGCCCGTCTTCGCCGAGATAGCGATGGCATCGGGGTAAAGCGTTCGCCATTCGGGTAGTGCTTCAGTTCCTTCGGACGTATCGGTCTTGTTGAGAAGGAGAATTTCGGGTTTGTCTTTCACACCCACTTCGGTCAGCACTCGATGAACGCTTTCGAATTGCTGGCGGGCGTGCGGATGCCCGACGTCGAGCACATGCAGCAACAAGTCGGCGTGGATGGCTTCTTCGAGCGTGGCTTTGAACGATGCGACCAGATGGTGCGGCAGATCGCGCACGAAGCCGACCGTGTCGCTCAGCAGCACTTCCGTGCCGCGTTCGAGTTTCCACGCGCGCGTTTTGGTATCGAGCGTGGCAAAGAGCCTGTCATCGGCATACGTTCCGGCGCCGGTCAGCGTATTGAAAAGCGTGCTCTTACCGGCGTTGGTATAGCCGACCACGCAGACCGTGAAATGAGTGCGATTGCGCTCGGCGACGAGCCGCGTCTTGCGGGCTTGGATGGTGACGATTTCGTTCTTTAAATCACCCACGCGCTTGCGAACCAGACGTCGGTCGGTTTCGAGCTGGGTTTCACCCGGCCCGCGTGTGCCGATTCCCGCCGCCGCCGAGCCGGCGCCGCCGCGCAGGCGCTCCAGGTGGCTCCACATTCTGGCCAGCCGCGGGTAGGTGTACTGGAGTTGGGCCAGTTCCACCTGCAGTTTGGCTTCGTAAGTTTGGGCGCGGGTGGCGAAGATGTCGAGAATCAGCTCGCTGCGGTCGAGCACTTTAAGCGGGTAGATTTCATCATGATCGACATTCTCGTTGATAATTTCCTCCAGCCCGCCGATCTGACCGGGGGTGAGGTCGTTGTCAAAAAGAATGACATCGGCATCATTCTTGCGCGCCAGATCAGCAATCTCCTTCGCCTTGCCACTGCCGACGTAGGTGCCGGAATCCACCTTGCGCCGTTTCTGCGAAAGTGTTGCGACGACGCGTGCGCCGGCGGTTTTGGCCAGGCTATGCAGTTCGCCCAGCGGATCGCGCGGGTCGGCGGTGGAGGCGGGCAGAATCACGCCGACAAGGATGGCGCGCTCCTGCTTAACAGAAAGTTTGGTACGTGTTGGTTCGGGCAAGGTGTTTTGAAATCCTCCGGCTGGATTATAAGCGGATAAAGCGTTGAAAACGAACGCCTACTGCGCGGGATCGCGTTGCGATCGGCTAAGATTGATCTCATGACGATGGAAGTGGAAACAACCTCCCCGCCGAATTTGCCGCCAATTGGGCCGCCAGCCGTGCCGCCGATTCTGCAATACCTTGATGGTCTGGTCGATCAGTTGCGGCTGCATGTGGCATCGGTCATTGATGCCGGGCCGGCAGAGTCGGTGCATCAGGCGCGCGTTACCACGCGTCGCCTTAGAGCGGCGAGCGACTTGCTGCGGCCGATTCTGGCGGGGAAATCGCGCGAGCGGCTGAATCATGTGCTGCGCCGGGTACGCCGGCGCTTGGGGGCGATTCGCGATCTGGACGTGTTGACCGAGCACCTCGCCGAGTTCACATCAAACCCCGAACCAAACCCCGACATTGCTCCCGCGGCAGAGTGGATGTGCAACGAGTTGTTGCCGACGCGCGGCCTGCTGCTTGCGGCTGCCCAGGACGATAAAACGATCGCGCGTCTGCTGATCAAACTGGCGCCGTGGGGAAAAGTGCGCGGCCAGATTCTGGCTCATGCCGAGGCGGTCGATTCTCTGCTGGCCGAGAGCCTGCACGACCAGATCGATACCTTCGCCGCCCGCGCCGCCGAGCTGGCCGCCGCGGCGCCGGGTGTCGATCCGCACGCGGTGCGCATCGCCGGCAAGGCGCTGCGCTACACGCTCGAACTCGCCGCTGCGCACGGGCATCCGCTGGATGAATCGTTGTTCAAGACGTTCAAGAAAATGCAGGACGCGCTGGGAACGTGGCACGATCATGTCGTGCTTACCGAGCAGGCCCTGCAGCGATCGGCCGAGCGCATGCTGGCCCACCATGACGCGCCGCTGCAGCACAAAATACTAGCCCTTGCCGGCGTGACGTTGACCGAGGCCGAGGCTCAGTTGGCAAAGTTCAACCGCCATTGGAGCGAGCACGGCGCGGGCCTGGTCGATTCGATCCGCGCCGCGTTTCCGTTGTCTCGGCCGATTGATGATACTACAGAACCGAAAACGGATCCTGATCCAGCCGACTCTGCAGCACCGGAAGTTCCGGATGGGCCGCACTGATCCGCTCGGCGAGCCGCTTGAGCGTTGCGCGTTCGCTGTTGCTGTGCAGCGTGCAGATCACGGTCATGTTGTGCCGCACGGCAAGCAGCGTGTCGTGGTGGCGCATTTCGCCGGTGACATACAAGTCGGCCTGCTGCGCGATGGCTTCTAAAAGAAAATCGCCCCCGCACGCGCCCGCGCAGACGGCGGCGCGTTTGATCAGTCGCCCCGGGTCGCCGGCGATGAGCACGTGGTTAATATCGAGCGCCCGCTTGAGCATGTTGACGAGCATGTCCGCCGTCGCGTCGCCGGGCAATTTTCCGATGCGCCCGATGCCCACGGGGGTGGGATCACCCGCCAGAAGTTGAAGATCGTACGCCACTTCTTCGTAGGGATGTGCCGATTTCATCGCCGCCAAGGCCGATTCAATCTTGTCGATCGGCACGATGGTTTCCAACCGAATCTCATCAACGTGTTCGAGCTTGCCGGCCTGTCCGACGGCGGGGGATGCGCCTGGTTCGCCAAAGAACGTTCCCGTGCCCGGCGTGCGGAAGCTGCACCTGGAATACTTGCCCTTGCCAACAATCCCAGCGCCGACGGCAAACAGCGCATCGGCGACGCGATCCACGACATCCACCGGCACGAACACGACCAGTTTATGATGCGTGGGTTTGCTCTCGCGCAGTTTCAACGGCCGACGATTGATTAGCGACAACGCATCGGCCAACACATCATTCGTCCCGCCGTCGGCCACATCCAGCGCGGTGTGCGGCGAATAAATCGCCACCCCGCGGCGAATGGCGTCGTGAATGAGGCTTGTCGCCCCGGTTGCCGTGACGCGTTTCACCGCATCAAAAATCGGTGGGTGGTACGCGATGATGCAATCGCACTTCTGCTCGCGCGCTTCGCCGGCCACTTGCGGCGTGTAGTCGATCGTCAACATGACGCGCGTGATGTTCTGTGTCAGATCACCCACGAGCAAGCCGACGTTGTCCCACGGTTCGGCCAGATTCGTCGGCGCAATTGCTTCTAGCGTCTCCAGTAATTTACCAATGGTCATGATGCCCCAAATTGGAGAGCTAAATAACGGGCGACGTGTCGGAAACGACCACGCTCACGGCTTTCCTAATACTCGTTCGAGCGTGACGACATCCTGCTGGGCGTCTTCGGCGGTGTATCCAATTGCATCAATACTTCGTTTGCCGCATTCGGACCAAAATGCCACCCGGTCCAACCCGGCAAGATCACGCGCGGCATTCTGATCGAGCTTTCCAACTTGAAACAGCCGGCAGGCGATTTCAATGCGCGCTTGAGCTTCAGTCATGCCTGCCTCGGCGAGAATGTCGTCTGTGATCACTACTGGCACAAAGGAAGCATACCATAATCGCGCCGGTTGTTTGTAAAATTTGCCGTCGCTTCATCCGACTACTTCCGGGCCTAGGTAAACCCGCCCGGCCGTCGGCACGAAAACGAGTTCTTTGGCGATGCCCTGCGCTGCGACGTTGCCCTGGCCCGTGCTCGGCGGGCCTTGCATCTCGATCGTAATTCAACCCAGTGAAGCCCCCAGCGCCGCGAGCATCGCGCGCGCTTTAACAATCGTCTCTTCATACTCCGCCGCCGGAGTGCTGTCGGCGACGATTCCGCCGCCCACGGGCACGTACGCCACTGCGTCTTTCAGGGTGATGGTTCGAATCGCGACGTTGAACTGCATCGATCCATCGCCGCCGATGTACCCGATGGCCCCGCAATACGCCCCGCGGCGCACCGGCTCCAGGGCTTCGATGATCTGCATCGCCCGAATCTTCGGGCAGCCGGTGACGCTGCCGCAGGGGAACACCGCGCGCAGGATGTCGGACGGACGAACGTCGGTGCGAAGTAAACCCTCAATTGTCGCAACGCCGTGATAGATCGTCGGGTGTTGTTCAACGGCGCGCGGCTCGGTCACGCGCACGCTGCCGATTTCGCACACCCGCCCGAGATCGTTGCGTTGCAGATCGACGATCATCGCCAGTTCAGCGGCATCTTTTTGGCTGTGGAGAAGTTGGTCGCGCATGCCTTTGCCCAGTGGGCGAGTTCCTTTAATCGGCCGACTGACGATCGACCGCCTGCCGCCGGGCGTGCGTTCGACTTTGAAAAATAACTCGGGCGAATTGGAAATGATTTGAAAGGCGCCGAAGTCGAGAAACGCCCCGTATTCGGCGGGCGCGTCGTGCAAAAGTCGTGCGTAAACATCGGCGGCTCGCTCGGTGGTGTTTACCGCCAGGCGCTGTGACAGGTTCACCTGATAAACGTCGCCGGCGGCGATGTAATCGATCACCCGTTGCACCGCCGCTTCGTACTGCTTTTGCGAGAAGTTGGCGATTGCGGATGATTGGCTGGGCGACGCGGGCATCGCAACGTTGGGGGCTTGCTGCTGCGGCGCCTTTGCGAACGCGAACAGGGGCAGGTTCAGGTCATCGCGAGCCGCTGTCGGGATTTGTTCGACCAACCGGCCGAGGTCGTAGCTGATGTATCCGGCCCAGCGTTGGTGACCGCGCGTTTTCGCACGCTCGTCGTTAACGTCCTGCGCCATCCAGTCGAACGCTTCGAACGGATCGTCCCATGATTGCAACTGTTGGCCGCTTACGTATCGCTGGGCGACTCCGGTGTCGGCGTCGCATACGATGGTTTCCGTCGCGTGGGTGACCGCGCAGCACCAGTCTGCGTGGGTGGGGCTGTCGAAGCGGATGGAGACTCGATTCACAAACCAATGATGCTACAGGACGTTGGGTGAAACAAGGTGGCTGTGCCGCGAAACCGCAAGCGATCGTTGATCGGCGCTTGCGGTTTGGCGGAACAAATCGTCCAGAGTTCAGCGGATAATCTCCGCCATCAACATTGCCCGCGCCGCGGCCGATTGGTCGATCAGACGGACTTCTGAAAGCCGTTGCCGCGGTTCGGTGTCCCACTTGGGCGGGTGCCATCCCGCGCGGTCGACGTTTCGGGTGCGCGCAAACTCCACCGCACTTGCAGCGACGGTTCGCCATTTGCGGTCGCCATCCCGACGATACAGTTCGAGGAACGATTCCACCAGCAGCGCCGCGAATGGCACATCATCCTCAACCGCGCCGCTGGCCGGCATCACCCAGAACTTCAGCGCCGCCGAAGCGGTGGCGCGGGCGTCGTCCAAATATTTCACCTCCTGCGTCGCGTCGAAGAACTCGCAGTTGGCCAGAATCATCATCGCGCTGTTGTAGGAAAATTTGGTCGGCTCGATTTGGCCGGTGACATCAATGCGGTCGAGATACAACCCGTCACGGTCGCGGAGGCGGGAGCGCGTCCAATCGTAAAGTCGCTGCGCGGCGGCGGCGTACTTGGCGTTGCCGGTGACGCGCGTCATGCGCAGGCACGCCACGATCGTCGGCGCGTTGGCGCAAGTGTTCTTGCTTTGCCGAGTCTGCTCGTGCCAGTAAATGCCGCCGCCCAGCGTGGAATCTTCGCCGCCGAGTGCAAAATCGAGTGCGTCCTTCGCCCGGTGCAGATGTTCTGCGTTGCGGGTGACCGCGTAGGTGTCGAGCAGCGCCAGGGCCATCCACGCGTTGTCGTCGTAATAGCGGTCGGGTTTCTGCGGACGCGGCGAGGCATCGTAACCGGCCACTTTGTTGACGACTGACCAGTGTGCGTCCAGCGCGGCGGCGTAATCGATCAGGGGCAGCTTCCACCGATCGTCCACCCGCGCCGCCGCCGCCAACGCCGATAGTTGTACCGCCCCCGGCCAGCAGTGGGCCACGCCGTTGGGCTCGCCGTCGCGCAGTTCGCCGGCGTAGAGGCCGTCGGGCCGGGCGAACGCTACGTCAATCAACAGCACCAGTTCCAGTCCGGCGCTTTTCGTCGCGGCTTGTTTCCGGTGAGAGACATTGCAGCCGCAGAGCGCGATCAGGAGCGCCGCTCCGGCGACCCATCGCATTGAGTTCCTTCCCATAAGCGCGGGAGGATACGTCTTTTGTAGTGCGAAAGACAAAGCCCCGATGATACGTGTCATCGGGGCGTGCGTTGCCTGGTGGAATGATGGAAGAACCCTCACACCGGCCCTCTCCCAGCGTACCGGGCGAGGGAGCGGGTCACTTAATAAACAGCATCTCCCGATAGGTCGGCAGAGTCCAGTATTCGTCGCTCACGATCACTTCGAGCTTGTCGCCCACGATGCGGATCGCCGCCAGAGCCGGGATGATCGTTTCCTTTACGGCTTTAGCGTGGTCGAGCGGCGTGCCGTCGGCGGGGTGATCGACGGCCTTGTTGAGCGCGGCGACACTTTTCTGCAAGTCGCCGGTGAGGCTGATCAGGCTCTTGAGCAGATCGATTTGCGAACCCGGATCGACCCCGGCGTTCTTGGAGGCCGAGATGGTTTCGGCCACGTCCTTCGTATACTTCAGCGCCGCCGGCAGGATGTGCTGCTGCGCGATCATCGCCGCCGTCTTGGCTTCAATAGTGACCGATTTGACATACGCTTCGCACAGAATGTTGTAGCGGCTTTGCAGTTCCTTTTCGGTGAACACCTTGTATTTCGTGAACAGATCGATCGTGTCCTTGCGCACGGCGATAGGCAGCACGTCGGTCGTGCTCTTGAGGTTGGGCAGGCCGCGTTTTTCGGCTTCTTTGTGCCATTCTTCGCTGTAGCCGTCGCCGTTGAAGAGCACCTTTTTGCCGTCCCTGAGGATCGGGGGAAGCAGTTCCTGAATGGCGGCGGCCAGGGTCTTGCCGGACTTGGTGCCCTTCTCCAGCTCGCCGGCCATCAGGTCGAGCGATTCGGCGACGATCGTATTAAGCACCGTGTTGGGCCAGGCGACGTTCTGGCTCGAACCAACAGCGCGGAACTCGAACTTGTTGCCCGTGAAGGCAAACGGCGACGTGCGGTTGCGGTCGCCGGCGTCCTTGGGGAGCTTGGGCAGGATCGACACGCCGGTTTCGAACGCACCGCCGCTCTTGCTGCTTTTGGCGCCGCCCTTTTCAACCTGTTCGAACACGTCGGAGAGCATGTCGCCCAGGAAAATGCTGATGATGGCCGGCGGGGCTTCGTTGGCGCCCAGACGGTGATCGTTATTGGCGCTGGCGACGCTCAAGCGCAGCAACTCCGGGTATTTCGCCACCGCGCGGATGACGGCGGTGCAGAAGACCAGGAACTGCGCGTTGTCGTGCGGGGTGTTGCCCGGTTCGAGCAAATTTTCGCCGTTATCGGTGGCCATCGACCAGTTGTTGTGCTTGCCGCTGCCGTTGATCCCGGCGAAGGGCTTTTCGTGAATGAGGCACGCCAGGCCATATTCATCGGCGGTCTTGCGGAGGACTTCCATCACCAGGTTCTGGTGGTCGGTGGCCAGATTGCTGTTTTCAAAAATGGGCGCGATTTCATACTGGCTCGGGGCTACTTCGTTGTGACGGGTTTTCACCGGCACGCCGAGCTTGAACAGTTCAGCTTCGGCATCCGCCATGCAGGCCAGTACGCGCTCGGGGATGGTTCCGAAGTATTGATCTTCCAATTCCTGACCCTTTGGCGGCTTGGCGCCGAAGAGCGTTCGCCCGCAATGAAGCAGATCTGGGCGAAGATAGAAGAAGTTCTTATCGATCAGGAAATATTCCTGCTCCGGCCCGACCGTAGTGAACACTTTCACCGCGGCTTCGTTGCCAAATACTTTCAGGATGCGCATCGCCTGCGTGCTGAGGGCTTCCATTGAGCGGAGCAAGGGGGTTTTCTGGTCGAGGGCTTCGCCGGTCCAACTGAGGAACGCGGTTGGGATGACGAGCGTGGAACCATTGGGATGCTCGGCGATATACGCCGGCGAAGTCGGATCCCACGCGGTGTAGCCGCGGGCTTCGAAGGTGGCGCGCAGACCGCCGGAGGGGAAGCTGCTGGCGTCGGGTTCGCCTTTGATCAGTTCCTTGCCCGAAAATTCAGCAACCGCGCCGCCGACCTCGTTGGGGGCGACAAAACTGTCGTGTTTCTCGGCGGTGATGCCGGTCAGGGGCTGGAACAGGTGCGTGTAGTGGGTCGCGCCGCGTTCGAGCGCCCAATCGCGCATGGCCGAAGCGACGGCGTCGGCGATCAGCGGATCGAGCGGCGCGCCCAGCTTGATCGTTTTCTGCAACGCCTTGAAAATCGGCTTGGGCAGCCGTTCTTTCTGCGCCTCTTCATTGAACACGTTGGCGCCGAAGAGGTCTTTGGCGTGGACTTTCTTGAAATCGATTCGGTTGAGCGTGTGCTTGGTCGCTGCAATCGCACGAACCGCCTCGTGGCGCAGGTTGGCCATACGGATCATCTCCTGACAAGTTTTGGGTCTGTATACTCCGCTCCAACGCTGTAAGCAAAGGGCGTGCTAGGATTGGACGCAGTTTGATCGAATCGTCATGCCGGGTTGTGACCGTTAGCGAACACCTGCATTTCGTGACCATCAGATCCGGGTGTTCGGTTGACCTCACAACCCGTCGTGGAGGACGTGGAATCGGTGCCTCATTTCTAGGCAATAGATGATTTCGGTTGTCGGGTCGCGCGGTTTCTGTGCTGTTCAGCACTTCGGTGTTCTGGTATGCTACTCGAACTGAGTTCGAACCCCTGAGTTTTCTCGGAGCCTTGCAATGGACAACACGAAACCCCCGCCCGCCCTGATCGGTTTCATTTTTCTGGTCATCGTGCTCGCGATCGTGTTAGCCGGGAGTTTCTATGTCGTGCAGCCGGGAACCCGCGGCGTGAAGGTGACGCTTGGAAAGGTGTCGGAGCAGTTCCTGCCCGAGGGTTTCGGCTTCAAGCTGCCGATGGTTACCAAGGTGCAGGGAATCGAAATCAAGCAAAGATCCGCCGAGACGGCAGCCGAGTGTTATTCGTCCGATCTTCAGCAGGTGAACGTGAAGCTGCGCGTGCTCTACAACGTGCCCGAGGGTTCAGTGGTCGACATCTATCGCAAGTATGCCGGCGACCCATTCGACAGCCTCGTCGCACCGCGCGTGCAGGAAGCGATCAAGGAAAACGCCGCGCAGAGCACGGCCGCGGCGCTGGTGAATCAGCGCGAATTGCTGAAGGTCAAGACGTTGGCGTCGGTGAAGCAAAAAGTCGGTTCGATCATCATTATCACCGATCTAGTGATCGAGAACATCAGCCTCAGCAACAAGCTCGAATCGATCATCGAAGACAAAATGGTGCAGGAGCAGGAAGCCCTTCGCGCCAAGTTCACGCAGGACAAGGCCCGAATCGAGGCCGAGACGAAGAACATTCAAGCCGAGATTGAGGCCAAAGCCACCATCACCAAAGCCAAAGCCGAAGCCGAATCCATCCGCATCCGTGGCGAGGCGCTTAAGCAGACGCCGGACCTGATTCAGTTGCAGATCGTAGAAAAATGGGACGGTCGATCGCCGATGGTTATCGGCGGGGGGACGGGTGGTGGGTCGAACATCCTTCTACCCATCGAGATGCCTCGGCAGAAGTGATAGTTCGCTCACGCTCGTTCGTTCGAGTGCAACCCACGCAACCCTAAGCGTCGCCCTCCAATAGTGTTAGGTTAGAAAATTTGCGCGCGTCACTTTGCGGCGCAGCGCATGGCGTCATCGGAAGCCCATTCCGAGGACGTGAATATTGGTATTTTCAATGTTTTTACCCCGCACCAATATTGACCGAACTGCCGATGCAAGCTATCCGTACTATGACCATTCCCGCCACGCGAACTTTGCGTGGTGGTTAGGCGATCAGAGAACGGGTATTTTGTTCTCCCGCTGAATCATGTGCTATCGGTGATTACCTGATCCTTCAGAAAAACCCAGCGTCGCCTGCGCGTCGGATTCACTGCAGGCAGCGGCGGAAACCTGCACCACACCTTTGAGCGGACACCCAATCGTATGACGGCAACTCGGCGCGCGGACGTGCTTAAGCGATTAACTTCGCGACTCCCCGTTCATTCTCAACTTATTGAGGCGCTGGAGGAGCGCCGAATGTTGTCGATTTCGACACAGGCCACAAGCGGCGCAGGCCGCATCGATGGAACGATCTTCGCCGACACCAACGAAAACGCGTTGTGGGACGCCGGCGACGGGCGCAACGCCGGTTGGACCGTCTATCTCGATGCAAACAACAACGCAGCGCTCAATATCGGCGAGACACGGCAGACCACCGACGCCAACGGCACCTTTTCCTTTCCGAACCTCACCCCCGGCAATTATATCGTTCGAGAAGTGCTGCAATCGGGCTGGCGGCGGACCGTGCCGACCGGCAACGACTTTCTCCAGGTCGGCGTGCCGATTGCCGGCGTCGCGCAGGCATCGTTCGGTAACGCGCCCCTGTCGGGGACACTCGGCAAGATCGCTGGAACGCTTTGGGCCGACCTCAACGACGACGGCATATGGGGCACCGGCGACGGCCGCAACGTCGGCTGGACGGCTTACGTGGACGCCAACAATAACAGCACGCTTGACGGCAACGAACGCACCGCAGTAACCGATATCAACGGCAACTACTCCATCGACAACCTGCTGCCCGGCACATACATCGTTCGCGAATTGCTGCAGGCGGGCTGGCGGCGGCGTGTTCCTGTTTCTTCGGATAACTGGACGCTCACCGTCGCCGGAGGACAAACCGCCTCGGCACCTTTCGGCAACGCACCGCTCGCTGGAACGCTCGCGAAAGTTACCGGCACGCTATGGGCGGACGTGAACAATAGCGGCGCCTGGGACGCCGGCGATCAGCGCAACGTCGGCTGGCGTGTGTACGTCGACGCGAACAATAACTCCACGTACGACACCGGCGAAGCAAGCGGCCTGACCGATCTCAATGGCAACTACACGATCAACAATTTGATCCCGGGCACTCATATAGTACGCGAAGTGATTGCCGTGGGCTGGCGGCGGATTTCTCCGGGGCAGAATCGCTATATCCTGAATCTCACCAATGGCCAGACCGGAAGCGCGACATTTGGAAATTCACTCATCCCGCCCAATGTCGGCACGCTGCAAGGAACGGTTTGGTCCGACCTGAACGACAATGCAATCCTTGATGGCCCGGACGGCCGGCTGACCGGCTGGAAGATATTCCTCGATACCAACAATAATGGTTCGTTCGACGGCGGAGAGCGAAACGCTTTCTCCGACGAAAACGGCGGTTACGTCTTCGAGTATCTCCCGATAGGTAATTACATCGTGCGGCAAGAAATTCAGTCCGGCTGGCGGCGGGTGGTGCCGGTAACCAGCGACCATTGGAACGTTACCGTTGGCTTGAACCAAGTTGTAACAACCAGCTTCGGCAACACGGAAATTCCCGCCGGCGCGCAAATTACCGGGAATCTGTTTGTCGACGAAAACGCCAATAACTCTTGGGACAACGGCGACGGCCGATGCGTGGGTTGGCAGGTGTATGTCGACGCGAACAACAACAGCACCTACGACGTCGGTGAGTTCACCGCCGTCACCGATTACAACGGCTTTTTCATGGTCGCGGGGCTTCCCGCGGGCACGCATAAGCTGCGTCAGGTTCTTCTGCCCGGATGGCGACAGAGTATCCCGCGGAACATTGATCATCACCTTCTGACTGTTGCGGCCGGCGGCACGGCCTTCGTGACGTTCGGCAACACGCAGGCGGTCAGCGTGATCGGTGGTTCGGCGTTCGGCGACGCCAACGGCAACAGTTTTCGCGATGCCGGTGAGGCGCCGCTTGCCAATTGGGCCGTGTACGTCGATGAAAACAACAACGCCCTGAACGATCACGGCGAACGATGGATCACCACCGACGCTTCGGGCAATTTCTCCTTCCCCGGCCTGCCCGGCGGATCGTACCGCGTGCGGTTGATCCAGCATTACGGCTGGACGCCGACGCTCGGATCGGCCTCGGCAGTGGCCGTGGTCAACGGCACATCGGTCGTCACCGGTCTGGCGTTTGGCGCGAAGCAGAATCCTGAGCCGGCAACTTACGCTGCCGAAAGGCTGATTTCGTGGTTTCTCATCGGCGGATCGAGCACCAACGCGGCGGATCGCGGCGTGGGGTGGAACATTAAATCGCAAGGCTGGACCGGCTTCGTCAGCCAGCACGTTCAGCCGCAGATTGCCTGGGGCGTGAAGCGCATCCTGCTGCACAATCCGTTCGGCGCGATCCCTGGCGAATTTTATCAGGCCGATCAGGCCATCGAAGCGCGCGAAGCCGGGGCCAACTGGCTGCTGGATGGCTTTGTGGAAGCATGGGCGCCGGTGGTGGCCCAGGGAATCGAAGTCATTGCGTATATGGGTACGCCGATGAACGACGACAGCTTTACGGGCCTGAGCACACCGAACTGGTGGGCACGTGTTTGGGACTCGCTTGATTTGCCGATGCGCGCCGGAATGAACTTCGGGTTCGATCAGAGCCTGGCCGCCGGGCCGGGTGATCTGGATTGGGCCGCCATCGAGCAACTTCGCGTGCTCGGGCATGATGTTTATGGCGAGCCGCGGCCGTCGTCGTCTTCGCCGCACTGGCGCAGCTCGCCGCTGTTTGCCGAAGACTGGATCTGGCACGATACCAACCCTGAACTGAATCCCGATTTGATGGGTTGGGCCGCAAAAGATGCGCAGATCAGCGGTGAAGTGACGCGCATCCTGACGCGGCCGGCGGCGGGTCAGACCTGGGCCAACCAGGCTGCGTGGATGCGGTCGTACACCCGGAGCATCTTGCGGGAGGGTCACAGCGTCGCGGCGAATTTAAGCGGGCTGGTGCAACAGGGCGTGACGATGAGCAGCATTCTTGGCTGATTGATTCGGCCTATTCAAACCTGTTACGAGGCCGCGTCGGGCGTTCATTGGAGCGCGCAGACGCGGTCTGATAATTCTCATACAAGTGATCATGCCGCCCGCCCGACCGACGCGAATGCGATTCGCAGCGCGGGGCGTCGTCCGATAGCCTGCCCATCGTCCGGATCGGGGGAATTCCGCCCATTTTTCCAAAACAGCCCCAATTCAAATCGTAAGTTTCTCTCAGCGTCGCCCGAAAAGCGTTTGCGGCGGCGCGAAAGTGGATGGAGAGGAACATGCAAGCGAAGAAAACTCAAACAGCACGAAATAAGTCAATCGCCACAGCGGTCGTCGAAACGCTCGATCGGCGGCAGTTGATGTCGGCAACGATCACCGGCTTTCTGGTGGCCGACAACAATGCTAACTATTCGTG
>Ga0163155_10004436_pt1 | contig 14429 bp, 10 predicted proteins | sample OliLakLV19SP4G1_FD_148611 | JGI IMG/M metagenome (GOLD analysis project Ga0163155, IMG submission 148611) | Freshwater microbial mat bacterial communities from Lake Vanda, McMurdo Dry Valleys, Antarctica - Oligotrophic Lake LV.19.SP4.G1 | ecosystem: Environmental > Aquatic > Freshwater > Lake >...
GTCATGCCGGGGCCGGGGGCGGCGGCAACACGGGAGTTCCGGGGGGCGGCGGCAACAGCGGTCGAAGCAAACGCGGATGCCACGATGCCGGATGCTGTGGTCTGGACGATCGCGGTTAACGCGGTGCGACGCGAAACCGGTGCTGTGTTGTGGCTGATACGGTTGGTCATGCCGCTGCGGGAGCAAGATCCGCGCCAGCGCGGGAGCAAGATCCGCGCCAGCGCGGGGCGAGCGCGATCTCCGCTGTCTCCGCAAGTCCGTCATGGCCCGCCTCCGGGCGGGCCACCCAGGTAAGGCGCCATCGAAGCAATAGCCGGGGCGGAACCGGGACAGAACCACCTCCTATCCTGCTGTCAGCTTGTCTGGGTGGCCCGGCCAAGCCGGGCCATGACGGAGTGTGGGGATTTCGGTTTCGACTCTTCTACATCGGGCTGTGCGCGTCGAGGGCGGACTGCCGGTGCGGATGATGGCGACAGCGTGGTCAGGCTTCGGCGAGGTCAGGCGTGGGCGCGGGTCGCGGCAAGGGTGTCGAGGCAGGCGGCCGTGATGTGGAACGCGCCAGTAAAAAATTGGGGTTGCCCGATCGGGCAATCGGGAGATGCCTCGCGGCCGTCGGGACCGTGGCCAGCAAGCCCGGCGGGGATGTGGACGAAACCGGCCATCGGCGGGCGGACGCCAATTGGCAGAGAGAGCGTGCGGTAGAGGACCGCGTTGCACAGATAGCCGCCTGCGTCGGTCGAGGACGATACGGGCAGGCCAGTAGCCGACAGGCGTTCGCAGATGGCGTCGACCGGCAGCGCGGCATCGCGCGTGGAGGCAGGGCCGAGGGTGGTACTCGGCGGAAGGTTACCAGCGGCGTCGGGATGGGGCTGGCAGACGTTGCGGCCGACGCGCTCGATCACGAAGCCGCTCGCCAGCGCCGACACGCCGAAATGCAGCACCAAGTCGGGGTGCAGGCGGCGGATTACCGACTCGGCCCGGTCGGGTCCGCGCTGCCACTCCGTCGGAAGGGTCGTGGTGTGCACCGAGATTGCGGCGGTCGACAGCAAGGGGGAGCGGGCGGCGGCGAGGCGGCGCAGGCGCTGGGCGAGGCGCGGCACGAGCACGGCGGTTGCGTTGACCGGGATGCCGGGAAACGGGCCGAAGGCGGTGAGCAGGATGACGAAGGCGGCGGTCACGGCAGGTAAGTCCACGGGCAGGGCTCGAACGGGAGCAGGCGGCATTTGGGCATCATACGGTCGGCCGGGAGGGCGGGGACAAGAATTTTTAGGACCGCTCGAAAGTTCGGGAGCTTTTGGCGCACCTCGACGGTCTGGACGCGTGGCGGCGGGCATAAGCTGCGCTGGGTATAACGCGCGTGGCACAAAACAGAAATGGCAGCTACAACCCGATCAGCCCCATCACGCGGTCGACGGCGACGGTGGCGAGGGTTCGGCCGTCGCGGACTTCCGCTTCGAGGCGGGTGAGTTCGGCGGCAACGTCGGGTCTCGCGGTCAGCGCGCCCATCATCCGGTCGTTCAGCATGTCGCGCATCCAGGCGACGGCCTGGCGCTGGCGGCGGGCCTCGAACGCGCCCGACGCCAACATGGTCTGGCGATGGGTCGCGACCGCGTCCCAGACCTTTTCGAGACCGTCGTTGGTCAGCCCCGACATGGTGACGACCGGCGGTTGCCACGGCGCATCAGGCGGCGTGAAGATGTGCAGCGCGGTGCGGTACTCGCCCGCCGCCCGTTCGGCGCGGAGCTTGTTGTCGCCGTCGGCTTTGTTGATGGCGATCATGTCGGCGAGTTCGATGATGCCCTTCTTGATGCCCTGCAGATCGTCGCCGCCGCCAGCCAGCAGCAGGACGAGGAAGAAGTCGACCATGTCGGCGACGGCGGTTTCGGATTGGCCAACGCCGACCGTCTCGACGATCACGACGTCGAAGCCGGCGGCCTCGACCAGGACCATGGTTTCGCGCGTTTTGCGGGTGACCCCGCCGAGCGTGCCGGAGGTCGGCGAGGGGCGGATAAACGCGGATGGCGATTGCGACAGGCGGTTCATGCGGGTCTTGTCGCCCAAGATCGACCCGCCGGTGCGGCGCGAGGTCGGATCAACGGCGAGCACGGCGACGCGGTGGCCGCCGTCCACGAGGTTCATGCCGAGTTGGTCAATCGTCGTCGATTTGCCGACGCCTGGCACGCCGGTGATCCCGAGCCGGATCGCCGGTGTGCGCGCGGTGGCATGGGGTAGGGCGGCTTCGAGCACGGCGGCGGCGAGCGGCTGATGGTCCGGGCGGGTGCTTTCGACGAGCGTTATGGCGCGGCCGAGCCAAGCGCGATCGCCCGACACGACGCCAGTGACAAAGTCGGCAGCCGGTGGGAGCGTGGCGCTCGATGGGCTGATGGAGGCGGCGCTGGCGGAGGAAGAATTCGTCATCGGCGGGCTATATCCCGGTTTATCAACGATCGGCGAGCGTCCCTGTTGCGCGGGCTGCCATTGTTCACGCAAATGTTGCGGGCAGATTGCCGCCAAAGTCGAGTCGGTTGATCGGGCAAGGCTAGAGACAACCGCAAGGGTAATCTGGGTTGTCCGAAGGTCTGTCGCTCGTATCGGCAACACGAAACACCGGACGCAGGAGCATGCATGACGGTGTCGTCACAGCCAGATGCACTGTCGGGCGCAACGGTGGGCGCACTGTCGGGCGCAACGGTAAGCGCGCCGTGGAGTGCACCGTGGAGCGCAACGGGGGGCGCGCCGTGGGTGGCGCCATGGATCGTCGACGCGTGGCAAGAGGCGCTTGCCAAACTCGCGGTCGATCTACCGACCCTGTCGGACGATCTGACCGTCCAGGCGACGACCTTGGCGGTGGCATCGCTGGTGCTGCTGGCGATGCTGTGGCCGGCGGTGGCGCAACTGCCGCTCCGAGCCCGCGTGATCGCGCGGACGCTGGCTGCGATCCCGCTGCTCGCCCCGCTCGCGATTTTTGCCGCGATCACGATGGTCGAGTTGGACGCCATAGGCGAACGACCGGGCATGTCGGATATCGCAGCTGTCGAGCCCGCGCAGTCGCCGCCTGTCGAGCCCGTACAGGGCGCTGACCCCGTGCAGCCGGCACGAGCGGCGCCCGCTGAGCGCACTGAGACCACTGATCAAGGCCAGCCTATTCATAGAGCGGCGGAACCAGCCGCCATAGTGGCCGACCCGTCGCCACAGACCCCGGCCGCTGGTGCGGCCGACGCGCTTGCCTATTTGGCAGCTAAGCCGCCGCCAGCCCCGCTCAAGGTTTTGCCCGAGCCGACACCCGACGCAGATAAGGACCTTAAGGCCGCAACCGAACCGCCAAAGGATGCTCGGCTTTCGAAAGTCGAGGCGGAACCGCCTGCAACGGCAGTCGGTCCAGTGGGACAGCGCCTGCCGAAGGTGACGACGGTGTTGTATGCGACGGACCGGATCGCCGTCCCTGGCGGGTATGGTGTGTTGGGCGGCGGTGGTCTGCAGGTCGGCCGCGTTACGCTCGGTCGACCGGCCGCGACAGGTCCGCTGCAGGGGCCGATCGCCGTGCTCGCCGAGCAGGATTTTGCCACGGTCGCCACGCGCCAGTTGATGGTGTCGTCACGGTTCCCTGAGGCCGCGCTGGTGTTCGTCCACGGTTACGACACGGCATTCGACGACGCCGTCCGCCAGGGTGCCCGGTTTGCGGCCGACATCGGCTTTGATGGTGCGGTCATCATTTACAGCTGGCCGTCGGCAGGCGATGCGCGCGCCTATCGTGGCGATGCGGTGAGCGCCGAGGCAGCAGCGCCCCACCTTGCCGGTACGCTCGCACTTCTCGCAGGGTCGACCAGCGCCAAGGCCATCCACATCGCTGCAGCTGGACTTGGTGCGAGGACCGCCATGGGCGCGATCCGAAGGCTCAAGGACGCTGGCCGCGTAGGGGCGGCGACCAAGCTCGGCGAGGTGCTGTTGATCGCGCCCGACATGGACCGCGCCCGGCTGGTCGAAGACGCTATCGAGGTCCGCGACACCGTCGCGGGGATCACCCTGTATGCTTCGGCAAGCGACCCTGCGCTCAACGTGACGCGGCGCCACGCCGGAGCCACGCCGAGGGCGGGCGATGTGGCCGAACGCGGGCCGATGGTTTTGCCATCTGTCGTGACGGTCGACGTCACGCCCAAAGCGGGGCAGGGGTGGGTAGACATCGACCGTGGAACGGAACTCGCCGCAGCACGGCGTAGCGAGGCAAGCGGCACGGGCCCGGATTTAGGCCAAGCCCTCTCAGGCCAAGCCCTCTCAGGCCAAGCCGTTCCAGGCCAAGCCGTTCCAGGCCAAGCCGTTCCAGGCCAAGCCGTTCCAGGCCAAGCCCTCTCAGGCCAAGCCCTCTCAGGCCAAGAAGGTCCGATGATCCGGCATGCGCGCGCGGTGTTGCTCGGCAATCCGTCCGATGGAACGGCAACCGCCGGACTGCGCCGCGTCGAAACCAAGGCTGGCGAATATTGGGCGCAGCAGTAAGGACGTTGCCGCACAGTTTCGCTCTGTTTCCGGCACGCGGTAGCACACATGCGCCGATATCGGCCCTAGTCAGAACCCAGCCGACGCGCTAGCCCCGACGCCCAGACCTGTCCGGAGCTCGCCCGCCCATGGCCGATGTGTCACCGCTGAAATATCGACGCCTCATGTTGAAGTTGTCCGGCGAAGCGCTGATGGGCGGAGGCGGCTATGGGATCGACAACGACATCGTCGATCGCCTTGCGCGCGATGTCGCTACCGCTCGCCAAGCCGGAGCCGAGATCGCGATCGTGGTCGGCGGCGGCAACATTTTCCGGGGTCTGACCGGCGCAGCCAAGGGGATGGATCGCGCGACCGCCGATTACATGGGGATGTTGGCGACCGTGATGAATGCGCTGGCGTTCCAAAACGCGCTGACCCGCGTCATGTCGGCGATCCCTATGCCGACCGTGTGCGAGGCCTATGTCCGGCCCAAGGCGCTGAACCACATGAAGTCGGGCCGAGTGGTGGTATTTGCGGCGGGAACGGGCAACCCGTTCTTCACCACCGACACCGCAGCAACGTTGCGCGCGATCGAAATGGGTTGCGACGCGGTGGCCAAGGCCACCAAAGTCGACGGCGTTTACTCGGCCGATCCGGTCAAAGACCCCTCCGCCGTGCGGTTCGATCGGCTCGGCTATGACGAAGTGCTCGCCCGCAACTTGCAAGTCATGGACGGGGCCGCCATTGCTCTTGCCCGCGACAATCGACTTCCGGTAATCGTGTTCTCGATCGACGAACCCGGCAATCTGCTGAACGTCCTGACCGGGCACGCCCGCTCGACACTGATCGAGAGCGCGACTGCGGAGCATTGAAGGCACCGCGCCCGGTTTTCACCCAACGACAAGGAGCCCCGTTAATGGCCACATTCGACCTTACCGCGCTGGAAGCTCGCATGCGAGGCGCGCTCGACTCCTTGAAGCGCGAGCTGTCGGGCCTGCGTACGGGCCGAGCCAGCGCGAACTTGCTCGATCCGGTTCAGGTGACGGTCTATGGCGCAAAGATGCCGCTCAATCAGGTGGCGTCGGTGTCCGTGCCCGAATCGCGTACCATTGCCGTGACAGTATGGGATCGCACCAATCTTGCCGCTGTCGAAAAGGGCATCCGAGAGTCGAGCCTAGGTATCAATCCGGTGATCGACGGTAACACGATCCGTTTGCCAATTCCTCCGTTGACGGCCGAACGGCGCACCGAACTCGTCAAGCTTGCCCACAAGTACGCCGAGCACACCCGCGTCGCGGTCAGAAATGTGCGGCGCGAAGGGATGGATATGTTGAAAAAGATGGAGAAAGACGGCGATATCAGCGAGGATGATCTGAAGAAAAACAGCACTAAGGTCCAAGAATTGACCGACCGTCTGGTCAAGGACGTCGACCAGCTGCTGGCGACTAAGGAAGTCGAAATTCAGAAAGTATAGTTCGCTAATACGCCGCAGCATCGGCATCCTGGGTCTTTGCGCAGCGGTTGGCGAGCTTGGGGAAACGGCGACCAGGTTTAACGGGAGTTCACCATTCTGTGACAGACGCGACCCTCTCGTTCGAGGCCGCAACGGCCGACAGCTCGACCCGCGCCACGCGGGTGCGCCATGTCGCCATTATCATGGATGGGAACGGTCGGTGGGCCAAGGATCGCGGATTGCCGCGGACCGCTGGCCACAAAAGCGGCGTCGAAGCTGTGCGGCGCACGGTTCGCGCGGCGATGGAACTCGAAATACCCTTTGTGACGATCTTTTCGTTCTCGTCGGAAAACTGGTCACGACCGCCCGATGAAGTCGCTGATCTGATGGCGCTGATGAAGCGGTTTATTCGCGGCGACCTCGCAGAATTGCATCAAAACAATGTCAAGATCGCTGTGATCGGCGATCGCCACGGGGTCGATGCCGAGCTGTTGGCGCTGATCGACGAAGCGGTTGACCTGACCAGCACGAACACCGCGCTGACACTATCGATCGCGTTCAACTACGGGTCACGGGCAGAAATTGCTGCCGCCGCCCGACGGCTCGCCGAGCGGGTTGCCAACGGCAGTTTGGCGGCCGCCGATATAACGCCAGGCCACATCTCGGCCGAACTCGAGACCGCCGGGATGCCCGACCCGGACCTGTTGATCCGCACCAGCGGGGAAATGCGCATCTCGAATTTCCTTTTGTGGCAGCTCGCCTATACCGAATTCGTGTTTCTTGACACATACTGGCCGGACTTTGGACGCGAGCACCTGGAGCAGGCCATAGCCGAATTCCATGCGCGGGACCGAAGGTTTGGCGGCTTGAGCAAACGGTCATCTGCGTGAGCGATGTCATTGGCAGCGGAGCGGTCCGCAGATCGGCGATCGGCCGAAGCGGTTCGTCGTCTGCCACAGCGAATGCCGACCATGTCGGGCCGGACGTGCGTTCCGTGGATCAGGGCGACGCCGACCGTAATGCTACGCCAGCGTCGCCATCCGAACTTGGCCTGAGCCCGTCGCATCATAATCTCCTCGTGCGAATCGCATCCGCCGTCGTGATGATCGCTGCTGCGGTCGGTCTCGCGTGGGCGGGTCCCGTACCGTTCGGCTTGCTCGTGCTCGCCGTCGCACTGATGGTCGCCTGGGAATGGAGCCATCTGGTAGGCGGGGCGACCGCCGACGATGGGTTCGCCATTTATGCTCTGGCTCTGATCGCCGCTGTCGCGTTGACGTTGTTCGGGCTGCCGGTTCTGGCGTGCCTCGCTCTTGCGGCTGGCGCTATCGTGCTTGCGGGCGGCGGATATGGTGAAAATCCGCTGTTGTCGGCCGCTGGTGTCGCCTACGCCGGTTTGGCAGCAGTAGCGCTGATCTGGATGCGGGCCGATCCGGTCTACGGATTGCTCGCGGTCCTGTTCTTGTTTTTGTCCGTGTGGACAAACGATTCTATGGCTTTTGCCGCTGGCAAAGCCATCGGGCGCTACAAATTGTGGCCAGCGATCTCGCCAAAGAAGACCTGGGAAGGGTTCGCTGGCGGCATCCTTGCAAGCGGCGTTGCGGGATACGCGTTTGCCTTTGTGGTGCCGGAAGCTAGTCCCTCGCGGTTGGCCGTAATCGGCATGCTCGCCGGGGCGGTCGCCGTGGCTGGCGATCTGGCTGAATCCGCGCTCAAGCGGCGGTTTGGCGTCAAAGATGCCGGCGCCATTATTCCAGGACATGGCGGCGTGATGGATCGGATGGATGGGATTGTCGCCGTCGCCGTTGCTGCCGCAATGGCAGCTGCAGCCATTGGTGGCCGTTCGCCAGCCGCCGCCATTTTGATCGGGGGCTGACGTGGAGGGAGCAGGTCACAACCAGGCGGCAGGGGCCCAGGCGGCAGGGGCGGCCGGCACCAACGGGAGCGGGATCCGGACGATCACGGTGCTCGGCGCCACCGGCTCGATCGGTGCAAGCACGCTGGATCTGATCGGCCGCGACCCGGAGCGGTACGAGGTCGTCGCCTTGACGGCCCAGTCGAACGTGGCAGCGTTGGCCGACCTCGCGATCCACCACCGGGCGCGCATTGCCGTGATCGGCGACCCTGCGAAATACGCCGAATTGTCTGAGCGTCTCATCGGTACGGGGATAACAGCTGCGAGCGGCCCGGACGCGATCGCGGCGGCAGCGGCTGAACCTGCCGATTGCGTGATGGCAGCCATCGTCGGCGCGGCGGGGTTGCGTCCGACCTTCGAAGCGGCCCGCAAAGGCCGCCGCGTTGCGCTCGCCAACAAAGAATGCCTTGTCTCCGCCGGGCAGGTGTTTCTCGATTGCGTCGCAAAATCCGGCGCCGAACTGTTGCCCGTCGATAGCGAGCATTCGGGCGTATTTCAGGCCATTGCCGGTGCCGACGCGCGCACCGTCGAGACGATTACTCTGACGGCATCTGGCGGGCCGTTTCGATCATGGCCAAAGGAGCGGATCGCGGCGGCCACGCCCGAGATGGCGCTGCGCCACCCGAACTGGAGCATGGGCCGCAAGATCACGATCGACAGCGCGACGCTGATGAACAAGGGCCTCGAGTTGATCGAGGCATTCCATCTGTTTCCTGTGACGGCCGAACAACTCAAGGTGGTCGTCCATCCGCAATCGATCGTTCATGCCCTCGTCGCTTACGCCGACGGGTCAGTGCTGGCACAACTCGCAGCGCCCGATATGCGCACGCCCATCGCGTTGTCGCTATCGTGGCCCGCCCGCATGGCCGCGCCGACCGCCCGCTTGGACCTCGTTGCGCTCGGCCAACTGACGTTCGAAGCCCCCGACGAAGACCGGTTTCCCGCTTTGCGGGTGGCGCGCGAGGCGATGGTAGCGGGTGGCAGCGCACCTGCAATCCTGAATGCGGCCAACGAAATCGCGGTCGACGCGTTTCTTGCGCGAAGAATTGCGTTCCCCGAGATCGCAGCCCTGGTCGCTAGCACGCTCGACGCGGCGGCGGCGGCTGGAATTATCACCGCGCTAACGACGCTGGAAGATATTCTCCACGTCGACGCGGAAGCTCGCCGTTTGGCAGCCGCGATCCTAGATGATACTCTGTAGCCACGGGTCGAAACCAAAACGGCGACCGCCGTGCCCACTTCTCGCCGCTCGAAATCCGACAACCTTCAGGTGTGACGCAGACATGACGCTACTCCAGATGCCGCTGCCGCCGTTCAATCTGTTGGCATGGCTTCCGATTATCATGGTCGTGATCTTCATTCACGAACTCGGTCACTTCCTTGTCGCCCGCTGGTGCGGTGTGAAGGTAGCGACGTTCTCGATCGGCTTTGGGCCCGAGCTCGCCCACCGGTTCGACAGCCACGGCACGCGCTGGCGCCTCGCCGCGATCCCGATCGGTGGGTATGTCAAGTTCGCCGGCGACGACAACGCTGCAAGCGTGCCCAGCCCCGACGCAATTTCGAAAATGACGCCCGAGGAGCGCGAGGGAGCGTTCCCGCTCAAGCCGCTGTGGCAGCGTGCGGCGGTGGTTGCGGCAGGTCCTGGCGCCAATTTCCTGTCGGCAATCCTGATCTTCGCCGCGGTTGCCTATGTTTCAGGCATCACCATCCAGCCCAAGCCGACCATCGAGGTCCAGCCCGGTTCCGCGGCCGCGAAGGCTGGCATCCTGACCGGCGATATGATTTCCCACGTCGAAGGCCGCCCGATTCGAGATTTTGCCGCCTTGCTGCGCGTGATGTCGACGGCAGCAACCGACCGTGAACTCAAGGTCGAGGTCGTGCGTGACGACCAGCCTAAGGTTTTCATGGTTCTCGCCGAGCAGAAAACCGTCGACGATGGCTTCGGCGGCAAGGACACGCGCCCGATGCTTGGCGTGAAGCTTTTGGTCGACCGGGATAAAATCGAACGGATTCAGCCGAGCATCTTCGGCGCGCTGGCCCATGGCGTGGGGATGACGTGGCAGGTGATCACCGATACGGTGAACGCCATGACGCATTGGTCCTTCTTCCAGAAGGTCGGCGGTCTGCCGACCATGATCGACGTGTCGAACAAAGTCGCAACGTTCGGCATTCTGCCGACGTTGACGCTGATCGCCCTGTTGTCGGTCAGCATCGGTTTCATCAACTTGATGCCGATCCCCATCCTCGACGGCGGTCACCTTATGTTCTATGCAGCCGAAGCCGTGCGCGGTAAGCCGCTCAGCGAGCAGGCGCAGGAAGTCGGATTCCGGATCGGTTTCGCTTTGGTCTGTAGCCTGATGCTTTTGGCACTATGGAACGACCGGTTCCGCGTTTGCCGCTGGATCGGCCTCGACTGCACGGGCTAAGTACGCGACGGCACGGGCTGATCATCTATGGCGGGCCCACCAAATCTTGGCCCGCCCCGACCCCGTCAGACCGCAGCGTTTTGGCTGCGACCGATCGGTATTCCATACCGCGCGCGAACCCCGGTGAAGGCCGAATTATGGCGTGATTCGCGCGGGGATTTGCCCGATGATTCGCCCGGTGTCGATTGTCAGGCTGTGACGTAAACTTGCCACTTCCTCAGCCAAGTTTGAATCGTTAAGTGGTTGTTGTCGGGTTGTGCGTGCGTTGCCAGAAATGGCGAACGCGGGGGCGCGGAAGTCACGTTGCCTGGCAGGGTTCTAGGGGACTCCCTGGGCAAACGGTTGAACGAGGGCAAGGCCGCGAATGATGGGGTCTATCAAAAAGACGGCCGGACAGAAGCCCGTTGACGGGCATCGTCTCCGCTCGACGGTGCGGACGTCCCGCACGACGATCGGTGCGGTTCGGGCTTGTACGGCGTCCGCGCTGGTGCTCGTGAACTGCCTGTCGGGAAGCGCTTTGGTGGTCGTCGGAGGCATCGCGGTTGCCGGCGCTGTTGTCGTGCCGACCGGTGAGGCAATCGCTCAAGCAGCCGCCGTTCGTGAGATTCGCGTCGAGGGCAACCGACGGGTCGAGCCTGAGACCGTTCGGTCGTATTTGAAATTTTCTGTCGGTAGCGGCTACGACGCAGGCAAAGTCAGCCAGTCGATCCAGGCCCTGTTCGCGACCGGCCTGTTCCGCGATGTGCGCATCGAACGCGATGGCGCGGTCGTCACGGTTGCCGTGGTCGAGAACCCCGTCGTCAATCAGGTTGCCTTCGAGGGCAACAGCGAAGTCGACGCGGCTACGCTGACCACCGAAGTTCAGCTCAAGTCGCGCTCGGTCTACACCGACGCCAAAGCGCGCGGTGATGCGCAGCGCATCCTCGACGTTTATCGCCGCCAGGGACGCTTCGCCGCCAACGTCGAACCGAAGCTGATCGAGCTCGAACAGAACCGCGTCAACGTGGTGTTCGAAATCACCGAGGGTTCGGCGACCAAGGTCAAGGGTATCGCGTTCTCGGGCAATCGCGCGTTCTCCGACAGTCAGTTGCGCGATATCGTGTCGACGACGCAGTCGGGCTGGTTCGACTTTCTGAAGGGCACCAGCATCTACGATCCTGATCGCGTCAGCCTCGACCGCGAGCTGTTGCGCCAGTATTATCTCAAGAATGGCTATGCCGACGTCAGCGTCGTTGCTGGCAATGCGGAATTGGCGCCGGATGGTAGCGGCTTCTTCATCACCTACACGATCGAAGAAGGTGCGATGTACCGCTTCGGGTCGGTCACCATCGAGAGCGCACTACCCAACGTCCAAACCGGCACGCTCAATGCCGAAATTCTCACCCAGTCTGGCGCCGTCTACAACGCTTCGGACTTGGACAAGACTGTCGAGAAATTGACGCTTGCCGTCGCCGAACAGGGGTTTGCGTTCGCCCGCGTTCGCCCACGCGCCACGCCGGATCAGGTTAATAAGACGATCTCCATCGTCTACCAGATCGACGAAGGTCCTCGGGTCTACATCGAGCGGCTCGACATCGTCGGCAACACGCGCACCAAGGACTTCGTCATCCGTCGCGAGTTCAGGTTGGCCGAGGGTGATGCCTACAACCCGTTGCTCGTCGATCGCGCCAAGAAGCGGCTTCAGTCTCTGGGTCTGTTCAAGACCGTCGATATCAAGCGTCGTCCTGGGTCTAGCGCTGATCGCGTCAATCTCGACGTCATCGTGGTTGAACAATCGACAGGCGAGCTGTCGTTCGGAGCCGGTTATTCGACGGCTGAAGGTGTCATTGGCGACGTCAGCATTACGGAACGAAACCTTCTCGGCAACGGCCAGTTCCTCCGCTTGAAGGTTGGCGGATCGCTGGAGCGCGCTCAAGTCGACTTGAGCTTCACCGAGCCACGGTTCCTCGATCGCAATCTCTCGGCTGGCTTCGATCTCTTCTATAAGCAGGTTGATCAGTCCGACTCGTCTGGTTTCCAAAATCGCACGGCCGGCGGCAGCGTTCGCCTCGGCTTCCCGCTTGCCGAAGACCTGTGGATGCAGACATCGTACACGCTGTCCCAGAACGACATTTTCGACGTGTCGAACGAAGCGTCCATTGGTATCCTAGAAGCCGGTACCCGGAACGACGGTGAATCGCTCACGTCGGCGCTCGGCACTGCTTTGACCTACGATAAGCGCAACCATCCGCGAAATCCCAACCGTGGCTACTACTTCCAAGTGGCCACCGACTTCGCCGGGCTTGGCGGCGACGTCGAGTACGTCCGAGTGACCGGTGAAGGCCGCGCTTACTACCCGATCACCGAGAAAGTCACGCTCGTTGGCCGCGTCACTGGCGGACACATCGAAGGCTGGGGCAACGACGACGTCCTTCTGACGGACTTGTTCTTCCGGGGCGGTGAGACGGTGCGCGGCTTTGATCGTTCGGGTTACGGTCCCCGAGACTTGACGACGGGCGATGCTCTTGGCGGCAAGACGTTCTGGGCGGCAAACGTCGAGGTTCGCTTTCCCTTCCCGTTCATTCCTGACGAGCTGGGTATGAGCGGCGCCATCTTCGCCGATGCGGGTTCGCTGTTTGGTGCAAGCGACGCCGTCAAGTCCCTCGCCGGTTCGACGTGCGCCGGCGGTAAGCAAGGCGTGTTGCCTGCCAATACCTTCAAGGGTCAGACGACGGAACGCCGCGGACTGTGCCTTGCCGACGAAGCCAGCATCCGCGCTTCCGTCGGTGCGAGCTTGATCTGGAATTCGCCGGTTGGTCCGCTTCGCCTCGACTTCGCCCACGCGCTGCAAAAGGAAGAGTTCGACAAGGATCAGTTCTTCCGCTTCGGTGCTTCGACAAAGTTCTAAGGGCGGCAATCTTGGCTGCTGTTACGATGGGCGCTGCCTGTCGTTCACAGCCGGTGTGGATAGTACTCTGGCGTGGCCCAATGTCGGCCACGCCGTTTTTGTTTCGCATTACCAGTGGCTGCATTTCCGGTCGTCCAGCACCGCTGGTCTGCGGCCGGGTCATCTTTCGGCCGTGGACGGGCCTAGTCGACGTCGGGTGGCTGTGGTGTTGGTTTCAAAACCGAGCTATGTCCCGAAGACCGCGAGGTGGGATTGCGCTTCTATCCAGGCAGGCATGGCGGGAAGGCTGGCATTGGCAAATGCGCATCGGTCCGGCCGCGAAGCGATAGCCTCTTCCCGTGAGTTCCGTGGCACGAGCTCGTCCGCGCGCGGTCCAGCTGCCAATATCGGGAGACGTTCTTGGAGCATCCGGGCTTTTACCAGCGCGCCGCACCGATCGATGTGGCAGCGCTCGCGGCCGCGACGGGTGCCGAAATGCCAGCTGGCGTAGCACACGGGGCGGTCGGACGGACCGTCAACGACATTCGCCCCTTGCTGGAGGCGACGCCGGATCAGGCGACATTCGTCGACAACCGCAAATACTTGCCCAAGCTTGCCCGGACGCGGGCTGCGGCGTGTTTTGTCGCTCCCGCTTTCGCCTCTCGCGTCCCCGACGGGACCATCGCGCTCATCACCCGCCAGCCCTATCACGCGTTTGCCCGCGCGTTGGCAATGTTCTACCCCGATGCGACGCGGCCGACGGCAGCGCGGGCGGGCGGGACGGCGGCGGTCGACCCCAGTGCCGTGCTCGAAGACGGTGTCGACATCGAACCCGGCGCCATCATCGGGCCTGAGGCCACGATCGGCCGAGGCAGCCGGATTGCAGCCGGCGCCGTGATCGGCTACCGCGTCATGATTGGCCGGGGGTGTTATATCGGCCCGAACGCTGTCGTGGTCCACGCCCTGCTCGGCGACCGGGTCACGATCCACGCGGGCGCGCGAATCGGCCAGGACGGATTTGGCTTTGCGATGGGGCCGAGCGGTCACCTCAAGGTGCCGCAAATCGGACGCGTCGTGATCCAGGATGACGTCGAGATCGGCGCCAATACGGCGATCGACCGTGGCGCCCTTAAGGATACTGTCATCGGAGAAGGCACGAAAATTGATAATCTCGTCCAAATCGGGCACAACGCCGTGATCGGACGACATTGCGTGATTGTCGGGCAGGTCGGAATTTCCGGTTCGGCCGAACTTGGCGATTTTGTCGTCATCGGCGGCCAAGCCGGATGCGTGGGACTGGTG
>Ga0163155_10004437_pt1 | contig 14429 bp, 18 predicted proteins | sample OliLakLV19SP4G1_FD_148611 | JGI IMG/M metagenome (GOLD analysis project Ga0163155, IMG submission 148611) | Freshwater microbial mat bacterial communities from Lake Vanda, McMurdo Dry Valleys, Antarctica - Oligotrophic Lake LV.19.SP4.G1 | ecosystem: Environmental > Aquatic > Freshwater > Lake >...
GTCGTACACCGCGCGCATCAGCACCGTAGCGGCGAAGGCGATTTCCGAAAGGCCGCCCAGTCGCCCGCGTGCGGCGAGCGAGCGCACGAACACGCCCTGATCCTCCGGGTCGGTACGCATCCGCACGCGGTCGCCGAGCAACGCGCCACGGCTTATCTGCGACGACGGATCGACGGCGATGACGCCCACGGTCAAGCCGCGCGCCCTGAACTGCTGAATCAGGCTGTTAATGAGGGTCGATTTGCCAACACCCGGCGGGCCGGTAAGCCCGAGCACCTTCCCTCGCGGCAACAGATAGGCGGCGTCCAGCAAATCGTTGATATCGCCAGCGCGTTCCTCACGGTCGATGAACGCGAGCGCGGCGGCCATGGTCCGTTTTCCACCGACCCGGATGTCTGCAAGATCAAAGCCTGGATGTTGGCAACCGTCACCCATGCTATTGTTTATTTGCGTGCCGAGAGGGTGGCCTGAGCGGCGGCAAGGCGCGCCACCGGAACACGGTAGGGCGAGCAGGACACATAATCCAAGCCCAGTCCTTCGCAGAACGCGATTGAGGCCGGGTCGCCGCCGTGCTCGCCGCAAATGCCGAGCTTTATTTTAGGGCGCGTGCTCCGGCCGCGTTCGGCGGCGATGGCGACAAGCTCGCCTACTCCCTCCTGATCGAGCGTCACGAATGGGTCATGCTTCAAGACTCCCTTAGCAGTGTATTGGCCGAGGAAACTTGCGGCGTCGTCACGGCTGAGGCCGAACGCGGTTTGCGTCAAATCGTTAGTGCCGAACGAGAAAAACTCTGCGGTCTCGGCGATTTTGCCAGCCTGGAGCGCTGCGCGCGGCAGCTCGATCATCGTGCCGATCTGATATTGCGGCCGGACGCCTTTTTCCGCCGCTACGTCATTGGCCACTTTCACGATTCGGTCGCGCAGAATGTCGAGTTCGGTTTTCATAGCGACAAGCGGCACCATAATTTCGAGCGCAACTGTCTGTCCGGTTTTAGCGCCGGTTTCAATCGCGGCCTCAAAGATGGCGCGCGCCTGCATCTCGGCGATTTCCGGATAGGTGATGGCCAAACGGCAGCCGCGATGACCGAGCATGGGGTTCGACTCGGTAAGCTGCGCCACACGCGCCTTCAGCTTGCCTGCGTCGATACCGGTCGCCACCGCCATCTCGGCGATTTCGGCGTCGTCGTGCGGCAGGAACTCGTGCAGCGGCGGGTCGAGCAGACGGATGGTGACGGGGAAGCCCGCCATAATCTCGAATAGCTCCACGAAATCCTGACGCTGCATGGGAAGGATTTTCGCCAGTGCTGTGCGACGCCCGGCCTCGTCACCCGCCATAATCATTTCGCGCATAGCGACTATGCGTTCGCCCTCGAAAAACATATGCTCGGTGCGGCAGAGGCCGATGCCCTCGGCGCCGAACTCGCGCGCTTGAGCGGCGTCACGCGGAGTCTCGGCGTTGGCGCGGATTTTCATGCGACGCATTCCATCGGCCCACCCCATCAGCTTGGCAAAATCGCCGGTGACTTCCGGCTGGCGCACTTTCGCTTCACCCAGAATGACCTCGCCGGTGGAGCCGTCTATGGTGATAATGTCGCCAGCTTTGAGCGTATGCCCGCCCGCCGTCATCTCACCCTTGGCGTAGTCGATGCGCACGCTCGACGCGCCGCTAATGCACGGACGGCCCCAGCCGCGCGCAACCACCGCCGCATGGCTCGTCATCCCGCCGCGCGAAGTGAGGATGCCCGCTGCCGCATCCATGCCATTGATGTCGTCCGGGCTGGTTTCCGACCGCACGAGAATAACCGTGCGGCCCTCGCTTTTCAATTTCGCCGCCTCATCCGGGTCGAACACGATCTCGCCGCACGCGGCGCCAGGCGATGCGGCAAGGCCAACCGCGATAACCGTTTTTTCTGCGTCGGGGTCTATGGTTGGATGCAGAAGCTGGTCTAGCTGCAGCGGATCGATCCGCGCCACCGCCTCTTCGCGCGAAATCACCCCAGCCTCCGCCATCTCGACGCCTATTTTCAGGGAGGCAGGGAGCGTGCGTTTGCCCGAGCGGGTTTGCAGGAGCCAGAGTTTGCCCTCCTGGATGGTGAATTCTATGTCCTGCATATCGCGATAGTGCGCTTCCAGCCGGTTGCACACCGCGCGAAACTCCGCGAAAGTGTCTGGCATCAGCGCTTCGAGCGACGGCTCGTCGCTGCCAGCGGCAATACGCGCGGCTTCGGTGATGTTCTGCGGTGTGCGGATACCAGCGACCACGTCCTCGCCCTGCGCGTTGACCAGGAACTCGCCATAAAGCTGGTTTTCGCCGGTGGACGGGTTGCGGGTAAAAGCCACACCGGTCGCGCTTGTCGTCCCCAGATTGCCGAACACCATCGCCTGCACATTCACCGCCGTACCCCACTCGTCCGGGATATTTTGCAAGCGGCGATATGTGGCCGCCCGTGGCGTATTCCACGACGAGAACACCGCGCCAATCGCACCCCAGAGCTGCTGATGGATATCCTGGGGGAACGCCTGGCCCAGTTCAGTCTCGACCGCGTCCTTGTATTTGCCGATCACGGTTTGCCAGTCGGCGGCGCTCATATCGGTATCGCGCTCGAAGCCCTGGAGTTTTTTGTAGTTTTCGAGGATGTCCTCGAACACATGATGCGGGACGCCCAGCACGACATCCGAATACATCTGGATAAAGCGGCGATAGCTGTCGTAAGCAAAACGCCGATCGCCGCTTTTGACGGACAGCGCTTCTACCGTCGCATCGTTCAGACCGAGATTGAGCACCGTATCCATCATACCCGGCATGGACGCGCGCGCGCCCGAGCGCACCGATACCAGCAGGGGATTTTCAGCATCGCCGAATTTAGCGCCGACAGTCTTGCCGATGAACGCAAGGGCACCTTTAACCTGCGTCTCCAATCCTTCCGGAAAGTTGCGGCCATGGGCGTAAAACGCCGAGCATACATCGGTGGTGATGGTGAAGCCGGGCGGCACGGGCAGGCCGAGGTTGCACATTTCTGCAAGGTTGGCGCCCTTGCCGCCCAGCAGTTCGCGCATTCCCGCCGAGCCATCAGCCGTACCACCGCCAAAACGGAAAACGAATTTTCCTGGATCTTGCGCTGCACCAACGTTACCGGCGGCGGAGGTTGCCCTTTCCGTTTCGCGCCTCGCCTCAGCTTTGTGAATATTCTGAACACCGGCAACGAAATCGGTGAGATTTTGGGCGAAGCGGACGTTGGTTTCGAGCGTTTGCAAGATAATCGACGTGATTAAGCGTGATGGCATAGCTCTTCTCATGTGGGCGGGCTATCGAGCCGACAGCCATTTCAATTGGTTTAACGCAATATGCGTTATGTCTCAAGAAAAGGCTCAGTCGCTTCTTTTCAGCGGCCCGCTCATTAACTTTGCATTGCGCGCAATATATCGTCCGGTAGCGATTTGCACTTTACAATGCGGCGTCTCAATCAAGGTGTAAATCCATGCTGAAACGCTATGGTTTGATAAAAGTTGCGCTGCAACAATCTGCCGCCGGTAAAGCCACGGGTGGGGGTCGCCGGGTGAACATCCTTCATAAATATCCAAAACTCTAAAATCTGTCTGCGGCGCGTTAAGTTGGTGCAATTCACCGTAAATACGCCTGCGGGAATATGGGTCAAAAATCGCAGCCGGAAAATAGCCGAAATTGTAAAGCGCCCCAGGAACGCTTGCAGGCGCAACGAGTTTGGCCATGACGCGCAAACGAGACGCCATGGGGTGCGCCGAACGGCTCATCAGCGTGCCATAGACGAAGAGAAGCGGAGTGTCTTTGTGCAGACAAATAACCTTTCGAATATTTTATCTCCGAATCATAAGGGATTTACGTGAAATTTTAAGGAGCTATTTATGCTGCAGGAACTGCTTTTATCCGTGGCCAGCGGGCTTATCGTGGCTTTGCTGCTTGAGTATTTTCGCGGGCGCAACCGCAAGGAACAGGGCATGACGCAATCAATGCCGCCGATGAAGCCATTTCCGCCGATAGGCGGGCAAAAACAGCCGGGAAATGGCGCAGTTCTGTTTCGCGTCGCACTGGCAATACTGGGTGGGCTTGGACTTGCGTTCTTGGCGCTGAACATCCTTCAGGCGCAAACGCTTATCAATTTCCAGCCCGGAACGCAGGAACTCGTCGTCATGAGTGTTGCAGGCACTTTCATATGCTGGCTTTTGCTCGCGGGCCTGATGCGGCGATCCTAATCGGGAAGTTTAACGGCCCCATCCGCTGTCATCTCGAAAAACGGATTATGCGCAATCTCCCAGACATGACCGTCAGGATCGGCGAAAAAGGCATGATATCCGCCCCAGAACGCGTGCTGCGGTTGCTTAAGGATTGTCGCGCCCGCATCTTTTGCTTCGGCTATCACGCTATCGACTTCCGCCTCGTTCACAGTGTTATAAGCAAGCGTTATGCCGCCGTTGCCCGTCCAGACGCAGCCTACGCTTGCGTCCTCCTCGATCTCGCGCCGCCGAAAAGGCTATTAACCAGCGGCCCCGCTTGCATGAACGTCACGCTGTCCTGGCTGGTTGATGACGGCTTGAACCCAAGTTTTACATAGAATGCCGTCGCACGGGCGATGTCCGCTACTCCAAGCGTAACAATTGTCAGCCGAGCTTCCATACTGCCTCCGTTTACCTTCTGTTAAGCATGAACGCAAAGTAGGTATAATTTTAAGAAAATTAAAACGACTTGGGCGCAACCCTGTCCCTAGCGCGTTGGTGCGCGAGTTTTTCTTGCAGCGGGAGTAACCCAAATGAAATCTTACTTAATGGCGGCATTGATTGCGATGCCGACGTTTGCGTTCGGCGCTCACGACGCTAGCGCAGGCGGATGCCGAGGCCCATACTGCGGCGGGGGCGGGTATCACAACGGCCACAATGGCTATCCGAAAGAATATTTCGTCAACATTCCAACCATCGTCAGCGACCGGCCGGCGCCTGGTTTCCGCACGAATATTCACGTGCGCGCCGACACGCGGATAACCGCTGTATGCGATTATTACCACTGGTGCCGCATTCTGTCGCCGCGCTTCGCAAATCTCTTTGTAGCGCGTTATTGTCTCGATGAGATTGGTGGACATCGCGGCCACGGGTCACGGCAACTTCACCGCAATAAATACTTCCACGAAAATGGTGGTGGACGCGGCAGGCGCGAATATGGCGGCGGCGCATACGAACAGCGCGAGGAAATTTATGAAGAGAATGGCGATGACCGTTACGGAAACGGAAATGGTCATCGCGAAGGTTATAATGGCAACGGCCGCTATTGATCGCTATCGTTCAGGCGGGGCCATCGATGCCTCGCCTGCGGCGTGAAGACTGCCTAAATAACCTGAACTACTGCATTTGTCCGTTCGCGGAGTTTTCCGGAGGCGTCATCGGCGCGAGTTGCGGAAGCATGTTGGCCTCCGTTTCGACAGGAGGTTTCTCGACCGGCTCGGTTTTCATCTCAAACCACCTGTCTTCGGGCAACATCCGTTTCTGCAGGAACGAGTAAACGTTCGGCGCAGAGACGATCGAGAAAAAGCGCTCGGATGACGGGGCGGCGATAGCGACGATCAAAAACGCCGCCGTCATCGCCATTGTGGCTCGCATAGAGCGATGTTCGATAAGCTTTAAAGCTGAACCGAATGATCGCTTTATTGTATGGCCTTCAAAGTCCACCGAGTAAATCTCGTCGAGCACGAGATGCACGATATAACCGCCGAACACGAACAGCCCTGCGAACCAGGCAACAACCGGGTCTTCGTTAAACGCTTGATCGAAGATGGTCGCGGTCAGCGCGGCGAAAAATGCACCAGCCAGGATCGAGTGGAATATTCCCCGATGCTTTGTGCGGCAATGGAAGATGGCGAAAACGCCGTATCCAACGAACACATACACGCCGATCCACACCGCCCAGAGTTCGGCGATTGAATACTCTTTCTTAAACTGAAACAGCACGATGAAGGCAAATACAACTCCAAGACCGGAGAAAAGCATGCGGCTCGGCGTCGCCTTCTCCAGATCGATGTCCGGCAGTACGGAGCCGATGATGCCCGCCATGGTGAGCGTCAAAAGCTGGTTCTGCGGCACGACACCCGCCGCCATGGTCATTGTGGCGCCAAGCCCCGCCGCCACGGCGCCGACCGCCAGATGCGTATTAAAATTCGCCATGCCCGCCCCCGCTTAACCTTGGCGCAAACTAAGCGATTCGCGCCGCAGGCGAGGCGCGTTCATCTCCGTCATGCACAATTTGGATCTGTTATTTTTGCGAGCGGTGCAGAATTCGGACGATTAAAACTTCGTCCTCGCACCGTATAAAAAATACGGTGGCGATATTTTGCCTCAATAATTACGCGAACACTCTTTTCATTTGTTCGGCGGCCAAGCTGGGGGAAACATTTCAGGTTTTCAATTGCCGCATCTATTTTGACATTAATAGCTACTGCGGAACTAGGGCTTTCCTTCTCAAAATCGATACAGGATAATCCAACTGCGCCAATGCGCGGCGGGAGTAGCGGACTTTCACAAAAGCCTGTGGCGGCGTTTTACGGCCTCAACTTCCTCACCTGTAGCCATCTCGCCGCGCTCGATCTCAGCCAATCCTTCAAAAACCTCGGCGTATTCTTCCGCTGATAGATGGTATATCTTGTCTTCATCCGCGATGGCGAGGAGCGCTAAAGCGGCCTCTTCCTGCCGCTCGGGACAAAGCTGACGAATTTTAGCGATAGCTTCGTCAAGTAAATCTGTCATGGGGCGAGCTTACTCCTAGCGCACAATCAACTCAATGATCCGCAGCTAGACCTGCCGGGCCGGAACTTATGGAGGTTCGCGGCGTTCGTTGTCGGTAATCAAACTTAAGGAGATGACGATGGCTGAAGATTATAAAGATCGCGCGAAAGACATGGGCCGTGAAGCTAAGGACATGGGCCGCGATATGAAACGAGATGCTGAAAGTGGTGCCCGCGATCTGAAAAGTGCTGCTCAGGATCAGATGTCCGAGGCTAAGGAAATGGCGGAAGAAAAAATGCATGATCTGGAAGCCGCAATACGTAAAAGCCCTCTAACGGCCGCTGCGGTCGCAGTTGGCGTTGGTTTCATCTTTGGCGCAATTTTAAGCCGGTAATGTTCAATGTGGGGTGCCCTACTGTCTGCGGTTGGAGCAGCGAGAGCAGCGTCAGCCGCTAAAGATGTGATGCAGAATGTGGTCAATAGCATTATTGTTGGTTTGCTACTTCTGCTTGCAGTAATCTTTGTAAGTATAGCCATATTTTACGGACTGAGTCCGTCACGAGGTCCGGCCGGCGCTGCATTTATTGTTGCTCTGCTTCTGGGTGCCGGTGGACTTATCGTACATTATGCAATGTCTGGAAAATCACACTCCAAAGGTGATGATTTTTTGAGTAACCCAACGGCTGCCATTGGCAAACTTACAAGTAGCGAAAATATCGAGTATGCTCAACGTGAAGTAACTAGGATTGTACGTCAAAATCCGTTAAAGCTTTCAGTTCTGGGCATCGTTGCTGCTATCGTTTTAGTTAGACGGATCTAAATCGTCATTACTTAAACTTCCCCATAAATCATACTCATCTGCGTAATCGATCTTTACTTTGGCCATGTCGCCAGGCTGGAGATCGGTTTCGCCGTTGAGGAATACACACCCGTCAATCTCAGGCGCGTCCCAGGCTGAGCGGCCAGTTGCGCCTTCTTCGTCCACCTCATCGATTAACACGTCCAGTGTACGTCCAATTCGAGTTGAAAGAACGCTTTCGCTTACGGCCTTTTGCACTTCCATGAAACGGTGATAACGCTCCGCTTTAAGTTCATCCGGTACATGGCCCGGCAAGTCCCTGGAGCGGGCGCCATCGACATTCTCATACTTAAAGCAGCCAACACGGGTCAGTCGCGCCGCTTGCAACCAGGCTAGAAGGATTTCAAAGTCCTCACTGGTTTCGCCGGGAAAGCCTACGATAAATGTAGAGCGAATTGCGAGGTCGGGTACGGCTTGGCGCCAGCGCGCGATGCGCTCCAGCGTTTGCTCGGCGGCGGCTGGACGACGCATGGCTTTCAGTACGTTCGGGCTAGCGTGCTGAAACGGAATATCAAGATAAGGCAGGATTTTGCCCGCAGCCATCAATGGCAGCACTTCGTCCACGTGCGGATAAGGGTAGACATAGTGTAGCCGCACCCACACGCCGAGATTTCCGAGCGCCTCGCACAGTTCATAAAAGCGCGCTTTCAGCGCCTGTCCATTCCAGTTACTTTGCGCAAACTTGATGTCGACGCCGTAAGCGCTTGTATCCTGGCTGACAACGAGTAACTCGCTCACACCAGCTTCCACCAGCGCCTCCGCCTCACGCATCACATCGCCTGCCGGACGACTGGCTAACCGGCCCCGCAAATCGGGGATAATGCAGAAGGAGCACTTGTTGTTGCAGCCCTCGGAGATTTTCAGATAGGCATAATGCGAGGGCGTCAGGCGCAGACCGGAGCGCGGCACGAGGTCAAGGTACGGCGCGTGCGGCGCAGGCGCGGCGGTATGAACGGCGTCCATCACCGCATCGTATTGGTGCGGGCCGGTGACGGCGAGCACGTCCGGGTAAGTCTCGAGCACTTTTCTGTCCAGCCCGAAGCAGCCCGTCACGATCACGCGGCCGTTCTGCGCCATGGCCTCGCCGATAGCTTCAAGACTTTCAGCCTTGGCGCTGTCGAGAAAACCGCAAGTGTTAACGACTACAACATCTGCACCGTCATAGCTGGGCGCAATCGCGTAGCCCTCTGCTGTCAGGCGCGTGATAATGCGCTCGCTATCGACCAGCGCCTTCGCACAGCCAAGGCTGACAAATCCGACCTTTGGCGCCGATTGTTTTCCAGTTTTAATTTGCATAGTCCTAATCTCCGCCGTCATGCCCGGGCTTTACCCGGGCATCCAGCCACAAAACTGGATTGCTGTGTCTAGCCCGGCAATGACGGAGTTTGTAAACCTAATAGTCCGTTGCTTAAAGCCGCAGCACGCGGAGCCAGTAAAAGACGTTGACCAGAGTCATGAGCGCGGCGGCGACGTATGTAAAGGCTGCGGCGCGCAATATCTCGCGCGCGGCGGGCATATCTTCCGGCGGGAGGAAGTTACCCGCTTCCAGCAAAGGCAGCGCGCGTTTGTAGCTTGCGTCGAACTCGACCGGCAGCGTCGCGAGATGCATGACGACGCTCATGCTCAAAATCGCGAGACCCGCCAAAATCTCCAAAATAAAGCCGCCCGGACCGCGCAATGCGATGGCGGCGAGCGGCGCCAGCAGCATCACCACGGAACCTAGGCGCTGAATCCAGACAGCCTGCCGCGCGATGGCGGTGCGGGCGCGAAACGCGCGGTAGTCCGTCGCATCCTGCATGGCGTGGCCGACCTCGTGCGCGGCGACCGCAATCGCTGTCACCGAACGCCCGCCAAAGTTATCACGCGAAAGCCGCACGGTTTTTGTGTCCGGGTCATAGTGGTCGCCGATTTCGGTTTCCTCGACGCCTACATGGTTGAGCTTCATTTCATCCAGCACGTGACGCGCCAGTTCGCCGCCGGTGCCGCCCAGATCGGGCCGGTCGCCGCCATGCCGACGCAGCGTGGATTTCACCCACCATTGCGGGGCGACAGCGGCCAAACCAAGCAGGATAACGCCGATAATAAGCACGCTCATCGGCTGAGCCTAAGGCGGTTGCTGCTGAGAAAATTACCGCGCGTTACATCATAATAAAGCGTCGGCATTTTTTGCCCCAACATACGCGACCAACCCATTCGCAACTTCGGCCCGCGACCGCCAAGCCTTTCGATAATACGTCTTGAAGCATGGTTATGGGTGCGGCATGAAATTTCGATGACGGGCAGCTCCAAGGTCTCAAAACCATACTGCGCCAGCGCGCGCGCCGCCTCACTGGCGTATACGCGTCGGCGAAACGCCGCCCCAACCCAATAACCAATCAGGTAGCCGTGCTTTCCTGTATGCAGCCCCGCAGCCCCTACTGCATAACAAGGATTGCTTTTCAACGTCAACAAGAATGGCCCCCTTGTCGCATCTTCGGGGCGCGTCAGCATACAGCGGACGAAACGCACAGTGTCGAGGGCGGGGTAAGGATACCGGATAGTGGCCGTTATTTCTGCGATGGAGGGATGATTGGCCAGACGCGCAATCACAGGCGCGTCGCCGCTGCGAAACGGGCGCAAGATCAGTCGCTTGGTTGTCAACACCGGTTGGGGCAAAACTCTGCTCCGCCTGACTCAAACAGAAAAGCTCGCGAGATTGCCCGCGAGCTTCCAAATCAAAATGAAAGCCTATGCCGGATGCCGGTCAGACTTTCCCGGTTTCCGCCGGAACGACCGAAATGAAAGTGCGGCCGTTGCGCTTTTCCTTGAACTCGACCACGCCCTCGGCTTTCGCAAACAGCGTGTGATCGACGCCCATGCCGACGTTGTCGCCGGGATGCCAGGTCGTGCCGCGCTGGCGCACGATGATGTTGCCGGGGATCACGTGCGATCCGCCGGACTTTTTAACGCCCAGTCTCCGCCCGGCTGAGTCGCGACCGTTCCTGGACGAGCCGCCTGCCTTTTTGGTTGCCATGGATTGGTGCTCCTATCGTCAGATTGCTTCGCGGGCTTTTTGCCCGCTTTTGGTTTCGGCTCGGCGGAGGCGTCTACTGCCTGATCGGAAGCGGGCGCTTTTTTCGGCTTCGCCTTTGGCGTTTCTGCCATCGCGGTTTCAGCTTTGGCTTTCGGGGTGGCGGATTGCTTCGCCTTTTTGCCGTCGATCAGAATTTCAAGAATGCGCACCGTGGTGATGTCCTGGCGGTGGCCGTTGCGGCGCCGATAGTTCTGGCGGCGCTTCTTCTTGAAAATGATGATCTTGTCGGCGCGGCCCTGCTCGACCACTTCGGCGGAGACCATCGCGCCGGAGACGAAAGGCGTGCCAATTGTCGGTTCGCCGTCCGCGCCGTGCATGAGCACTTCGCCGAATTCGATAACATCGCCGGGTTCGCCAGCCAGTTTTTCTACGATGAGGGTGTCTTCGGCCGCAACACGATATTGCTTGCCGCCCGTCTTGATGACAGCATACATGGCATAGTCCTTATCTTCTGTTCGCGGCTGTCGGCGCTGTGAAAGTTCACAGACTTTAATGCCAAATACGAGATTTGCCTTAGCCAGCGGTTAAAGCGCGGCGAATAGCTCGCGTTGCGCCAAAACAAACGCATACAGTCAGATGCGCGCAAGGTCAACGCGAGACGATGCGCGTGCGTCAATAAATAAGGCCGCCATCGAAGATAGCGGCCTCATGTTAAATTCGCAGACCAGCCTTACTTACCGTAAACTTCGACAGTCGCCTTGCCTTTTCCGTTGGCCGGGCGCTTGTACGCCATAACGATACGGTCGATGACACGGTTGTCGCCTTTAAGGTCGATGCCGCGCGTCTCGCCGCCTTGGCGGATGTTTTCGCGGACGCGAATATCATCCACGCGACCGTTGCCGTATACCACTTTGAGGTCAAGGACCTCAACGTCGTTGCCGCGTACGCGAAGCTGGATTTTCTTGTATTTGCCTTCGTTGCGGCCAACTTTGATTTCGTCGCGTTCAGCATCGAGCGAAACCTCGCGCGAGCCAAGCAGCTCCCACTGTTCGGCCGATGCGATGGTCGGAATAAGCGTTGCCAAAGCAAGCGCCGAAACGGCGGAGCGAATAAATGTCTTCATGATTGTGTCTCCAGTTATTAATTTTTGCTTGGCAAGAACATGTCATATAGGGAAGTACATCGGCAAACACATGTCCATTTTGAACAGAGCCGCATTTAGCGGGGTTTGCGCAACCTGACATAGAGAGCGCCATCACCGCCGTGCTGCGCGCTGGATGCGCCAAAACTCACGACCAGATGCCTCAAATCTGCGTCCTGCAGCCAGCGCGGCGTCAATCGCTTCAGAACACCCGGCTCATCGTCAGAATAAGGGAAAAACTCGCGCTCGCTGGTTTTGCGGCGACCGCCCTTCCCGGTGATAACCAAAACGACCCGGGCACCACGCGATTGCGCAGAATGCAGGAATGACTTTAGAGCCGCGTGCGCTTCCTGTTGCCTCATCCCATGCAGATCAAGCCGGGCGTCGATAGCCGCGCGCCCCGTGGCGATCAAACGGGTTTGTCGACGATCCAGTTCGGCGATTTCAACAGCCGTTAGCTTTGGTTTGGAAGGCGCAGGATTTGGAGTTTGCAACTGTTCGGCGATAGATGCGGTTTTTGCAAGCCGGTTTACCGCACGAACAACGTCTTCATCATCTATACCGAGAAGCGAGGTAGGCTCGCGCGGGCGCAGGCTTTTAGCGCCGCGCATGGCGAATTCCCATAATGCGGCCTCATCCTCATTTAGCGTTCGCGGGCGGCGGCGGTTGCCTTCGCTCATCAGCGCCTTCCTTCCAAATACGCAAGCGCTATTCTGACTTTGGAGTTAACACGAAAAACGTGCAATTGTGTTTAATACTGCCGGCAATTCGTCCGGCGGCCGCTCCCGTTCCGCAAAACACGTCTCCGCGCGCTGCACCACGAATGGCCGAGCCGGTATCCTGGGCAACCATCAAGCGGGCGAACGCTTCTCCATCGAACGTCAGATCGGGAGCCGACACCCATATGGGAAGACCGGGTGTATGAAATCCTGGGTCAATAGCGAGACTGCGGCCAGTGGTTAACGAAGCGCCGAGCGATCCTGTGGGGGCGTCCGCGCCGTTGGGCAGCATCTCAAAAAAGATGTACGAGGCGTTTTCGCTCATCAAAGCCTGCGCGCGACCCAAGTCTGCCCGAAGCCATTGCAGCAACGTGTCGAGGCTCGCATTTCCTGCGTTCAGCTCTCCCCGCTCTATAAGGCGCTTGGCGATCGACGTATATGAATGGCCGTTCTTACCTGCGAAAGTGACGCGGCGCGATCCGTGTGGAAACTGCAAAACACCGCCGCCCTGAACATGCATGATAAACAGGTCGATGGGGTCGGCGGCGAAGGCAATCTCCAAATTTTGTCCGTTTAATGCACCCGCGTCTATCTCCCGACGTGTGAAATACGGCTGCAACTCACCGTCGATGCGCCGCCCCGCCGTGAGAGGAGGTTGCTGCTTCGAAATAGCGTCTTTTGGCCCAGCTAAAACCAGGTCGTTGGGACGCGAATAGACGGGTTGGGGATAATGAGGCGATGGCGCATCTGCAGCTTGGAGCTCAGGCTCGAAATAGCCCGTCAAAAGGCCAACATTCTGGGGTGGGGCAACTGAGTACGCCGAGAAATACCGCTCAAAAAATGCGCGCGCGCATTTCGGGTCACATTCGAGCGCGGCTTGGACAAATTTAAATGGCCTATCGCCGCTGGCTTGAATGCTCGCCGACTTCTTAAGCGCGTTTAACGCCTTAGCATGATTGTCGTCCGTCCAGCCGTCTATATCCTGGAAATCGACAGGCATAAGGTTTAGGCTCTGTCGCTTTGCGCCTTGATTATGCTGCCACTCCCACAAAGCCATTGGTCAGTTGGCGGTTTCCGTAGCGATCAATTTCCAGTTTGGATCGCGTGAGGACAGGTCTCTTGAAAACGTCCATATATCGGTCACATCGCGAACTTTCTTAGGATCGCCTTCGACAACCTCACCGGTCTTGCCGCGCGTGGCCGAGATCAGCTCGCTTACGAACTTTAATGTAATCTGGGCATTACGGCTAACCATCTCGGCGTCAAGAATGTCAGCTTTGCTGATACCGACAAATTTGAACTCGATAATTTCGCCGTTTTTCTCCCGCTCGTTCAGCACACCAATGAAACTATCGTGAACCTCACGGCTCAAAAGATTTTTGAGCGTTTTGCGGTTGCCTTCTGCAAACGCTGTCACGATCATTTCATAAGCAGTCTTGGCGCCATTCAAAAACTGCGAGGGATCGAAATCATTATCAACCCGCGCGATGGTTTCCAGTTTCTTTGCTAGATCGCTGCCTTTGGGCGCAATGTTGCGCAAGCGACCTTCAAACGTTTCGACAAATTCGCCATCATCCTTGGGTATGCGTTGTTCACCACGAGGCAAAGTGACAACATTCTCCTTAGCTGCGGGACTATTTCCCCCGGGTGCTGCATAGGGATCCATGCGCGGGCGTTCATTGCCAGTGCGTCGTCCAAGCACGCTGCGCAACCGCAGAAATACGATCACTGCGACGATCAGAAACAGCAGCGTTGTAATGTCGAGAGTATCATCCATCAGGTGCAGCTTTTTGGTGAAGAGTGGGTCAAAACGAACATTCGTTAGGAATGATATAAGTGTTCCCGGTCATGAATGCGAGACTTTGTAAACGGGTCAAACCTCTAGCTGGTTTCAAGCATAGCTCAATTTATCCGTATGCGTAAGTGACGCCAGCCGATATTGCGCCAGTTCCCG
>Ga0163155_10004441_pt1 | contig 14422 bp, 18 predicted proteins | sample OliLakLV19SP4G1_FD_148611 | JGI IMG/M metagenome (GOLD analysis project Ga0163155, IMG submission 148611) | Freshwater microbial mat bacterial communities from Lake Vanda, McMurdo Dry Valleys, Antarctica - Oligotrophic Lake LV.19.SP4.G1 | ecosystem: Environmental > Aquatic > Freshwater > Lake >...
GCGTTAGGTATCGCTTTAATCATTATCAACACTCAGATCGCAGCGATGCGAGCAATGGCCGAGCTTGGTCCCGTTGTGGGAGCGATTGCGGCTGGATTAATTTATGCGACAGGGGCCACTTCGGTGGCAATCGCTTCGAGCACTCACCTTGCCGATGGTGGAATTGTAAAATCAACTCCGGGCGGTATCCAAGCAACCATTGGAGAGGGTGGCAAAGACGAGGCTGTCATTCCATTAGACGAGGGTATGGGATTATTAGGAACTAATATCACTATCAACGTAAACGGCGGAATGCTCGGCGACGAAAACAGCGCGCGCGAGCTTGCAATTGCGATAGATAGACAGCTCTTGAAACTAAGGCAATCTAACGATTCATTGGCATTTGATAGCGGGGTAATTTAGATTGGAAATTTTAAAAGCGAACTATCTCAACACAACGACACAAGCAATTTTAAATAGCTCGACCGATAGGGCCTCATATCTCTTTGACCGAGATGTAAGATTTCAATACGTTAGCTCAGGGTTTAATAACGACTTAACAACGTCCACGATTCGAGTAAATTTCGACGAGACAATGACAGTTTCTAGACTTTCACTTTTAGAACACAATTTAAAAGAATACATTTTTTATTACAACGGCGTGACCGCGAATACTTTTGTAATTTCGGGCGGCGACACCACGGCCAGCTCATTTATTTCAAATAGCGAGACATCACAATATTTTAGATCAACCGCAATATTGTGTACGTCTGTGTCGATTGACATGAAAAAAACTATCACGGCAAATAAAGAAAAGGCGCTCGGTTATTTAGTTATTTCAGACACGCACATTGTACTAAGCAGGCCACCGGCATCTAAAAAATATGCCATTCAACTAGACCCGACTGAAGTTGTTCACACCCTATCAGACGGGGGGACTAGAATACAAAACGTCGCGGATAAATATAAAGTAAAGCTCGGCTATGAATATCTAGCCACTTCGGTGCGAGATTCGCTTAAAACAGTCTGGCAGCTTCACACAGAAATGATTTTTTGTCCATTTGGAACAACCACATCATGGGATAAGGTTATTTTTCCATGCGTCTGGCCAGGTAATTTTGAATTTTATAAATTTTCAGACGACGCCGCCGGAGCGGGCTTTAGTGGGAACATTATTTTACAAGAGACTCCTCGATAATGGCTGAGACCATACTTTCACAAATTAAGGCCCCGAATTCTTACGTATTTAGACGTGTGCTTTTAAAAAGAAAAAGCGCAATGACGGGACTTCATGAAAGCGTATGGCAGGATATATCTTCAGACGTAAAAACGTGGGGAAGTATTCGCAGAGAGATTGATAACGTACGATACAGCAAAATTAAATTCGGCGACGTTCTTATGAAGTTTGAAAACTCATCAGGACGATATAACCCGCACGAAGACGATGCAAGTTTTTGGTTCGGGTACGCATCACAGCAAAGGAGTCTAATCAAAATAGAAGCCGGGTTTACGCATAGCACTTTGTCGTCTGATAATATTTGGACTAACACAGAATACCCGAGCACCCCGTCAGTTTTTTACGGCATTATATCGGGCGACCTTTACAACTCAGACGATAACCACGTTCAATTTTCTATTCGACCGCTTTTACAAGTATTCAGGGATTACCCGGCCAAAAACTTAACAGGTTTTACCTCGACTGGATTAACGGCCACTCAATTTTTTCAAATGATTCGGGATCAAACTGACGGCTCGAGTAATTTTATTTTCAGACCCTTTTTTGGCGACACAACGACCAATTGGAACATTGGTTCTACTAGTAATATTTATGCAAACTTAAATACCAATAACTCGGTCGACGTTTTTGATAAAACAGTCTGGGACATCATGGAAAAGTTAGCAGAGTCAGAGGATAAGATAATCTACGTCGACAATCTTGGAACATTTAATTTTACCACTCGTGATGTTACCTCGACCGTTGCGTTTCATTTTCTCGGAAATGGTTTTGTCGATACCGAATACGGTCACACGATTAAAAAAGTATCAAAATTTGGCAAGCGTCAAACTGATTTTTATTCTCGCGTTGAAGTAAAGTGGATAGACTCAAATACATTCACCGCCGTTAGGGTGAAAGAGACCGCTTTCACTGTCACTGGATCTAACGACGCTTGGAATTTAGGACATAGAACATTTAAATTTGAAAATTTCTGGATTCCTACCATAACGGTGGCCGACACCATTTTAGATAATATTTATAACAACGTAACGGTATTAAAAAATAACATAGAGTTTACTTCGTCTTTTGTTCCTCATATTGATATTTTAGATAGAGTTAGAATGAGTTACGATTCGAGCGCATTGAATCCTACCTCACGGTGGGACCTATTCGATTGGTCGGCGGACGACACAAGTACCGCTCAAGATCTTTACTGGGACCGTTTCAGGGGGGATGCAATCCGTCTTATCGGAGCAGATTTTAAAATTCTGTCCATTGATTTAAGCTTAGATAAGTTTGAGACCAAAATAGTAGCTATCGAAATTTAGGGAGAAAAAAATGCCGGCAAGCAACACAGTAACCTCTTTTGTAACCATGATCGCGGGCACTAAGGCGCGGGCTAGTGATGTTAATAATAATTTTAATAACTATCGCGGACATATCCTTCCAATAGACCCGACAATCCAAGCGGCGGCAAATAATTCTTACGATCTCGGTGCAACGGATCACTATTGGAGAAAACTTTATCTAGGCCAAGCCCCATTCATTAACGGGCAACAACTAGGCAAACAATACATCGAAACTCTTATCGACGGGTCGGTTCCTACCGATGTGATTGAGGATAGTTCATGGCTCACTCGGGCGTCTTTTCAGCCAAGTCATGACTCGTCGGTTAGATTTCAATTTGTCGTCCCGGACGAATACGCGGCGGGGAATAGAATTAGTCTAGGGCTTCGTGGGTTTGCGGAAACTGGGGGCGCACATTTTACTTTTGAAACGGTCGCGGCACTTTACAAAGACAATGTAACGAATGCGTCTCTCACCTCGCCCTCGAACGTGTTGACCTCGACCTCAGATATTAATCCGCCGACAACGTCTGGTCTTATGTTCACGAACACATCGCTTAGAATTACCGACGCCTCGGGGAGGATTAATAGCATCACTGTCACGGCGGGCGATGTAATTTCAGTGGACGTAAAAAGAAAACCGACGGCCATTTCTGATACCAATGCGGGATATTTTTTCTTGACTAATGCATTCATTGACTTAAATAACTAAAGGGGGGCTTTTCCATGTCTGTTTTAATTCCGGGCGCGCGTTCAGTAATTCAAGTGGGCGGTCGCGTCTTTACCGATCTAAATAATTTACTTATTTTTAGAGCACGAACATCAACGACGGCCACCGGAGCAAATTGCACCATGAGGGTCGCGAATGGCACCGCCGGGTATGCGGTAACGACTGGTAAGACGCTAACGATTCGAGCAATTAAAGCCGTGGGCGACGTTGCCTCGGCGTTTACTTATTTTTCGCTTCTATACTCAGACAACGACATGGGCTTTGCCACAAACAACGCGGCCACAAACGCAGTACATGCATACGGAGCTTCTTCAGAATCTTTTGGAACCAATCCGACACTTGAAAATAATACTTTCAACACTAACTTTGCGATTCCGGCCGCTAAGTATCCGGGCGTCATTGACGGCAACACAAGCGCGGGACTTGGTTACGAGATTTACGGCTATGAAGCTTAATCCTAGAAGCCTTATTGAAGAGGCTAGGTTTAATCTATACAGATTTAAATACAGATACAGCCCTTATTTAAACTTAAAAAAACCGGTCGACGTTACTCTAGAGCTTTCATCCCATTGTAATATGAATTGTTCTTACTGCTATCATGCAGATCAAGAGAATCTTATGTTTAAAAAAGGGTTCATGCCACTAGAGACGGCCGTAAAAATTTTAACTCAGGCGTCCGACCTAGGAGTGCCGGCATTAAAATTTAATTGGAAAGGTGAGAGCACCAACAATCCAGTTTTTTCAAAGGTTACAAAGATCGCTAAGCAGTTAGCGAGCGGGTCAACTTTTATAGATCGTCTTACTAATTCTAACTTTAAATTCATGACTTCAAAAGATGATATTTTTGATGGGCTGTGTAATCAAACAAAAGTAAAAGTATCTTACGATTCGTTTAGAAAAGATGTGTTTGAAACACAACGATCCGGGGGAGATCACGCGCTAACGACTGCAAATATTGACAAGTTTTATAATTACCCGAATCGTAAAAATACGGAATTAGTTATCCAAGCAGTTAGAACACAATTAAATAAAGACGAAGACATAGAGGGGCAGGCAAAAAAAAGGTGGCCAAGCGCCATTATTTCAATCCGCGACGTGGTGGCGGGTAGGCTTAATAAAGACATCTCTCATTTAGAAAATAAAACTAGAAACCTTGATAACAGAACCACGTGCATACAGGCGCATGCAAGGCTGATATTTAATTGGACCGGTAAAGCGTATCCGTGTTGTCCAGATATTGCGGAAACCCTGCTGCTCGGTGATATTCACAAAACTAATCTAAAGCGCATCTTCAACGGGCATATGGCGAATGAGCTTAGAAAATCTTTAAAAAATAAAAGCGCATTTAATAAATTCAGCTCGTGTACTAACTGCACCTCGTTTGAAAGTTACAAGGGCTTTAAGCCCGTCTGGAAATCATAGTGGAACGAATTGGGATTGTAATTTTAAGCCGAGTTTTTTCAGACCGCGTTCATAAAAAACCACTATCAAACATAAACGGTAAGTCATTAATCGAGCACCTCGTTATTAGATGCCTTGCAACGGGTCTGCCTGTATGTGTTGCGGTTCCTGAAAATGAGTATGAACATTACACTTTTCTTCTCGCAGTTTTTTCCGGTCAAATGTTTACGTTATTTTGCGGTGACGAGAAAAACCCTTTAAAAAGAATGGCCGACGCTATCTCATTAAACGGGTGGGAGTACGCAATTCGAGTGTCGCATGACAAGATATTTTTAGAAAAAAGTCTAGTTTCTATGGTTGTTTCTGCAACGATGGGTTCAAATAGTGATTACGGTATTCTTAAAAACCCAATGGATGGCATCCATTTTGAGGTTATTAAATCAGATGTTATCAGAGAAGCGTCTAAAAATTATGACTCAGTAGAACACATTACCTATGCGGTAAAGTTGATCTCAAAAAAAGAAATTATTGAGTTACCGGTTCCGACTGAGTTTCATTCAGATCATAGACTTTTGATAGATTACCCGAACGATCTTAAAATGATTAATCTAGTGATGAAGTCACTAGGAAACGACACCACGCTTTCTGAAGTCTTATCCTTTTTAGATCAACATTACTGGGTTAGTAAAATTAATCGTCGCCCGATTATTACTGTCTATACATGCGGATACAATGCAGAAAAATGGATCTCAAAAGCCATGGGCTCAATTTCTATGCAGCAAAATTTTAGTAACTTCGAGTATATTTTAATAGACGACGCGTCAAGGGATGCGACCCCGGCAATAATGCAAAAATTCTGCTCGGTTTATAAAAACGCAAAATTTGTACGCAATGAAATTAACATAGGACTTTCTTCTTCCTCGAACATTGCGCTTAAGCTTGCACGCGGGAGATATGTTATCCGTCTAGACGCTGACGACTTCTTAACGACGGATCATGTTTTAAATAGCATGGTGAATTCGATTGAATCAAAAGACGTTGACGTTATTTATCCCGATAATTATTTCGGTAGTTTTAAAGTAACTCAAAAGGGGATCGAGGCTCACCACATTGGGGGGGCTATGTTTAAAACGAAGTCGGCAAATTTTGTGCGCTTTACTGACGGGCTAAGAGGGTTTGAGGGGCTTGACTTCTTTCACAGGTCAAAGAATCAACTTAAAATAGGTTACTATGAAAAACCGACTTTTTTTTATAGACAGCATGATTCATCTCTATCGAAAAACAATTTAGATAAACGAGAAAAACTAAAAAAAGAGATACTAGAAAAGTATGGGGCTATATGAATCAATTAAATAATCAAAATCTAGTGGACGCGAAGCCCTCGGGCGCAATTTTACAGCGAGCGGACATAGTCTGGTCTAGAATGAAGCTAGAACCGGGTGAAGTGCTTTTGGTAAAAATTGCCCCTCATGTTGCACCAATAGCGCGAGACATTCAAAGCATGGTGGATGCGGCTTTTGGTAAAGACAACGACAAGGTAATACTATTTGTCGACGGCGATATTGAAATCACAAAAGTGTCTTTGTCGTGAGAAGAAAATATCCACCCCTAGACGTTGTAAAACTAATTGCTCAGTGGGACACGTCTTTATGGAATGATTTTCTAACTAAGTGTCTAGAAAATAGGGACGTAGAAAGATTAAAATCAACGCTTTACGGGATGCAATCCGGCATGGACCTGGCCGTGAAGCAAAAACTAAACTCCGACAAAATGACAAACACGTTTCTACGCATGACACGTTCGATAGAGATAACTCTGAAGAAAATACTTAGGGTTACATATCCAAGCCCTCTTGATCAAAAATCTACGGGTGATAACGTAGATGACTTTGAAAAGCATATTATCGCAAAAAGAAAAAGAGACATTGAATTCGAGAGATTCCTAAGAGACTCTCGTTTTTAATATGAATAGATACGATTGGGTAAGATTTTTATTAATCGCCTACATAATGGCGTCGCCGTTTCTTATGATTACGCTTCAGCAAAAAACCTTTAAAAACTCTTTCGATGACAAGCTCGGTAATTCTCTCATAGTCAGATTAAGTACACTTTCTGTTATCGGGTGTTTGTTTTTGTTTCTCATGACGCTTCATTGGGGGAGTCAATTATCATTAAAATAAAGCCTCTTCTAATAGCTGAGATTGGAAACAACCACTTCGGAGATATGGACAAAGCGAAAGAGATGATTTTTTTGGCGAGAGACTCGGGCGCCGACTTAGTTAAGTTCCAAGCCATAGACGAGAGCTGTACCGGGTCAATGGAAAATAGCTTTTACAAACAGTGTGCACTTACTACCGAGCAATACATAGAGTTAATACAATTTGGCGAGTGGTTCGGAATAGAAGTATTTTACTCCGTGATTTCCCATAAGCACATTAAATTGTACGACTATCAAAAACACCACAAGATTACCGGGTCAATGAGTAAACTAATCGGCGCTAATCTTTATCATGGTCAACTATCGACTAGTGAGATTTTTAAAAAAGTAGTGGGCAAAGAGGCTTTTGAGATTGTCGGGGATATATTTATTTCACTACCAATTGGTCACGTGAGTATTTCCAATGTGTATAAAGATTTTACGCCACTCTATGTTTCGGAGTATTTGACGACGAATCCGAGAATTGAAAATCTTAACTTTTTTATGACTAACTTTGCGGGTGTAAAAAGCTATGGTTATAGTGACCATTCGATTAATTTAGTCGCCATTGAATCGGCGATTAAGCAATATAACTGTAACGTGATAGAGAAACACTTCGCCCCTTTTGGTGAGCAAAAATTTAATGGGGTAACCTTCAGGGATACGATTCACGGCACGAATGAAGCCGGACTTACAAAAATAGCTAGCTGGCTAAGGGGATAAGATAATGAGCATTGAAAATTTTCGTTGTAGTGTTTGCGATACGGTCGGGAAATGGAAAAATGTCGACGAGTTTAGATATAAGCCATCGGAAATGTTTATGTGCGAAATTTGCGCTTTTATCACTTACCCGACGATTCAACAAAAGAGCGAAGACTTAACGGAATTCTATCGTGCAGAATATCGAGAAGCGCCTTCTGTTAATAATTTGTTTTCAGGAGAGAGAAAGCTGCATTACCACGCTGAGTTTCTCACAGAAACGCTAGAAGCTCTTAAGGGAAAAAAACCGAAGGTTTTAGAGATAGGCTCCGCTTTTGGAATGTTTCTTCGATGGGTTAGGCAAGCAGTGCCAGACGCGGAAGTATTCGGGACCGAGTTAACGCTTAGTTTTAGAAGAAACGCGTGGTGGCTTTACCAAATCAGATTAGACGAAACTCCGGATTGGGGTAAAAAGTACGACCTGATTTGTTCCTACAAAGTGGCGGAACATATCCCAAATATCGACAAGGACTTGCGCCAATATGCCTTATCGCTGACGGAAAACGGCAAGCTATACATCAGCGTTCCAACATGGTTCGGATCAATGACAAATTTTGGTGTTAGCGGGTTTAGTCTTGAATATTATTATCACAAAAATCACATTAACGTGTGGAGCAAAAACCTTTTTGAGGAGTGTTTAAGAAAGTCCGGGCTTAAAATAATTAAGCACAATGATACTTTTTACGACGACACTTACCTCTGCGTAAGGGACGACTCGGTTATGTCTTTACCGAAACTCAAAGACGACCCGGAATTGCGTCTAGTCGAGCTAGATAAGATTAAAAAAGCCGCGTCTCTTTACGACTTGGGAGAATATGAACAATCGTTGTCTTTTTGGCCTGATTTCCCAGACGCACATATTAACAAGTACGAACGCGCGAGAGGTAAAATTCATAGTCAGGGATTCACGGAAATAAAAGACAAGTATCTTGATCCAGCTCTTAAGCTATGCTCGAAGTCATCGGCGCTTCTAAATTTTATCTCAGACATTTACATGCGCTATGAAAAATTTGATGAAGCGTTGAAGTACCTTGAAAAATCGGTCTCATTTAAACCCAATGACCCAAGCGCCTTGACGGCTATAGGACACTGCTACCGTCAAATGTCTGCCAAGACTTCGGACCCTAAAATGAAGGTGAAGTTTTCAGAAGAAGCCCGCGCGGTGATGATCTATCTAGAAAAAACGTCAAAACAGTGTAGCCCAGATGCATTTACCTGGATGATGCAGGATAATGCTCAAATGCCAATGCCTTTTGAAACAAAAGAAAATGAACCCAAGGGGTTAGCCTTAATTGAAAAAAACGAAAATTCACCAGGCAACACTAAATGAACTCCTTATTACATTGGTTGAGCGAGTATGCGCTTGTGGTTGTGGTGGGAAATTCCGCGTTCTTCCGACCAGCTCAACTATTTACTATTCAGAAACTCACGCGAAGGTATTTTGGGAATTCTCATCAGCCCAGTGGAAAAAACAAAATGAGCGTGAGAAACTTGCTAAGTGAGATTAAATTCAAATTTAGGGGAAGATACCGAAATTCCCATAAAGTGGCTTTTTACGACTGTATCAATTTCAGCGATATTAATAACTTTTGTTGTTGGGCTTACCGCGTACGTTTCTAAAATAGAAGTAAGAGTGGATCAATACCTGGAAATGGGTGCTTTAATAAAAGATATTCACAACGACACGATACAAATCGATCGACGTTTATCACGAATCGAAGGTAAACTAGATATTAAGGGAGAAGTAAAATAATGACTAAAGCATATGACATTGGTGAGTTGGTTCTTCAAGTAAAGGGCAAGGGTCTTGATCTAGCTGAGGAGAGCGTAAAACTTTTAGTGGGTGAAATATTTAAATGGATCGAGGCTTCTGCAAAGCTGTCCGCGACACCATACGACGACATGGCTCTAATTGTTTTACCGAAACTCAAAGACTTCGCACTCAGTGCCGTAGATAAAATCGACGGTAAAGTAGACTGACATCATGGCCGCTTTTTTAGTCAAAATTTTCGGTGTTTTTTTTCAACCAATTCTTAATTGGGTATGGAGTAAGGTCGCCGAAAGTATTAAGCAGTGGCAAATTCGGCGAGAGATTAGGAAAGCCATTGAAGAAGAAAATAAAAAAGCCCGCGAGGAGTTAGAAAAAGCTCAAACGAAAGAGGAGCGAGACCATGCGGCTAAGAATATTACTGATAAGTTTTAGTCTCGTTATCTTCTCGGCGTGTAACGGGATGCCTAAAAAGCCGAAGGTTATTATATGCGTCATAGATTACCCAAGCCATGAGGGTATCTGCAATGAGACCGACGGCGAGAAAATCAAACGTATTGACGACATTGATTACGACAACATAGTAAACAAAGTTATGAGCGATAGAGCTAACGATAGAATTCCGCTCTCGTCTATGGACAAAAGCGTTTGCTTTGCCCCAAGAGAATGGGAGAAGGTTCAAAACTATATTGACGAAATGCACGATTACATTAGGCGCGAATGTCGCTAATTAATCTCGCGATTGCGTACGCCATGAGCTTCGTGGGGACGCCATACAAGTGGGGCGGAAGTAATCCGATCGAAGGCATGGATTGCTCTGGGTTTGTTCAAGAGGTTCTTGCCTCGGTCGGGCTAGACCCGTCTGGGGATCAAACGGCGCAGAGTCTTTACAACCATTTTAAAATCACAGGCACGAGTGAGATAGTTCCGGGCGCAATCGTATTTTTTGGTAAAGACACAAAAACGATAACGCACGTCGCATTTTGCATTGACGCTCTCCATTGCATCGAAGCGGGCGGGGGCGGAAGTAGAACGGTGACTAGAGATGACGCGTCAAAGCATGGCGCATTTATCCGTGTTCGCCCGATTATTAATAGAAAAGATATTCAGGCAGTTATTTTACCAAAGTACTAACTTTTTTTGTCATAAGTTTCTCTCGTGTCTTTTCGGAAAGAACGACGGCGAGACTTGGGAGATCTTCTTTCGGGTAAAGTCGTAAAATTGAGTTTTCAGTAAGAAGACTTTCTAAGAAAGCGGTTTGAAGTCCTAAGCGTTTCCACTCCAAAATAAGCGACAAGATTATTGCGCTTGGTCGACCGGCGAATGTTTTTTCTACCATGTCGCAGCTTATGCCGGCGGTTTTTGAATATCGCGCGAAAAGATTATGTGTGTGAGTAGTAATCAAAAAAGAGATTATCTTAAAAAATGATGTTGTCTCTGCTCTCCGATTGGTTGTAATTTCCGGCAAATTATCAAACGTAAATGCCGTTGCGATGAAGTTTCTTTGAGTAAGTGCCGAGTTATCAGAAGCAGTCTCACCGGGTTTTAAATCGCCCGCGCAAAATGGAAAACTTTTCTCATTCCCAGAATAGGGCATTGAATAGAGTCTCATTTTGTAAAACTTTTTTAAGTGGTCGACTGTTTTGGGAATAGTTGTGGAAAAAATAAAAAACGGTTTGTCTTTTATATGTGAAAACCGTTTTAGTTCGGCTTTTAAAAGAGATACGTCTTGATTCCCGCTTTTATCGAACCCAACTAGACTGTCTGAGCAGATAAAAAAGTCGGCATTTTTTTCTTCCTCGTCCGTTAGTCGTTCCTGGTGTTCTAAATACTTTACCCATTCTAAATTCATCTCGCCAAGAATCGCGTATTTCATTGTGTTGCCGCCGGTGTGATGCCTCGTCCCTTGACCTCGACCTTTTCAATACACGAGCAGTTTATGAAAGTGACCGAGTTACCTTGGACGTATTTTAAAACCTCTTTGTGAATGAGCTTATGTTCAATCGTATCTAAAAAAGGATTCACATCTATATTAGGAAGTCTTAGTTTTTCCCCAGACGATAGCGTAATCGTGATTTTGGTTTGCTCGGAGATCGTTTTAGGGGTTACTTTTTTTGTTGGCATTTTGTCCTTACCTGAATGAATTATTAAATGAGCTAGAAAAAGAGATCTAGCTCAATCCCTTGCTTTGTACTTCTGCAATGTAATAAGCGGCGTTTTCGAGCTTGTCGTCCCACCCGGTCGCGTCTTTGAATAGTTCCTTAACTCTCGCCGCGTGTGTTGGTTTTGGTTCTGCATAAGATTTAATTCTTTCAAAGTGCTCGCGATTTTCCCCAACGTGATACCCGGCCATTAAAGTCCAATAGCCGTTATAGGACTCAAGCCCTCCCGAGAAATGATTTGGTAAACTATACGGAGGCTGTCCTTTGGGTGCGACCGAGACCCAGTAGCTTTGACCGTGCGGCGCATATGGTCCGTTATTATAAAGTGCGGGAATGATTCTATTCATTACATCTTTTAAGATTTCCGATCGACCGAGTACGCCTTTTACAAGGCCCAATATCCCGGCTGAAACGATGCCGATATAAATAGCACCGGCCACGTCTTGGTTAGTAGGAATTTTCCCGTCATCGTACGCGCCGCCGATGTATGCCTCACGTTGCCAAATGCCAGACGGCATTGCGGATATTTTAAAAAGTTCTTCAACGTCTAAAAACCACTTTTTATTTTTTTCTCTAAACGCGTCGTCTGCCAGAACGTACGCGTCTGAAAGCGTGTGCAAGCTCCACCCAAAAGCGCGAGATATCCAGCCACCCCAATTAGGGTTTTTTTTGTGATGCTCAAGTTGTTTAATTACCGAGTGGTCGCCTTGACCCGACCACATAAGCGTGTGCGGAGTAATTCCCCACGAGAAGAGACAAAACTCGGCCATGTGTTTGTGGTCGTCAATTGCTAGTTCATCACCTGAAAGATAGATTAATCCTTTCGCAAATTTAGTATTTCGCGAGTAATGAGCGTCGTCGATATATTCGTAATCACGCAATCCGCCCATGTATTTGGCCCCGAGGTAACTACATGTTCCACTATTCCATGGCTTCCCCATATTCGCGCGTAAAAAAGGAGGCGCGTCTAATTGTTCGTTCACAAAAACCGGACCGCCAGAAGCCCAGTCTACTTTCCACCCTCCGATTATATTATGATAAAAAGGCTGAACTCCGGCGTTACCCGAGGCGAAGTCTAAGCCTGAAATATATTCACCATTTTTGTCAAAACAAACGACCGAATGTCGATCCATCATGCCTTTATGCTGAAGTTTCAAAAGCTCAATGTTCGTGCTCGATTGTCCGAGCCCGGAACATTGTTGAATTCCCCAGCCCCCGGGCGCACCGGACCCTGAGTCAGCTAAATAGTAGGGGTGAAATAAACCCATTTTCGGAGAACGCATCTCTATTGAATCGGTTTGAATGCCGCTATCCATGCAAGCTTTTAAATTATTATATTCATTAGATTGTTTCGCGGCGATTGCGCCCCACCCGGTATTGCCGGCGTATTGGTAGTCTGCTGTAAATTTCGGAAGCTTCTGCATTTCCGCCCCGTACCCGCCCACGTCGTGGAAGCAATTTCCACTCACAGCGCGACAATACTCGGGAGCGAATCCGAAGGTATAGCGCCTATGCGTTTGTTGCATCGGCATAATTAAGTGGTTGCCCGGGGCGTTTACTAGATTATGCCGCTCGCCGTTGATTGAAATAAAAGCGTCGTCAAAAAATACTTGTCCACAAAAACCGGTCCCACTTGGGCCGTCAAGCGTTGCGTTTGATATTCTGACGGAGATCTCGACACAGTTTTGTCCGTAATGTGTAACGTAAAAATGAGCGCCTAGAATTTTGTCTAGGCCGTTTTCTAGCTGCATAAATGAGCGGTAAGTAACCGAGTATGGACCGGATCTCATTTTTTTGGCTTTGTTGCCGTCATAAAAAGCGACGAATTGTTTATCTCCGATAACGAACGTCGCGCGCACGCGAGGGGCGGTTCTCGGTACAAAGATTCCCGGTTCTGGGAGGGAGGTAGTTTTTAAAACAAAGTTTCTAGACTGCGCAGTAACGGGGCACCAGATAATTACGACCTTCGGTTTTCCGTCAGGCGTGCGCGAAAGTATTTTTCTTTGAACGATTTTGCCGTTAATTTGCCACTGCTTTCTAAACAGACTTGGGTCGGAAAGAACGATAGAAGACATGAGCATAAACGACTTTTTATGTAGCGCATTTGTTTTTAATTCCGCCACTACTGACTCACGAGAAAAAATATTTAATAAACGCATTCAATCTCCATATGATTTTGTTTTTTAAACCCTACCACTGAATAAATTATTTAATTAAATTATTTTCATGAATGAATCTTGGCCCAAGGTCGTCAATATAGCCGACTCCTCTTGTCCAATTGTTCCATTTTTGCGGCGTATATTTAAGCGCCTCGTAGTCTTCGGGGCCGGCGAGATATCCAGCGTTTAATTCAAAGATTGGGTTTTCAACACCGAAACGGGGAAGAAGAACGACCCCGCCCCGGTGCGAATGTCCTCCGACCATACTCTTTCCCATAAAAGAGGCATGGCTTCCTAGCTGCGTCCTGTACCCGTGAATGAAGACGATATCTTCTATAACAAGTTCTTCTCTCGGATCATAGATTGTTGTTACGCCGTCAAACTTCCATAGTGGTTTTATCTCAAAAATTGACATGGCTTCCGGAAACACATCTCTCATTTTCTTAAGTGGACGCACGCAGTGATTTCCTAAAAGTTGATAGCAGATCGCTTTCGGGGCATGGCGTTTCAACATGCGCCACATTTCCTCAGCGCAAAACCGGCCCTCTAAAACTTCCTGCTCGGCGGTCATAATATTCACATTCCTAGGAAATCTAGAAAACGAATAGAAATCGTAAAGATCACCGATTTGAATGATGTAGTCGGGCTTTTTTTCAAGAGCGGCGAGAAATGAAATAACTTTAGAAAATGCCGGTTTACAAATAAA
>Ga0163155_10004442_pt1 | contig 14421 bp, 9 predicted proteins | sample OliLakLV19SP4G1_FD_148611 | JGI IMG/M metagenome (GOLD analysis project Ga0163155, IMG submission 148611) | Freshwater microbial mat bacterial communities from Lake Vanda, McMurdo Dry Valleys, Antarctica - Oligotrophic Lake LV.19.SP4.G1 | ecosystem: Environmental > Aquatic > Freshwater > Lake >...
CGATGACGGCGGAGTTGATCGGTCCCAAGGTTCCAAGGTCAACGCCCTCGTCCCCCCAGCCGCGGACCGAGCCGTTGCGGATGGTGATGTTGACGAGGTTGAAGACCGTGGCCGACACGCCGTCGAACGCACCCATGGCCGGGATGCCGCTGAGGTCAAAGCCCATGAGGTCGAGCGTGACACCGCTGGCGGCGATCTCGATGCCGTGCTTGCCCACGACGCCGGTGATGTTGCCGGTGAGGTAGTAGGAGCCGCGCTGGGTGATCTTGAAGAGCGAATCCGCGTCGCCGGGCGTATTGGTCGCGTTGATGGCGATTCGCGGCTCGACCTCAGTCAGCGTCTTGTACGTCGAAGTCACCGGCCCGGCGGGCGGGTTGATCGGGCCGGCGAACAGCAGCCCCCCCCAACCGACGGCGACGAGGGTGAGGGCGGCGGCGGGTGCGAAACGCAGGAAGCGGGTGGTCTGTGTGTTCATGATGGATCTCCTTTGAATGGTGGTGTGCCTGGGTGTTCAATATGCGAAGTTCGCCCACGGGTCGGTCGATCCGACCGTGCTCGCGCCGGCGTTCCCGCTCACAGTGGCGGGGTTGAAGGCGGTGAGATTGATGATCGGGCCGTAGCGATTGCCCGCGAAGATGTCGTAGTTGATGCCGTTCCCAGAGCACGTGTTCTTAAGCATGATGTTGCCCGCGCCCAGCAGCACGATGCCCAGGTCGGCGCTGTGGCAGTTGTTGCCCTCGATGCGGTTGTCGTCGCCGGTGGCGCGAACACCGGCGCCGTTCCCGGCGCCGTTGCCGTTCGAGTGGCATGTGTTGGCCAGGACCAGGCAACCGATGGTCACGCGGATGCCGTCGAGTGTGTTGAACACTGCGGTGCAGTTGCTGATCGTGCTGCCGTCGCCGATCGAGATGCCGCTGGCGAAGTTGACCCTCGCCGTGCACCCGGTGATCGTGCAGCCGTTGCTGGTCGTGATGCCGCTGCCGTCGTTGAGGTACGCCGTGCACCCGGTGATCGTGCAGCCGGTGCTGGTGAAGATGCCGCTGGCGGTGTTCTGGTACGCCGTGCATCCGGTGATCGTGCAGGCGGTGCCGATCGAGATGCCGTTGCCGATATTGTCGTACGCCGTGCACCCGGTGATCGTGCAGCCGGCGCTGGTCGAGATGCCGTTGGCGATGTTGAAGGACGCCGAGCACCCCGTGATCGTGCTGCCGAAGCCCGCAGAGATGCCGTTGCCGGTGTTGTCGAAGGCCGTGCATCCGGTGATGGTGCCGCCGTTACCGATCGTGATGCCGGTGCCGGTGTTGCCGCTGGCGCGGACATCGATGACGGCGGGGTTGTCCGCGACGTTGGTTCCAAGATCAACGCCCTCATCCCCCCAGCCGCGGACCGAGCCGTTGCGGATGGTGATGTTGGTGAGGGTGCTGACCGTGGCCGACACGCCATCGAACGCGCCCATGCCCGGGATGCCGCTGAGGTCAAAGCCCATGAGGTCGATCGTGACGCCGCTGGCGGCGATCTCGATGCCGCGCTTGCCGACCACGCCGGTGATGTTGCCGGTGAGGTAGTACGAGCCGGGCTGGGTGATCTTGAAGAGCGAATCCGCGTCGCCGGGCGTGTTCGTCGCGTTGATGGCGATCCGCGGCTCGACCTCGGTGAGGGTTTTGTAGGTCGGCGCGACCGGCCCGGCGGGCGGGTCCAGCGGGCCGGCGATCGTGACCATCGCCGCGGCTCCCAAAAGTGCGAGCGCGGCGATCGACGTGCAGACAAAGGCGGTGCGGTTCATGTGGATCTCCCCCTCGACAGTCTGGGGGGCCACGGGCCCGCCGTCTCGTCGGATCCCCTACAGACTACCAATCGAGGGGGGAACCCGGAAACCAAACTGCGCGGTCCGACCCGAAAATCGGCCCTCGCCGCGAGCGACTACGGCTGCGGCGGCAACGCCCCACCTAGCGTCGCCCGCACATCCCGCCCCAGCAACTGCTCCAGCGCCGTCGGCGTCCCACCGATCGTCGCCGTGACCGCCTCGGCCTCCGCCAGGTTGTACCCCCGGTGCTTGACGAGGTAGGCCTGCCACATCGTCCGCGCCCGCCCGCCGCTGAAGCAGTGAATCAGGACCGGCCCGTTGGCCGATTCAACCGCGTGCGCGAACGCTTCCACGTCCGCCGGTTCGTACCCATCATCCCCGCCCAGCGGGATATGGACGTAGCGCACGCCCTGGGCGTGCAGGGTCGCCGTCTCGTCCAGGCCCTGCTCGGTGATGAGGTCGGCCATCTCCGCACTCGAGCGCAGGTTGATGACCGTGGCGACGCCGTCGGCCTGGAACTGCGCGAACGCGGCGGCGTCCGGCTGCGGGCCGAAGATCAGGTCGCCGGCCCGGTAGAAGTCCTCGTGGGTCGAGAGTTCCGCTCCGGTGAGCACGGCGGGCTGGTCGGGCTGGCGAGATTGACGTGAGCCGGAGCACGCCCCAAGCGCCAGCGGCAGGGCAGGGCGAGGCAGAACAGGCCGATCGGGCGGATGGTCGCGGGTCGCATGGGATGCTCCTTGGTCGGGAGCAGACCGACAGCCCCGGCAAGGGTTTCCGTTCTTCACGAGGCGGGCGGCGCCAGCCCCCGCACGATCGGCACCAGGCGCGGTCGGTTCTGGGATGGCACAAGGCGGCTCGAACGGGGGCTCGCGCCGTGCGCCTCGTTGCCGACTATCGCCCCGGGCGCTCCGGCTCCAGCGGAATTGGTGCATCATCCAGCCTCGCCCGCGGCTTGTGGAAGACATCCAGCGGCGGCAGCTCGGCCAGCCGCGCGTGGGCCGCCGCTTCTTGGGCCTGGGCCCGCTCGAGCAGCCGCTGGTCGCGTGCGATGGCGGCGTACGAGTTGGCCACCGCCCATCCGCACATCACCGCCAGCTCGATCAGCGAGAACACGAACATACCCAGCGACACGACCATGCCGAGCATCGCCAGCCCGAACCCCAGCAGCCAGATGCCCTGGAAGACGTACCAGATCACGACGTATGTCCCGCACAGCACGATGCCCCAGGCCGCCAGCCCCAGGCGCGTCACCAGCGAGTCGTTGCCCGCGGCGGTGCCGATCTCCGCGAAATGGATGCACAGCGGCACCAGCGACACCAGCCCCACCAGTTGCAGGATCCACGACGCCATGCCCGCGGCCCGGATGCCCGCCGCGAATGGCATCGGCCCGCCCGGCACGACCAGCCCGTTGCCGATGGCCGCGTTCTGGCGAGCGATCAGCAGCATCTGCGTCGCGGCACACAACCATGCGACGGTCCACGCGGTCTGGAGGATGCGGTTGGCCCGCCGCAGCCACTTCAGCCGGTCGTAGCGGCCTTGCAGGTCGCCCGGAGGGTGCTCAGAAGCCGTGACCAGGTACACGCCGGCCCACCAGATGACGCCGATGCCTGCGACGAAGACCGAGGCGCCAAGGCCCTTGAGCCAGCCCGCCAGCACGATGGACGCGAACAGGGCGACCACGCACGTCGCGAGCAGGAAGAACCCCAGGCGCAGAATCTTGAGGTACGACATCGGCGCGTCGGTCAGGTTCTTGAACAGGAACCGCCCACGCCCGAACGAACTGGCCACCGGCGCCCCGCACTCCGGGCAGTTCCCGCCTCGCGGCAGGCCCACCAGGTTGTACCCACAGCGGACGCAGGCCACATCGCCCTCGATCTGGGCGTTGCGGAACGACGAGAGACTGCGGGGGTCGATAGGCATGAGAGGTGGGATGCGCCCAGAGGCGTCGGGTTCCAAACATGGTACCACGGGGCGCGGTGAGGCGGTGGCATGCGTGCCGCTCTGGGCAGCCATGCGTTGCGGGTCGGTGGTCCGCAGGCCGCCTCAAGACAACACGAACCCCGTTTCTCAAAGCCCTCCCTCACGGTCGGGCTGCTCATGGGCCGGGCCGCTCATGGGGCCGCGCCTCTCATACCATCGCCCACGAATGGAACCCTCGACTCCCAGCCTGGATGCCCTGGACCTGCGGGCGATCGCCGGGCCGCAGGCGCGGACGATCGCGCTCAAGCCTCCCGGGCCGGTGTCGGTCGGTCGGCTTCCCCTGTGCGAGGTCGTGCTGGACGACCCCGCCGTCTCGCGTCGCCACGCGACCTTCATGTATCGCGACCACGCCTGGTTCATCACCGACGCGGGCAGCCGTCACGGCACGCAGGTCAACGGCAAGGACGCCGCCCAGGGCGAGTGGCTGGGCGTCATGCACGGCGACCATGTGACCATCGGTCCGTGGACGTTCCGTGCCGTCGAGCCCGATCGCCACGTCCATACCTCTCGCACGCTGGCCGACTTCACCGAGGGGTCGTCCGCGGTCAAGAAACTTGACGATGAGCCCAAGGCCCTGCCGGGGCACCTGCTGTCGCGCCTGCTGGAGTGCGCCGGCGGCGTGGCCGGGGCGTCGCGAGAGGATGCGCTGCTGTCCTGCATCCTGGACAACACGATCGCGGGGCTGATGCTGGAGAACGCCGCGTTCATCCGTCCCACGACCGACCCGGCGGTGGTTGAGGTTGTGGCGGTCAAGAGCAGCGGCGACCGCGTCGAGGCCTTCCGCTTCAGCCGGTCGCTCATCGCCACCGCGGCCGGTGGCTCCGTCGCGGTGCTGAACCCGGGCGTGGCGTCGCACTCGATTGATGCGCTGGGCATCGTCGCCGCCCTGTGCGCGCCCGTCGTGGTCGATTCAACGATCGTGGGCTACCTCTACGCCGACCGCCGGCGCGGCGGCACGCACATCCACAGCGACGCTGGCGGGTTCTTCGACGCCCTGGCCAAACTGGCCGGTCTGGGGCTGGCGAACCTGCGCCGACGCACGGTGGAAGCCCGCCAATCCGATCTTGAACGCGAACTCGTGGCCGCCCAGGAGGCCCAGCGGTACCTGCTGCCCAAACCCAACGGCTCCGTGGGTCGAATCGAGTACGCGATGATCTCGCGTCCCGGACGCCTGCTCTCGGGCGACCTGTTCTCGGTCTTCGCCCTGCCCGATTCCCGCGTCGCCTGCTTCCTGGGCGACGTGAGCGGCAAGGGAACCGCGGCCGCGGTGCTCATGTCGGGCCTGCAGGCCCGCGTGTCGGCGGTGCTGCGCCTGACCGGTGACCTGCGGGCCGCCATCACCGACGCCAACGAGTACGCGGCCATGCACGCCGCCGCCGGGCGGTTCGTGACGCTCTGGGCCGCGATCCTGGACCCGGACGACTCGACCATGCAGATCATCGACGCCGGGCACGGGTTGACAGCGCTGGCCCCGCCCGACGAGCACCCCATGACGCTGCAAGTCGACGGCGGCCCGCCGCTGGGCGTCGATGGCGACTATCCGTATGAGGTTGTCGAGCGCCCGCTGTCGCCCGGATCGAGGCTGGTCCTGTTCACCGACGGCGTGAGCGAGCAGTGCAATCTTGAGGCGAGGCAGTTCGGCGTTGGCGGGTTGCTCGGCTCGTTGCGCCCGGCCACTGATCCGAAGGATGAGGTTGCGCACATCATGGCCCGCCTGCTGGACTACGCCGGCACCAGCCAGTTGATGGATGATTCGACGGTGGCGGTGCTGCGGGTCGTGTAACGGAGGTTCCGGGGACGAACCGACCCGATCGCGCGCGCGATCGGGCAACGCACCACATACCACCAGCGCGATTCACCCCGGGGACGACCGCTCGGTCGCCCGACTGCTCGCGCAGTCGGCTCCGTTCGCGGGCGCCAACTACACCTTCACCGCGCCAACCAACTCCCCAATCCCCGCCACTCCCTGCCTCTTCACCCACTTCTCCAATCCCCGGATCACCCGCAGCGGACTCCGCGGGTCGGCCATCAGGCTCGTGCCCATCTGCACCGCCGACGCCCCGGCCAGCACAAACTCGGCGGCCGCTTCCCACTTGGTCACCCCGCCGATGCCGACCAGCGGCGTCGAGGTCGAGAGGGCGATCTGCTGGTACACCAGGTGCACGAGGCGCACCGCGATCGGATGAACCGCGGGACCCGATAGCCCACCCGTGACGTTCGCCAGGCGTGGATGCCGCGACTCGACATCGATCGCCATCGCGGGCACCGTGTTGCACAGGCACAACGCGTCCGCGCCCGGGCGGTTGGCAGGACCGGCGGTGGGTGATGGGGCCGCCCCGGGCCCGTGCGTCGTGCCCAGCGCGGAGGCGGGGTCGATGGCGGCCTTTGCCACGTCGATGATGCTCGGCATCCCCACCGCGATCGGCGGCAGTTTCACCCACAGGGGCGTGCGGGGAAGGGCGGATCGGACCTGCCTCACCAGCTCCGCCAGCGAGCGAGGATCGACGCCGAACTCCGTGCCGCCTTGGACGTTGGGGCACGACACGTTCAACTCAACCGCCTTGACGCCCGCAATCTCGCCCAGCGATCCCGCGACGCGCACATAGTCTTCGATCGAGAACCCGGCGACCGACGCGACCACCGTGGTGGGCACACCGGCAACCCGCGGCCCATAGTGCTCGACAAACCCCTCAATACCCACATTCGCCAGCCCGATCGCGTTGAGCATCCCCACATCGCACTCGACCACCCGCCAAGTCAGGGTGCCCTCGCGCGGCTGGGCGGTGATCGATTTGGTGACCAGCCCGCCGATGCCAGACAGCGGCAGCACGTCGCCCATCTCATCCAGCGTGCCGCAGGTGCCCGCGGCCAGCAGAACAGGGTTGCGCAGCGGCACGCCGGCGATGGAGGTGGCAAGCGGTTCGGCGTTGGGCACGCGGGAGGATACCCCCGCCCGGGTCCTGGGGTGGCATGGTCGCTGCTCTGAGCAGCAACCATGCCACCCGATCGCGCCGCCCGCTCTTCTATGATTGCGTGTGAGCCAGCGTCGCTACAACGTGATCGTCATCGGCGGCGGCCACGCGGGCGTGGAGGCCGCGTGGGCCGCCGCCAATCTGCTTGGTGGCAATGGTTTGCACCCTGTGCGAGTCGCCCTGGTCACCCTCGACCCCTCCAAGGTCGGCGTCATGTCCTGCAACCCCGCCAACGGGGGACTGGCAAAGGGCCAACTGGTCCGAGAGATCGACGCGATGGGCGGCGTCATGGGTCTGGCCACCGACGCCGCTGGCATCCAGTTCAAGATGCTCAACACCTCCAAGGGCCCGGCCGTCTGGGGGCCGCGGGCCCAGTGCGACAAGCACGCGTACGCCGAGGCCGTGCAGGCGATGCTGGCGGCCCGCCCGGAGATCGAGGTCATCGCCGGTGCCGTGGACGATCTGGTGGTCGAAGGCGGCGAGGCTCGCCGTATCACGGGGGTTGTCGTCTCCCCGTCCCCTTCGCGGGGTGGCTGGCACCCCACCAATCCGATGCCCTGCATCACTCTTGCCCAGACCACGCTCCTGAGCACCCACGCCGTCGTGCTGACCACGGGCACCTTCATGCGTGGCCTCATGCACACTGGTGAATCCCAGACCCCCGGCGGACGCCATGGCGAAGCCCCGGCCGTCGGCATCGCGGGCGCTCTCGCACGCCTGGGCTTCGAACTGGGCCGACTCAAGACCGGCACCCCGCCGCGCCTCCGCCGCGGCTCGCTCGACTGGGACGCCCTGCCCCCCCAGCACGGCGACGCCTCCCCAACACCGTTCAGCGACTTGACCGCCGCGAGCGATCCGTGCCACCGACGCGCGAGGCCCTGTGAGCTCGTCGGTGCGAACGTGCATGGGCGTGAGGCAACACCGCGGGCCAATCGCTCCGCCCCGACCCCAACGCCGGGCCATTCGAGGGCACATGCGCCGGCCAGGTCGCCGTCACGCCACGACCCATTCCCATCACTCGCGGCGTTCCCCGTCCTCCCCCAGGTCGCCTGCCGCATCACCAGCACCACCGCCGCGATGCACGACCTGATCCGTCAGAACCTGCACCGCGCCCCGATGTTCAGCGGGCAGATCGAGGGTGTCGGCCCGCGCTACTGCCCCAGCATCGAGGACAAGGTCGTCCGCTTCGCCGACCGCGACGCCCACACCGTCTTCCTCGAGCCCGAGAGCCTCCGGGACGACTGGATCTACTGCAACGGCATCTCCACCAGCCTGCCCGCCGACGTGCAGGAGCGCCTCGTGCGGGCCATGCCGGGCTGCGAGCGGGCCGAGATCCTGCGGCTGGGTTACGCCGTCGAGTACGACATGGTCCGCCCGCACCAGATCCAGGCGACCGGCATGACCAAGTCCATCGCGGGCCTGTTCCTGGCGGGCCAGATCAATGGCACCAGCGGGTACGAGGAAGCCGCGGCCCAGGGGCTCGTGGCCGGCATCAACGCGGCCCTCCTGGCGTGCCGATTGGCGGAGGCCGCGCGCGGCCGCGCGGGAAGCAACCGATCCCCAAGCGCCGCGGGCGACGGTTCGATGATCCGCGAGATCATGGACTCCTGCGCCTGGATGCCCGATCGCGCCGAGTCCTACCTCGGCGTGCTCATGGACGACCTGGTGACCAAGACACCCGTCGAGCCGTACCGGATGTTCACCAGTCGCGCCGAGCACCGCCTCCTGCTGCGAGCCGACAACGCGGCGGATCGCCTGACTCCGGTTGCGGAACGGCTGAGTCTGCTCGGGGACGCCGCACCTCTTGGTCGCGCCCGGCGCGAGCGGTTCGACCGGCGTCGGGCCGACATGCGCGCCGCCAATGCCGCCATCGACGCGGCCCGAATCGGCGATCAGCCACTGCGCGACTACATGGCCCGCCCTGAGTTCGGTGTGACCGACCTGGCCCCGGTGATCGAACCCATGCTTGCCCAAAGCGGCAAGCACCCCACAGCCGATGCTCCGTGCGACGCCACACCCGGCGCTCCGCTCGATGCCCCTCCTGACGCCGCCTGCGATCGCCGCGTGCTCCTCACCATCCTCGCCGACCGCCAGTATGCCGGCTTCATCGACCGCCAGCGGGCCGAGATCAAACGCCAAGCCGACATGGAGCGCCGCCGAATCCCCGCCACCCTCGACCCCGCCACCATCCCGGGCCTGCGCGCCGAAGCCCGCGCCGCGCTCGACCGTTTCCGCCCCGAGACCTTCGGCCAGGCCGGCCGCCTCGAAGGCATCACCCCAGCCGACATGACCATCCTCGCGGTCTGGGCCAAACGCACCGAGCCGCGTGCGTAGGCACGCGAAGTGCGGCCCGGCTCACCTGAGCCGACCGCGATTGATCAACCATGACCAACAGAACCCATCGCGCGGTCGACCAAGACCAACAGCGCCGACCGCGCGAGCGGTCGGGCAAGCGTCGGCAAACGGCACGGGTGTTTGGCCCACTGTCGAACGCCAGTGGTGGGTCTCGCGCTCCCCGCTCGACGCACGCTTGCCCCATCGCTCGCGCCATCGGCTCCGTTACGAGCGCTCCGCACGCCGTCGGGGTCGTCCGATTTCCCACGAGTTCGCGCTCGCGGCTCCGATCAAATCACCACGCACTTGCCCGTGCTCTTGTCATACCGCTTCACCCCCGCATCCACCGCTCTCGACCACAAATCAATCCCGCCCGCCACCGACCTCACGTTCTCGAATCCGGCCTGCTTCAGCAGCAGCGTCGCCTTCATCGAGCGCACGCCGTGGTGGCACATCACCAGAATCTCCTTCCCGCCCAGGTCCTCGACCTCATCCAGTCGCTGACCGATCTCCTGCAGCGGGATCAGCTCGCTCCCCTCCACATGCGAGCAGTCCCACTCCTCGCGGGTCCGGCAATCCACCAACACCGCCCCGCGGGCCTGGTCCGCCAGCGCCGTCTTCGCGTCCCGCGGCGTGATCTCCAGGTCCGGCTTGAACAGATAGCCGACCGGCAATCCTTTGCCGTCCAGCGGAGTCTGGGCAGTCGGCACCGACGGCGGCGTGGGAGGGGTCGTGGGTGAGGGGCCGCTCATGGCTGACCTCCCGGCGGCGCGGCGGGCGTCGGTGCCGGGGTCAAGGGCACCGGCGTGGGTTGGCTCCCTGCGGGAACCGCCTCCGGCGGCCGCACATTCGGCAACTCGGTGCCCGTCGCAGGGATCGGATCCGGCTCGGGCGCGGGCGCCGCAGGGCTGGGGGCCAAGGGCACCGGCGCCCACGGCATCCCCGCCGCCTCCTCTCGCGGCACCAGCGGCATCCCGAGCCGGTCCACCAGCGGATCGCCGGTCAACTCGCCCACGTCTCCGGGCCGCGACCCCTGGCGATGCCTCTGATACTCCCAGTGCGGGCTCCGCCCAACGGTCGGAATCCACGGCTCGAACACCAACCCCAGCGGCACCAGCACCGCCGCCGGCACAATGAGGATCGGCCACGTCACCGCGTCGTAAATCTGCTCGCTCTCCGAGGATCCCCCCGGCAGCGTGATCGCCTCGGCCAGCGTCGGGTACTGCCCCGAGGCCCGGGCCGACACCTCGAACCGCGTATTCCGCCGCGCGTATGTCGGGCGGTGCGCGAGCATGTCGCTGGCCACGATGAACTCCTCCTGCCCCCAGTTGTCACGGCTCAGCGAGGTGACCGACGGGGCGTCCGAGTCTCGCCCGATCGCGGTCGGCTTGGGCCGCAGCGGAGAGGGTGTCACCCCCGCCACCTCCAGCGTGTCATTCTGCTGCATCAGGCATCCCGGCAGCCCGAGGGCAACCAGCGCCAGCACCAGAGCCGGGGCGACGGGCGGGCAAGAGCGGCGGCAGTCACGCATCGTCATGCGCATAGGGTACTCGGGCCAGCAGCCAGGGGTATGGGGCCTTCGGCTCCCGGAACCATCGGCTTGCTCCGCCTCCCCACCCACAGCCCTGAAAACGCGCACCCTCCATTCCCCAAAGGTGGTTTGACCACCCGTCATCTCACTGCCCCAACCTCCTACCATCTTCCCCCCGGTCCTCGCGCGGCCCGGGCCTCTTTCCCCGGCGGCTCCCCGCCACAGGTCCAACACGCGATGCGTCACCTTGTCAGAACGGCCATCCTCTGCATCGTCGTCATGGCCATCTTCACCGGGGCGATCTTCCCCCCGGAAAAGAACCTGCGACTCGGCAAGGACCTCTCCGGCGGCGTCAGCCTCGTCTACTCCTTGTCCATCGGACCGGGTGAGGACGCCGCCGCCACCATCGCGAGCACCATCGACGTGCTCAAACGCCGTGTCGACCCCGACGGCCTCTACGAGATCTCCATGGTCGCCCAGGGACGCGACCGCATTGAGATCACCATGCCTCTGCCCAACCAGCGGGTCAAGGACCTGCGGGCGGCCTACGAGCAAACCCTTTCCGACCTGGGCCGCCTCGCCCTGGACGATCGCGAGTTCGCCCGCCTCATGGCGATGGACGCCGAACCCCGGCAGGCCGAGATCACCCGCATCTCCGCCGGCTCCGACTCGCTCGGGGCGGACCTGACCGCCGCCGCCGAGGCGTTCGACACCGGACGTAACGCGACTCGCGCCGTGGCCACCGCCGTCACCGCGGGCGCGCCGCCCGAGGAGATCAACGGCCTGGCGACCCTGAAGGCCGAGGCCGACGCCCGGTTCAACGTCATCCGCGAACGCGTCCTCCGCTCGGCCCTCACCGCCGACATGGTCCGCCAGGCCCTCTCGCTCTCCGATCGCGAGACCTCCCTCGAGGACGATCTGACCGGCAAGATGGTCCGCATCCCCAGCGCCCGCGAGACCGCCCTCGAGCGCCTCCGCGCCGACTATCCCGACGCCGGGCCGCAGCTCGACGCGGCCCTGGCCTCCTACAACGCCTACGCCGACGAGCGCCGCACGCTCGACGACCCTTCCGACCTGGTCCGCATGCTCCGCGGCGCGGGCGTGCTCACCTTCCGCATCACCGTCGATCCCGGTGCCCATCTCGATGAGATGCGCCTCCGCCAGGAACTGGCCGAAAAAGGCCCCGCCAACGTCCAGTCCACCGACGCCCGCTGGTACCGCGTCAACTCCATCCGCACCTGGTACAACAGCGTCCAGGACTACGAGTTCCTGCAGGCCAACCCCGCCGCGTTCTTCCAGGCCCGGGGCTACACCGGCGCCCAGCGGGGCGCCGACTACTACATCCTGTGCTGGGACGTGCGGGGCTCTCGCCTCACCCCCCTCGAGGGCGAGTGGGCCTGCCAGGGCGCCCGCATCACCAGCGACGACAAGGGCCGCCCCGCCATCGGCTTCTCCATGGACCCGCGCGGCTCGGTCCTGCTGGCCCAACTGACCGGCGCCCACGTCGGCGACCAGATGGGCGTCCTGCTCGACGACGAGGTCTACACCGCCCCCAACCTCAACAGCGAGATCGGCGGCAGCGGCATCATCGAGGGCGTCTTCACCAACGAGGAACTCAACTACATCGTCCGCGTGCTCTCGGCCGGCTCGCTCCAGGCCAAACTCAGCCGCGAGCCCATCAGCCAGATCACCATTGGCCCGGAACTCGGGCTGGACAATCTCCGGGCCGGGCTTCGGGCGGGCCTGTGGGCGTTTGCCATCTGCTCCATCTTCATGGTCATCTACTACTTCCGTTACGGCGTGGTCGCCGTCATCGCTCTCTTCGCCACCGGCATCCTCGTCCTGGGCGCCATGGCCCTCAACGCGGCCGCGTTCAGCCTCCCGGGCATCGCCGGCGTCGTGCTCACCTTTGGCCAGGCGATCGACGCCAACGTGCTCATCTACGAACGCGTCCGCGAGGAACTCAACGCCGGAAAGGACCTCCGCACCTCCCTGCGGCTGGGATACGACCGCGCCTTCTCCTCGATCATCGACGGCAACATGACCAACCTGATCGTGTGCATCGTGCTCGTGCTGCCGGGCCTCGCGACGCCCGAGATCAAGGGCTTCGCTCTCACGCTGGGCCTGGGCGTCATCGCCACCCTCTTCTCGGGCCTCGTGCTCAGCCGCCTGCTTTTCGACGTGCTGCTCGCCATGGGCGTCCGCAAGATGTCGATGCTCCCCATCGCCATCCCCGCGATCGACCGCGCCTTGAACTTCAAGATCGACTGGCTCAGCAAGCGTTGGGTCTTCGCCGGCATCGCCATCGCCTACATGCTCGCCTCGATTGTCATGGTCGCCATGCGCGGCGAGAAGATGCTCGACAACGAGTTCCTGGGCGGAACCAAGGTCACGCTCCAGTTCCGTGACGGCCCAAACGGCGAGCCCATCACCCTGACCCGGGCCGAGATGTCCGACCGCCTGAACGCGATGGTGACCCGGGCCCAGGCCCTGGCCGTCGCCCCGCTTGCCGACGGCGCCAGCCCGGAGGCGCTCGCCCAGGCCGATCAGGCCCGCCGCCGCGCCACCGCCATCGCCCAGCTCGCCACCGCCGAGATTCTCCCCGTCAACCCGCAGTCCGACGGCGTGACCTCCGACCGCTTCACCATCAAGACCCTTCTCTCCGATCAGGCGATCCTGCTCGACGCCCTGACCAGCGAGTTCGAGGACGTGCTTGATGTCAAGCCCGCCTACTCGTTCGCCGGCTCGGCACTGGGCGAGCGCGGGGCCGACGCCGCACCGGTCTACGCCATCCTCTCGCCCCGCCTGGAAGCGGCCATCGATGACCCCCGCTTCGCCATGGACGTGACCGACTACCAGGGCGGCGCGGCCATCGTCCTGCGCGATCTCACGCCCCGCCCCTCGCTCGAAGACCTGAACGAGTCGCTCGACTCGATGCGCCAGAAGTCCGACTATTCCTCCACCCTCGGGCGTCGCCACGAGGTCCGCATCATCGAGGGCAACCCAGACGACGTGCAGACCGCCGTGATCCTCATTCGCGACGAGGTCTACTCGTTCTTCGACAACCAAGAACGCTGGAACGCGAGCGTCAAGGCCCTCGAGTGGCGCCTGGCGATCCAGGGTCTGACCGAGCCCACCACGCTGGCCCAGGTCGAGAACTTCAGCCCCGCCGTCGCCGGCACGATCCGGGCCCAGGCGATCGGGGCGATCGTGCTGTCGTGCCTCCTGATCCTGATCTACGTCTGGGTGCGCTTCGGCTCGCCGCGCTACTCGCTGGCCGCCATCGCCTGCACCGTCCACGACATCATCACGGTCGTGGGCGTGCTGGCGCTGTGCCAGTTGCTGCACGAATGGCCCGCGACCAGCGCCATCGCCCAGTCCCTGGGCATACTGCCCTTCAAGGTCGACCTGAACATGGTGGCCGCCCTGCTCACCATCATCGGGTTCTCGCTCAACGGCGGCATCATCGTGCTCGACCGTATCCGCGAGATGAAGGGCAAGATGCCCTTCGAGACCGCCCAGATGATCAACGGCGCGATCAACCAGACCATCAGCCGCACCGTCATCACCTCCGGCACCACGCTCTTCTCCTCGATCGTGCTGTACATGGTCGGCGGCGAGGGCGTGCGGGCCTTCGCGTTCGCCCTGACCATCGGCGTGTTCGTCGCCACCTACTCGGGCATGGCGATCGTGGCCCCGATCGTGTGGTCGGCCAAGCGGAACAAGGCCGGAGCACCCGAGCCCACCACTCCCGTCACCCGCCCCGCCCTGCCGACCTAACCTGTCGCTGAATCCAGACC
>Ga0163155_10004447_pt1 | contig 14405 bp, 8 predicted proteins | sample OliLakLV19SP4G1_FD_148611 | JGI IMG/M metagenome (GOLD analysis project Ga0163155, IMG submission 148611) | Freshwater microbial mat bacterial communities from Lake Vanda, McMurdo Dry Valleys, Antarctica - Oligotrophic Lake LV.19.SP4.G1 | ecosystem: Environmental > Aquatic > Freshwater > Lake >...
CTACAAACCCCTACAAACCCCTACAAGCCCCTACAAGCCCCTACAAGCCCCTACCGAAGAGAGTTTGGCAGTGCCAAAGCCCCTACCGAAGCATTATATTTGCTTCAGTTCAGGTTCCTAATGTTGCAACATATTGCGGCTCAACCCGTGTTTCGCATGCCCGCTGCAATTCCGTTGATGGTGAGTAGGGCACCGCGCAGCAGCTCACCTCGGCTGTAGCGAGAGCGAATGACACCGGATGCGGCGCTAGTTTTGTGCTGGCGCAGCCGTTTGAGGAGCGAAACTTGCAAGAATCCAAGCGGGACAATGGTGCCATTGCGGAGCTGCACCGATCGTTGCAGGTCGGGATCACCATCTAGCAAGCGGGCATGTCCTGTAATCGCCAGCACCAGGTCGCGCGTCAGGTAGTATTCGTTAGCGATTTGCTCGAACAGTCGATCAAAGCGATCGCGATCCTCGGGCTGGCTTAGCTCCTGAACATAATGGCTGGCAATCTGCAAATCAACCTTAGAAAGGGTCATTTCACATTTAGAAATCACCATTTTGAAGAACGGCCATTTGTAGTAAAAATAGCGCAGCAGCTTCAGGTGCTCGGCTGGGTCTTCGGTCAGAAAGTCGCTAATGGCCGTGCCCACTCCATACCAAGACGGCAGCAAAAAGCGGGTCTGCGTCCAGCTAAACACCCAGGGGATCGCTCGCAGGCTGGCCAAATCTTTCTTACCTCCGCGCCGTGCTGGACGAGAACTAATCTGTAGCTGGCTAATTTCTTCAATCGGCGTCACCTGATGGAAGAAATCTACAAAGTCGGGCTGTTCGTAAATCAAAGCGCGATAGTGGGAGCGAGAGCGCGCCGCCAGCTCTTCCATAATTTCTTGCCAAGGCTGAATGTCGTCAAACCCGTTGCGCAGCAGGCTAGCCTGAATCACAGCCGTAGTAATCGTTTCCAGGTTATAGAGCGCCAGTTCGGGCAGGTTGTACTTAGACGCTAGCACTTCACCCTGCTCGGTGATTTTAATTCGTCCATCAATGCTGCGACCGGGCTGAGCCAAAATTGCTTCATAGGCAGGCCCGCCGCCACGCCCCACAGACCCACCTCGCCCGTGGAAGATCCGGAGCGCTACATCGTACTGCTCGGCAACCGTTTGTAGTGCTTGCTGCGCCTTGTGAATCTCCCAGTTACTGCTGAGGAATCCCGAGTCTTTATTGCTGTCGGAATATCCCAGCATAATTTCTTGCAGGGAGGGAGCAGGCGCATCGGCCAAGGGGTAGGGAGCGGTAGGCGTGGGGCTAGCCTGCGTCCGGAGGTTTTCAGCGTCATAGCCGCCCGACAAATAAGCCCGATATAGCGGCAGGTCAAACAATTGCCGCATGACAGCGGGTGCCCGCAGCAAATCTTCCACGGTTTCAAACAGAGGAACCACTTGTAGTGTGCCTGCACCCGTCGCCGGATCATACAGCCCTGCTTCTTTTGCCAGCAGCAACACCTCCAGCAAATCGCTGGCGTGGTGGCTCATACTAATTACGTAAGTCTGGCAAATTTCGGGACCAAACTCTTGATGCAGTTTGCGCACCATCCGAAAGGTCTGAATGGTTTCGCAGGCTTTTTCAGAGAAAGGGAGTTCGGTTGGAATCAGCGGGCGGCGGGTTTGTAGCTCGGTAACTAGCCATAGCGATCGCTCTTCCTCTGATAGCTCATCATAGGGACGGGGCAAGATTTGGAGATAGTCGGCAACTTCGCTGAGCGTGTCAGAATGGCGGCTGCTCTCTTGACGAATGTCTAAATATGCCAAGTTAAAGCCATAAATTTCGACCTGGCAGATCAGGTTTTCGAGATCGCGACAGGTTAACCCGGTTTCCTCCAAACTACGCCGAATTAAGCTTAAATCGGCGAGAAAGTCTTGCCCAGAACGGTAGAGCGTCGCCGGATTGGTATCGAGCACTTCATCATTGAAATAGTCGCCACTGTATAGCTTGAGGCTGCGATCGCGCGTATTTAATAACCGCTGCTGAATGTAAGCCAGCTTCAAGCGGTAGGGTTCTTGGCGATAGCGAATGGCCAGCTGCTCATAAACCTCCGGCATCTGCACTTGGTCTTGCTCTAGCGATTCGAGCAGTTCGGGCAGCACATCGCTCCAGTGCAGCGACAAGCTCAACAGATCCACCAAGTGCTTCACAGAATTGACGTATTTACTCAGCACCAAATTGCGCTGATAGCAGGCCGTTTTCCAGGTAATTTCGGGCGTTACAGAGGGGTTGCCATCGCGATCTGAGCCGACCCAAGAGCCAAACTTACAGAAATCGTAGCTGGGTGGTCGCAGTCCTGGGAATGTCCCTTCCAACGCGGTGCGAAACCGATAGTAGAGCTGCGGAATTACCTCAAACAACACTTCTTGAAAGTAGTGTAGGGCATAGTCTACTTCGTCTAGCACCGTCGGCTTAAACTGGTGCAATTCATCGGTGCGCCACCACAGCCGAATTTCCTCCGTTAGCTGCTCCCGCAGCCCTTCCGATTCCCAAGAAGACGCTAGCCCGATCATTTGCAGCCCTTCTTCTGCCTGGTCTAAATTCGCCAAAATTTTAGCAATGCGCCGCTGCTTATCGCGAATGGTATGGCGAACAATTTCGGTGGGGTGGGCCGTAAATACCAGGCGAATATCGAGATTATCGATTAGGTGTTGAATTTGCCCAGGGGGCACATTGAGGCTGTGCAGTTTGGGAAACAGCCCTCGGAAGGTGCTCATTTCGCGGCGGGCAGTGTCATCTTGCAGGGTGCGCTCTAGTAAATCGGTATGGAGACCATTGGCGGGTTCTTCCGCGTCGGCTGCCGTTAAGGCCGCTTCTGCCATTAGAGTTTCGTAAGTAGCGCGATACTGCTGCTGCTGGCCACGCTGCTCGTAGTGCTGCTCCACAATATTAATCAGCTGAAAATAAAGCGCAAACGCACGGGCGGCGCGAATGGCTTCATTTAAGTCCAATTTTTCAATTACCTTCAGGGCACCCGACTCCATCCCTTCGGGCACTTGCCCTTCGGGAGAGCACAGTGCCCGCAATTGTCGCAGCAAGTCTACGAGCTGCTGACCACACTCTTGATGTAATACAGACTGCCACAGTTCTTCTACCAGCTTGAGACGATGCCGGAGAAACAAATCAGTGGCCGTGTTGGGAGAACTATCTGGGTTACCCTGGGATTCCTTGGATTCGATAGCAGTGCCGGAACTGAGGGCATCATCTGAGGAATGGAGGCTCGAACTCATGATCTGTCCTGACAATATTATTTGATAATTCTAGGGGTTTTTGCGGAGAAGCGAGCAGTGAAAGTTGAATGTGTAGAAATTAAAGAAAGCGTATTTTCTAAGCAAAAACTAGAGAAGGAAGAAATAAGTTAACGATTAATCTGAGATAGAGTCTAAAATCTTCCCCATCATCCCTTTAAGTACCATATTCATGGCCATGCGACCCGCTACATGAAATCGATTGTCTATTGTTACACCAATCCGCTCCTAGAGTCTGTACCCGATCCATCAGTGTGGGGGATGGCGGCAGCACACGTATATCACGATTTGGGCGATCGCCAGCAGTGGGAGCAATTACTGGCAGAGAGCCAGCTCAGTCCACCCGACTCGCTGGTAGTGCGCCGATGGGACGAGTTGGGCGAGTCGATGCAGGCTGTGGGCGATCGCCTCGCTGCACTGGAACGGCTGGGGATTGCTTTGATCGTACTGGAAGAATCTACCGATCCACAGTCTCCAGCCCTAATGCGATCGCAAATGATTCAGGCATGCCAAAGGATGCAGGCAGCTCAGGGGCGGCGGATCCAGCAAGGGCACGCCCGCAATCGGATCAAAACATTGCCACCACCGGGAAAAGCGCCCTATGGCTATCGTCGGGGCAAAGATCGATACACCATTGATCGCAGCACTGCTCCCGTCGTCAAAGACTTTTTTGAGCATTTTTTGCTCTATGGCTCCTTGCGGGGCAGCGTGCGCTATTTGCAAAAAAAATATAACAAAAAAATTTCGGCATCTACGGGTAAGCGTTGGCTGACTAGCTCAGTCTATCGGGGTGATTTGGCCTATCAAACCGGAGACGTAGTGCCCAATACCCACGCCCCTTTGATCTCTCGCCAAGAAGCAGCCCAGGTCGATCGGCTGCTGCGCCGCAACCGCCAACTGCCGTCGCGCTCAGCCAGTGCGCCGCGATCGCTGGCGGGGCTAGTTGTTTGTGGCATCTGTCAGGCGAGCCTACGAGTTGCCAAGGTAACGGCTGTTCGCCAAAGTCGCGAGTATCTCTACCTGCGCCCCGCTCACTGCCCGCAGCAACCGCACTGTCGCGCCGTGCTCTATGACCAAGTGCTAGAGCAAACGATTTGGAAAATTTGTGCCGAGCTTCCCCAGGCGATCGCCGCCGCCTCCATTCCCGACCTGACGCCGCTTCAACAGAGCCTGACCGCCCAGATCGCCGCCAAACAGGCCATTTTGCAGCAGTTGCCTACCCTAATCGACAGTGGGGTTCTAGATCGTGAAACGGCTGACCTTAGAGCCTATAAGCTGCGCACCGAGACGGCGACCCTTCAGACTCAGATTTCCCAATTGCCGCCAGCAAACCTGCAAACGATCGCTCAAGTTGTTTCTATTGAACAGTTTTGGCGTGATCTATCGGAGCCAGAACGGCGATTTTACTTTCGAGAATTTCTGCGAGAAATTCAAATTGAGCGGGACGGGCAAACTTGGCAGGTACACCTGAAGTTCATTTTTTGATCTAAAAACATGATGGCAAAACTTGATGGCAAACGCAAATCATTGCTTGCGCAGCCAATCAGTTAGCCCTAGCGCTGCGGTAGCCCCGACAAAGTGGGCGGCGATGCCATTTAAGTTAGCGGCTACCACATATAAATCTAGCGCCCGAATAATCTGTTGCGGATCGCTGTAGTTGGTAGCGCCGGAGAGCTGGGCGGTGGCTTTTGCCAGCAGCAGCGCCACACTTGATCCGGCTCCAATCAGCATTACGGCCATGCCTACTAACCCTAAAAGTGTTGCTAGCCGCAGCGTTCGAAACGTTTCTCCTGCTTTGGGATGCTGCTCGGCATCGGGCAGCATCAGTAAACGAGCCGTGTTGAGGTAGCGGACGGTAATGGCGATCGCCACCAACAGCATGACACTGCCACAAACCGCCCAAAAAATACCGATGGTAATACCGGGGGTTGGTTCTTCCCCTAAGACGGGGCTAGAGCGAGCCGCCAATGCCAGGGTCACAGCGGTAGCTATGCCAAAACCCACTTGTAGGCACAGGCTGATCCAGCCAATCCAGCGAAACGCGTTGGCGATAGTGACTACCTTACTGACGGGCGATCGCAGCTCAGGTTTAGCCTGCATGTGGTGCTCTCCCTATTTGGCTAACTGGTTGAACGGACGCGGTTGATTTGTTCTGGCTGAGAATTTAAAGGAATCTTAACTGTAAAGGTAGTGCCCACCCCTTCAACGCTGTTAAAGCTAATTTCTCCTTGAAGCTGCGCCACACACTGCTGGACGATTGCCAAACCTAACCCAGTTCCCCGAATTGTATTGACATTGCTAGCCCGATGAAATAGCTCAAACAACCGAGGTTGGTCAGCTTCAGGAATACCAATTCCTTGATCTCGCACCTGAAACATCGCTATAGTGCCCTGACAAGAGACGTCAAATTCAACTTGAGTTCCGGCTGGAGAATACTTAAGCGCGTTGGCAATCAGGTTATTTAGAATCGAGCGCAGCAGCTTGGGATCGAGGTAGGCTACACCACAAGCCCCACTAATATTGAAGGCGATCGGATGATGGTGCTCCAACCCCATCCGCATCTCCTCTACCAAATCTTCACAAAACAAACTTAAATCAACGGCTAATGGGTTGAACTCGATCTTTCCTGCCTCTGCCTTACCGAGAACCAATACATCTTCAATCAGTTGGTTCATGGCTGCGATCGCCATTCGACTGCGCTGAAAATATTTTTGTTGCTGTTCTGCGGAAGCAACATGCCCATATCGATCCAGTAGCTCCAACGAAGTCCGGATCACGGTTAGCGGTGTCCGCAACTCATGAGACACCATCGACACAAAGCGAGACTTTAATTCATTGACCTCCTTCTCCTCTGCCAACGCCAGCCGCATTTCATCTTCTGCTTGCTGACCCTCGCGAATCATTTGCTCACGGATGCGGATACTTTCCACCATCCCAGCAAACACGTTCGCCAGTGTTGTCATTTCATCTGGAAATCGAACGTTTTGTGCCGACGATAAGTCTAAAACGTAATTTCCTACCCCAATCTGCTTCGCCGAGTGGGTTAGCTCTGCCAGATGGCGCGTCAAAATGCCTGACAGCAAATAGATCAGCACAAAAAAGATGCTATAGGTCACCACAAAAGACAGAATCATCCGACCTCGAATGGCCTGCTGCAATTGCCGTACATAGCCCGCATCAATATCCAGTCCCAGCACGGCCACTACTTTTCCAGTTCGGTCTTTTAATGGCGCAAAGGCAGAAATCCAAGTTCCCCATTTATCAGAATAAAGTTTTGACTCTTCGAAATTGCCTTGATTAAAAACCCGACGAGCTACACCGCCGGCGGCATCAGATTCTAAAAATTTGGCGGCCTTTGCGGGATCGTACCGCGACCATAAATCTACTAAATAAACAATTTCTAGTTCATCTGGCTGGACAGCAGGTTGCCCGATTCGACGGTTAGTATTTGATGGGCCAATGGCATAGGAATAGAGCCAAGCCCGTGGTTCAATCTTATGAACCGTCTCAAACCAGGCAAGCTGGCTGAGGTAGCGAGGGTCATCCGAAAATCCTTCAGAGTTTGCTTGACCTGTAGCGTAAAGGGCCATCAACTCGTCAGCGTTGACCCCCGCCAGCGCCCCACTTAACGTAGAGCGAATGTCTTCCCGCAAACGGGCTATGGCCTTCTCAGTGGTGTAGGAGTAAAACCAATAAAATGCGCCAGCCAATGCCAGACTGAAGACCAGGCTGAAGCCGACTAGCAGCTTAACTCGCAGACTAACTGATCTAGCAACTCTTTTAGCAGTCGGCGGCGTCACTGAGTACGGCCTGCAAAACTTTTGATCCAAGTTCACCTCAAGGGTGGATTAACTGTTTTCTAACAAAAAAGATGTCCTATCGCCTCTAACCCACGCGTGGAACATATATAAAGCTCTCGGATCGAATTCCACTATTAATTAACGCACTTTAGCTTTTCTCACAAACTCTCCCCCCCTTTTTCTTCATACAGGCAAATCAATCCTTCATCCGAACAACACTCAATCATACCCAATCAAAAATGTCCGGCATTAGAGCACGGACACATAGTTTTTGAGTTTTTGAGCCAAGCTTGATCCCCGCTCTGATCCGGCTCTGATCCCAGCTTGATCGACGCGTAGCTTTATACTCTAACGGCTAGGGTAAGTGAGGCGGCTAGAAGCAGAGGTTTTGAGCCAATTAGAGGAATTTTTAACCAAATTGACCGGATTTTTAGCCAGCTTGAGCGACTGGTCGTGTGATTTTTCAAGAGACGATACTACGTGGGCAATCAGGGGAACGCTGCTGAATAGCGCTAATGTTCCACACGTTGATACGGTGCAGAGGAGAGCTGTCATTAATCTCGTTGCTATGCGTTGAGGAATCATGGCTTTAGTCTTTCTCTTTCAGTATCAGAACCAATTTACATTCTTTAATGAAGTCTTGTGTAGTATTTGGGCAATCTCTACCCAACGATAGAGGGAAATTAGTAGTTCATCGGTTCTTTATTTTGAAGCTGTAGCAGTAGACTTCGCCACCTCACTCCTGACTCAAAGCCTCACCCACAGATAGTATTTATCACCCCAGCGATCGCGATCGTTTCAGCAGCGCCGATCTAGTTGATCTACACAGTGCCGCTCTATCTGTAGTACGAGACTTGGCTAGGGAATGGATCTACTTGGCGATTAGCGCTGAAGGAAAAGTTTGAGGAATTTACACGATTACGGCCTCAGGAACCGGAATTTCCTGAGGCCGTGATGGTGCTAAGCGAACTGTTTAACAGTCACAAAAGGGCGATCGCTCTAGCGGTTGACGTGATCAACAGCTCCTGTTGATTTCTGAATTTACCCAACCATTTCTTCAGCTTCTAGCCGTTTGCGTTCTCGCTCTAGCTCTAGTGCCTTTCTTAAATTGCTCACATAATATTCCATCCGGTGGTCATTAATCGCGTCAAAACCAGGTTCAAATGCATCGCGCAACAGCCCAACTAAAAAGTCAACAAATCGCAATACGGGGTTGGGATGAGGATACATATTGCCGCGAAAATCGAAATAGATCCGTTTCCCGACATGGACATAAAGTCGGAAGGGATTCCAGGGCAAATAGGGCGGCGGGATGTGGGGAACAATATCATTGTTGTTGACAAAACGGAAAACTTTTCCATCCAACATCAGACGCATTTCAGCCGCAAAAACTAAATCTCCGACTCGGGGTTGACCAAAGGTATAAAGCCCTTGAACAATAAATTTTTGTTTGGTCAACGAAGCTGCCGCCACTGTAGCCAAAGCGCCACCCAAACTATGTCCGGTAATAAACAGCGGCAGGTTACTCGACTGCTCTTGACTCCACTTTTGCAGTTGCCGAATCACATTTCCTTCAACGCTTTCCCAGGCAGTTTGAAACCCACGATGAACTTGACCTCGTGGCGGAATTACGTCCTCCTGTAGCGGTTCCATCGTCGTCCCCAAGTTAAACCGTTTAAGCCGCGTGCTGAAGTTTGTTTGCCAATCTTTTAGCTCCTGACTGCCTCGAAATGCCAACACGATAAAGTCATTAGTCTTGAGCATAAATGCCTGAGTATCTTGCACTCGGCTATTAAAGTAGCGCAAGCTATTATCGTCTACAATGCCCCATCGCTGGCAGATTTCGCGCACATAGCTCTTATCTTCGTAAGTCAGATAGGCCGCTTTAGCTAAAGTCAGCGCCGTTTGTAAATCAAATTTTTGCAGACCCCCAGATAGATCTGCAAAATCTGTTTCTTTGTAAGGAGTCGGCAAAATGCGATAGCCAAATTGTTCAAATAGTTTAATAACTCCAGAAAAACCATAGTCATGGGTGTAGCTGTAAAGCTGATCGTAGAATTTGGATGCGCCCGGACGTTTGTAGGCGCGATCGGCAATGAGGCGAATCCAATAAATCATCCAGGGACGAATTTCATTGGCGGTAAATAGTTCCGATTCTACAAAGTAGCCAAAATGCTCTAACCCGTTGAGCATTTTGTTAAACCAATCTCTCAATACCGTTTCAATTTGGTATTCGTCTAGAATCTCCTCAGTCAACGTCCCTTTAGCTTTTAGGGTATCAATAGCCTGTTTGCGTTGAATCCGCTCCTCATGATTTCCTAGGGCAGCGCAAAGTAGCTCATTGGTGACTTGAAAGGCAACTGGTTTATCGTGATTGGGCAAAGAGACTGCGTAGTCTCGATATTCTTCAAAGTCTAAGATTTTTAAGGCTCTGCGAATATCTGGATCATCTTCAAATTCTCGAACTGCTTTACGCAAAAATTCAATTCGATACCATTTTTCGTTACGGTTGTAGCGAACGATGCCGATGGTGAGCGAGATTACCCCGGCAAGAATAGCGATCGCCAATAACCATTGGGCAAACCGAGGTGTTTCCTCAGTAATTGAATCTGAAGTCGGCTGTTGAGCCAGCACAATCGCAGGAGTTGGGGCACGAGGCGGGGCGGCAGCACTAGGGGTTGCCAGTTGACCGATAGCAACAGTACTCATCAGGGACAGTGAAGCCCTGAACATGACCCTGAGCAAGTTGACTCGCATACACCCAACTCTCCTAATAAAATAATCTTAATAAAAGATAATCGCTGATTGACCTTTTGCCCGACTTGCCCTTATCGCGACTCTAGCGCCAGCTGAACCAGCCGATCGACTAATTCTGCAAAGGAGACACCGCTGGCAGCCCACAGCTGTGGGTACATGCTAGTGGCCGTAAAACCAGGCAGGGTATTGATTTCGTTGATAAAGACCTCGCCCGTAGATTCGGCATAAAAGAAGTCAACTCGGGCGAGGCCAGCCCCATCGACGGCTTCAAAGGCGCGAATGGACATCTCTTGAATTTGACGGGCGATCGCCTCGGATACGTTAGCGGGAATATGTAGCTGTGCCAGCCCCTCAGTGTATTTGGTCTGGTAGTCGTAGAAATCGCTCTGATACGTAATTTCACCCACTACAGAAGCTTGGGGGTGGTCGTTGCCCAGTACTGCACATTCCAGCTCGCGGGGGGAGGGCACAGCAGCTTCCACAATCAGGCGGCGATCGTAGCTAGCGGCGCTATCGAGGGCAGCTTCTAGCTGTGAGCGGGTGCGGACTTTGGCGATACCTACCGATGAGCCAAGGTTAGCAGGTTTGACAAAACAGGGATAGTCTAGCTCTGCTTCAATTTGGTCACATAGCTTCGGGAAGATGCAGGGGTTTGACCAGACTTGCGATCGCGTCACCGCCACATAGTTGGCCTGAGGCAAGCCGACTTGGGCAAAGGCCATTTTCATGGCAATTTTATCCATGCCCAGGGCCGATCCCAACACTCCCGACCCAACAAAGGGCACCTGCATCAGCTGCAACAGCCCCTGCACGGTACCGTCTTCGCCATTGGGACCATGCAGAATGGGAAACCAAACATCGACCTCGCTCACCGTCGCCGCCGATTGCCACCGCTCTAGTGCGGCGGGTCTGGTGGGCTGAAGGGCAGCAGTCGTAGAGCTAGATGGATCTGCGGCTGAGCCAATCGCTTCATCCTCCAGCATCCCAGGGGGCACACCCGCCGCTAGCACTTGCTGAGCTTGCTCTCCCGGCTGCCACCGCCCATCTTTTTGAATGTAAACCGGGGTGATTTGATACTGGTCTGCATTTTGCCCTGCCTCTAGGGCGCGGGCGATCGCCTGGGCGGAGCGGAGGGAGACCTCGTGCTCACCAGAACATCCGCCAAACAGCAACCCGACTCGTATTTTTGCCATGCTGACTTTCCTCCCACCACGGTTCCTCGCAGCTAGCGTATCACGGGATCGGGGGATGGGGCAGCGTACAGCAAATTAGAGCTAGGAGTGGGGGAGGTTTAATCCTGACTTTTTACGGGCTGGTCGCTGCCAGTAAGGGCGTCTCGCGTTGCACTCTTTCTCCGGTGAGGCTAAACGCTCGGACGGTAGTAATTTTGATGGGGACAAGTTGGCCTTTGAGGTCGTCTAGCTGACCGGGGAAGTAGGTGAGCCGATTGCCGCGCGCGCGTCCCATGACTTGGGTGGGGTCTTTGGGGTTTTGGGCTTCGACGAGCACTTCTTCAACCCGCCCCTGATAGCGCTGCGATCGCTCAGCCGCCTGGATCGACACCAGATGGTTGAGTCGTTGGAGGCGATCGCCCTTCACGTCTTCTGCCAGCTGGTTCTGCCAAAGAGCCGCCGGGGTGCCGGGTCGGGGTGAATAGGCGGCTGTGTTCAGCAAGTCAAAGCCAATGTCTTCCACTAACGTTAGGGTGTTTTGAAACTGCGCTTCCGTCTCGCCCGGAAAACCCACAATTGCATCAGCACTCAGAGATGCATCGGGCACATACCGCCGCACCGTGTCGATAATCCGGCGATACTTTTCGTGGGTATAGCCCCGGCTCATCGCCTTTAGCACGTCGTTATCACCCGACTGAAACGGAATATGAAAATGCTCGCAAACCTTGGGCAACTCGGCGCAGGCGCGAATCAGCCGCTCGGTAAAGTAGCGTGGGTGGCTGGTCGCAAACCGGATGCGCTCAATCCCAGGGACATCATGAACGAAGTAAAGCAGGTCGGTGAGGGTGTTGAGATGGCGACCTTCGGCAGTGCTGCCGGGCAGATCGCGGCCATAGGCGTCAATGTTTTGGCCTAGTAACGTGACCTCCCGATAGCCCTGTCGCCCTAGCTCTTCCATTTCAGCCCGAATGGCGGCAGGGGTGCGAGACTGTTCGACGCCCCGTACGCCCGGTACTACGCAGTAGGTACAGCGCTCGTTGCAGCCATAAATTACATTCACCCAAGCCGTTACAGAACTGTCGCGCCGGGGCTTGGTAATGTCTTCCATAATATGAACTGCGTCAGTCGCAGCCACTTGGTTTCCGGCAAACACCTGCTCCAGCAAGTCTTGTAAGCGATTGGCGTGCTGCGGGCCCATGACCAAATCGAGTTCGGGCACGCGCCGTAAAAGTGCCTCGCCTTCTTGTTGCGCGACACACCCGGCCACTACTAGCATCAATCCGGGCTGGCTGCGCTTACGGATGGCTTGTTTGCCCAAGTAAGAGTAAACCTTCTGTTCGGCGTTATCGCGAATGCTACAGGTGTTGTAAAGCACCAAATCGGCCTGGTCGGGGGAATCTGACCACTCAAATCCCATAGTTTCCAAAATGCCAGCCATTCGTTCAGAGTCAGCTTTGTTCATCTGACACCCAAAAGTGGTGATGTGGTAGCGGCGGGTAGGAGGGATCATGAGTCGGTGTAGAAGTATTTAGGCAGGGTGAACTAATTATGTTAATCGATCTGGTATCAGGTCTGGTATCGGGCGATTCGTGAAGTTTGTGCAAACTTACGCAGAGGGGTAAGTTTGCACAAACTTCACCAAAAATCCGGTTGAAATCGGTAGAGACTTTACAAACTCTAACTTTGAGAATCGTATTAATGACTACAATATCTCTATCAGATTAGTTGTTTCTACGGGATTTCAACGATCCTTAACAGGCTTCTAGGAGAGCTGTATCCCTTCTCTCTTAAGCCGTTGAGTTGAAATAACAAGGAATTTAGAGCAGCGAGTTTGCTAGCACTCTTCTTTACAGAAGCTGGCAGATTCATCGCTTACCGAATCACAAAGTCTGCGTAACTTTACATAGGTAACGCTATGGTTCTGAGAAGACAGCCTATAATTCGATGAATCATCGCGTCAAAGTGCATAGTTTCAGGGTGTGTGATTTCAAGCAGCATACTCATCACAGTAGCTTCGATCTGATTTTAGGGTGCATAAAATTTAAGTAAATTGCCTTACATTCATCTGAACTATCTAAGCCAAATAGTTTTGTTGTCCAGGTATCGGGCGGGAAAGCCGATGGATGCCTGACTTCAGCTTTTTAGAACTTTATTTGTGGGTTAGGTCAACGCTTTCAAATCTAAAGTTTTTATAAAACGCCAGGGCAAACAATCGCCGGGTGCATCCCACTTTTGCAGCCCTCACCCTAAATCCCTCTCCCAGAGGGGGAGAGGGACTTTGAATCCGTCTCCCCGCCTCCCTTTTTGGGAGAAGAGGCTGGGGGATGAGGGCTATCTTGCAAAACTGGGATGCACTCCAATCGCCAGAGTTCTGCTTAAAAAAATTAGCTCTGCTTCGGCGATCGCAATTCTGTTTCTAGAGACCAAACGATCCAGCTTGTCCGTAAATTTTGTCAGTTGCCCTGAGTCTATACGTGTAAACACCCACAGAGACTCAACCCTAAAATCTCACCGAAAATTCCTGAAACATCACAATCATGAGTATGTCGTCTACCGTCTTAGCACCATTCAAGTCAGCACCATTCAAGCGTCTCAAACTTCTCTCATTCACGGTTGGCGCTGCTTGCCTCTCCTTCATCGCAGCACAGCGAGCGAACGCCGCCATCTTTCAGGAAGGCACAGATGCAGGCGAGAAATTGAGCAATGCGCAGGTGATCAACACCCGTCCAGGTGGAACTACCCTGTCTGCCATCAAAGGTAACTTGAGCTTCGGGGCTGATCTGTTTCAAATCACCATTAAAAATACAGCTGGAGAATTCTTAGCCAGTACTGCTAATCAAGGATTAACAGAATTTGAAGACACCCAGCTGTTTTTGCTTGACGCCAATGGAGTAGGTGTTTTTGCTAATGACAACACTCCCGACAACGACCCAGGTCGCGCTAACCCTGGGACGGGTCGTTCCACGCTTCGTCTCCGCAGAAATACTATTTCAGATGGGGTCTACTACCTAGGTATATCGGGATACAACTATGACCCCGTAGACGCCAGCGGCAATCTGCTATTTCCTAACACTCGCAGACAGCTGGTTACATCCGTCAACACGACGTCTACCCTGGCAGGTTGGAAGGCTAACCCTGGCTATTCTGGAGTCGGCCTAGGCTATATGATCGACTTAACAGGGGCGGAATTTGTATCACTAGTCTCCCCGGTACCTATCCCCAGTCCTAGCCCGTCTCCATCGCCTAGTCCGTCTCCCAGTCCTAGTCCGTCTCCATCCCCATCCCCATCCCCATCACCTAGCCCGTCCCCTAGTCCGTCGCCATCGCCTAGCCCGTCGCCGTCGCCTAGTCCGTCGCCATCACCTAGCCCATCGCCATCGCCTAGCCCATCGCCATCGCCTAGC
>Ga0163155_10004452_pt1 | contig 14394 bp, 20 predicted proteins | sample OliLakLV19SP4G1_FD_148611 | JGI IMG/M metagenome (GOLD analysis project Ga0163155, IMG submission 148611) | Freshwater microbial mat bacterial communities from Lake Vanda, McMurdo Dry Valleys, Antarctica - Oligotrophic Lake LV.19.SP4.G1 | ecosystem: Environmental > Aquatic > Freshwater > Lake >...
AGGCCATTCGCCAGCGCCTGCGCGACTCCGCGTCGACCGGACGTGGGCTGCCACCTGGACGTGCACGACCGCCCGGAAGTCTACGGCACGTCGACCGGACGTCCACGTCCGGTGTCGACCGGACGTCCACGCCCGGTGTCGACCGTGTCGACCGGACGTCCACGTCCGGTGTCGACCGGACGTCCACGTCCGGTGTCGACCGGACGTCCACGTCCGGTAAACCATCAGTAGAAACATCAGAAGAACCAAAAGAGATCACCGGCGCCCGTCGGCGCCGTCCTACCAACCCGGAAGCTGACGCCCGAGTCCGCCCGGTGCTCGATCACTTCTGCCAGGCGCACCAGGCAGCGCTCGGTGAAGCCTACCCCGTCGTGGGTGGACGTGACGGCACAGTGATCAAGCGGCTGCCGCAGTCCTACGACGTCGCAAAGCTCTGTGCCTTGATCGACAGGTTTTTCGCGTCGCTCGGGGCGGACGACTTCGTGCGCGAGAAGATCGGCGCGACCGTGCCGGCGTTCGTTGGGAAAATCTCGGCGCTACTCGGTCAGGGCAAGGGGTCGATCGCCGTCAGCGCTTCGCGGCCGACGCAGAGCCGGCTGCCCGACTTCGAGATCACTGAGGAAATGATTCAGGGAGGTCGCAAGTATTCCTAGTCCCGATGACACGTTCCTGCGGCGCGTGCCGCCGAGCAGCTCAGACGCGGAGCAGTCGGTGATCGGCGCCATTCTGATTGAGCCCGTCGCGCTCGATCGGATCATCGGCATCGTCGCGGCGGGCGACTTCTACGCGAAGGCCAACCGCGTGATTTTCGCCGTCGCGCTCGAAATGTACGACCGCAGGGAACCGATCGACAGCGTCACGCTGACGGCAATTCTGCGATCGCGCGGCCAGCTCGCTGACGTCGGTGGCGCGTCCTACATCAGCGAGCTGATGAACCACACGCCGAGCGCGGCGAACGTGGCGTCATATGCGCGGATCGTCGCGGACAAGGCGACGCAGCGGCGGCTGATCGAGGCGTCGATCAAGAATCTACAGGACGCGTACGACCCGCCGGATGGTTCGGTGCGCGAGATGATGACGCGCGCCGAGGATCGCGTCAGCGAAGTGAGCGACGACGCCGAGCCCGTCAGCACGGGTGAGATCGGCGACGCGATCACGCAAGCAACGCTGATCATCACGACCAAGGACGCGCGCCGCATCCCGACCGGCTACCCCGTCGTCGACGAGAGTATCGGCGGGTTCAAGCTCGGATCGCAGTGGATCGTCGCCGGTCGTCCGGGCTCGTTCAAGTCGGTGTGTGCGTCCGACATCATGTTCGCGGCTGCGTTCAACGGCGTCGGCTCGGTGCTGCTCTCGTTGGAGAACACCGCGGGGCAGGTGCTGCTGCGCCGCGCCGCGAAGGATCTCGGCATACCGAACATGAATCTGCAGATGGGGTTCACGCACTCGGGTCGCTCGTTGCTCACGAACGACGAGCGCGCCGCGGCCCTCGCGAAGCTGGAGGAATACCGCCGGCTGCCGCTCTGGATCTTCGACGATCACCTACCGTGGCCGCAGCAGGTGCGCCGGCTCCGCGCGATGAAGCGGCAAAATCCGAAGATCGGACAAATCATCATCGACCACGTCCGGCTGGTGAGCGGCGTTCCGGGCCTGCGTGACGATCAGGAGCGCGAACGCATCGCGGTCGTCAGCGGCTGGGGCATGCGCTTCTGCAAAGAGGCGAAGGTTAACACGCTGCTCGTCTCGCAGCTCAATCGCGAGAGCGAGAAGCAAAACCGCGAGCCGCTGATGGCGGATCTCGCGCTGTGCGGGAACCTCGAACAAGACGCGCACGGGATCATGTTCGCGCACTTCGCCGACAAGGAATCAGCCGGCGAGCATGACGAGGAATTTCTGCTGGCGCTCGCGAAGAACCGCGACGGGCCGAAGGGGCGTTACAAAATGCGCGCGGTGCGGAAGTTCTGCCGCGTCATCGACCCGGTGGAGGAAGCGCGCGCAGAGCGCCACGGCAACGACTACGGCAACGACTACGGCAACGACAACCACGAAGGGATGGCCTGAAGGATGCGATACCACAACGCCGACGAGATTTTTCTGGGGGATCGCGCGACGCGACAACCCGTCAACCAACGCCGGAACCTCTACCCGGTCGAGTCCGTTCCCCGGCACATGCAGATGGCGTACGCGCTGGTGAAGAACGCGTACGAATCGCTAGGCAAGTGCACACGCGAACGCCTCGCGGCCATCCGCTGGTTTCTGTACGACCCGCGACCTGAGCGAGAGTTCGGCTCGTTCCTCTGGGCCGCGGCGGTGATGGAGCTCGACGCCGACCAGTTCCGCCGCCGCATCGTCGACCTGCTGAAGCGCAAACGCATCACGTACACGCGCGACACCTGCACCAAGGCGCACGAGCTGGAATTTCTGGAGCTGTGGCCGAAAGAGCGGATGAAGTACTGTACGGCCGGCGAGTGCGATGCGCCCCGCGCGTTCCAGTGTGCCCGTTGCACGCGGCACTGTGATCGGCACGACCATTCGCGAGCGATCGCCCTGGAGAGGATTTTGCCGAAAACGTGTTTCGAGGACGGCTGCGAGACAGCCAGACAGGGGTACTACACGCGCTGCCTTGAGCATCAGCGCGAACGGTGGAAAGCGAACGTCGGCCGCTACCGCACGCGCAAGGCTGACGCGGCGTGAATCCGCCAAAGCTCACCGGGGCCGCGCGTCGCGTGGTCGAGCAGGCGATTCGCGACATCGTGGACGAACGGTACGACGATGCAGCCGAGGCGCTGCGGGCGTTGATCGCGCGGCCGAAGCGGGGTGTCGCCGTCGAGCCGCGCGAGTTCGGCGTCAAGGTGGTGCCGATCGTGCGCGAGCCGCTGCCGCCGCTGGCACCGATTGAGGTGGACCGCAGCGCCGAAGTCGTGACGTCGCTGTCGAAGCCTGACGGACGCATCGAAGATCCGGCCGCGATCCTCGCCTATCGCGCGCGGCACCCGGTCTGCGAAGCCGCGGGGCCGGACTGCTGGTATGCGGTGCACTACCCCGAAGGGCATCCGCGGGCCGGTTGTCCGTTCGTCGAGGTGCATCACGTCGTCAAGAAGTCGAAGGGCGGTGACGACGTGCCGCAGAATTTCCTCGCGCTCTGCACCGCGCACCACACGGGCCGCGTCGGGTGGCACTCGCTCACCCCGCCGGTGTGGTTCGCACGATTCAACGATCGGCTGGACGTGGTCGCCTACGCCAAGGCGAATCACTTCCTGCGCACGAAGGGGTGGAACCCCGAGCTGATCGAGGTCGCCGCGTGAAGCCACCACGCGAGACGATGGACGCGAGGTGCGCGCAGTGCGGGCGCACGTCTGCGGTCGAAGTCTCGTCGGTGCTGGTCGAGGTGCCGTGCCCGCGGTGCGGCAGCCAGTATCCGCAGCCGGTGAAAGCAGTAGCACGGGAAAAACTGCTGGCGTCGATGCGCCGACAGCGTGTGTAACGGGAGGGGGTGCAAGGTGGGGCATCATAGCGAGCATCGCCCGCAGTATTCGCACTTGGCTGCCGCGCTGACGGCGTACTTCTCGGCGAAGGTTGGCAGCGCGGGGCGCTGCACGCTGGCGGACCCTGGCCGCATTCGGGGTGACGTCGACCCGAGCGCAAACAGCGACCGCATCGCCGAGATCGCGGTGGCACTCGCGCAGGTCGCCATCGAGGGGCGGGTGGCGCTGGAGCTGGAGACGTTGCACGCGCACCTGCCGGTGCGGTTCGGCCCGGACGCCAAGCCGGCGAAGAACATGAGTCCAGTCACGTACGGCAAGCTCGACGTGATGACCCGCGAGTTTGGCGGCACTTGGTACGAAAGAAAATACGGGAGCGTGGTGAAGCAGGCGCGCGACGAGGCAACCTTCCAGCTCGCGCGCCGTGGGCTGATTCCAGAACCGTCGTGGTTCAACGACGAGAAGCAAGCACGGGGGATGGCGTGATGGTGGACGAGATGAACGAGGACGGGCAGGACAACGAGCTGACCTATGTGGCAGTCGAGGGTGCGGAGGGGCCGACGGTCGACCGCGCAAGCTACGACGCCTGGAAGCAAAGCGTCATCCAGGTGGGGAAGTACGGCACTGGCGTGCCGTGGGCGCTGGGTGATCTACTCGTCGAGGGTGAGCGGAAGTTCGGTGAGGACTACGCGGCCGTCATCCCCGACCTGGAAGCCTACAGCTACAAGCCGGCGACCCTCACGCAGTTTCTGTTCGTCGCGAAGAACGTACCCGGCGGTGAGAACGGGCGCCGCAGAGTCGGCGTCGTCGACTGGTCGCACCACAAGGAAGTGGCGTCGCTCACGGCCGAACAGCAGGTCGAATGGCTCGAAGCCTGCGAGCGCGACCAGCTCTCGGTCAAGACGCTGCGCGAGAAGCTGAAGGCTGCCGGCCTGCGGAAGTCGCGCGCCAGCACGCCGCGCACCTGCGAGGGCTGCACGCAGTACGCCGAGCAGGTCGCGGCCATGCAGGCCATCATCAACGACCAGCAGGACGAGATCGAAGGGGCGCGCGCCGCGGTGCAGATGGAGTCGGCCGAGGCTGCCGGTGCGTAGAATCCCCCGCGACGCGGTGCTGATGGGCTGGAAGGAAATTGCCGGGGCGCTCGGCTACTCCGAGGATCGCATGCGCGACATCGCGGCGACCGAGGATCTGCCGGTGTTCCGCATGGGGGTCGATGTCGGCGAGGACCGTGGCCCCGGCGCACAGGTCGTGCTCACGGGGGCCGCGCTGCATGAGTGGGCGCGGGCTCGGTCGCTCGGCTACTCGCGCCGATCGTGGCGCCTGGCGATCGCTGATCGCATGCGAAATGCGTTCGATCGTGTGTTCACGGGCGGCAATTCCGCACCCGTTCGGATGGCGAAAAGCGCCTGACGAATGATCGGCCCGCGATTGCCCCGCGTATGGCCGGAGTCGGGCCAGGGATGACACCTTGACTTGACACGACGGGTACCCGTATAAGCCACCATCGCAATTGTTCCCGAGGGGAACGAACGGTAAACGCGACACTGCAACTAGATCGCAAACCATCTGAGATGAACCCGCGGGGCGCCAGGCTGCGAAGCCGGCGCCCCGCTTGCGTTTCCGACGTCACAAGATGAAGCGACCAAAGGTCAAACGACCGGTACTGGCTGGTTTTACTGGAAACCGACCACTTAGCCAGGTCCTCCGGGGGGCAAAACCGACCACTCTAGCAGGCGGGGTCATCCCCTATGGCAGAAGGGGCGTCCGGGTTGAAAACCGACAACCGTTGGCGAACTCCGATCTTCGGTTGCAACCGGGGTTGCAACCCTGCTTTATAGCCCCATGAGCCCGGGCGCCGACATCTCGGTGGTAGAGCTGACCGCTGAGGAAGGGAAGAAACTCCTCGACCGGCAGGCGCGCCGCTACTTCCAGATCAGTGGCGACGAGTTCATCGCAAAGTGGGAGGCTGGCGCCTTCGACGATGAGGATGACGAGCGCCCCGAGGTCATGCGGGTCGCGATGTTGATTCCTTTTGGCCGGTAACACCGCTTCTCAAGCGGTCGTTAACTTCCACGATCCCATGAAGGAAGTGCTGGGCTGCTTCCTGAAGGGCTCAGTTAGTAACCGGCTCGGGTCTCACGCGAGTACGCGACAGCGGCTGTCCACAATATCTTGATGGTCTGCAGGTCACTATCCTTCCCGCAATTTGCCAGTCGCGGTCGTCGTCGGCAGGCAATACGTAGCTACGTCAGGGCTACGCTGTAGCAGCAATGTACCTCGATTGACAATCGTAAGTCAGAACACGAGGTGACGGTGGCTGGGACGGTGCAAGCGCGGCGGACACGAGGGCGGGTTCCTGTCTCGCCGTGGTCTGTCATCGACCTGTTCTGCGGTGCCGGGGGACTCTCCGCCGGTCTCGAATCGGCGGGGTGGCAGACAGTCGCCGCCGTCGACCACGACGCCGACTGCATCGACACCCTTCGTGCGACGCAGGCGCTCCGGCTGCCGATCAAGGGGTCGCGACGTCGCTTTCTCGACGGCGCACGTCTCGTGTGCGCCGACGTGGCCGACATTGCGGCGCGCGATCTTCGGCCCGATGGTGTCGGCCCGCGCTGGCGGCCGGGCCTGCTCGTCGGTGGTCCCCCCTGCCAACCATTCAGTTCCGCCGGTCGACAGCGCGGCATCGAAGATCCTCGCGGACGTCTCTTTCTGGAGTTCGTTCGCCTCGCCGCAAGCCTGCGTCCCCGTTACATCTTGTTCGAGAACGTCCAGGGCTTGTTGACGGCGAAGTGCCCGAACGGTCGACCGGGCGGAGTGCTCCGCCTCGTACAGTCGGCCTTTGAAGACATCGGCTACGCGTGCAGCTTTCGGTTGCTCAACGCTGCGGACTACGGCTCGCCGCAACGTCGTATGCGACTCTTCCTGCTCGCCAGTGCCGACCGACGGCTGCCCGTGTTTCCGCTCTCGACGCATTCGGCGACCGCGCACGGAGAACTGATCGCCAGGGTCAAACCCTGGGTCACGCTCGGGGATTTTCTGGCAACGCAGCCCAAGGCGGCCACGGCCGACGTCATGCTGCCGCCAGCGTCGCGGCTGGCGGACCTCATGAAATTGAAGCTCGGCACCGGCATCCGCGCGACGGGTATCGTCGAAGCGAATCGACCGGGCGGTCATTGGGGGTATCGCCAGGACTGCTTTCTCGCCGACCCTCGCGTGCCGTCGCGCACCATTCGCGCGGCCACGACCCCCGACTACATCAAGCTCGCCGACGGCAGTCTCCGCCGGCTGACGTGGCGCGAGTGTGCCGGGCTCCAAGGGTTCCCGCCGCGCTGGACGTTCAAGGGCACGATGGCGTCGAAGTTTCGGCAGATTGGGAACGCCATCCAATGCGACCTCGCGCGTGCGCTCGGGTGCGCCGTGCTCCAGGCTTTCAAGGAAGACAAACGCGAGACACCACAATCGGAACCGTGGCCGGCGAATTTCCACCGACGTGTCCGGTACACGGCGATGGAGCACGTCGTGAACGGCGCCCATCGCGAAGCTGCCCGTCAACGACGCGCCTCGTCTCGACGGGATTACCAAGCCGCATCCTAGCCGTCTAAAGTCCGCCCAGGAGGGAACCCCCATGGAGTACGAAACCATCGCCGATCGACACGAGCCGGAACAGTGGCGCGTCGAAGCGATCAACCATGACAGCGAAGGCGAGGTGTTCGTCGCGATCTTCACCGGCTCGTTGGCGAGAGAACGCGCCGAGGAATACGCGGCGTGGAAGAACAGCCAGGAGCGGAGCACCAAACTGCGAATTGCGCTCTAGTAGCTGACCTCAACGTCAATCTCATCGACGCAGGTTTGCGGTCTGGAATGGTTGCCGGCGCTCTGCCACGGCCCTTTCCGGACCGCGACCTGCGTCAGTCGCCCGACAAATACGCATCGCCAGTTTTGGGCTGAACCAGCAGGGGCAAGCCCACTCCGGCTGGTTCCACCGAATTGGTAGAACAGCGCGTGTTCTTGTCCGTGCTTGTAGCCGAGGGTGTGCGGGCGCATTTCCCGAAGGTGGCCGTCGTACATCGCGGTCACAATGTCCTTGTCCAAGATTGCCTGACGGATCAGTGAGTAGGCGGCTGATGGCATCGGGGGTCCTTTCGGGGGTTCATGGGCATGGCAGTAAATCGAAGGGCAATATTCAAGAGCCGCACTAGCGGCCATCGAGCAGGCGGGACGACCCCGCCGACTACGAAGCGGCCTCGGGCTGCACCCCTTCCGGGGTGCGGTACCGGGGCCGTCGTACTTTTGGCCGGTTGCGCTTCGCGCGCGCGGCAACGGCGTCGTCACTGGCGCCGCATCTTCAAGTGCACCCGAGGAGCCTTCGTGGACCTGCTGCCTACCCTAACGATCGTCACGCCGGTGACGCGCGTCGCGAACCTGCCCGAAATCGGGCGGTCGATCGCGACTGCGCTGCGCAATGCCGGCGAGGACATGCCGATAGTGTGGTGGCGGTCGCTCGCATCGTTCCTCATCGTCGATGATGTCACGCAGACTGATCGCGCCTTGCCGTTCCTCTGCCGCATGACGCGCTGCCATGTAACGGGCCGCGTCGGCTCGGCAGAGCGTAGCGACGTGCTCGACCGCCTTGCCGGCGGATACGTCTGCTTCCTCGACGACGACACCACGATGCACCCCGAGTATCTGGCGACCGTCGCGCACTACATGCGCACGAAGCCAGGGCACGCCATCGTTGTCGATCAAGTCGACGCCGCGGGGAACCTGCGGTGCATCGCTGCGCCGGATCGTGTGCAGCCCTGCATGATCGACACGGGACAGTGCTGCGTGCCGTTCGACTTGATCGGCGAGCTGCGGTGGAACCGCGATCGCTACGAATGCGACGGGGAGTTTTACCAAGCGGTGTACCAACGCCATCCGGCGCGGTTCGTGTTCGTCAATCGCACGCTCTCGATCTACAACGGCATTCCGGCGTGCGACTCGTAGCCGGTGGTCCGGGCCTTGGCGATGCCATGGTCCTTTCCGCGGTGGCGCACGAGATCCGCCGCCAGCGTCCATCGGAACCGATCACCCTCGCTGTCGCCTACCCTGAGCTGTACGTCGGCAATCTCGACGTGATGACTGAGCCATGGTCGCCGAGCTCGCCGCGCACGTTCGCGGCGCTCGACGACATGAACACCACGGGCGGTGAGCATCAGGTCACGTTCATGTGTCGGCAGCTCGGGCTTGAGCCGCCGACGACGATTCAGCAACGCGCATATTTCATGGTGGGTGAGGGTGGCGAATCGCCCCCCTTCCCGCGGTACGTGACGGTCCAGTCGAGCGCAGGGCCGTGGGCAGGAAACACGAAGCGATGGCCGGCGCAGGACTGGCGCGAGCTGGTCGCCCGCCTCGCGAGCGATGGGCGCGTCAAGGTGGTGCAGGTCGGGTCGACTGACGACCCGGACGTCGGCGCCGACATCGACGCGCGCGGCTGGCCGGTTCGGCTCAGCATGCGCCTGCTGGCCGATGCGCGCTGTCACGTCGGACCGATCTCTGGGCCGATGCACCTCGCGAACGCCGTGCGGACGCGATCGGTGATCGTAGCCGGGGGCCGCGAGCAGCGCGAGGTAGTCGGATACGTCGGTGACGTGTGGGTCGAGAAACGCGTGGCCTGCTCGCCGTGCTGGCTGACCAGCTGTCCCGTCGAGAACGGCAACAAGATCGCCCCGTGCTTCTCGGCGATCTCGGTTTTTGAGGTCTTGGAAGCGGTCAACATGGTCCTGGAAGGGGCAGCGTGAGCGAGACGGTTCAGTCAACCGAGATCATCGACGGCGTGTCGCTCGTCGTGCATGACAGCGCGGGCGCTGGCTCGACGCTCGGCGTCGTCAAGGAGCTGCGCGAAGATTGCTACGGCGTCCGCGAGCTGAACCTGCAGCCCGGTGACGTCGTCGTCGACATCGGCGCGCACACTGGCGCGTTCGCCTGCTTCCTCGCGCTCCGCTACGGCGTGCGTGCCTATAGCTACGAGCCCGCCGCCGACAATTTCCGCCACCTGCAGCTGACCATCGCGGCCAACGGTGTCGCCGATCTCGTCGAGCCGCATCATGCTGGCGTGAGCAGTGACGGCCGCGCGGTCCGGGTCGTAACGCCGAGCTATAACACCGGCGGCGGAAGTAGTTTCTACGTCGGCGACCCGAGCGGACACCTCGTCAGCGAAGCACCATCAACCACGCTAGACGCCATCTTCGAGCGGTACGCGATCGAGCGCTGTGCGCTGCTCAAGGTCGATTGCGAGGGGATGGAATTCGAGGTGCTGCGGACGTTCGCCGCATGGGCGAGCGTCGCCAACCTCGGCATGGAAGTGCACGACTTCGGCGACATTCCTGACCGAGACGTGCCGGGCCCGCTGAAGCTGTGTGCGTCACGTGTCAGCGGTCAGGTGCGCACGGTCGTGATCGCGTCACCGCATAACGGTTTCGAGTGGACGTGAGGGGGTCGGGATGCTGAAGCGGTTCGGACTCATTACGGCGGTCGATGCAACCGCGATCGCGCACTCGTTGCTCGCGGTTGCGAAACAGTTCGCGGGTACGACGCTGAACCTCTGCGAAATCGGTATTTGCCACGGCGAAACCTCGCGCGGCATGGCCGAGTTCCTGACCGACCGCGGCATCGCATTTGACTACGTCGGCGTCGACAACGGCCGCGATGGTGCAGGCGGTGCTGTGTGCGCTGACGTGCCGCCGTTCGCTGGCGCGCGCGTGGTGCAGGGCGAGTCGAGTCACGTCTACATCGAAGTTTCCAACGGGCTGCATTTCCTGTTCGTCGACGGCGGACACGACATCAATCACGTGATGCTCGATGCGTTGCACTACGGCGACAAGGTTCTGCCGGGCGGACGCATGATCCTGCATGACGCGTCGCCGCTGGCACAGAACAAATGCGACTGGCAGGGCACGGGTCCGAAGCACCACCCCGATTTCGGCACGGCCACGCTCGAAGCCATTCGCAAACTCGGAATGCTGCCGATGCTGCGGCCCGACTGGCGCATCGTGGAGCATACGTACGACCCGGCCCTCGACTACGGCGGTGTCATCGTGTTCGAGCGCGTGGCGATCTAAGCCGTGCGCCTATTTCTGCGCGGTTCGCTCGGCGACGAGGTCGCCATGACGGCCACGGTGCGCGCGCTGCGGGCCTTCCGCCCGAGCGAGCGTGTGACGGTGGACGTCCGACGGCCCGAGCTGTTCGAGAACAATCCTCACCTTGAAGGCGGATGGGAAGATGACGGCACCGTCGTTGTTCTGCCGCTCGGTGGGTACGCCGGCCAGCACATGGCCGACTCGTACGCCCACGCCTGCGGCATCGACCACGCCTCGCCAATGTACGAGCAGCTGCAGTGCCGTGAGCCTCAGATATTCCTGACCACCGCCGAGCGCGCGACAGCCAAGGCGCTCGACAATCCTCACGGCGCGGTTGCCGTCGACGCATGGGCCGGATGGCCGAGCCGGCGCTGGCCGCGCGCTTCGTGGGAACGGCTCGTCGCTGCGTTGTCGGATGAGCTCGTGCCAGTCATCGAAGTCGGCGCGACGGTGCCTGACTGCAACGGTGGTCGCCGCAATAGCCCGCTGCCGCAAACGGACGCGAGCTACCTCGACCAGCTGACGATCCGCGAAACCGCGGCCGTGCTCGAACGCTGCGCGCTGTACGTCGGCAACGACTCGGGCCTGATGCACGTCGCTGCTGCAGTTGACTGCCCGCAAGTCATCGTGTTCGGCGCCATGCCGTCGGCCGTCCGAGCGTACGCCAGCACGACGGCCGCGAATCCGGGCGACCCGTGTGGCTGCGCTGAGCACTGCATGGCGCAGCCGCAGTGCCCGCTGCGCGTCACGGTCAAGTCGGTTCTCGGAACCGTCCTGCAGCGGCTCTCGTAGTTCACTTCCACAAGATCGGAACCAGTCATGTCCGTTATCACTCGCGACGGTGGCATCGAAGCAACCGAAGCGCACCTCATTCTCGAATCTGCGATGGCGCGACTCACGTTCGACGAGCGCCGCGTGGTCGCGCTTCGCATGGAAAACGCATCGTTCTTCGAGATCGCGCAGGAGCTGAACGTGCGCCCGGATTCGGCACGCGCGCTGTACGAGACGGCGCGCACAAAGCTGGCGTCGATCATCGGCGAGTAAGGGGGGTTCTATGTTTGGGAAGCTGCGGAGGTGGTTCGGGGGAACCCCGACGGGTGAAGCTGCCCGTCGCGAGCTGGTGATCGACGCCCGTATTCGGGACAACCGCGCCCATGGCGTGCGGCGGAAGGCGTCGCGGAATGCGTTCCGCAAGGCCAAGCGCCAAGCGCAGCGACGCGCACGACGCGTCACGCGGCACGCGCGATGATCGAGCTGCGGCTGCAGGACGAGAACGGCAATGGCATCGCGCTGACCGAGGCAGACAAGGGCGGTGCGCAGCTGACCGTATTCGGCGGCAGCGACAGCGTCATCGTGCGCCTCACGCGCCGGCAAGTCGATGCGCTCGCGCAGGGCGCTGAGTCAATCGCGGACGGCTCACTGCTCGACTGAGCAGTGACATCACAAAACAAAATCGAGGGGGCTGGTATGGCAAAGCGGGCAGCGGGGAGCGAGGTTGTGGTGGTCGAGGCTGACATGGTGGACCCGGACGACATCGCCCCTGGTCTCGAGGACGTGGACCTGACCAAGATTCGCACGGTGTCGGGTCTGCGCGAGATCGGCACCGAGCTGCAGGCTGACGTCCGCGGCTTGCTCGACGAAGTCGACGACCTGACGGACACCGTCGAGTCGCGCGAGGCAACGCTGGCTGCGTACAAGAGCGTGGCCTGTGACTGGCAGACGACGGCCGAGCAGGCGCAGAGCAACGCCGAGCGTGCGAACCTGACGTCGGTGCAAGCGCTCTCGCTCCGCGACGAAGCGATGCGCGAGCTACGCGGTGCGCGCTCGCTGTTTATGTCGATCTTGCGCGCCAAGTCCGAGGTGGGTCCCCGGCTGCTTGCGGATCTTCGCGTCGCCAGGGCGAACGAAGCGGCCTGCGCGGCCTACGCGAAAACGGCCGAATCTGTCAACCACGGCCTTGCGGCCCGCGTGCTGGAGATGGAAGCGGAAGTCGGTGCGAAGGCCGACGAATTGGCCGAGTGCCAGCATAAGGTCAACGCCGCGCTCGAATCGCGTGACGTCGCTCGCGCGCTACGCGACGACTTGCGCCAGGACGTCGCGAACCTGAAGTATCGTCTGGTGCCGCTCGTAGCCATCATCGGCGCAGCCATCGGCGGTTCGATCGCGGGCACCATCGCGTCGCTGCTGCGGTAGGTCATTGACGCCCGACCTGATCAACGGCGCATTCGAGTTCGTCGGAAGCCTCGCGCTTTGGATGAACGTGCGCCGGCTGTACCAAGACAAGTGTTCCCGTGGTGTGGCTTGGCCCGCCACGGGGTTTTTCTTTGCCTGGGCTCTTTGGAATTGCTGGCTGTATCCAGCGATTGGCTTCTGGTGTAGTTTCGCGGGTGGCTGTTCGATCGCCACGGCGAACCTCGCCTGGCTGTGGCTCATGTTCTTGTACCGGCGCAACTAGGCGGCGGATCTTCTCGGTAGGTGGTGGACAGTGGCGGATCAAGAGGCAGCGCAGGGATTCAAACCGGGGATGTTCTCGCGGCCCGACCGCGTCCACTCGCCTTTGCATGTGGTGTGCACCCTGTTCAATTCAGCGCGCTACCGTTCTCGCTGGGATCTCTACGAGCCTTTTGCGAAGATGGTTCACGACGCGGGCGCCGTCCTGCATACGGTCGAGGTCGCGTTCGGGGATCGTGACCATGCGGTGCCGGAGTATGCGCCCGCGATGGATTCGGCGACGCCGTCATGGGTGCCGACTCCGCAGCACCAATATACGCGCCTGCGCACCAAGTCCGAAATCTGGCACAAGGAGTCGTCACAGAATGTCGGCGTGACCCGGCTTCCCCATGACGCCGAGTACATCCTTTTTCTCGACGCCGACGTTCGTTTCGTTCGGCCGGATTGGGCAGGTGCCATCGTTCAGGCACTGCAACACTACGCGGTGCTGCAGCCGTGGAGTGAAGCACTCGACCTGACGCACGACTTCAGGCCGCACCAGACACACAAGTCATTCGCGGCGTGTTTTCGCGAGGGCGATCAACGCAACCCCACTGGTCACCGTCCGTACTACGGCGGTCCGGTGCAGCCAGGCAAAACGCACCTGTGGCATCCGGGTTTCGCGTGGGCGTGGCGCCGGGATGCGCTCGACGCGGTTGGCGGGCAGATTGATTTCGCCATCGCTGGCGCCGGTGACCATCACCAAGCGCAAGCGCTGATCGGTGAGGTAGACCGATCGTTCCATCCGAAGGCGCACCCCGGCTATGTTCGTCGGTTGCATGAGTGGCAGGCGCTGGCCGAGCGCGAGATCCGACGCAACATCGGGTTCATCCCTGGCCTCATCACGCATGCTCATCATGGGCCGAAGCGGTCGCGGCAATACTGGCAGCGCTGGCGCATCCTGGTCGACAACGGATTCAACCCTGACGTTGATCTCAAGCGTGACTGGCAGGGGCTCTATCAGCTCGTCGATGACGGCTCTGCGCGGTCGAGGAATCTGCGCGACCAGCTGCGGACGTACTTTGCTTCGCGGAACGAAGACGATCCAAACACTTGACCGCGATGGCCCCGACGCTTCAAAAAAGTTGCGTGCCGGCCGGGGCACGGTGGGAAAAATTCCGGTGATGGGGAGGCAACCCCCAATGCAAACCGACCGTGACACACTAGTGATGAGCCTGCTGAACGCTACCGATTTTCCCGGCATGGACCCGAGCGAGATTCTGGAGTCCATCGACGACCTGCTCGACGTGTGCGCAGCGGACCTGATCGTCGGCCAGGAGGAGATTGACGAGTCAGCGTTC
>Ga0163155_10004455_pt1 | contig 14387 bp, 14 predicted proteins | sample OliLakLV19SP4G1_FD_148611 | JGI IMG/M metagenome (GOLD analysis project Ga0163155, IMG submission 148611) | Freshwater microbial mat bacterial communities from Lake Vanda, McMurdo Dry Valleys, Antarctica - Oligotrophic Lake LV.19.SP4.G1 | ecosystem: Environmental > Aquatic > Freshwater > Lake >...
GCCCTCACACCGGACGCCGCTACGCCCTCGACGACATCCACTTCACCTACGCCCCCAACGCCAAATCCCTCACCGCTGCAACGGCGATCGCCAACCGCACCACACCAGCCTCCATCCTCGCTATCGACAACCCCACCCAAGACCTCAAAAACTCCGAACGGGAAGTTCAAAGCGCGATCGCCAGCTTCCTTCAGCCTACTGTCCTTAAACATGCGGAAGCGACGGTGGAGAATGTGCGATCGCAACTCCCCCACGCAGACATCGTTCACTTCTCATGCCACGGCACCGCCAACCTCAACGACCCGCTCAACAGCGGCCTATTGATGAGCGATGGTCTACTTACACTGAAGGATATCTTTGCGCTAAAGTTGGGCGATCGCGGCGGTATCCGTCTTGCCATTCTTTCCGCCTGCGAAACCGAACTTGCTGGGATCGAAAATGCCGACGAAGCGATTAGCCTGCCCACCGGGTTGCTGCAAGCTGGCGTCGCTGGCGTCGTCGCCTCCCTCTGGTCAGTGTCTGACCTCAGCACCATGATGCTAATTGTCCGGTTTTATGATTATTGGCGCAACGACAAACTAGAGCCAGCGATCGCCCTGCGACAAGCGCAACAATGGCTACGCGACACTACCGACGGTGAGAAAGCCGCCTACTTTGGACTGATGAGCCTGACGCCAAACGCTCGAAACTATGCCCATCCTTTTTACTGGGCAGCCTTTAGCTATACAGGCGTGTAACTCTAAACTCTGTACCTTTGAACGCGGGATTCAGCAAGCTCAAAAACGATTAGGTAAATAATTATGCAAATACGCGATCGCCCTCTCGCCATTGGTAACCCAACCCTCAACACCCTGATCATCGAGTTGGGTAGTGAATGTCAAACCGTTCTGGCGTTGCTCAACCAGCTTCAACTACCAAATCTCAGCCCTACCCAGCAAGCCAATATTCTGGCCGACCTGTTGGCCTCTAGCATTCATCTTCAGACTCACTGCGGGGATAGTTTTCAAGACCTAATTGCTGAAACCCTAGAAGCACTGCCCGACACCGACGAAGCCGAGCCTGAAGCCAACTCCTGAAGCCAGATCCTGAAGCCAACTATGTATGAACCTACCGATGTCTTGGAAGCTGCCCGGTCGATCCGCCCTTACCTAAATGAGTTAGTAGAAGCCAACGTCGCTGCCAAGATTGACTCTCAACTCGCCGCCTTGTTAGCTCAAATCCCTCTCGATCAGGCCATCGCCACCCAAGTCGTGACACTGTTAACCGCGCAGGATGCCACCCATCAGTGGCTGGCTGACTTTCTGCAAGACCAGCAGCAGCCGAAGCATCTGAGAACCTGGAGTCCCTTGCCCGGTCAAGGGTCAATCGTGAATGCTGCCAAATTTGTCTGCCCCCAAGGTGACTACACATGGCATCGCTCCAGAGTCGGCGTCGAGCCACCCACCTGCCCTACTCACAACCTACCGCTGGAACCAGCGTCCTGAATGGACTGGAAGCCAGGAACGATACAATCATCCCATATCATCCCCAACGGCCATGGTTCAAACTCCTGCCAAAGCATTGACCCTCGACGAATTTCTCCAGCTACCGGAAACCAAACCCGCTAGCGAATTCATCGACGGTCAAGTTATCCAAAAGCCCATGCCCCAGGGAAAACACAGCTCGGTTCAGCTTGATCTCGGGACTGCCATCAACTTGGCACTTAAGCCCCAGCACATCGCTCGCGCCTATCCCGAACTGCGTTGCACCTACCCTGTGGCCAGCCGCTCTTCGAATGTCTATGGGGGGTACGCCGCAAATAGCTTGACGGTGATTGTGATGGTTGTGTGTGTCGTTGAATGGGTCATGTATGGCAAGTCTTCTTGAGGTTTGTGTTTGGCGACGGCAGATGAGCTTTCTAAACTATTACAATCTTTAAGTACTATCCGCTACAACAAGGCTGTAACAAGACTGTCAAACCAGCGCCAAAGACTTTACAATCGCCAGATCTTCATCTGCCTGTTTCACGTTACAGGGGCGACCCGGCTGGTCGCCCCGGCAATTGGCCTCAGGCCGAGATGGATTACACCATAATCCGGTTGAGGATGCACATGAATTTGTCGGGGCAACTGGGAACTGGTATCAGTTTGCTCCAACTGCCTGCTTCGGCAACACCGAGGGCGTGCTGCCGCAAAATGTGGGCGCGGACGTTGTCTGCGGTGCCAATCACTAGCAGGGTGAGAAGGCGCGGGTCGGGGTTAATTGGTTGCAGCGGCACAGAACTATCAGTCATGGAAGTGTTTCACTCCACTAAAAAATGGGTTTGCTGAAAGACCCAAAATCAAAGCCACCCTGCTGCTTGGTTGCTGTAGCGGTTGCCATAGCAAAGTCAGGGTGGCTAGTGGAGTGATAAACTTCCATCTAGCCCTCCGAACTGGTTAGACAGTTTTGAGGGTTAGTCGCCTGGGGCTGCTGTTACAGCTTCCAGGTGACGCTTTAGATTACGGATTTGTTGGTACTGAGAAACTACCGTACTGGAGAAATGGACTTTTGGCAAGCGTGTTTTGATACAAGTTTAGGGCGATCGCATTTGTCGCACCAAACCCAGCCACCCGTAGCGATGATCTTGGATCTTTGGAAGGATTCTTGATGGGATCAGAGAGGCGATACTCTGCGAGATCAGAGAGGCGACACTCTGCGAAATGAGAGAGGCGATCGCTCTGCGAAATCAGAGAGGCGATCGTTTTCCCACATATAACGGTCAATAACTACCCTATCCAAACTGGCAGGCTAACGGCAAAGTGCAGCGGCGGCAGACAATCTTGGAAACCCACGCCAGCAAGTTTCGCCGGTTCGCTGCCACGCAGTGTTAGCTGGCGATGCTACTCTAGGCATTGAAATCCTCTTTCACCCTTCAACTTACCATCGAAGCTTACGGTTTCTGTGCAACCCACCTGTTGAGATACCGCCCCAATCAGATAATCAGAAAAATCAGCTTTGCCTTGCCGATACCGTTGTAGCGCCTGATCAACCGTTGATCGGTTTTCAAATTCAAAGGTCACACTATGTAACATAGCCTCTAGGACACTGATGATTTCGCCTTTACGAAAACCGTAGTTTGCCCCCCTCAGCACCCAAACCAACTCACACAGAACGATGTTGGTGATAAAGCAAGGCTGGTTTTGTTGAATAACGGTAGCGGCCTTCTGCCATTGCTGCTCATCATCTCTGGTGAGGTATCGAACGAGGATGTTGGTATCAAGCCCGATCATTCGCGCCCTCAGAAATAGCTGTTTCCATGTCCTCAAGGGAGACTGGTGGGATGCCTGATCGGTGGAGGATGCCAGATAGGGTTTCTACAGCGACGTTGAGGGGAAAGATTTTGACTTGACCATTTTCGTCAATGACAAACTCGACTCGACTGCCGCTCACCAGCTTGAGATGCTGCCGAATTTCGTCAGGCAGGGTAATTTGTCCGGTATCGGTCACGATTGTGCTGAGCATAGCTGGAGTATCTAAAAGTAAGCTTATGTTGAGATTTTAACTGGAGGTTAATCAGTGGTTTCGCCTCATCGAACCCGCCCATCTGAGGGTTCAGCAACACCTCCCGCAGCGCCGCTACCTCTTTAGAAGCCTCTGGTAGCGGTTGTAGCCCTTCCCCACAAGTGCTAACGCCGATTAAGAGTGCATACTTTCCCATTGAGTTGGATTTAGAGGACTATGGCTTAATGTACAGGCTGAGTCTGTTGTTTCCGTATCTTAACCCGCAAGTTTGCCAACCGCTCAATGGTGCCCGCCGCCTGATCCAATTCTTGTTTGTTACGGTACTTAATGTTGTAGGTCATACCGTCCATTTCGCCAGACAGCGTCAGGGTCTTGCCATCGCGCAAGTTCCCCAGATAGTCCATCACCTTGCCCAAATTCTCACGGTTGATCTCAGCCGTCAGAATCCCGATGAGATGTTTATAAATAGGCATACTCTCAGCTCATCATAAATTATTCAGACGAAAGAATTCCATGCGGGACTGTGGTTTTGTGTGTATCTGAGAGAGCAATTTTGAAGACTCACAGAAAATTCTCGGCAGTGGTTGTACCAACCATCTAAGCCAGCTAACGTTCCCAATCACCCGCCGCAGATAACCTCGAACTCTAACCGATAACTTTCCGGCGGTCGGTGTACATTGGAGTTGTTATGCGGCACGACCTAAACCAGACAATAACATCTCAAACTACCCGTTTGCACTGAGCTATTTTGGTTTATCGTTGGTGACATTATTGACGTTGTTGGGACGCTTTTGTTCGATGCGTTGCATCTCAGATCGCCAGTCGGTAACTTCGGCCATGTATATTTCCTCAATACGTTTAGAAAAGTTTTGGGCAGCTTTTTCTTCCTCAAGATTTGTATAATCATCCGAAGATTGTGTTAGATAGCGGTTCATCTCACTTTCCAGTGCGTGATATGTATATCCGCTCCGTAAATAGGTTTCTCGCCAACCGTAGATGGATAATAAACCTGTTGAGATTGCTGCTCCCGCCGAAGTAGCAGCGGCAAGAATTTTCACATATTGTCCATCAATGGGAATGAGAAGTAAGACGGGCGTTATGGCAGTCAAGAAGAGTGAGGCAAACTGAGTTTTACTACTTCGGTTATGGGATTCCATCTTTAAACGAAGATAGTGCTCTAAAAGGCTTTTACATCGCTTCAGTGCAATATCACCTTTGTTGTCACTGGTGTCCATCGAGCTTCATTGAGTACAATTTTTTATTTTGAAATCAGTTTTTTGTTTTGAGTTGCTGTCAGATGCATAACGGTGCCCATCACCTGCCGCAGATAGCTTTTGCATCACAACCGATCAACTTCCAGCGGTCGGTGTGCATGGGCGTTGTTAGCTTGAGATTATGCTTGCTTTAGAGAATTCATAAGAATGGTGCGTTTGCAAAAATCTATTGGTGAAATGGGGAAGTTGTATTAAGTAACGCACTCTACGGCGATGGCAATCGCACTAAAAGATCGTTATCGAATTTACCCTGTGCTATCTAAGACGGTTGAAAAATCAGGTTGGCGATGCTGGTGGCAGGGCTAAAAGAGAGCCAGGGTAATTGCTCAATTTCGCGGGAACATTTCGAGCTTTAGCAAGCCCATTGTTGTAAGGCCATTTTGTTTCATCGTTCCACTCTATACCTTCTAAGTTAGTTAAATAGAGATTGGCATCACTAAATATGGTGGAGTGTAGATTAGCTTTACTGAGATTAGCCTCGATGAGATTAGCATTGCTGAAATTGGCTCTGCAAAGATTGGCATTATTAAGATAAGCCTTGCTAAGGTTAACGTTGAAAAGCATAGCTCTAATAAGTCTAGCTCTGCGAAGATTAGCTCCCTCTAAATTAGCTCCATCGAGATTAGTTCCCTCAAGGTTAACTCCATTGAGGTTGGCTTGGTAAAGGTTGGCTCCCCTAAGATCTGAAAAAGCTAATGAAATAAGCTTTAACGAACCAGATTCAGACAAGAATTTTATGACTAATCCTTTCCTCTCTCCATCTAGCTCCCGAAGGATCGTTATTGTCCTGGCACGGGCTATGGCAACTATTCTGGGTATCTGGGAAACAACGCTACTATCTGTCTGCGCATTGGCTACTAGCCAACTGTCATCTAAAAGTAATTCTGTCATATCAGCAAGATAGTCTTTTAGAGACTCTTGTCGCTCTTTATCCTTAGCAATTATCCTTTCTTGTTCTCGTTGTTTTTCAGTTCGTTCTTTCTCAAGTTCTTCCTCCCTTTTATCTCTTTGCTTGAAATATTGATTTGCAAGAATACCGAAGCCAGCTAAAACAGCGGGTGCAATCAATAGTTCTAGCCACTCCCAAGCTGTCTTGCCAAAAATTGAGCATACATCAACACTGAAGCCCGATTGTAAACAGCTTCTTACTCCAGTCCAGCTAGTAAATACACCAAGACTAAGAAGCGCTCCAAGAGCCAGCTCCCATAAATGTTTTCTGATTCTACGATAGACTCTGTTCATAATCTTTTAGTCTTGAATTAAGACTGTTAAGAGTAAATTTTATTATTTTTCGACAAGAAGAGCAAAAAATGGTTAGTTATTCCTCTGACATCCGCAGGGTAAGCGCATCTCAAACCCTATTGGCACGGTAGTTTTGAGTTTCGCTCAAAACACAGAATAGTTCATAGATACTGCTTTCAAGCCAACATGCGGGGTTGACATTCCGACTTTTGTATGAGTGAAAACCAAAAAGACGGTTTAGTCCATGTTTTCTCAATCATTCACGACAATTTGACCTATTTTGAACAGAAAATTGATATTCAGCCAGCAATTTAAGCATTCTGTCTGTGCTGAAAGTTACAAAATTAGATGCGCTTACCCTGCTGACATCCGTCGGATGTGGCATCTCACTTGAAATAGAAATATTAATCGGATGCGCATTTCAAAAAAACTTGAGTTTCTTAATTCACAGCTAACGTTCCGGCTGAGCGGCTGCAAGTAACCTTTGCAACACCACCAAGATCTCCAAACAGTCCGCTCCAGCCGGGTTGTTAGACGCTGATTACTGGACTTAACGCTGTACAAAAATCTGCTACTTAACGTCTAAACCCAATTGTATCCGAAGACTCTCATCATAAATTGCTTCTTGCCACTGCTGAGCAGACTGTATCTGTTCTACGGTCAGACCCCTAGCTTTGGTAAAGTTAGCTTTGTTGATATTAGCCCCGCTTAAGTTACACTCTCTCAAGTCTGCCTCATAAAAATTCGTCTCTACTAAATCGGCTTGGCTCAAATTAGCTTTAAGTAACTTTACTCGTGTAAGATTTGCTTGCCAAAAATTACTCTTCTCCAGCTTTGCTTTGTAAAAGCGAATTCCAGTGAGATTTGATCGTAAGAAGACGGTGTTTCTAAAATCTCCCTGCTCAAAGGAAACCCGGCGAAGATCTATATAAGTTAGTTCTAAATGGTTATCTTCTGGATCTTGGCTTGAAGTGCGTCGTCCCAAAACAATCACAGCAGCTTGCACATCTTTAAAGGCATCGGTTTTTTGTGAAATTTCATCACCATTTCTTAGTGGGCATCTATCTTGAATAAAAAATGCTAGTACTTCCATCACTGTCCAATGATCTCTAATGGAATCTTTAGCGATTCTCTCCAAAGAATAGATTGCTCCTACTCGAACAGCTAATTGCTCACTTCCTAGTTGTTCTACTGCTTTGGAGAATCGATCTGTAATGATTTGTTCTTGAGTAATGACCATCTGCTGCTGAGTGGCTGCTACTTGCCTGCGAGCTATAACGATATTCCAGAAAATGGCTATACCACCTATTGTGGTGACTATCGTTTGTAGTAAGGTAATTCCAGCTTGTGCTCTTCCTTTGGCTTCAATGTAATTCCAATGTCTAAAGATATCCCATGCAGTTGGAATACCAATTGTAATGATTAAGATTACTGCCATAAAAACTGAGCTTGGGGCAGCTAGTCTCAACACCCACTTTCGGAAGCTGCTCCAATATTTTTCAGAATCTGTATTTCGATTCATAAGTAATCCTTTGAATAGGAGTTAAGGATACTGTTTCACTATTACAAAAGTGTTTTGCTGGTTTCCCTTAATTCCTCAACTCTATAGGATGCCTTGTCAAGTTCAAATTTTTAAGCGAGGTGTGCGTCTAACGTTCCTGGTCAGCGGCTGCCAGTAACTTTGCAACACCACAAATGGCTTGAGTCAGTCCGCTGCACCAGGGTTGTTAGCTAGCAAGTTAGCAGTTGCCTAACAACAATCTAACTGAATTTCCTACTCAAATTCATATATAGAAATACTGCAAGGTCCTTGTCCAACTGGAATTCCACTCCCTCCTATGCGTTCTTCAGTAAATGCATTAGGAAGAAGGCTTATCACAGACATACTATTCGGCAAATTCAATGTGCTTTCTGCGAAAGCAACGTCCCCAGTTCGCTGAGTCCTTGCAAATGCTGCTACATACAAGTTTCCTGTTCCAGCATCTACAACAAGACCTCTGGGTCCAGGACCAGAAGGTATACGCTTAACTATAGAGAAATTGCTAGTGTCAATCTCAACGATTTCGCTAGTATCCTCAATTGACACATAGGCTCTGGTTCCATCTGGAGAAAAGGCAGTACCTCTACTACCTTTTGTACCAACTTCTACAGTTGCCACAATCGCATCTGAATCAGTTTCAATTACTGAGATGTAGTTAACCTGGTTGTTTGCTGAAAACACAAACCTACCATCAGGACTCACTGCGGCACTATAAGGATTTGCGCTATCTCCTACAAAAACTCGTTTCACTTCTCTTACCTCTTGACGAATGGCATCAAAGCGATTATCGCGAAGAGATCTAATATCAACTTTGGCTATATAGTCTCCGCCTGAGATTGCGATATATGCATAGTCACCACTTGGAGTGATATCCATATGACGTGGCTGCTTGCCCACTGCTATTTGAAATAGCTCCTGTCTTGAATTCAAATCAACAACTGAAATTGAATTGGAGCCTGAATTGGATGACAGGAGGTAGCGATCTCCTGGGACGATTCCAACTCCGGTAGGAGATATCCCCACTTTTATTTTTGCAGTTTCCTCAAGAGACTTAGCGTCAATCTCGGAAATTGTGTCGCCATCATTGTTTGACACGTAGCCAAGCCCTTTATTTGTAAACTTTACAGCACCTCGTGGACCATTACCAATAGGAATCACCCGAACAGTTTGAAAACCTTGATCAGCTTGCTCAAGGACGGTCACAGTACTTGAATCGGTATCAGTCGAAAAGATTCTTTTTGTAGACATACAGGTTCTCAACAACAACAGTACGGTTTATTTGCTAGCTAACGATCTAATTAGACGGACAAAGTCCATATAACTACATCTATATGGGGCATTATGTGGGCTTTGGGAAGATAATAACCTCCGAGAGGGGAGTTAGATGGACTTCTTCCACATATCTACCGTTTTTTTGAGTGGTTAGATGGAAGCTTACATATATTTTCTGGCGAAGTATTAGTACGGCTATATGGTCTATTCCTGCATGTGTACTACTTGGAAAAGCATTTGTATCAAGATCTTGGCTAGCTGTTGCTAAACCCGGTAACCCTTGTACTCTAATCAATTAAGTTGATTGTAGCCAAAGTGTATCACCGAATCATCTCCCTCAAATAAATTAACTTCACCCGTTGATTTTAGCGGGCAAAATCAACCGTCATAGCTGCCCTTTGGCTCTGACCTGCTCGTAGAGAGTTTCAGCCGCATCAATAAAGGAGTTATTGCGGTGCCAAAAGGCGGGAAAGTCGCCCTGCTTTTTGAGTGGGATGGCAGCGACGAGGGCTGGGGGAATGGGTTCGATCGTTTGGGGCAGGCGGCGGGTTCCCTGCCAAAAGTCGCGCAGGGTGGCGACGGGAACGGTGGGGACGGTGGTAGGGCGGGTGTGGTAAGACGTGACGGGAATGGGCGATCGCGCCTGCGTTTGCAGTTCAGCAGAAAGCGCTTGCCCCAAGGGCGATTTGGCTAGCTCCTTGAGTAAATCTTGGCGCGATAATCCCCGTAGTTCAAATAACAGAAACGGGTCGCGATCGAGTTCGGCGGCAACTTTATAGTAAACGCCAGCAATGTGCTTACAGGGATCGCCCCAATCGGGGCAAGAGCACGTCGCCTTGAAGTCTTTTTTGGAGCTAGGCAAAAAGTTTAAGCCCAAGCTGCTAAACGACTGCTCAATGTTGTCGGGAATTTCGTTCAGCAGCAGCCGCGAAATTAGGCTGGCTTTGGAGGCGATGAGGGCGATCGCCGCCGACCATTTGGCAGCACTAATCGGATGAAACTCAATTGTGGTGATATATAGCGGCTCTTTGTGGACGCCAAAGTAAGGATTAATCGAGCCGCGCACTCTGGCATCGACTTTGCCATCTTTAATCTCAAACCGGGTGATTTTGCCGTTGTTGGGGTAAGCCCGCCCACGACTTAATCGGCCTGAATCGCCAGTTTTTTCCAGAGCAGTGATAAAATTTTGTCCCCACCAGGTGCGGCTAACTTTGCTTCCAGATGTGCTCATATTTTATGCCTCCATCATGGCGGTTTGATTCAGCGCAATCAGTTTCTTAAAGGCGTTGTTGTCTAGCTCGCTCAACCACGATTCATCGGCTCCAACAATTGATCCGGCTAGCTTTTTCTTATCTTCAATCATCTCGTCAATCCGTTCTTCTAGGGTGCCCATGGCCACAAATTTATGGACGAAGACGTTCTTTTTCTGGCCAATCCGAAAGGCGCGATCGGTGGCTTGGTCTTCAACAGCGGGGTTCCACCAGCGATCGAAGTGAAACACATGGTTGGCTTTGGTGAGGGTAATGCCGACGCCGCCCGCTTTGAGCGACAGCACAAACACTGACGGTTCGGTTTCGGGATCTTGAAAGGCGGTAATCATTTTTTCGCGTTTGGGTCGCGGCGTGCTGCCCGATAGGTAGTAGGTGTTGTAATGCCCCACCTGACGCAAGTATTTTTCTAAGGCGCTGCCCAGCTCATTGAATTGGGTAAAAATCAGCATACTTTCACCTTCGTCGATCGCCTCCTGCACCATCTCGCTGAGCCGCATCAGCTTGTGCGATCGCTCTGCCGTAAAATCGCTGCCATCTTGCAGAAACTGCATCGGATGGTTGCAAATTTGCTTCAGTTTGGTCAGCGTGGCCAAAATTAAGCCCTTGCGCTGCAAGCCCTCGACCTCCTCCAGTTGCCGTTCCACATCTTTGACCACCGCCGAATAGAGCGATGCCTGTTCGGTGGTGAGGTTGCAATAGAGCTTTTGCTCCACTTTATCGGGCAGGTCTTTAATAATCGATTGGTCGGTTTTAACCCGGCGCAAAATGAACGGTTCTACCAATTTTTTTAGGATAATTGATTGCTGGCGATCGCCATTTTTTTGAATCGGCAATTCAAAATTACGGCGAAATTGGGTCTGGTTGCCCAAGTAGCCGGGATGCAGAAAATTGAAAATCGACCACAAGTCCAGCAAGCGGTTTTCGATCGGGGTTCCAGTTAAGGCCAGCCGATGGGGTGCATTTAGTTTCAAAATTGCTTTGGTGAGCGCCGCTTTCGGGTTTTTGATGTTCTGCGCTTCGTCCAACACAATTCGATGCCACTTAATCTCGCCCAGCAGTTTGACGTCTAGCCGCGCCAGCGAGAACGAGGTAATCACCAGGTCGTGGGTGCGGCAGAGCTGTTTAAAGGCTTTGCTGTCTTTGATGCGATCGCTGCCATGATGCACCACGGCCTGCAACAGCGGCGCAAACTTTTGGATTTCGTGATGCCAGTTGCCCACCACCGACGTCGGCGCAATCAGCAGCGTCGGCGGGATATGTTTGACTCCGGCCTGCTGCGCCAACTCCCGCTCTTGCAGCAGCCGCGCAATCACCTGAATCGTTTTCCCCAGACCCATATCATCGGCCAGACAGCCGTTTAAACCCAACTGCTCTAGGTAATGCAGCCACGACACTCCCCGTTTTTGGTACTCGCGCAGCTGCCCTTGGAGCTGCTGCGGATTGTCGATCGGCTGGAGCTGGCTGGGATCGCCCAAGCTTTGCAACATGCCAGACAGCACATCTTGCCGATCGACCTCCAGTTCCAGCTCATCGTCTCCGCCCGCCGTCAGCTTCAGAAAATCTAGCAGGCCCAGTTCAGGATTTTCCTGCTGCTGAGTTTGCCAAAACGCCAGCATCTGCTGCATTTTGTCTTGGTCTAGCTCCAGCCATTGCCCGCGAAACTTGACCAGCGGCGTCTTCGCATTCACCAGCTCTTCCCACTCTTGCTGACTCACTGGCTCACTGCCGATCGCCAGCTCATATTGGTATTTCACCAAACTGTCGAACGAAAAATAGCTCTTGGCCTTGTCTTCGCCCCCCGTTAGCGACTTGCCCTTGGCCTTCAGTTTGACCTTCGCCCGTCGGCGTCCCTGCGGCGTCCACCAAGCGGGTACCATGACCTTAAAGCCCGCATTCTCCAGCACCCAGGCCAGCTCTTTGAGAAACGCAAACGCCGCGTCCAAATCCAGCGTGATCCCCGTCGGCTGATCTGTTTCTAGCCCCTGCCAAATCGCCGGATAGATCCGCGCCGCATAGCCCAAATTCATGAGCAGCTGTTGCTCAAAGGCTGCTCCTAGCTGGGTTTTTACCTGCTGGCGCTGTTGGGGTCGCATTTTCCAGTAGTCTTGCAGCGCCATGCGCAAAGAGGGATCGTCCTTGGGTGCGACCTGAAACTGAAGTTCCCACGGATCTGTGGAGTTGGCTGGATCTTGCAGTTGAAAACAAAGGTAGAACGGCTGATCCGACTGGGTTCGCACGATGCGATCGCGCCAAGCCTGCCACTGGCGGTAGGGTTCCAGTCGAGTTCCCGGCACCCAGGGCTGGCCGCTGCGATGCCAGCAGTCGTCTAGGAGCGACTCGGCAATGGTTTTCTCCACCGCCTGAGTCAGCGGTGTATGGGTAACCACATCTGTCAGCAAACATTCCGAGAACTGACGCAGCAAGGTAGCGCGATCGTAAAATTCTGGCACCGGGCGCGGTTCTGCTGCCCCAGCCACGCAGGCCAACGGCATGTAGTCCACATACTGCTGAACCGTCGTTTCATACCCTTCGCCAATCCACTCCCACCCCGGATAAATTTCAAACGCTTGACTTGAAGGTTGACTTGAAGACTGGTCGGCAGCAATAGCCGATCCGTCAATTGTTTGTTTAGCCGCAGTTGAGGCTTTGGATTTGGCAGGCGATCGCCGTCCAGTTTTCGTCTCCTGCACCACTGCTGTTTGGGTACGTTTGCCCTTTAATTCCCGATACTTCAGGGACGGAATATATTGGTCATTAAAAATAATCCGCTTCAGCGCTTGAGTATAGTGAAACCAAAACAGCAGATCTGCGCCTAGCTGCACTTCCGCCAGGTTGTGCAATGCCAAAAAATGCAGTTCGCTGAGCAGATTGACGACAGCATTAACGGTGCCGCCGCCTTTGGCAGATGACGTAATGGCATAACAATCGACCTGCCAATACTGCAACTCAAACGTTTCCGGCACCTCAGCTTCCAGATAGCGCGACAGTTCCAGCGACGGCAACGGCTGCTGATCGGCGGTGGGCAGCAGAAAATATTGCGGCCTAGTCACGTCTTCTGGCCTATAGCTGTATGGGAACTGAATCCCCAATTCTTTGTCAAACAGCAAGACCAAATCGGCGGCCACTAGCTGATATGGATGCCGCTGGCTGGGCTGACGAAACTGCCGCCGCTCAGTCGTTTCTACCCACAGATAGAACGTCCCTCGTTGGACAAATGCATCCGCCGCCGCCGGAATCCAAGTACCGTGAAGAATTTGCATAGCTGGAGAAACCGCTTTAACTCGGCTACTTTTGCCTTTCAGCCTACCAAATTTTTTGAGTGGCGATCGCCTCTGGGCTGAAATAGCGTTAAATGGCGTTAACCATTCCATTCATCCCGGACTTTAAATTCGGATTCTCGATCATGGCAAATCACGATTTACAGTCACTGGCAAACGCCACCAGCGCCGCTGCGTCTCCCTTTCAAACCTATCTCACCAATTTGCACGCTCAATACCAACCGCTGCAAGCAGGGAAGGCCGCAAGCTACATTCCCGAACTGGCGCAGGCCAACCCAGACTGGTTCGGGATCTGTGTGATCACCCCAGACGGGCAGGTGTTTGAAGTGGGCGACTGCGACCAACTATTTACGATTCAGTCCGTCTCAAAGGCGTTTATCTACGGGATGGCGCTAGACGATCATGGCCGTGAGTATGTCAACAGCAAGGTCAGCGTTGAACCCACTGGCGAAGCGTTTAATTCGATTGTGCTAGATGAGAAAACCAATCGTCCCTACAACCCGATGGTGAATGCGGGGGCGATCGCCACCACCGACCTCGTCAAAGGCGACACCGCCATCGAACGCCTCAAGCGCGTGCTCGATATGTTTAGCTGCTACACGGGGCGCGAGCTAAACATCAATGTGCCTGTCTTTTTGTCAGAAAAAGCTACTGGACACCGCAATCGGGCGATCGCCCATCTGATGCTCAACTTTGGCATGGTCTCTGAAAAAATTGAAGACACCCTCGACCTTTACTTTCAGCAATGTTCACTGATGGTGACCGCACGCGATTTGGCATTGATGGCGGCCACACTAGCCAATGGCGGAGTGAACCCAATCACAGGCAATCGGGCGATCGACGAACACTATGTGCAAGATGTGATTAGCGTCATGCTGGCCTGCGGCATGTATGACTATTCGGGCGAATGGGCGTATCGGATCGGCATTCCGGCCAAAAGTGGCGTTGGGGGTGGCATTACAGCCGTGGTGCCGCGCAAGTTAGGCATTGGCACCTTCTCACCGTTGCTCGATCAAAAAGGTAACAG
>Ga0163155_10004456_pt1 | contig 14387 bp, 10 predicted proteins | sample OliLakLV19SP4G1_FD_148611 | JGI IMG/M metagenome (GOLD analysis project Ga0163155, IMG submission 148611) | Freshwater microbial mat bacterial communities from Lake Vanda, McMurdo Dry Valleys, Antarctica - Oligotrophic Lake LV.19.SP4.G1 | ecosystem: Environmental > Aquatic > Freshwater > Lake >...
AAGCGGGATGAGGCGTGACGGAACAAAGTTGACGGCGCGAAGATCGCCGGGTCGGAGATTTACGCCGACCGCAGGGGCGCCATCCGTGGGAGTCCGGGCGACGCGAAAATCCTCGCCGGCGGCCTTCGCGATAGCGCTGACCCCCAGCACGCTCCCATCCTTGCACCAGATCAGCGGCATGGTGGGATCTGTTGGCGGATTGGAAAGGTTGATCGCCGCGATGCGGTCCAGCGAAAGCGGCTCGGATGCGGAGTCGATCGTCACGGAGGCGCCGATCCCGCTCACAAACCCCATAACCCGGTCGCCGTTGTCCAGCGTGAGCACGTCCGTTGTGGCAGTTTCCGTTTCGTCGCCGGGTTCCGCGCCCGATTCCGCAGGCCCGGACCCCGAAAAATAGATCGCATCGATCTCCTCGAGACTGACCTCCAACCGCCCGAGCATCGACGACTCCCACGCGGCGTGGTCGGCGGTTGCGGAGGGTTGCCGAGCGGGATGACCGGGGATGATCTCACCGGCGGTCGTGAACAACACGCCGTATCGGACATTCTGGGGGAGGGCGCCGATCCGCATCGGGGGTTGAACGACCGGCAGATTGCGGACGGCCCCGTTCCAGGACGAGGGTACAAGAGCGACGATGTCAGAAAGCGGAACGTTGGTGCCCGTGTGATCGACCTCGATCGAGACGCTCGACCCGACAATCGCGCGCACCACGCCGGGGCGCAGCACGAGCGTCGAATCCAAAGCCCGCAGCCCGGCTCCAGGGTCAACGACCCCGGGTTCGCGCGGCAGCCCGGGCAACACCGCGCACAGCACACCGACGAAAAGGATCATGCCAAACTCCCCCACGACAATCGACCGTTACTTCTGAAAGATTGGCAGATACCGCTTCGGCATCTGCAGGATGATGAGGGCCATCGCCGTGCCGTACTCATCGCCGGCGTTGTCGTCATCCCAGAGGCCGTCGGCGCGTTGCCGTGAAATGATCTCCTCGCGGATGGCGGGCCACCACGCCTTCCAGTGTTCCCCTCCCGCCAGGAACATCGCCTGAACGGCGTAATAGTGCCCGTAAAAGTAATGAATCGGGAGCGTTTGGGCGTGCCCCGGGAACGCATGATCGGTGAGATACCGAAGCCCGGTGTCCAGCGCCCGGTCCTCGTAGATCCCCGCGTAATACAGGCTCGCCACCCCGGCGGCCGAGCGCGGCCACTGACTCGTCCCCATGATCATCTGGTACCGAAACCCGCCGTCGGGGTTCTGGCACGCCCGGACATACTCGACCGCCTTGTCGATCACCGGTTTGCTGGTTTCAAGACCCGCGTTGCGAGCCGACCGTAACGCCATGATCTGGCAGATCGTCACGCTGACATCCGCATCGAACGGGACGGGGTTGTAGCGCCAGCCACCCTCCTCGTTCTGCGTCGATTCGATGAGCCGAACGGCCTTCTTGAGAACATCGTGAACCCGGGTGTCGATGACGGTGTCGGCCCCGCCCACCGTCATCCCATAGACCTCGCCCAGAAAGAGCGCTGCGAACCCGTGCCCGTACATCGGGCTGTTGGCGGTGTCCGTCGCGATCAGCCCGGATTCCGTGGAATTCGCGAGAACATACTCCAATCCCTTGGAGACCTGCTCGCCATAACTCCCTCTCCCGGGCGCGTTCCCGTCGGCCATGAAGGCCAGGCACGCGAGAGAGGTCACGGCGACGGTGCGCCCAAATTGCGGCTCTCCCACCCCGCCGTCGGCTCGCTGCGCACGCGCCAGAGCGGCCAACCCCTTCGTGATCGACTCCTCCAGTTCCTCCGTCATCTCGTCGGGGGCTGGCGCGGCCTCAGATTCTGCGGCGGTCGCGGGCGCGGCGTCCGACGCGGGGCCCGGACTTACCCCGTCCGGCTGCTCGAACCCTAACGCGGGTGCATTCGCGGCAACGGCGACCGTCAAACCGAGGGCACAAACAGCAAACCGTCGTCCGAACTTCATGGCCTTACTCCGCGATTGGGCCGGGCGAACGGGGTTCTTCGGCAAGACGCTTGTAATACTGCTCGGTCAGCGTTCTGTATATCGCGCTGAAGCGGTCGGATGATCCCTGCCGGAGCGCATCCCGGAGATGCGGCGGGAGGTTTCCCCACGATGCCTCGCCCCCGGCCAAAGGCGGTTTCAGCGCACCATCCTTTCGGGCCGGGCCTCCGCCCGAGGACGCCTGCCCGGCCGACTGGGCCTCCCCTTGCGAAGCCTGCTGCTGTTGCTGCTGCTGCCGTTCCGAGGGCGACTGTTCCTGCTGGTCCTTCGGCTTTGATTTTTGTTTCTTTTTCTGCTGCTGCTTCTTCGCCTCCGCGATCAGCCGGTCCAACTTGCGAAGAGCGTCTTCCTGCGTGCGCTGCGTGTCCAATCCCGCATCCGCCCGCGCCGATAGGCGGGCGCCCGCAGCCGACATCAGTTCGACGATGTCGCCGAACCCGGACGGTTTGTCCGCGTCTTGGAGCGCTCGTTTGAGGTCGTCATCCGGATTCGAAACCCGGTCCGGCGTGCCCGCGTCCCTTTCCTCGACCGGTACGGGCGGCGGCACGGTTGTCGGAAGCCCCAACATCTCATCCAGCGTCGGTTCCGAACCCTCCTGCCCTTCGTCGGGAGGAGTCGCGGGCTTCGCAGGCGTGGTCTGGGATGGCCGCGGCACGACCGGCGACGTCGTTTGGGCCGCCGCGCCGCACGCGGCGGTGGCGATCAACAACGCGGCACTTGCGCGGCAAACGGTCTTGACCAACGTCCGGTGCATCCCGAGCGTTCCCTTCTCGCACAGCCGCAACACACAATTCGAGATTCGCGGCATCAGGTACTCTCCGCAGCGGCGCAGCCCCGCACAGCCAATCGGGCCGGCGCCGGTGCGGACCACCGACCCGCCCCGGAGTGCCGTTGAAACGCCGGCCCCGGGGGGATCGGTCCGTCGACCGGCGCCGGTGGGAGCGGATCGTTCTTGGGCTCGGCTTCCTTGAGTTCAAGAGGTGGCGCCGAATCTTCTTTCTCGAGAGCCTCTTGAATTTCGGCCGCCCGCGCCGCCAGAGCCGACTGAAGTTCCGCGGCAACGGACACGGCGACGGAGTCACCCGCTTCGCCCGCTTCGCCGGCGAGCCGGGTAAGCTCAAACGCCTCCAATTGCATTGCCCGCAGCAGTTTCAGTTCGGCAATCGGCGGTATCAACGGAGGCTCCTGCCCGGCCCCGCCGCCCCCGCCCGCATCGGCCGCCTGCTCGTCTTCCCGCAAACCGTCGTCCTCATCGTTCGCCGGGCGCAGGGCCTCGACCAGCGATGCCAAAATCCGCAGGCTCGAAGTCTGGGCCGCGTTTACAGGCGGCTCCGCCGTGCCCGCCTTTAACCCCGTCGCCGCGATCGTCATAGACGCGTCGAGGCGGTCGTGCGCAAAGGCGAACATTCGGGCCGAATCCATCTCGCTCGTCTCCTCGCGGAGTTGGAGCAGGGCGAGCCGCAGTTCATTCTGGGTTTCAGCCGAGAACCGCAGCGCCGCCCGATCCTTGCGGGCCAGCGCCCGACCGACGAACGGCGCGACCTCGGCATTGATGGCCGCCTGCGTTTCCAAGGACTCCTGATACTCCTTCAAAAGTTCTCGACGCTTGCGGTCCTGTTCCTTCTCGTCTGCCTCGGCTTCCAGTCGCGCCAACTCCTCCACTGCGGCCCGGAGCCGGCTGAGCGACCGCTGCTCGTTCTGAACCGCGTCCACATAATCCGCTGGCTCCGTTCGGAGCGATGCCACCGCCGCCGACTGAGCGTTCACAGCCGAATCCAATAACGCCGGCAGGTCGCCAGCAGCGCGGACCTCTTTCCGGATGCGGGCGTTCACCGCGATCGTGGAGCGGCTCAGCGTGATCATCCCCGAGTCGATCGGGGCGGCCGGGGCCGAACTGAGGGCCGCCGAGGCGAGCGCCAGTTGCGCCGTCTGCACAACCACCAGTCGGTCCAACTCTTCCGAAATCTCCGCCAGCACCCGCCGCAACGCCTCATCGCGCCGCTCCTGCGTGCGGTTGAGTTCCTCCAGCATCTCTTCGAGGGCGGCCTCGGCCTGTTTCTGATTCTGCTGGGCCTGCCCGGTCTGATTCTGCTGAATCTGCTCCGAGGCTTTCTGTTGCTGGGCAGCGGCCCGCGACTCCCGACCCTTGCGGGCCGCCGACTCCATCGCCTTGGCCTGCCCGGGATCGGCGGCCTTCAGTTCCTCGGACTGTTGCTCGAGCGAATCCAGAGCCGTCCGCGTGCGCTGCGAAAGGCTTTCCTGCCGGGCGCTCAAACGCTCCAGTTCCTGCCTCTCCGCGGACGACAGCGACTCGACCGCTTCCCCCTGCGACTGCGAAGCCGCGTTCGCCGTTTGCGCGGTCGTCTGGCGTTGCTCCGTGAGCAGCCGCTCGATGGCACGGCGCGCGGCGTGGCCTTCCCGCCCTTGGTCGAGCATCGAAACCAACTCATCCAGCGCGGTTTCCACCGCTGCTTGCTGATCGGCGGTCTCCCGCGCCAGCGCCTCCCGCGAGGGCTGCGTGTCCGATCGCCCGCCCGCTTTCATCGAAAGTTCTTGGAGTGATTCCGCCGCCGCCTCCGCCGCGACCGCCGCTTGATCAGCGAGTTCGTCCGCGTCCTCCACCGTTTCGCCCAGGGCGCTGTCGCCCGGCCGGTTGCGCTCGATCCTCGCCTTCAGCCGGTCGCTCAGTCGCCTCAGCGGCTCGATGCGCTCGGCCACCGCCGCCTGACGCGAGGCCGTATCCGCGGCCGATTCCGGCGACGCGGCCGCCCGAGCGCTCTGCGCGGAAACCTCACCCTGTTCCTTCCTCAGCCGGGCCGCGGCGTCGCGCATCGACGCCAGTTCGTTCTGAAGTTCCTCGGCGAACGAGGATTCCGAGATGATCCGAAGACGCCGCGGGGCCGAAACCACCGGCAGTTGACTAAGCGAAGCCAACCGCAGGTCAGTCGAGTGGGCCGTCAGCACCAGTGCATCACCGGCCACCAGTCCCATCTGCGCGATGTCAAGAATTCCGCCACACTCGGCCCGGGGAGCACACTCGCCCGGCACGTTGGCGGCGACTTCAACCGGCTCCCCGACCGCTTCCGCGGGTGCCCCGGGCGAGCCTTCGGGCTGCTTTTCCGGCTGAAAACGAAGGCTCAACGTCGCGACACCCACATCGTCCCTGCTCTCGGCCGTCACCGGAACGACCGCCGTCGCCAGTATCGACTCATCCTGCGCAGGCTCAATAACCGCGGGCCGCGGCGGGCCGTCGTCGATGACTTCCAAGTCAAAGAGGGGGTCTGTTGTGGCGTGAATACCAAATGAGTCGCGCAGAGAAATCGGCGTCGAGATCGACGACCACGCGATCCACCGCAGCGTCCAGTGCGACGAGCCTTTCCCTTCGACCTCGGCCGCGGTGCTGTCATCCGCAATCCACCGCAGCCCCGGAACATCGCCCAGCGCCGGGAACGTCACCGCCAAAGCCTCGGCGAGGTCGCCCTCCGAAGCCGGAACGGCCAGCGGTCGGGAGAGATGGAGACGCAGTTCAACCGCCGAGCCCGCGAGCGCGATTCCCGCGCGTACCCGCGGGTTCGAAGAAACGGAAGACCCCACCGGAGTGGTGAACTGAATCAGCCGGGCAGCGCTACCGACGCCCGAGGAACACGCCGAGGCGTACTCGGGCGGGGTGATGGTGACGTCCGCCCGAGCGACCGAAGGCGGCGGAACCAGCAGCGTCGTCCACACCGGCGTTTCGTCATCCGCGGAAAGAAAGCGGTACTCCAGCACAACGCGTGACGCAGAACCGGGAGGGCCGGGCGTCACCAACGGCGCGGTCTCGAGCAGAAGTTCGTGCAAGGGCCCCTCGACCGGATCGCCCCCCCCAGGACGCTCGACGCTGATTCGCTTGTTCTGACGAGAAAGCATGGCACGCCGCCACGGTGTGGGCTCTGACCCATTCACAACGCGATACTCGATCCGCAAAGCGGAGCCGTCTTCCCCACCCCGGAAACTCACGGCCCGCAGCGCAATCGGCGCACCCAGAGCATGCGCAATGAGCGGATTGGCATCCACCACGCCCGTGCGCTTCGGCCATCGAGCCTCGACCCACGGCGCGAGCACCCGCAACGTCCCGATGCGGGTCAACGTCGGTTGGCCGACACGGAGCCCGACGAGGGGCACCAGAATCGCGAGGAGGGCCACCAACGCCCGAACCAAACCGGCGGGGTTGAGCAGCCGGGTGCGGGCTCGGGCCGAGGGAAATCTCGCCTTCGCTGCCCGAGAGACCGATCTCCGGAGCGATTCTTCTACCGCCCCCAAGGCCTCTTTACCCTCAGCCCTGCCGTCCAACTCAAGACCGGATGCCAGCACCCTCTTCAGGCCTGCATCCGCCGGCAATGCCGACTCGATCCGCAACGCCATCTGCGTAGCCGAAGGTTTGAACATCCACACCGGTGCCAGCCGCCGCCAAGCGTGAACCCCGACGACCGCCAAGCCGATTCCAAATGCCACCCAGCGGACCGCTGACGGAAACCGGAGCCAGTAATCCAGAATTCCCCACCCGAAAGCGACCGCTAGCAGGCTTGCCAAAATCATCCCGGCCCGCTGAATCAGCAGTTGTGCGCGGGCCTGAGCGGCCAGAACCCTGAGTTGCCCGTCAATGCCTCCGCCCTGCACCCCGCCGGGGGGGGTTCCTCCACCGGGGCCATCAACTGAGTTGTCGAGTGTCGCTTCAGCCATTGGCACGCCTGCTGCAAGTGGTCCCGCCCCACAGAAAGGGGGGTTCAAGACTTATCGGCTTATCTCTGAACCATCCGGACTCTGATTTGGCACGGGCGAACGCGGGCTCCGGCCAACAAAAGGGGGCGTCATCGAAGGATGCTTACGTCTGCCGCGGTCGATGGGTGCGTCCGCCCGCGTGCGGACGCGCCGGTTTGGGGGTCGAAAGCGGTTTGGCACGGGTAACGCTGCCGATGCGGACTCGCACAGGGTTCGGAGTCGGCCCTTGGTTCACACCCGACGCTGAGGCGGGTACCGAAGCGTCATAGGTGACGGTCGGCGGCAGCCCGAGGACTTTCATGGTTTTCTTCCACTTGGGGCCGTGCGGTCGCCCCTCGGGCGTCGTCGAGTCCGTAATCAGATGGGCAACCTCGTGCCCCATGGTTTCATGGACGTCGGCCCAGCCCAAGCGGCGCAACCACGGCTCTGACACCCGGATGCGCATCGCCTTCGAATCCGCCCACGCCAAGGCGTGGTTCAGTCCGCTCCCGAACTCCACTGCGGGCGGTTGAACCTCCTCCGACAGAGCGGCAACCCCGTGCGCTGCGGTCCACCACTTGGAGACACTCTCGGTTGCCATCAGCCGCCGGCGGTCCAAGGGCGAAAGTCGCCACCGCCAGATATCCCGCAACCGTTCGGGGGAGGCGTATGCGCGGGTGCGGTGCCGGCGCGCCAATTCGTGCGTCGTCCAGAAAAACACAAGGATCAAAAGAACGTAGATCATGACCGCGTCGTGGAACTCCCCGGAGTATCAGTCGAGAGGGTAAGCGCTGCGAAGTCCGACGTGATGCGAGGTGCCGCCGCTGCACACCGCCCCGCGTTTCGCCGCCATCAGCCCCGCTCGGATACCCCGCGTAGGTGTCTTCGGAGCGCGTTGAGCACGGTTTCGACTTCCTGAATGGTGTTGTAATGGGCAAGGCTGATGCGAACAACCCCGTCCGCCGGGTCCAGACCCATCCGCTGAATCAGCCGGCGCGAATAGAAATTGCCCGCCTTTACCCCGATCTCCGCGGCGTTCAGCGCGGCCGCGACGCCCGCCGAGGATGTCCCCGGAACGTAGAAGGAAACCGTGCAAACTCGGTCGCGGCCGCCCTCTGCCGAACCGGCGATCACCACGCCGGCCGTTTGCTTCAGCCCGTCCAGAAGCCGTGTCTGGAGCCCCTCTTCGATCAACTCGAACGCCTTGAACGCGCGTACGTACGTGGCCCGGCTCGTCGGCAACGTCGTTTCCCCGTCTGGGTCTTCGCCCGTCACCGCGTGCAGATATCTGTCGAAGGCCCGGATGGCCGCGGCCGATTCATGCGGCACGCCGCCCAACTCGTACACATACGGAACGCTGGTCCGCGGCAAAAAATAGTGGTTCGGACCGTCCAGTTCGGCAAACGCGGCATGGCCGCCGAACGCTGCCGCGGCATGAGGGCCGAACACCTTGTACGTCGAATACAGGTACCAGTCACACCCCAGTGCTGCCACGTCCGGGGCCCGATGTGGAGCAAACGCGACACCGTCAACCACTGACCGGGCCCCCACGGAGCCCGCCCGCCGGCACACCGCGCCGGCGTCCTCGATCTGCCCCATGATGTTGGAGACGTGTGGAAACGCAACCAGAAGCGTTCGCTCATCGAGCAGTCCGTCCAACGCGTCGTGGTCCAGCGTCCACAGATTGCCCGATCGCATCGGCTGCCACGGAACAACCTCAAAGCCCCGAGCCGCAAGACGAACCCACGGCCAGATGTTCGCCTCGTGCCCCAGCGTCGAAACAATCACGCGTCGGCGGCGAACACCGCCGTTGTGCAGGGCGTCGGCGTACGCATTGGCCAAAATGTGAACCAGGCTCGAGGTAGACTGGGCCAACGCCACCTCGCCCGATCCGTGCCCGTTCAGGAAGGTCTTGACCACGGTGTGCGCCGCCGCGACTGTGGCCGCGGCCGCCCGCGACGCCTCGTATGCTGCGCCGGTCTGCGCGCAACGATGCACGAAATAATCGCGGGCCGCGTCGATCACGTGGATCGGAACCTGCGACCCGCCCGCGTTGTCCAAGAAAACTGTTTGAGAGGCCAGCCCAGGGAAATGGACGCGGAGCGACTCAGAAGTCGGTGTGGTCGGGGATATCAACGCGGCGGTGGCGAGCGGCATATGGCCAAGTATTGGAGGACAAGATGATCACGATCCGAGCAATCACCCCGCTCACCCTTCCAAAGCACTCCGCCCGATCCGCCGCATTGGCACGCCGCCTGTGGCGAGTGCTGGCGCTTCTGCCCGCGTTGGTCTTTGTCGGCTGTTCGGGCCTGCGAGAGGAAACCATGTCCGAACCCTCATCACACCCCGCCGCGGGCCTTTACTTCCGTACTACGTCGCTGCGCGGCGTGGAATATCCGTTCGCGGTCTATGTTCCGCCGAACTTGGAAAGCGCTCCCGGCCATGGTGCGGCGAGACTGCCCGCGGCGGTCTTCCTGAACGGCAGCGGTGAGTGCGGCACCGACGGCACGAGACAACTTACACAAGGCATGTTTCCCGCCATGCTTTCCGACCCCGAAGCATGGCCTCTGATCGGCATTTTCCCTCAAAAGCCGACCCGCGAGAGCGTCTGGGACGACCACACCGAAGTCGTTCTGGCCTGCGTGCGGTGCGCCGTCGATGAGTTCAAGGCCGACCCCGACCGAATGGCGCTGACGGGGCTCTCCCAAGGCGGTCGCGGCACCTGGATGATCGCCGCCGCGACGCCCGGAACGTGGTCGTGCCTCGCCCCGATTTGTGGCCCCATGAAGGGCGTTGACATCGACGCGGTCGCCGGCGCGATCGACCCGGCTATCGCGGTGCGCGCCTTCCACGGCACGGCCGATAGCGTCGTGCCCGCATCCGATACTCTTCGCACGGCCGAGGCGCTCCGTACGCGCCGAAGCGTTCTCAGTGCCCCAGCCTCCAGTCCATCCGTCCCCGATAACGTTTCTATCACCCTATACGAAGGCATCGATCACAACTCGTGGGACCGGGCCTACCGATCAGAAGGCTTGGGGATCTGGATGGCCGCGCAGAAACGGCCCGCGCGATAGCAACTTGGCCGGGTTCGACCGGAAAATTCCGCGGCCCGCGCCCGTCGCCCAACCCGACTCGCGCCGGGAACCCAACCGCGGGGTATGCTTTTGACGTGAGCAATGATCCCCCCGCCGCAAACGCCCCAAACCCCGAACAGTTGCCCGCCGACATGTTGTGGAACTCATTGGTCAGTGAGCCAAGCACCGGCATCTGCATCGTCACGCTCGAGGGCCTCATCCTGTACCTCAACGAGCAGGGAGCCCGAATCTTCGGGGGGCCCCAAGCCAAGGTCTCGGAGTGGGTTGGCAAGATGCTCGTTGAGAAATTCCCGCCCGATTGGGTCGCCCAGCGGCTCGCGACGCTGCAGCGGATGAGCCAGACCGGCAAGCCCGTCCTGCTGCGTTCCATCTGGCGGGGCCGCCAGCATCATTCTTGGGTCCAGCCTGTCGAGGCCGAAGGGTTGGACGAGGTCGATCCGGACGACCGCCCCGGAAAGGAAACCCCGCTCCGCTTCCTCACGACCACCCGCTTCGTCGCGGGCGACGATCCCCTGCCGCTTCCCCCCGGCCGCGATTACGAGTACGTCGAAAGCGAAACCGTCGACCTCGGGCCGCTCGACGTCCTCAGCCCGCGCGAACTTGAAGTTTTGGCCCTTATCGGGCAGGGGCTGAGCAACAAAGAGATCGCCGCCACGCTTTTCCGCTCCGTCAAAACCGTCGACAATCATCGGGCGGCGATCGGCCAGAAGTTACGCATCGACGACCGCGTCAGCCTGGGCGAGATCGCGCACCGCGCCGGCCTCACCGTGCGGGACGCCGAACGCGATCGCACCTGATTCCCTCGTCGGCACACTCTGCTTCCAATCACTCGGAAGCCGGAGAAGCCGCTCGGGCCGCGCGCCGCAGGTTGAGCACCAGCTCCACCTGTCCCGAAGGTTGCCCAAGGGCCGACGAAATCTCCGCCACCGTTCGGCCCTCATCCGCCATTCGGCACACCGCCGCATTAGCCGGGTCTTGGTTCACAAACGCGTCCGCCGTCTCCCCACTCGCCTCACGCCGATCCTCACCGCCGAGACGTTCTTCCAGACTCTCCGCCCGGGTCAGCAGGCGTTCCAGCCGCTCCGTCTTCCGATCGAGCTCGTCAATCATCGCGCGCAGCAGCCGGGCCGTGTCGCCGCTGTCCTTGCCGCTTCGATCCCCCAGGCTCGCCCCCCGCCTGCCGCGCAGCGACCAGACCACAACAAAGCAGCCGGCCATCACCCCCGCCGTGGCCAAGGCGGCGGCGAACGGTTCCGAAATGGCGATCAAGAGCAACGGCATTCCCAATCCGCAACGATACCATACCTTCATGGAGCCCACGAGCCCGCTTCGACAGGCGTTGCGGGCCGACCCCACGGCTCGGAAGATCGTCGCTGAATGGCGCCGGCTCACGGGCGGCGCGTCAGTCGATGAACACCGCGCCACGCTGCTCGCGTGTTCGGGCGGAGCCGATTCATCCGCCTTGGTCCTGGCCCTCGCCACCACCCCCGCCCGTCTCATTGTCGGCCACGTCATCCACGACATGCGGTCCGCCGAGACTTCCGCAGCCGACGCCGAACGCGTCCGCGAGTTGGCGATCCGCGTCGGCGTGCCCTGCGTCACGACCACCATTTCCGCCCGGCCCGAGGGCGGCAATCTCGAGGCCGTCTCCAGACGCATGAGGTACCGCCAGTTGTCGGCGATGGCCCAAGAAACCGGATGCGCGTTCATTGCCACCGGCCACCACGCGGGCGATCAGGCCGAGACCGTCCTCATGCGACTCATGCGGGGCGTCGGCACCGCCGGGATCGGCTGCATCCGCCCGAAAAGAAACCTTGATTCCGGCGTCCACCTCGTTCGGCCGATGCTCGGCGTCACCCGGGCCGACGCCGAAGCGGTGTGCCGCAACGCCGAATGGGCTTGGTGTGAAGACGCCACCAACACCGAAGTCGGCCTCCGCGCCGCTCTCCGCCATCAGGTTCTTCCGCTCCTCGACGCCTTGTCCCCCCTTGCATCGGCATCCCTCGCGCGTTCCGCTTCGGTGCTCGGCGAGCAAGGCGCGGCGATCGAGCGGTGGGCGACGATGGTCGAACACAGCGCGGCCGTCACCGGCGAGGGCGGATCGTGGCCTCGCGATCTGCTCCGCACGCTCCCGGAGATCGTGCTGATCGCCTTTTTCCGCCGGGCCGCCCGGGACGGGGGCTCGCTCGCCGACGCCGCGATGTGCCGCAGCGCTGCGCGGGCCGCCCGCGACGACAAGCGTCACGAACGCATCTTTGATACCCGCGACCGGCGCATCACCATCGATGCCGAGCGCGTGCGTATTTCTCCGACACCCGGGGCCGGCAAGCGGCCCGACTTCCCGCTCCGCACGAAAGGCGAATCATGATCGAGACCGGCGAATTTCGGCAACGACGGACCGATGTGCTCAACCGGTTGGACGGGGCCGTAGGCCTTGTTTTCGCGGGCGACGGGTCGCCGCCGCTCAGCGGCCTGTGGAAACCAGACTCGCACTTTGCCTACCTGACCGGCCTCACCGATGAGCCCGGCGCGGCGGTGCTCTTCGACGGCAACAACCCCGACCCCAAACGCCGCTGTGCTCTCTTTCTCAAGCCCCGCAACCCCGAACTGGAAGCCTGGGAGGGCTACCGCGACGCTCTGTCGGGCGCCCTCCGCGACCGCACCGGGTTCGACTCCGTCCAACGCACCACCCTCCTGGCCCGCACGCTCACCACCGCTGCCCGCCAGCGAAAACGCCTCGCGTGCCTGCATTCGTTCGCCGTGTATGACGCCCCTGTCTCTCCCGACCTCGCCGCATTCCGCAAGGTTTTGGAGCGCGTGCCCGGCGTCGTCGTAGAGGACCACAGCGAGACCCTGCCGCGCCTCCGATCGATCAAAAGCCCCGCCGAGATCCGTCTGATCCGGAGCGCCGTCGCCGCTACCGCCGCCGGGTTCTCGAAGGCCAGGGCCTTGGTCCGACCCGGCGTTGCCGAGCGCGACGTTCAGCGGGCCCTCGAATCCGGATGGGCCGAGAGCGGTGCCACCGGCGTCGCCTATAACCCGATCGTCGGCTCCGGCCTCCGGTCCACGGTCCTGCACTACAACGCCAATTCTGGCACGCTCGCGACCGGCGATTTGCTCCTGGTCGACGCCGCCTGCTCGGTCGGCGGATACTGCGCCGACGTCACTCGCACGTGGCCCGTCTCGGGGTCCCTCAGCCCGCGCCAACGCGAGGTGTACACGGTCGTTCTGCGCGCTCTCCGCGCGGCAACCGCCGCCGTCGGTCCCGGCGTCTGGCTTAACGAAGTCGATGAAGCGGCCCGCGCCGTGATCCGCGATGCGGGAATGGAGGACGCCTTTATCCACGGCATCGGCCACCAACTGGGGCTCGATGTCCACGACGCCACCCCCGACGGCCCCCTCCAGCCGGGCATGGTCATCACGGTGGAGCCGGGCGTCTACCTCCCCGATGAGAAAATCGGTATCCGCCTTGAGGACGACCTATTGGTGACCGCCAGCGGCAGAGAGAACCTCACCGCCGCCATTGAGTTTGAACCGCTGGGATAAACCTATATCCGCCTCCCCGAAGAGGAGGTGTTTTTGTATCGAGACCTATCGGTAGCACATGTTCGGGGACTGGGTTACACATGTTTCCCCTCGCCCCCGTCAACCTTCCTGCCAATCGCCCTCTGCGGCGCCCCTTTTCGGTCGTTTCTCACAAAGTTCGCGTAGCCCCTTGCACTTCCGCCGCGATCGGTTACCTTCCACGAGAACTCGTCACTCTGAAACCAAACCCCACGCGATTCTGTAACCGCCAGTGTCTCGAACCCATAAGACTTTCATCCTCGGCCGCGTTTTGCTGATCTGCCGATCTGCCCGTCCGCCGTCTGGCCTCTGTGAAAACCATGCTCACTCTTCTCCTCGCGCTTGCCCTCGCCACCCCGGAACCAACCGCGACGATCCGCGCGGGCGAGACCCGCATGTTGGCGATCCCCGTCGCCGAGATCGCAGCGCTCCCTTCCCCACTGCCTCTCGACCCCGCCACCAACCCGTTCTTTGAGGTCCTCGGCTCTGCCCACATCTCCCTCCCCGCCAACCGCGTCTTCGTCCGTATCCGTGGCTTGGCCGCCGGCTCCTCACCCCTCACCGTTGGTCCCACCTCAACGCTCATCACCGTGACGCCCGACACTGCGTTCACGCAGCCCGCAACCATTTTCGCCCCGAGCGAAGGCGCCAGCATCTGGGGCACCATCGCCATTGGCGTCGAGGCACACGATTCACCCGCTCTGGCCTCCATCGAACTCGAAATTGCGGCCGAGCGACAAACCACGCCTCCAACCCCTCCCCAAATAATTGCTTCGGCCTCGATATCTGCTCACGGCTGGGGCCCCCTCCGGGCCGCCACCTTCGACCTCAACTCAGAGACTCTGGAGTCCGACCGCGTCACGCTCACGCCGGTCTGCATCTTCGCCGATGGCACGCGTGGTCGCGGCACGCCGACCACCCTCAACGTCATCCGGCCCACCGAATCCGGACTCACGGTTCTCGAGGCCGAAACCC
>Ga0163155_10004457_pt1 | contig 14386 bp, 13 predicted proteins | sample OliLakLV19SP4G1_FD_148611 | JGI IMG/M metagenome (GOLD analysis project Ga0163155, IMG submission 148611) | Freshwater microbial mat bacterial communities from Lake Vanda, McMurdo Dry Valleys, Antarctica - Oligotrophic Lake LV.19.SP4.G1 | ecosystem: Environmental > Aquatic > Freshwater > Lake >...
TCCCCACTGTCCACATCACCACATCCACGGGCAGTGTGTCTACGTTGCCCTTATATTCCAGTGTGATCGTCTCAGCGCTAATCGATTCGACTTTGGTTTCCAAATCGACCCAAACGCCGCGTTTTTCTAGGGCTTTAGTGGCTGTTTCGCGGTTGTACTCTGGCGATGTTCTCAGAATTTGATCGCTCAGTTCGACCAGACGGACTCGACCGCGATCGCCCAACCGATCGGCCAGCTTACAGGCTAGCTCGACGCCGCTATAGCCACCGCCTACCACCGCCACTCGAATCCGATCGGCGGGTGAGGCTTCTAGCACCCGCAATCGCTCTTGTAGACGATAGACATCGTCGATGGTACGGAAGGCGATCGCGTGTTCTGCGGTGCCCGGAGCCATCGTCAGCGGCGTCTCTCCGCCCAGCGCTAGCACCAGCCGATCGTAGGGCAACACTTGCTCGTCGGCCAGGTAGACCCGCTGCGCCTCTGGGTCGATCCCGGTAACTGCCGTCTGGTGAAACTGGATCCCTGTGGTGGCCAGCAGTTCAGAAAATGGCGGGGCAACTTCCCAGGTTTGCAGTTCTCCCGTCAACAATTCGTATAGCAGAGGCAAAAAGACAAAGCGATCGCGCTGATCGACCAGTACAATTTCCGGTTTTTGCAACGGTTCCCACGGCAGCTGGCTGAGGCGAAGGGCGGTATATAGCCCACCAAAGCCACCCCCGAGAATGCAGATACGGGCAGGTTGTTGGGTCATGGGAGAGAATTTCTGAATGCAGTCGGTCTATTTCAGGATAACGCGGTCAGAGGGGTTAGGGGGTGAACGGCAGCCTGTGGGCTAAGCGACAGCGAGCGTGTTCCTGACGTGCCTTTTGCTGTAGCCAAGTCGGCACGCCCAGCGCTGCTGTTGCATAGAGCCGTTCAAATTCGCGTTGAAAATGGTTAGCTACCGTGGGGTTGTCGATCACCAGCAAATCCTCGTCGTTGCTGTGGTTAGCCGCCGCGCTCCAATTCTGGGAGCCTGTGATCACGCGCATCCCGTCGATGATGGCAAATTTGTGGTGCAGCAGGTCGCCCTCCGGTAAGGTAGGCGTCCCAACGCTGGCGATCGCCCTGCGCCATGGCTGATTCCCCAGCTCCAGCCGACATTTTTGGTCTGGCATCGCCACTCCCAGCATGTCTAGGGCTTCACTATAGGCGCGAAAGGCAAACCCCGATTCGATTAGCGCTCGCACCTGAACGCCTCGCTGGTGCAGTGCTTCCAACCCATTGCTGAGGGCTTGATCAGAAAACACAAATAGAGCCAGATCAATCTGCCGGGTGGCCACAGAGAGCGATCGCCCAATCAACCCATTGACGCTCTCGTCCCAAGTGCGGGCAGATGAGGTGGGTGAAAACTGCACCGTCACCCGCGAGCCAGCAGCGAGCTGAATCGAACGGGCAGGGCGGTAGGGTTTCTGCAAGCCAAACTGGCTATCGGTCAGTTTCCCTGGGCCATCTCCCCACATCAAGTTGAACTCGTCTGTAAACAGTTGAGCTACAGCCGGACTCTGAATCTGCACCAAATGATTAGCATTGCCCTGCGTTTCGGGGGCAGCAAAATCACCGTGAATGTCTGAGGTTGTAAAATTTGCCGAACCTAGCAGCAGCCGTTGCCCGTCTACCACGATAAATTTGTGGTGCATTAAGTCGCTGCCTTTGGAGCCATCGGCGGTGTCGTCCAAAGTCGGCACCTGAGCCGTCTGTAATACTACTAGGGCATCATTTTGGGCAATTTCGTCGGCAGCTAGCAGGCCGTCGTGGTTGGTGTCGATCAGCTGGATCCCTTCCTGATAGCGGTGGCGATCGCGCTCCTCTAGTTGCTCTGCATCTTGCGCAGACACACTGCTGAATGGGTGACTGTAGGTATTTTCCAAAATTACCCGCACTTTGACGCCTGCCTGCTGTCGCTGCTGGAGGGCAGCAGCAATCTGAGGCAACCGCAGCTCCTGCACCGCCACATCGACCGAAACCTGCGCTGCCCGAATTGCCTCTACAATCACCTGCTCCAAATCATCGCCCAGCCGCTCCTGCCGCCGATATGGCTCTCGATATAGCGATGCCTGCGAATGGTTGAAATAGACCTGAATCAGCGGATCTTGCGGCAGTAGCGGTTGAGGCAAGTGAGCTGCCCCTCGTTGCCACCAGCTGATCCCTAGGCACAGCAGCAACCCAACCAAAACCCACAGTAGAACCCGCAGCCAAATCGCGGATGGTAAACGCATAGCCGGGGCACCCTCAACAACGACGAACCGGGTAGTTCTCGATCTAGATAGTTATCGATCTAGTAGTGCCCGAGGAACGGAAGAAGGTAACGCTGAACCAGACTTAGCCCATCCTTAGAAACGCCGTCCCAACAGCCGCTGCCGCATCCCTTCGGCAATTTTCTGCCCTAAATATTCGGGAATGAGACTTTCGTTTGGCCCCAGTAGATACAGGATTAGCCGCGTTCGCCCGCGCCACACCAGCAGATTGGCATTCACGACCAGCAAATCTTCCTGCCAAATGGCATACATCACTTTATAGAACAGCCCCGGCTGGTTATCGGCCTCAATCAACAGCGCAGGTAAATGAAACACGGGGTCTACATAAAATTCTGTTTCCACCTGCTCCAAGCCAGCATCTAGGTTAAACTCAACCGCCAGCATCTCTTCCACCTCAAACCGCCCGCCCAGCGCTTCTCGAATCGCTCGACAGACATTCTCCGCTGTTTTTTCAGTTAGCGCCTTGCTGCCCCGCGACACGACCAGCTTGCTAAACACCAGCATGGGCGGATAAATTTGGCCGTAGAGGCTGAGACTGTGAATAGTGAGTCCGTAGGCTGCTAGCACCCCAAAAATGTCGCTCAACAAAAACGACTGATTGCGATATGCAAAATGGAGGGCACTTTTATTGCCCTCCGGCTTCAGCTCAATTACGGCTTGCCGACTTTTATAAAGCTGGTACGCCAACCTCAAGTTTTGGAGCTGAATCTCGCTGCTGACAAATTGCTCATAAAACTGTGGAAACGCCCGATTGAAGCGCTTCAAGAGTTCCAGCGTCGATGATTTTAAACCCGGAGCCATAAACTAGAGGTTAAACTTGCTTGCCAGTCCAACGGTACACGGTTGAGCTGAGGATAACTAGGTCAGGCTGCTTAAAGTGTAATTAGACTGTAAATAATTGGCTGTGACGTTTAGCCCCAACGCGTTGCCGTTTCACTGCTAGAAAACCTACCAGAAAAACCTAACTGTAGGCCAATGTCTCATAAATTGCATCCAGTCTCATGCTTAATTTTGCCGATTCGAGTCAAAAGACAATAGAAGAATGAGTTATATCCACATGAAATCCAGAATTCAGCCCCCTATCATACCTTTCATGGCAGGTATCGCAGGGGGTTAGAGTTTTTAATTTAATTCTGCTGCCTGCTTAAAAGGATTTATGCAAGATGAAGCCGGGAAAACAAAGGACAGTCTATACTAGCTAGTACTATTTATTTTTGGCCCCCTACCCCCTCACCGACTCGCATGGGTTTCTGGAAAAGCTTGTTTAGTGCTTCTGATGTTGCCGCTGCACCCAAGCCAGCCCAAGTCGAGGGGTACGCTGCGAATGCTGGAACATCCCCCAATAGTGCAACGCGCATCTTTTTTAGCACGGATCGCGAGATTGACCTCTACGAGTTGGAAGAACTGTGCGATGCCGTAGGGTGGTCGCGCCGTCCCCTGCGGAAGGTGAAGAAAGCCATCCAACACAGTTTCTTAGTCGTTTCAATGTGGGAACAGCAGGGCGTCCGTCGCCGACTGGTGGGGTTCTCGCGGGCTACGTCTGACCACGCCTTTAACGCAACCATTTGGGATGTGGTGGTTCATCCTGACTACCAGAGCAAGGGTCTTGGTAAAGCCTTGATGAAACAGGTGATCAAAAAATTGCGCAGTGAAGACATCAGCAACATTACGCTGTTTGCTGACCCTCAAGTGGTAGATTTTTACCGAAACTTAGGGTTTATGTCTGATCCAGAGGGCATTAAGGGGATGTTCTGGTATCCCGATTAACGTCCGAATGGCATCGGCTCTGCATCGGCTTGCTCGTAAGAACTGCGATTAGTTTTGAAATTCTCTAGTTCCTGGTTCAAAAGCAGGCTATACTAGTGGTTGGTTTGCCGGGATGTAGCGCAGTTTGGTAGCGCGCCTGCTTTGGGAGCAGGATGTCGCAGGTTCGAATCCTGTCATCCCGATTTTCTTCGGCTCAATGTGTCAGGTGTCAGCAGTAACAAAGTGTCGGTAATAACATTATGTTTTGGCTGATGCCGATGGGCTAGAAAGTTTTTCTATGAGATTCTGGCAGCCGCTTCATTAGAAACGATGGTCTGCTTGTGGGAATCGGGAGTATCCTGTGGACATATTTGGGAACTAGGCTTTTTTGCAAATCTTTGTGGGTATTGAGTGATGAGGAGAGTGATTTGGGCATTGGGTTTGGGCGGGCTACTGTCTTTGAGCGTCGGGTGTAGCAACCAGGTCGGTTCTGACCCATCGGGGACGGGCAGTTCGTCGATCGCCTCCAGTCCATCCCCCATCTCCTCTGCCAACTTCCCCCCAGATCCAGCCCTAGCCTCTGTCAACGTTTCAGGCAATCCTCTAGGTGCTCCTGCCGTCACTCCAGCCACTGCCGCCGCCAACACTCTGCCGGAAGGAACGTTGCCCGAAAGCCTAATTTCCAAAACAGACCCCCTGAGGCGGTTGCCGCAAGTGCGCGCAGGTCGCAGTAACCCGTTTGCCTCGCTTGCCGTCAATCCTAGAGTGGTGGTAGCGCCAGTGGCCGCCTCGACTGCTGCGCCAGCCGCTCCCCAGCTACTGCAAAGCCCCAGAACCCTGACTACAGCCGCACCGCTCCCGTTGCCCCCACGCCCCTTACCCAACGGTGCGCTGCCTACCGTTGCCGTTGCCCCAACAGGCGCGGCTATTCCGGCTGCGCCTGCGGTCAGATCCTCTAGTCTGGCTCGGCAAATTCGGATCAGTGGTGCTATTCATGTGGGCGATCGCCTTAGCATCATTGTGGAAGTTCCTAACGAACATACCAGTCGCCCGGTCAGCGTCGGCGATTACATTGGCAACGGCAGCGTGCTCGTGAAGCGAATTGAGATGAGGGGCAGCCAGGAGCCACGCGTGATTTTTGAAGAAAACGGCGTGGAAGTGGTGCGAGAAGTTGGGGATGTTAGCCCATTGTTGAGTGCTCTCTAGGTGTCCGTCCTATGATGTCATCCCCTGAACCAGCGGCTTCCCGCCATGCAAAATCTCAGGCTGAGGCTGCAGCGGAAAAACGGCAGCTGTGTTTGCAAGATAGCTATATCTGTCCAGTTTGCCGCCATGGGCAGATTGCAGAACTGACGCTAATGGATGCGTTTGCCTGTAATTTTTGTCGCCATATTTTTACGGCAAACTTAACCACCCAGTCGATTCAGGTGGTAGACAGTTCTCAGCCGATGGCTTGGCGCTGGAACGGTTGGAGATGGCAGTCGGTGTATCAGCAAGACCGCAATTTGACTCTGGTGCTCGGGGTCGTGGGAGTGGTGTTGCTGGTGCTACCGTCTGGCCTAATCTGGCTATCGGCTCATACGTTTCCGCCGTTACCCGGCAGTCAGGGGGCATGGTTTCCTGCCGTTTGGTTAGGCTGCACATTTTTTACGCATTTACTAATAGTGAGCTGGCTAGCCGTCGAATACTATCAGCTACCCCTGTATGTCACAGCTAAAATTCGGCTGCGGCAGCTTTTGGGACGCTCATAGCGGGCGATCGCCTCAACGTTGGCGATATTGGCGATATTGGCGATCGCCTTTAAAATTTAAGTCCTGTCTAGTTGCTCTGGTTAACGCGTAGCCTATGCCGCTCGAACAATGCCCAAAGTGCAATTATCGATTGGGATTACCCTTAAAATCGTCTGGACGTCAGGTCTGTGCTAAGTGTGGCTGGACGGACAAGCCTCGACAAAAGTTTGCTGACCAGCCCGTCGGGACTCCGCCTGCTACCGCTAAACCTGCTACCGCTAAACCTGCTACCAGCATGTCGCCGCATGATATTCAGAAAATCCTGGAGCAGGCGGCGGCTCAGGCGTTGAATAATATGAAGCCCAGAGGGAAACAAGATCCCAACTTACCGGCTGAGTGATCCGTTGCCACAGCTATGTCCTAACAGATGGCCTAGCGATGCTGGGATATCTGTTAGGACACCAGCCTAGTCGGCGGGGACGTGATTTGAAAACACGTAAATCCGCTGTGTCTCCCACCCTTTGCAGACCTGGGAGGGACGAACGGCGGTAGGCGTATGATCGAGCCGGAAGAGTTGTCGATCGATCTGGACTTGCAGATTCATCATTGGGTCGGTGCCGGGAGAGACCATGAACTCCAACTGCTGAATTGTTGGCCAGGTTGCCAGGTCGTCAAGGATTTTGGCGATCGCTCCCCCATACGGTTCGGCTGTTGGATGATCGCGATGTTGATACCAGTCAGCGGGCAGCGGATGAGATTGGTCAAAGCCAAAGTGAACAATCAACGAGGCTCGGTTGAAGAGCGCGATCGCCACCGGGCGAGCCTCTTCTTGCACCAGCAGATCGTGCGCTTTTGCCAAATAGCGAAGTTTTTCGAGGCGATCGTAGCGCTCTGTGATACTGGGATCATCTTGCCACTGAATTGCTACGGTTAACAGATATGTTTGCAGCATCAAATGGCCTAGCTTTTCGGCTTTAGTGGCCAAATAGTCGGCGTTGTAGCTGGTGGCTTCGATAATCAGCGGCACGCGATTGACCATTTCTAGCCCATAGCCCTTGAGTCCAGCAATCTTGCGAGGATTATTGGTAATCAGGCAGAATTTTTGCACGCCAATGTCATTGAGAATTTGGGCACCCATGCCATAGTTGCGCTGGTCGGCGGGGAAGCCTAGCCGCTGGTTCGCCTCTACGGTATCTAGCCCCATATCTTGCAGAGAGTAAGCTTTAAGCTTATTGATCAAACCAATCCCACGCCCCTCTTGCCGCAGGTAGACCACAGCACCTGCCCCGGCACTGTCGATCATTTTCAGCGCGGCATGAAGCTGCATGCGACAGTCACAGCGCAGAGACCCGAGGGCATCCCCAGTCAGACATTCGGAGTGAACTCGCACCAGCACAGAGCGGCCTTTGAACGTAGCGGGATCACCTTTGACGATCGCTACATGCTCTGACCCGTCTAATATATTGCGGTAGGCATAGATTTTGAACAAGCCAAACTGGGTTGGCATATCTGCTACTGCCTCTCGCCGAATGAACCGCTCATGCTGCAAGCGGTAGCTAATTAGATCAGCAATGCTGATTAGCTTCAATCCGTGGCGCTGAGCATAGCTGATTAGCTCGGGCAGCCGCGCCATCGACCCATCGGGGTTTTGAATTTCGCAAATTACCCCCGCCGGATACAGGCCCGCCATCTGAGCCAGATCCACCCCGGCTTCGGTGTGGCCTGCCCGTTTGAGCACGCCCCCATCCTTAGCGCGCAGTGGGAAAATGTGCCCTGGGCGGCGCAGGTCGCTGGGCTTGCTAGCTGGGTTTAGCGCCAGCTGAATGGTGCGAGCGCGATCGTCAGCCGAAATGCCAGTCGAAACGCCCAGATGTACAGCGCCATCGATGCTGACGGTAAAAGCAGTCTGCTCACTCTCGTCGGCGTAGGCACTGACCATCAGCGGCAAATCGAGCTGATCGAGCCGCTCGCCAGTCATCGCGAGACAAATCAGCCCGCGCGCTTCTACGGCCATGAAATTAATCATGTCGGGCGTGGCAAACTGGGCGGCGAAGATTAAGTCACCCTCGTTTTCGCGGTTTTCATCATCTACGACCACAAGCATGCGTCCCGCTTTCAAATCTGCTAAGGCAGATTCAATCGAGTCAAATTGAAAGGGGGGATGGGAATTCAAGAGTTTGGTTTCGTTGGGTTGAAGCGGTTCCACGGAAAGTTTCTAACTATCCTAGTTGAAAAGAATAAAACTGTTAACTTTTTTAAAGTTCTCCTCTAGCCCAATTGTATCTCGTTCCGCTATCTCATCTGGGATTCGGGCGTTATGATGAGGGCGTTCTGTTCGGGTGAGGCAATCTGGCGTGAACTAAAATGCGGCTGAATGGCAGAATGTTTGGTTCGAGAGCACTGACAAAAATCTGACAAAAATCTGACAAAAATCAGATCGCACCGGGGTTCAGCTTGGTCTATTGTTAGGCTACTGATTCTTAATCCTCCGCCAAGAGATGCTTAAACCCTGGATTCTCAGGGACTAAATTCTTAGGCACTAAATTCTCACCAAAACCACTCTACATAACGACATTTGTTAAAGGCCAGCCATCATGGGTGATTCAGAGCGTATACCTGTCGGGATTATTGGCGCATCGGGCTATGGCGGCATTCAGCTGGTGCGGCTGTTGGTCGATCACCCCCTGCTCGAACTTGTGTACTTGGGGGGCGACAGCACGGCTGGGAAACCATTTTCCGAAATTTATCCTCACTTAGGGCATCGGATCAGCTTGGTTGTAGAACCAGTGGATCTTGAGGTAATTGGCGATCGCTGCCGTATTGTGTTTCTATCGCTGCCGAATGGGCTGGCGCTGAAAATGGCTCCCCGCTTGCTGGAGAAGGGCTGTAAGGTGCTAGATCTGTCGGCGGACTACCGCTTTAGCGAACTCGACACCTACAAAACCTGGTATGGCGGCGATCGCGATGACCATGCCACGGCCCAAACAGCCGTGTATGGGTTACCCGAACTGTATCGCGATCGAATTGCCGATGCCCAACTAGTCGGCTGTCCGGGCTGTTTCCCCACCGCCAGCCTGCTGGGGTTAGCGCCGCTGCTAAAACAGGGGCTAATTGTCCCTGAAACTGCCGTAATTGATGCCAAATCTGGTACGTCCGGTGGGGGTCGCCAGCCGCCCAAAGTGAATATGCTGCTAGCCGAGGCCGACAACTCACTGGGAGCCTATGGTGTGGGGGGGCGTCACCGCCACACCCCCGAAATTGAGCAAGTTTGCAGCGACCTAGCCGGACACGAAGTCATGGTGCAATTTACGCCGCATCTGATCCCAATGGTGCGGGGCATCCTGGCGACAATCTACGCCACCATGCGCGATCCGGGCCTGGTGCGCGACGATATGCTGACCATTTACCAAGCGTTTTACCGCTCATGTCCTTGGGTGCGAGTATTGCCCAGCGGCATTTATCCCCAAACAAAATGGGCGTGTGGCACTAACCTGTGCTACATCGGGATTGAACTTGATCCCCGCACGGGCCGGGTGATTGTCATGTCGGCGATCGATAATTTGCTCAAAGGGCAAGCAGGGCAGGCCGTACAGTGCCTCAACTTGATGATGGGCTGGGAGGAAACGCTAGGTCTGCCGCAGTTGAGCTTTTATCCCTAAACTTTATGCTCCCCGCTATGGGCATCTACCTCACCGGATTGACCTGAACGTCCGCACTATTGGGATGGCCGTCCGTAATCACGGCATAGCCGGAGGTGCTGGTAAAAAGCAGCTGCCCGTCTGCCCGAATTTGAGCGCGAATCACATAAATGTTCCCTTCCTGGACTAAAGCCGGGTCGTAGAGGATCTCGAACTGGAATGGCACCTGTCTGCCGTTGGAGGTAATGGTCTGCTTGCCCAAAACGATGGCGGCAGCATCTTGACGTGAGATGTCTTGTAGCTCTACTTCAATCACGCTATTGGGGGGCAATGCAATTCGTGGCAGGTAGAAGACCGTTCCAGTCACGCTGGCTTGAGTCGGGGGCAGCGGGGTCATGGCGATCGCAGCCCCTAAATCAGCGGGATGGCTCAGTCTAGCAACATCAGTAAAACTCGCAGCAGTACTGAGAGTAGCGGTACTGAGAGTGGCGGTACTGAGGGCGATCGCCCCCAAGAAAAATAAAACATTCATGGTCAAAGGTAACCCGAGGAGTCCGTTAATTCAGGGTTGAGATATGGTTCACAGCGGCTCAACACATTGAGGTGTCGCACCAGCACTGTGGCGTCACACCATATTCTGCCGTAATCCTCGCGAAGAATGCTGGGTTACAGTCTTTGAAACGAAATTCTTCACTGTTCACATCCAATGCCATCTTTATCGCCATCAAACCGATGAGGATCAGGCTGCAATACTCTAAATCGCCGTGCCGAGATATCTCCACAGTCCAGATCAGGCGGGGTGAGTGGAATACAGACATCGGGATAAGCGGGGCTGCAATTACCCTGTTGGGCGCTTACGGGCACTGAAATTATTACCCATGTCGTTAGAAGTGCGATCGCTAATCCGTAAAACACTTTAACTAGCATAAAAACAATTTGCTCATGGGTGTGGATAGATCAAGGCAGGGTGCTTCTAGGACGATTATTTCAGACCCACTGTGGGTAGTGAGTAGTACCCTCTCGATCTTTATCGGTTCCTCACAGGAGCGCCTCGCTTAGCCCCGTCATCACCTTGCATTATTTTGTGCCAACGTCAATATTTAATCCACCATTGAACAGAGCCTAGAGAAATTTAGTAATCATTTAGTGGTCAATCACAGGCTTCACGGTTTCTTCAGGAGAAGCGGCTATGGTGAGGTTTAATGCGAAGTTTCTATGAAGAGGCCAGTTGGAATGTAGATAGCACCCGCAATTTTGACTATTATGACCAAACTGTAGCCTTTGTAGGCTAGGCAGTTTCACACAGCGTTCAAACATGCATATCCTCTGGCGTGCAAGCAGGTATTGAATTAAACGGAGTTGCCGCTGAGGCGATGTTGGAGGCGAGCAGTTCTCATGGACTCTTAGCGTCCACATATTGCTGTTGCAATACTTTAAGAGATGCTCTTCGGTTTCCGGAGTCTACCAAAGTAATTTTAGATTGGAGGATAGAGTGAGAAGTCCGGTAATTGCTATAGGCTTAGATGCTGCTGACCCCAAACTTTTAGAAGCGTATATGGCGCAGGGGCATCTCAAGAATATTAGCCAAGTGCGCCAACAAGGTGCCTATGGTCGCCTCAATAACATTGTTAACTATTGTGATGTCCCTACCCCCGCCGCTTCTACAGAACGCTTGTGGGCCATGACTTGGACTGGCTGTATGCCAGATCAGACTGGGTTCTGGGGTACTTCAAAGTTCTCTCCCAACGGTTATGAGGTCAGTCGAGATATTCTTCAAGTTGGGTGTGACTTTGAGCAACATCCGCCGTTTTATGCCTTAGAAGACGACTATCGGGTGTTTGTGCTCGACCCCCCTACATCTGGCTTGTCTAGCAAAGTTAATGGGCTACAAACGCTGGCTTGGGGCGGGCACTACCCCTTTACTCCCAGCCATTCTAACCCTCCCGAATTGCTGCCCAACTTGATTCAAGAGTATGGCGAGAACCCGGTCTTATATAAAGACACAGGCATTTGGTGGGATAAAAAATACGAGAAATGGTTACCAGGAGCAATTAAAACCAGTACTGAAGTTCGCTCTAAGATTTGTCGCGACTTCATGAAGCAGGAAAACTGGGATCTCTTCGTAGTCGGGTTTGGTGAAGCCCACACGGCAGGTCATGATTTGTGGTACACCCACCCTGATCATCCAGTCTATGAAGCGCAAGGTAAGCCTGCTGGCCCTTTAATGCTAGAAGCGTTCGAAGCTATCGATCAGGCAGTGGGCGAAATTTTAGCAGAAGCTCCCGAAGATGCCTATGTGGTGATCTTTTCGCCGCACGGAATGGGGGCAAACTATACAGACTTGCTCAGCATGGCTGTTTTGCCTGAACTGATGTATCGCTATAGCTTCCCCGGCAAGGTGGCGATCGCCCCTGGTGACATAAATCAACCGCCGTCGAAAATGATCGAACAGCCGTTCCGCAGGTCATGGATGGGTGAAGTGTGGGCTCGCAACTACGAATCCAACCCAATTAAGCGCTTCCTCCGCCCGCTACTCCCCGGCAATTTCTTACGGTCTCGGCACAACGGTCTAGACTCTCCTTACACCCTAATGGATCAAAAGGCTCCGCTCTTCTGGATGCCAGCGATGTGGTATCGCCCGCTGTGGCCTGAGATGCCTGCCTTTGCCTTACCCTATTTTGCTGATGGACATGTACGAATTAACGTGAAAGGCCGAGAGAGTAATGGTAACGTTGCACCTGAAGACTACGACTCCGTGTGCAGCGAACTGACGGAGATGATCTTCCGCCTCAAAGATGCCCGAACTGGCAAGTCGATGGTCAAGCAAATCTCTCGCCCCCGGCGATCGCCCTTCGACGATCACAACTTGTCCGATGCTGACCTCGTAGTGGTGTGGGAAGAAGTGATTACCGATGTGGTGGACAGCCCCGACTTTGGCCGCATTGGCCCAATCCCTCACTTCCGCTCGGGTGGACATCGATCTAACGGATTCATCATGCTAAAAGGCCCTGGGATCATTGCCAATTCCCAATTCCGATCAGGACAGGGGCTAGATGTCGCGCCTACAATTCGAGAACTGCTCAATGCCCCGATCCCCGAAAATTACGACGGCACCTCGCTCCTCGATGCGTCTGTTCGCAAAGCTCCAGTTGAGATTTAACCCTAGATAGTGATTGCCATCCAAACTTAAACAAGGGGCTTAAGTCCCTTGTTCAATCCCCCCAGACTGATGTTGTGTTGGACTAATGACCTGACTAGCCCATTTGCATAAATGCTGACTAGTTCTATTTTTGATATTGTGCCCAAAACGTTCATCAACTGACTGCTGAAATTAGTGTGAGATGAGTTCAGCTGAGATTATTGAGGGTCATCGTTTATGAATTCTGCCGCAGCTACACCGGTCATCCCACTCATATCGGTGATTATTCCGGCCTACAATACCGAAGCTTACATTGCTCAATCGATCCAGTCGGCGCTTGAGCAAACTCTGAAGAATATTGAAGTCATTGTGGTGGATGATGGTTCGACCGACGATACGGTGGCGATCGCCCAACAATTCCAAGACAGCCGACTGCGAATCTTCGTAAATGAGCAAAATATGGGCGCTGCGGGTGCCCGTAACCGAGCCATTCAAGCGGCGCGAGGCGAATGGATTGCCGTTTTAGACTCCGATGACTGGTATGCCCCAGAACGGCTAGAGCGCTTGCTGCAAGTCGCTTATGCCGAACGAGCAGATATGGTAGCAGACGACCTCTACTTCATCCAAGACGGAGAAGATACTCCCCGCAGCACTCTAATTCGGGAGAGTGGTCACGATTTCCCTAGCCCCCAACGAATTGATCCAGTCTTCTTCGTCCAAACAGATGTATATGGCCAGAAGGGATTACATTTGGGTTTGAGTAAGCCACTGATCAAGCGCAGCTTCCTAACCCATCACCACATTGAATATGATCTTAGCCTGCGGATGGGGCAAGATTTTTGGCTCTACCTCAAGTGTTTGGCGATCGGGGCCCGCTATGTTCTCATTCCCGACGCCTACTATTACTATCGATTCCGTCCCGGTTCGTTGGTAAAACAAAGCAAAGTAGCACGCCTGAATGGCTATTGTCGGGCGGCTCAGAGTTTCTTGCAGCAGCCAGAAATCAAAAACAACCCCAAATTAGCCCAAGCGCTCTCGCACAATCTCAGCGTATTTGAACGTAACCGCGCCTACTACCGCGTAGTCGAAGCCCTAAAACAGAAAAAGCTGCTCCTAGCTCTCCTTGAGATGGGTCGCAACCCCTATTTCTTTGTCCATTTTGGTCAACAGCTTAAGGCTATTTTATCTCGCCGTTGGCAATACTATCTCACCAAAAACAAACTCGCCTATGAAACTCGCCTATCCCATTCGTCTGCCTCTAAAGATCCGGGATTAAATAAAGTTTGATAGCAAGGCATCCTCGATTTGAATAATCGACCCACCCAGTTGACAAACTTTTATTGGAATTAGATCCGCTAATGCTAGGACGTCGATTACTTGGAAATTCTCTTTCAATTTTAGTCACCCGGTTGACTCAGAGTATCGCGACGTTTGTATTGAGTGCGTCTATTGCTCGCATCTTAGGGCCGTATGAGCTAGGTCAATATCTTTTAGCATTTGGCTTATATTTTATTTTTATGAGCCTTGCCTCTCAGGGGTTTAAGGTTTTATTTACGCGCGAGCTGTCGCGTAATCCAGATGAGACGCCGACCTATTTGGTGAGTGGAACTCTACTCCAGCTCTTTTTTTGCTTTGTCGGCTACGCCATGCTGGCCGGGCTGATCTTTATCTTGCCCTACAAGCCAGACACTTCAATGGTTTGTTATGTAATGGGGTTGGCAATTTTCCCGTTTGCCATTTCCAACATTACCGAATCCGTCTTCCAAGCCAAAGAGAAGATGTATTTGATCACCATTAGTACGGTGCCCATTTATATCTTGCGCCTGGTTGTCATGA
>Ga0163155_10004464_pt1 | contig 14375 bp, 9 predicted proteins | sample OliLakLV19SP4G1_FD_148611 | JGI IMG/M metagenome (GOLD analysis project Ga0163155, IMG submission 148611) | Freshwater microbial mat bacterial communities from Lake Vanda, McMurdo Dry Valleys, Antarctica - Oligotrophic Lake LV.19.SP4.G1 | ecosystem: Environmental > Aquatic > Freshwater > Lake >...
GCCGAACACGGCCCGAATTCCCCGGCAATCCTGCTGACGACTTCCGAAGCGCTCGCGAAGTCCACGCTCGAGGCGATCGAGAAGCAGCTCGAGTGGCTGCCGACCGCCGAGATCGCGCGCCGCGCCTGGAACGACTATGGCCAGGTCATCGTCTGCGACTCGCAGGACGAGATGGTTTCCGTCGCCGACGAGATCGGCTCCGAGCACGTGCAGGTGATGACCCGCGACCCCGACTATTTCCTGGAGCACATGAGCAACTACGGCGCGCTGTTCCTCGGCGAGAAGACCAACGTCTCCTACGGCGACAAGGTGATCGGCACGAACCACACACTGCCCACGCGCCGCGCGTCGCGCTACACCGGCGGGCTCTGGGTCGGCAAGTTCATCAAGACGTGCACCTACCAGCGCGTGACCACGCCCGAGGCCTCGGTCATGATCGGCGAGTATTGCTCGCGCCTGTGCGCGATCGAGGGCTTCGCCGGCCACAAGGAGCAGGCGGACATCCGCGTGCGCCGGTACGGCAAGGAAATAGCCGCCGCCGCGGCCGCCGCCGCTGCCACCTGATCCAAGGCGATCTGCCCGCCTTCGCTTCCTGAGGCGCCGTGCTCGACGGCGTCGAAGCCGGCAATGAGCTGCTCGAGGACGCCGAGTCCTGCGCTGGCTGCCTTCGCTAGGGTGCGGCGTCGGGTGGCGCTCGCGGTTCGAGCAGCAGCAGGTCTTCGGGCGTGTCGACGTCATGCGCGGCAGCAGCCATCGGCACGCGCACCACGCGGACCGCGTGTCTCTGCAGCAGCGGCCCGGCGCCACGGTCGCCGCGCAGCTCGCCGAGCTCGCGGAAACACCAGCGCGGGAAGATCGCCGGTGCGCCGGTGGTCGTCGCGTACTGCGCCGCGCAGATGTAGTCGGGTTGCCGCCGCCAGGCGCCGACCAGGCGACGTAGATCCTCGGTGGTGACGGAAGGCTGGTCGACCAGCAGGATCATCACGGCGTCAGCGCTGCCGGGCGTGCGCGTGAGGCCGGCGCGGATCGAGCTCGACATGCCCTGTTCCCAGTCGCGGTTGATCGCGATCGATGCGGGGGAATGGGAAAGCAGCGGCGCGAGTTCCGCGGCGTGCGCGCCCAGCACGACGGTGACCGAATGTCCGGCCACCTCGACCGCCCTCGACAGCACGGTGTGCAGCATCGGGCGACCCTCGATGCGCGCCAGCTGCTTCGGCGATCCGAAGCGTCGTGACGCCCCGGCGGCGAGGATCAGCGCGTGGAGCGCATGCTCGGGCGCGAAGCCGCCGGTCACGATCCGCGTCCGGACACGGGCCCGGACACGGGCCCGGACGCGGACCCGGCGCTGTCCGGGGGCGTGCCCGATGCGGCCGGCGAACGCTGCGGCACGTCGGTGCGGGTCGGCGCGAGTTCGATGTCGTCCGGGATCAGGCCGGCCACGCGCGCGTAACGCTCGCGTTCCTCGAGGATCGCGTCGGCATCGACGGCCGAGGCGGCGCGCCAGTCGGCGACCTCGTAGTGGGCGTCGAACAGGTGGTGCAGCGCATGGCGGTGGCCGGCGAGCACGTTCGAATAGAAGGCGAGGTAGGTGCGCAGCGCGGCCACGAACGCCTCGTCACTGCCTGCGCGCACGGCGATCTCGAGCTTCGCGATCGCGCCCCGGCTCGCCTCGAGCGTGCGGCCGAGATCTTCCAGCGTCGCGAGGTCATGCGTGGCACTGGTGGGCAGGCGCGGCCCCAACAGGTCGCAGTGCGCCTGGTCCTGCGCGTTGAAGCGCCCCACGACGAACACGAGGTATTCGGCGCAGGCGCGCAGGAATTCGACCTCGGGACGCTCGGCGCGCGGCAGCGAAAGTGCGGCTGCACAGGCGCTGCGCACCGCGGCCATGTGGGTGCGCTCGATCGAGACCTGCCTGCGGATGAATTCGAGTTCGTTCACGCGGCGAATTTTACCACGCGGTTGCCGACGGCCTCGCGGCGGCTGGCGAAGTACAGGGCAAATGCGAACACGGCCAGCAGTCCGTCGGCGACGCCGACCAGGATGTAGGGCGCAGAGGGCTTCCATGCGTCGAACAACTTCCCGCCGAACCAGGTCGAGAGCAGGATGCCGGCCGCGCCGAACATGCTGAACACGCCGATCACCGCGCCACGGCCCTTGTCGCCCGAAACCTGACCCACCAGCGACTGCGAGGCGAGGATGCCGCTCATCTCGCCGATACCCATGAAGGCCGCGGCTGCGTACATCGCCGGGCCGAGCGGGTTGTCGACCATGCCGATCGTGATGTATGAGGCCGAGGCGAGCACCATCGCGATCGCCAGCGCGAGCACCCGATCGAGGCGGTCGATGAAGAAGATCACGACCAGGGCCCAGAGGGTCGCGACGATCTGCGCAATGCCGAAGAATTTCGTGCCCGCGGCCTGCGCCTCCGCGGCCGACAGGCCCTGGCCGATGCCGTAGGTCGTCAGCCACAGCAGGAAGAAGGTCGAGAGCACCGCGAGGTCGCCGCGCGAGACCATCGCCGAGAGGTAGGACAGCAGTACCTTCGGGTCGCGGGCTGCGGCAAGGCCGATCCGCAGCGTCGCGAGCAGCGGTTCCTGGCGTTCGACCCGGGCCGGTGCGCCGGGCTTGAGTCCGAAGGCGACGATCAGGAACGGCAGGAAGCAGAGCGCGGCCACGCTCCAGTACGCGCAGCGCGCGGCCTGCACCGGCGCCACGCCCATCGCCTCGATCATCCGCGGCAGCCGGCCGCCGATCACCACCAGGGTCGCCACGCCGATGCCGTTGAGGAAGAAGCAGATGCCGACCAGGCGACCGCGCGAGGACTCCATCGCGTAGTCGGCGATGATCGCGGCGAGCATCGCCGCGACGCAGGCGGCACCGACGGCGAACACCGCTCGATAGAGATAGAGCTCGGAGGGCTGCGCGGCGAGCGGATAGAGCACGTAGGCGCAGGCCATCACCACGAAGCCGAAGGCGTAGATCGGTCGGCGCCCGACCTTGTCCGAGGCCGCGCCGACCAGGCTCGCGACCGCCAGGAATACGACTTCGTTGAACGAGGCCAGCGATCCGCCCAGCGAGCCCTGCTCGCCGATCGGCACCTTCATTACGGCGTTGAACAGGTAGGGCTGCAGGTTCCCGACCAGCGTCATGATGCCGATCGTGAAGAACGAGGCGCCGAGCAGCGCGTTGAAGTGGCCGCGGCGGATGCCCGGCACGAACTCCCAGGGACCCACCTTAAGGTGAACCGGCGTCATCGCGTCGTGAGTCTGATCCGTGCTCAAGGAGTGCCCCGGTCCGGAATCACCGGCTCATCAGGCCGTCGGGTCCGCGCCGGCCGCGAGGTTCGCGCGCGGCGTGCGGGTCTGCAGCCAAGTGTAGGTGGCGGCGAGGCACAGTATCCCGCTGCCGCCGCCCATGACCACATACGGTGCCGACGGGCGCCATACGTCGAACAGATAGCCGCCGACGATGGCCGCGAAGAAGATGCCGAGCGAGCCGCAGAGCGTGAACACGCCGATCACCGCGCCGCGGGCCTTCAGCGGCGCGACCTGGCCGATCAGCGCCTGCGAGGCGAGGATGCCGCTCATCTCGCCAACGCCGAGGAACACGGCGGCCGCATACATCACCGGCTGGAACGGATCGTCGATCAGGCCGAACGTGGTGTAGCTCGCGCAGGCGAGGGCGGAACCCACGGCCATCGTCAGCACGCGGTTGATCCGGTCGATGAAGCTGATGACGATGATCGCCCAGAGTGTCGCGGTGAGCTGGATCGCGACGAAGATGCCGCCGCTGCGGGAGTACGCCTCGGCTGGCGTCATGCCCTGTTCCTTGCCCGCCTGCACCATCCACAGGAAGAAGAACGCGCTGATGATCGACAGCGAGGCGCGCGACACGGCAGCCGACATGTAGGCGAGCCGCACCTTGGGATCCTTCCCGGCTGCGACGCCGATCCGCAGTGTCGCGAACAGCGGTTCGCGTTCCGCCAGCCGCGCCGGCGAACCCTTTGCGAGCCCGCGTGCCACGATCACCATCGGCACCAGGCACAGCACCGCCACGGTCCAGTACGACAGGCGGCCCGCCTCGTAGGCATCCAAGCCCTGCGCCTGATACCACTGCGGCAGCTTCGAGGCGATCCCCACCAGTGAGGCGATGCCGAGCCCGTTCAGGAAGAAGCAGATGCCGACGAGCTTGCCGCGCGAGGTTTCGCGCGGGTAGTCGGCAATCACGGTCGAGAGCATCGCCGACACCAGCGAGGCGCCGCAGGCGGTGACGAACACCATGCCGTAGAGCGTCCAGTCGTCGCCGACGAACGGGAACAGGAAGTAGCCGATCGCCAGGATCAGGAAACCCATCGCGTAGATCGCACTGCGTCCGAGCTTGTCGGAGGCGGCGCCGACGATGCCCGAGAGCAGCAGCGCCGGAATCTCGCTGACGACGTCCATGCCGGCACTGACGCGGCCCTGCACGTCGTCCGGTATGGCCAGCATCGAGTTGAAGAGATAGGGTCGCAGGTTGCCGACCAGGGTCAGCAGGCCGATCGAGAAGAACGCAGCACCCAGCAGCGAAAAGAAGTTGCTGCGCTCGATGCCCGGCGCGAGTTCCCAGATGCCCACCCTGGCGCCGTCACCGGTACGGGCCCCGTCCCTGTCGCCCATGGATGCCTCGGCCCTGGATGCGCAGGTCACCCTGCCTGCGTGCGTGCTGGAACGAGAGCGCGGCCGTCGCCGGCCGCGCGCGCTCTTGGAGTGAGGTCAGCCTGCGGCTTGCAGCGTGGCCTGCCTCTCGGCGGCCTGCGGCGCGACGCGCGGCGCTTCGTCGAGCACCCAGGTGTTGATCTCGCGGCGTGCAGGGCAGGGGATGGCGAAGATGGTGTCGCCACTGGCCTGCGCAGCCCTGATCGCCGCCATGTCGAGGCGCCAGCCGCGCGCTTCGAACTCGTCGAGCTTGTCGCGGTACTGGAGCAGGCACTTGTCGGCCGGCATCATCAGTTCCTTGGAGCGCGACGGCGGCGTCTGCCGCGGCAGCACGTTGTTCATCACCTTGATGTCCTGCGAGGCGATGACGACGTTGCGCTCGTTGACCTTCTTGTCGAGCCAGCCGTTGAGCTTCCTGCCGAGCCCTTTCTTGAAGAACAGCACGTTGCGTTCGTTCAGCAGGAACACGCGGGTGTGGGTCTCGTCGATCGGCGCCTCGAACATGTACTGGTGCATCGAATACTTCTCGGAGAAGTTGATGTACGTCCACATGTGGTTGGGGCCATAGGTGCCGGAGCCGGCTTCCATTTTGCCGCCCTTGGGCCTGATCCGACGCATGATCGGGTTCTTCAGCGGCGGCGCGTCGAACATCGCCATGAAGCCGTAGCCCCAGTCGTTGTTCTTGAACGGGCGCAGCTCCATCATCGTGTAGCTGTCCTCGCGCTCGCCCTGGTAGCCGTGCGTCGAGTGCACGTATTCGTTATGCGCGGGGTCGAGACCGTTCTCGATCGAACGCTCGTAGTGATAGTTGACGTCGAACGTGATCAAGGTGGAGCGCCACTCGGGGGTGTCGTGTTCGTCCACGGGCAGGATCGGTGGGCGCTCGGCCTCGGGCAGGTCGCCGAGGAACGCGAACACGATGCCGTACCTTTCCTGCACCGGATAGGAATCGACCCGCGCGCGCGGCGGCGGCTTGGTCTTGGAGCCGATCGAGGGGATGCGTGTGCAGACGCCCTGGGCGTTGTAGCGCCAGCCGTGATACGGACATTGAACGGTGCCGTCTTCCTTGCACTTGCCCTGCGCCAGCGAGGCGCCGCGGTGGATGCAGGTGTCCGACAGCACGGCCACCTTGCCGGCCTGGTCACGGAACACGACCAAGTCATGCGCCAGTATCCTGACCTTCTGGGGCGTCGCGCCCAGGTCCTCGGCGCGGACGACCGGATACCAGAAATTCATGAACATGGACCAAACTCCTTTTCAATCCACAGGCTTGTACGTGAACCCCGGGCATTAGCCTAGTGCGGGGGGGCGGGGCTGTCCACCAACTGGTCGGGCGCGGAGCCGCGCAGCTGGCCGATGGGCCGGACCGGGGTATATACGTACCAGTAGCACCGCCCACCGGTTTCCTGGGCGGGCGTGGTCCACCTTACCAGGCGAGGTTGCTCATGGCCGAGACAGCACAGGCGATTGGAGAAGGGACTCGTGCGGGCGGTCCTCCGCCCGGTGTGGCGGGGGCCGGCGGGCCGCCGTCGGGAACGGGCCGGCCAGGTGCCGGTGGACCGGCGGTGATGGAAGGTACCTCCAGCGGCTTCGAGGGTCGGGAGGAAATGCTCGGACGCGCGGTGGCGGTCGCCCTCCGTACGCTGAAGGACACGGTCCCCTATCAGCATGAGATGAACGACGCGCTGGTGAAGATGCACCTCAACTCGGTGCAGTTTGCCAAGAACAAGGGACTCTCGGCCGAGTACGTCAGCCACGACGTCAAGACCATGATGCCGATGCTGATGCGGATGAAGGGCATCATCGAGAAGAGCGGGAACAAGGAAGTCGCCCTGATCGGCATGTTCGAGCGCACGCCGTGCCTGTACCAGCTCTGTCTGGACCTCGAGGTCGTTCCCGGCAGGCGCAGCTTCACTTTCCCGTATACGCACGTGCTGGACATCGCCCGCCGGATCGGCCAGTTCGACCTCACCGACGAGGAACTTCACGAGATCTGGCTCAGGCCGCGGCTCCTGGGCTACGCCGAGGTCATGGGCGTGAAGATCGACGTGTCTGATATTGGCCCCGATCGCAAGGTGACGGTCTCCCTCGCCGAGTGACACGAGCGCGCGGCGCAGTCCGCTTGCGGCCCGCCCGCGCGCGCTCGACATGACCGTCGGGTCAATTCGTGAGTCGCGTTCGCAGCTCGATTCGCGATCCCAACTCTGCTCGCATCAACGCGCCGGGAAAATTGCTGTCCACTGGTTGGGCGGTGGTGTCGCTTTTGCGCTGCGGCGTTTTGGGCGAGTGTTAAGAATGATTTCAGGCGGCGGAAAACGCGCCGTTCGAGTAGTCCAGCTTCGCGTTGCCATTGCGCAACGCGCAGCCGGCGCGGGGGTCTGACAACACAGCCAGCCGGCCACGACCGGCGTGCAAACGAAACGGGTTCTGCCCGTGCGGATGGCGCTCGGCCGTGTCCCTTGCAACTGCTCTTGCCGGAACGTGTCCGAGGGTCCGGGCGCGCAACAACTGACAGGGGGTTCACATGTTGAGAAGTCACGGTTGGCGTCACTGTTTCTGGATGGCACCTCTGACGTTCGCGCTGGCGACGCCGGGGTACACCCAGTCTTCCGCAGCCGAGGAAAGCCTGGCGCTGGATGAGGTCGTGGTCACGGCCCGCAAGCGCGAGGAGAATTTGCAGGACGTGCCGCTCGCGGTGACCGCCATCTCGGCAGAGAGGCTGCAACGCGAGGGCGTCCGGGACGTCCAGGGCCTCATCGCACGTGACCCCAGTCTGAGTTTCGACCTCGGCATCGCCCCCTACGACACGCGCATCGTGATTCGAGGCCTGTCCCCGACGCGCGGTCGCCCGAACGTGGCGACGCTGATCGACGGCGTGGACGTTTCCAGCGAGGCCATCGGCGTCGCGGGTGGCTCGCTGCTGATCAATCCGCGACTGGTCGACATCGCGCGCGTGGAGATCGTGAAGGGGCCGCAGAGCGCGCTGTACGGCCGCAGTGCCTTCGCCGGAGCGATCAGCTACGTGACCGCGGATCCCGATGGCGAGATTGGCGGCAACGTCTCGGCTGACTTCAACCAGCAGGACCAGTCGGAACTGAAGGCCAGTCTTTCGCTGCCGCTGACCGACACGCTCGGCGTGCGCCTGAACGGCTACTTCTTCGAAGAGCGCGGTTTCTACAAGAACTCCACGAGGGGCAACTACGTCGGAGGCGGAGACGGTCTCGGCGGCTCGATGACCGTGAAGTGGCAGCCCAACGAGGTCTATTCGCTGAAGTTCCGCAGCGAATACTCCGACGACAACTTCGACCCGCCCGCGCAGGCGTCGGTCCCGTTCAATGGCACCTCGGCGGTGCCCCAGCAGGCGTCGAGCTGCCGGACGTATTCGATCGCGAACCCGGGTCCGACGCCGACCACGGCCGCATCGCCGCAGCTCGTGACGACGGGTCCGGTCCTCGACGGGTCATGCGCCAACCTCGATGCAAACGCGAACTTCCGTACCGCAGCGGGTGTACCAATTGCTGGACCGGTGCTGAACCCGGTGGCCATTCTCGAGTCGGCGACGGGCAATCTCGGCGTCTACGACGACATGCTGGTGCCCTCGTATCGCGGACTGCTGCCCGATGCGAGCAACCTGCGCGTGACCTACGACCCCGACTACACCCGTTCGACGGACAATGGGCTGACGGCGCCCGATTTCGCCGGGACGAACCGACAGGTGCTGCGGCTCTCGGCCGTGCAAGGCCTGAACTTCAGCTATGGTTCGTTTGCGTCGCTGACGGGCTACACGCGCGCCCTGGTGTCTGCCGATCAGGACTTCGACAAGTTGTCCTTGCCTTCGATCCAGCAGAACCTCAAGACGGACAGCAAGACCGAACAGTTCAGCCAGGAACTGCGCTTCACTTCCGATTTCGAGGGACCGCTGCAGGTGATTGGCGGCGTCCAGTACTGGACCGAGCGCGCGGATCAGTTCGACCGGAACAATACGGTTTTTGGAAAGGGCACGTCCTGCGTCGTGGTGGCCATCGTCCCGTTCCCGACGCCGATGGGCATCTGTGCGCCGGGCACGAATGGCTTCACCAGCACCAGCGTCGTGCAGTACATGGACGACGTCGCCCTGGCGCGCGTCCCTTCCTTCGTGCGCCGGCTGGTCGATCACCAGTCCGCCTATCTCGAGTTCGAGTGGGAGGTCATGGACAAACTGACCTTCATCGCCGAGGCGCGCTACGTCCAGGAGGACAACGAGATCGATGCGACGATCACCGCAGGCAACCAGGGGCCGGGCACCGGATTGCTGTGCGGCGCCACGGGCGACTGCCGCGTTGCGGCGTCGATTCCGTATGCCGTCCAGCCGGGGCTTCCGGCTACCTTTGCCGGCCCGAGGCAGTTGGGTATCGGCAGCTACAAGCGCAGTGAGTCGTATGTCACGCCGAAGGGAACGATCCAGTGGCGTCCGCTCGACAACCTGAATCTCTACGCGTCGTATTCGGAAGGCCGCAAGCCCGGTGGCTTCGCGACGCTGACGACGGGCGCGTTCGGGTTGCCGTCGCGGCCCGACGTCGAGTTTGAATCGGAGAAGATCAAGGTCTACGAACTCGGCAGCAAGTGGACTTCCGAGAATCGCCGCTTCCAGCTCAACGGTTCGTACTTCTACCAGGACTTCACTGACAAGCAGGTCAGCACGCAGGTGATCATTGGCGCGACCCTTGGCAATCGCGTCACCAATGCGGGCGGCGCCGAGCTGCAGGGCCTCGAACTTGCGGCCCAGTGGCGCGCGACGGAGCGTCTCTCCGTCGGCCTCGGCGTGACGCACTTTCTCCAGTACGAATACAGCGACTTCACGACCCTGACCTCCGGTGCCGCCGAGATCGCCCGCGTTGGCAACTGCGTTCCGGTGACCACGGTGGTGGTCGCGACGGTGATGGGCGTCGCCACGAACCAGGCCCAGACCACCTGCCAGGTGTCACGGAGCGGGAACAAGCTCGAGGACACCCCGGAGACAGCACTGGCCCTCAACCTGGGCTACCGCATTCCGGTCGGTGCGTCGGGCAACAGCCTGTTCGTGGATGTCGACGCCAACTGGGTCGACAAGCGATTCGTCGAAGACGACAACGTGGTCCTGCTGGATTCCTACTACCTGGCGAACCTGCGCATCGGCCTCGACAACGAGAAATGGTCGGCGCTGCTCTACGTCGACAACCTGTTCGACGACGACAGGGTCAAGTCAGCCGGCAGCGGTCCCGGCAACGCTCTTGCCGACGTCCGGCAGGCGACGGTGATTGCGCAGCTGGCGACGCCGACGACGCCTGCCAACTTCCGTTCTCCGGTGGCGCCCTTCGGCCTGGCGATCCCGACCGCGCTGTTCGTGACGCTGCCGAATCCGCGCACCGTAGGGGTGCGGTTCAATTACAAGTTCTGACGCCGGGAAACCTGTCGGCCTCTCTGGTGACGATCCGCCGCCCGCTCCGCCCCTCGGGGCGGGAGGCGTTATTTCGAGGAGGCTTCGCGTGAACGGACCAGGATCGATCGAAGCGTCGGCTGCTGCCAACGGCGAAGGCGGTGAAAGCGCCGCCGCAGTCGGCGGGGCGGTGTTGTCGCGCCGCGAGGCACTCACGGCCTCGCTCGTGCTCGGCCTCGGCGTGGCCGGCGCGAGTTGGGCCCCGCCCGCTACGGCGGCCGGCGCGCCGTCGCTGCCCAATACGGCCGCCGAGAACCTGCGGAACATCGTGCGGATACAGGGCAGCCTGCGCGAGGAGGACGTGCCCTGGTGGTTCACGGGCGTCATCTTCGCCGTCACCGGCGAGCGTGAGACACCGCGGCCGCTGGTGCGATTCGAGGGTATGGAGATCTACTGGTTCCGCCAGCTTCCGGACGGCTACCTGCTCGGTGGCAACACGGTGACGTTCTTCCGGGACTTCCAGACCAACGAATACCTGAGCGAGTTCCGCAACCCGTGGACCCAACGCACCGACCGGGTGAAGCCCGCGGTGCAGGGCGGCAACCTGGGATTCAAGTATTCGCCCGAAGGCATCTGGCCCGCGCGTCTCGATGGCACGGCGCTCGGTGCGCCGGCGAGGGCGCCTTTGCAGCTGCAGTGGCACGGCGTCGGCGAGCACGTCTGGCTGCAGCACCAGACCATCTATCCGCCGGGAATGCCGCCGATGCACGGGCAGCGCCAGACCATGTTCACGTCGCGTCGCGACTTCGCGAACCGCCGCCTCGAGCGGCTCCCCGCGACGTTCACCTCGACGGTGTTCATGGGTTGGCTGAAATGGATGGACATGAAGGACGTGCCGGGGCACGTCGTCTGGCACGCGAGCGGCGCGAAGCTCGGCAGCATCGACGAACTTCCCGCCGCGTATCGTGAACGTGCGATGCGCGAGTTTCCCGAGCGGATGAGCGCGAGGCCGAAGGCGGGCTGATCACCGGCGGCCCGCGGGTCGTTCGTTTCCGGGTCACGATCCTTCGCGGTCGCTAGAATCGGCCGACCGACGGGGAGGTATGCGGCGATGCACCAGTACGAGTATGCAACGCGAGCAGCGAATTCCGCTCCTCGGTTTCCCGTGTCGCTCGCCGCCTGGGCGGTCAGACCAGTCGCGGCCGCCTGGGTGGGCGCTCTCTTCACTGTCGGTGCGGCGCTCGCCGCCGCCGCTGCCCTGTCGGCGACGCCAGCCGGATCCGCGGCCATCCGCTTCAGCGACGAGGCGCAGGCGCGCGGGGTGCAGGACCTCGCGGTCAATTCGACCGGCCCGACCTTCGGCGACTACGACAATGATGGCGACCTCGACATCTTCGTTCCGGTCGAGGATCTTGCGCCCGGGCTTGCCGATCGGCTGTTCGAGAACGACGGCAAGGGCGTGTTCCGCGACGTGGCGGCTGCACGCGGCGTGCAGAACCCCGGCAGCCTGAACCGCGGCGCGGTGTTCTGCGATTTCGACAACGATGGCGACCTCGACCTGCTCGCGGCCAACATGCCACCCGGCCAGGCGCGCGAGCGGCACGTGCCGACGACCCTGTTCCGCAACCAGCTGCGCGAGACCGGCGCGGCGCGCTTCGAAAACGTGACCCGGGCCGCCAAGCTGATGCGCGCCGGCAACGCGAACGACGAGAAGATCGGCGGCATCGGCGACACCGCCGGGGGCGTCGGCTGCGCCGACTACGACCGGGATGGCGATCTCGACATCTACTGGAAGAACGCCGACGGGGACATCGACAACGCGCTGTTCCGCAACGAGGGCGACTGGACCTTCACCGACGTGACGGTCGCGTCCGGCACGTCGGTGCAGGCCAAGCTGCGCGAATCGAACGCCCAGGGGTCGCCGAACTGGACCGACGTCGACCAGGACGGCTGGATCGATCTGCTCGTCACCAACGAACGGGACAGCAAGCTCCTGCTGCGCAACAAGGGTGACGGCACATTCGAGGAGATCACCCGCAGCCGACGCCCGCCGAGCGGCATTCCGTTCCTGAACCCCGGCCATGCCCAGGGCGCCTGCATCGCGGATTTCGACAATGACGGCGACATGGACATCTACCTGCCGCTCGCCGACCAGGCGAACCGGTTGTTGATGAGCCGCCTCAAGGAGAAGGGCGCGCTGACCTACGACGACGTCACGCTGAAGTCGGGCGCGGGGGACATGCGTGGCGCGCGTGGCTGCGCGGTCGCCGATTTCGACAACGATGGATTCGTCGACATCTACGTCAACAACGGCGGGCCGTCGAACACCCTGATCAACGACGTGATCGCCGATTTCCCGCCGTTCGTGCAGTTCTACATCGCCTGGGAGCCTGCCGAGAACCTGCTGCTGCGAAACAATGGCGACGGGACGTTCCGCGACGTGACCCGGGGGTCCGGTGCGGAGGGTCTCGGGATCGGCTCGGGCGTCGGCGCCGCCGACATCAATGCCGATGGCTTTCCCGACCTGTTCGTCGCCAACCGCACCTACTACGCGGCCGGCAAGATGGTCAGCCCGAAGCCCGGCCAGAACCGGCTGTTCGTCAACCGGGGTAACCGCAACAACTGGGTCAAGGTCCGGCTGCAGGGCACGCGCAGCAACCGCAACGCCTATGGCACGATGGTCAAGGTCACCGCGGGTGACCTGGTCCAATACCACGAGACGCAGAGCGCCCATGGCTACAACTCCACGAGTGACCCGGTGATCACCTTCGGTCTCGGACCCCGCACCCAGGTCGATTCGATCGAGGTTCGCTGGCCCGGCGGCGCGACCCAGACCGTGCGCGCGCCGCTGGCTGGTTCGGTCGTGGAAATCGTCGAGTCGCGGGCGCCGCCAGCCGCGGCGGAGGCGGCGCCTTGAGCGCGGGCCGGTGGCTGTCGTCGCTGCGCGCGGGCAGCGACGCGCTGCACTGCGCCTGACGGCATCCGGCTGGACATGTTGCTCGGCGGCAAGCTCGATCTCTCGACGCGCGTCTCCTGGACGTTCTGCTCGATTCCCGAGAACGTCAAGAACGCCTGCTGGGATGCGTTCGTGCTTTTCTACTACGCTCAGGTGCTGGGCCTGGATGGCAGCCTCATCGCGCTGGCGCTGGGGCTCATCCTGTTGTGCGATGCGCTGATCGATCCCTACGTCGGCACCTTTTCCGACAGCCTGCGCCGCGCCCCACTCGGCCGTCGGCACACGCTGATGGCCGCGGCGATCGTGCCGTTCGGGATCGGCCTCACCGGCGTGTTCTCGCCCCCGGCGGGCCTGGCCCAATGGCCATTGTTCGCCTGGCTGCTCGGCTTCGGCCTGCTGGCGCGCGTCGGCATCTCGTTCTACACGGTGCCGGCATTCGCGGTCGGCGTGGAACTGTCGCGGGATCCCGTGGAGCGGCCGCTGATCGTCGCGCTGCGCAACATCGGGGCGCAGGTCGGGATGCTGCTCGTGCCGGTGATCGCCTTCCGCCTGTTCTTCTACTCGACGCCGGAGTATCCGCGCGGGCAACTGAACCCCGAGCCGTATGCGTCCTTCGGTGCGACGCTGGCCGCCATCGGGATGTTCGCGATGGTCGTCGCGGTGCTCGGCACGCAGCGGCGGATCCGCGCCTTCGAAGCCCTGGAAGGGGGCCGCGCGGAGGCTGAGCCGGAATCCTCGCTGCGCGTGCTGGTACGCGAACTGCGAGACGCCTTCCGCGTCACTCCAAACGTGCGGCGCATCCTCGCGCTGTCGTTCCTGGTGTTCATCATCAACTCGACCATCACCTCCCTGACGCTGTACCTGGCGACGTACTTCTGGCAGTTCGGCCCGGGCGATACGGAGCGGTTGCTGGTCTTCGGCACGATTGGTTCCTTTCTCGGCCTCGTGAGCGCCGGCTGGCCGATGGCCCGTTTCGAGAAGAAGTCGTTGATGGTCGGCTCGATCCTCGGGTACTTCGGCTGTGCATTGCTCGGCATTGCGCTGCCGCTGGCGGGCGCCGCGCCTGCGGCCGGCACGGCTGCGCTGGCACTGCTGGTCATCGGCCTGAGGTTCATCGGCGGGATCTGTTACGGCTGGTATCTGGTCGCTGCAGGCACGGTCACGCTCGACGTCAGCGACGAGCACGAGGTCAACACGGGACGGCCGCAGCAGGGCCTGGTGATGTCGTTCGTATTCCTCGGCCTGCAGGCGGCGAGCGCAGTGGCGGGGGTGCTGGCAGGGGTGTTCCTGGACCTGCTCGACCTGCCGCGTGGCGTGCCGCTCCCTGGAA
>Ga0163155_10004474_pt1 | contig 14343 bp, 12 predicted proteins | sample OliLakLV19SP4G1_FD_148611 | JGI IMG/M metagenome (GOLD analysis project Ga0163155, IMG submission 148611) | Freshwater microbial mat bacterial communities from Lake Vanda, McMurdo Dry Valleys, Antarctica - Oligotrophic Lake LV.19.SP4.G1 | ecosystem: Environmental > Aquatic > Freshwater > Lake >...
CGTTCCTGCCGCTGAAGCTCCCACGTCTTCTGCCGTCCCAGTTCCTGCGTCTCCATGCCGCACCTCCTTGAAGGCACAGCCTCTCACATCTTCAATTTATATTGCAGATGGGGTTGGTCGGACGGTTACGACTTATTCCGCCGGTTTAAGTGCCTGATCCGGCCGCTGAATCTCAAGCGTCAAAAAATCCTTCGCGGCAATGATCTCGCGTTCTGGAAAGACCGCTTTTGCCTCGGCGAGCAGGTCGGAAATGTTGGGCTCGCCGGGCTCGTAATTATCGTAGCGCGAACTGAAATGACTGAGCACCAGGCGCTTGGCGTTGGCCTGCTGGGCGAAACGCGCGGCATCAGCGGATGTGGAATGGCCGTATTCGTGAGCGTGTTCCTTGTCGCGGCTTTCAAGAAACGTCGCCTCATGCAGCATCAGGTCAGCGTTCTGTGCAAAGGGCAGCACGTTGGACGAATCGCAGGAATCGAAAATGAGCGCCAGCTTACGGCCGGAGCGCGGCGGATCGACGAGCGTCTTGCCATCGATGACGCGGCCGTCGTCCAATGTCGCCGACTCACCGCGCTTCAGCTTTGCATAGATCGGGCCGGCGGGAATCCCCAGCCGCGTTGCGTCTTCAATGCGAAAGCGGCCCGGCTGCGACTTTTCATCGACGATGTACGCGAAGGTTTTGCCAGCATGCACGACTTCCACGGCGCGCACGCTGATCTCGTCGTCTTCAAAGGCGATCTCGCCATTCTTCGCTCCGTGAACGTGGAGGGGGTACGAAAAATGGGTGCCGGTCGTGGCGCGAATGCCTTGAATAAAATCGCTCAGCCCGGCGGGACCGTACAGATCGAGCGGCATTTCCGCGCTTTGAAGACTGCGCGTCGCGAGCAATCCCGGAAGGCCGAAACAATGATCGCCATGCATGTGCGAAATAAAAATACGTCGCAGCTTCGGCAGCGTGAACGTGGAGCGTAAAACCTGGTGCTGCGTGCCCTCGCCGCAATCAAACAGCCACCATTCCGAACGTTGTTCCAATTGCAATGCCAACGCCGTGGTGTTGCGCGTGCGCGTCGGAACCGCAGAACCGGTGCCCAGAAATGTAAGTTTCATACGCGATAATGTGCCACAGACAGGGAGTTTTGGCCAATCGAAGCCCGACCGCTTCCGAAGCCCGACCGTAAGGGAGGGCCTAGTGAGTGTTCCGGCGTGAGCACTCCCTGACGGTCGCGCTTCGGATGTTCAATCCACGTTGCGAATGATGACGTTGTCGATGGCGCAAGCGGATTCGCGCACTCTGAAGGAGAGATTGCCTTTAAGGCCGGAGAGTCCGTCCACATCCAGTTTTTTGGGCGTGCCGCCGTTGATGCTCACGCTGAGCGAGTTTCCCAAAATGCTGAGATCCACGTGCGTGGGGCCGGGCGCCCAGATGGATTTTTCGTCCTGCCCGCCATTCAGATTGGCATGCAGCGAAAGCCCCTGGGCCGAAAAAATCGCGCTGACGGCACGTTGCTCGTCGCCGAGTTCGAACGCCAGAAAATAATTAACGTTCGGCTTGATCAACTCGAACTGGAAGCTGATGCGCGCATTTTTTGCGGCGAACGCGCCGCCAGTTACTTCTGGTTTCAACATCGTGTCGCCGCCTTCGGCGCTGTCGAGAACGTAGCGGTCGTTCTGTGTGGACCAGTTTCCGGACTGAGCATCCCAATCGGTCTGATGCTGCCATTTACTGAAATCGTAAATCTTCAAATTTTTTTGATGCGGCAGCAGGCTGACCAGGCGCATCGCGGAGCCAGCCTGCTCGGGATTCTGCAGCGCGGCCTCCAGTTCGGCCTGTGCATTGGCGGGCTTGTCCAGCAGCACCCACAGGTACGCGAGTTCTAGATTTTTCCCGGAAACGTTCATGGATTTGAGCAACGCCTGCAGATCGGCCGGCGGAAGATCCTTGATCGGCACCGAGAGATTGATGGGGCCCGATTTAATCTCCAGCGAGAGTCCGTTGACGCGCACGAATTGTCCCGAGAGTTTCTTCGTGGCCAACGTGATTGGCACCGGTTTGCCGGTCGCCTTCTCTTTGGCGGCACGTTCAGTTTCCAGTTGCCGCAGGACACTTTGCGCCATCAACACCTGAAGCTGCTTCGCGGAAACCTGCTCCGCCCATTTCGTGCCACCCAGTTCATCCAGAGCCTTTTCGAGCGTCTCGCCAGCCTTGTCCAGCTGTCCCGCTTTGATCCAGTCATTACTTTTCTGCTGCGTTTCGTTGAAGCGCGCCTCGGACGTTTCATCCACCTTGGTGAGAATTTCTCGCGCGGCGTTGCCAAATTTTCCGCCCGGATCAGAGGAGAGCAGGCGCGTGCAGTGTTGCGTGACGAGCCGGTATTTTTTAATGCCCGCCGCCCGTTGCGCTTCTTTCAGAATCAGATCCAGAGAGGCTTCGATGATTTTTTCGGTGTCCTGCAACTCCTGGCGCGCACGCGGGGCGGTGTCGCCGTTGGGGTGCGAAGTCAGAAAGCCATTCAGGGCGGCGCGCGCTCCGCCAAAGTTTCCCGAAGCGATAGAACGGTCCCGTTCCGCGAGCGCTTTCGTGAAGTTCGCGGAAACCGCGGCGTCGGCGGGCTTGGCTCTGGGCGGAGGAACCACCGGCGCGACGAGCGTCGTCTTCGGAGTCACGATGGGCTCGATGGGCACAACGTCGACGGGAGGTTGCACAGGCGGTAATTCCACCGGCGCTGTCGGAGGAACGAGTTGTTTCGGCGTTGTCGTCGGCGATTCGGCAACGATGGGGCTGCGGCTGCGTGAAACCGTGAAGGCGACGGTGGCCACAAAGACGGCAATAAGCGCCACGAGCGTTAAAATTTTAAGGGTGGCCGCGTTTAGAGAATGGGTGAAGTCTTCGAGGTCCTCTTTCTTGGCCTGAGTGTGATCGTCGTGATTCGGTTCTTCGTCGCGCGTTTCCTTAAGCTCGACTTTTTTGCCGCTGGGCTTTTTCTCCGGAGCTGCCTCGGACTTGGATGCGAGCTTGGCGTTGATCTCCGTTTCGGAGACCGCTTTCATGCCCACCATCAGATTGCCCTGTTCATCGGGCAGCACTATCGTGCGGTCGAACTTTTCGGGCTCGGATTCATCCTGGAAGATAATGATGTGCTTGCCGATGGTGATCGTTTCGCCGTTTTGCAACTGGTGCGACAGGTCGATTTTTCGCCCCAGAATACGGGTGCCGTTGGAACTTTGCAGGTCTTCCACAAACACGTTGTTCTTTTCAGGCCTGAAGCGGCAGTGCCGGCGGGAGGCCTTCTCTTCATTGATGTTGATGTCGTTGCCGGCGTGACGACCCAGCGTCATCTCGTGAACAATCTCGTATTCGCGCGTGATATTGTCCGGGCCTGTAACCAGCAACTTGGGCATAACCGTCCTCATCAACTCGATGCACAACGTGATTTGCATTAGTAGACCATAAATTTTTTATCCGTCAAGCGATGGGTGTGTCCTTGTCAGGCATGAGGCGCGTCGTTACTGTGGCTAGACCGCCTTGGCCACACCAGCCGGCTTCGAACCCTATTAAAGGAGAGATGTAATGGCCAGCTCTGCTAAAAAGCCCGTCCATGTCACCGTAACCGGCGCCGCCGGCCAGATTTGTTATTCCCTGCTTTTCCGGATCGCCTCCGGCCAGTTGCTGGGACCGGATCAGCCGGTCGTGCTGCGCCTCCTGGAAATTGAGCCCGCGCTGAAAGCATTGAATGGCGTTGCGATGGAACTGGACGATTGCGCTTTCCCGCTCCTTTCCAGCATCGTCATGACCTGCGATGCCAAGGTGGCGTTCGACGGCACATCGTGGGCGCTGCTGGTCGGCGCGATGCCGCGCAAGCAGGGCATGGAACGCCGCGATCTGCTCTCGGCCAACGGTGGAATTTTTAAGCCGCAAGGCCGCGCCATCGCCGAAAAGGCTGCCAGCGACGTGCGCGTGCTGGTCGTGGGAAATCCGTGCAACACCAATTGTCTGATCGCTCGCAGCAACGCCCGCGAAATCCCGGCCGACCGCTGGTTCGCCATGACGCGCCTGGATCAGAACCGCGCGCAGACGCAGCTGGCGAAGAAGGCCGGCGTTACCGTGGACCAGGTCACGAACGTGGCGATCTGGGGAAATCATTCCGCGACACAGTTCCCCGATGCGAAGAACGCGAGGATTGCCGGCAAGGGCGCGTACGACGCGATCGTCGATCACGCGTGGCTGCAGGGCGATTTCATCAGCACGGTGCAGAAGCGCGGCGCGGCGATCATCGAAGCGCGCGGGTTGTCCTCAGCGGCGTCGGCGGCCAACGCGGTGATCGATTCCGTGGTGAGCATCCGCTCGGCCACGAAGCCTAACGACTGGACCTCGCTGGCCGTATGCAGCAAGGGCGAGTACGGCATTCCCGAAGGCCTGCAGTTCGGCTACCCGATTCGCACCGACGGCACGAACTGGCAGGTGGTGCCGGGTCTGACCGTCGATGAATTCGCGAAATCGAAAATCAAAATCACGACGGACGAACTGGTCGCGGAACGGGCTGACGTGCAGAGCTTGATCTCTTAAACGCTGAGAACCGGAGCCCGATTGTAAGGAAGGGCACAGCGTACTTATGCAAGTTAGCCGTGGACCTCCCTGACGGTCGGGCTTCGGACCGCGCCCACCTCAATGTGATGGTGGGTCAACTGTTTTCAGGCTTCGCTTTTAGTTATTGCGCGCCGCCAGCGCCACCAGGCGAGCAGCGCGACCGGCAGGGTGGCTGGAAAAATTGTGAAGATCGAAATAAAGATGCCGGCGCGAGGAAGCGCTTGTTGGCCGAGCGGGCTGCGGCGCGACACATCGAGCGAAACAAAAAGGCCAATGGTACCGGCGATCATGAGATAAAGAGCGTACGGCAAAACTTCCTCGGCGCGGTTGCGATCAAAATCGGTGAATGCCGAAATCAACGTTAATCCAGCGCCGTAACAGAGCACCGCGACGATCATATCCTGCATCCAGACTTGGATCGGCTGAACGGGCGCGGGCGCGGCCACATCACTTTTCTTTCGCGTCGCCAGCCACACGATGATCATGCCGCACAGTGTGATCGCGCCAATGCCGCCGATCGCGGCAAGCCACATCTCATCACCGCCATGAAAGAGCACGCTGGCGGTTCCCCACGTCCCGGCGACCCACGCAATGCCTCCAGCCAGCGCGGCAACAAACAGCGGCAACGGTTTTCCGAAAAGCGGCCCGCGCGCGAGCGCGTTCATCGCCCAGCGGTACGGCCAGTACGTGAGAAACAGCAGCCCGATGCTCGCGCCGGCCATGATGGCAAGGAGAACCAGGATATCTCCGCCGCTTATGCAGGCGATTGGCAGTGCGTTCATGGCCGAGCTCTCCGTGGCAATACGAACTCAACATACCTTTTGTAGAGAGCCGCGTCTAATAGTTCAGCCTGTTCTCACCTTTACGCGTGCCAGCGCTGCGACTACTTTTCAGCGATGCGCATTGTCTTTGCAGGAACTCCCGAATACGCCGTGCCGTCGTTGATCAAGCTGCATGCTCTGGCGCCGCGGCACGAAGTCGTCGGCGTGGTGTCGCAGCCGGATAAGCCCAAGGGGCGCTCCAAGGAGCCCGCGCCGCCTCCCGTCGTTGAGGCCGCGCGCAAACTGGGCATCGCGAGCGAACATATCTTTCAGCCGAAGTCCATCAACAAGCGCGAGGTCCTCGACGCCATCGCGGCGTTGCAACCGGATCTGCTCTGCGTGGTCGCTTACGGCGGGCTGCTAAAACAGCGCGCCTTGTCGCTCGCGAAGCTCTATTCGATCAACGCGCATGGATCGATTCTGCCGCGTCATCGCGGCGCGGCACCCATTCAGGCGGCGATTATGGCCGGGGATGCCGAGACTGGCGTGGGTATCATGAAGATGGAATTGGGGCTTGATACGGGGCCGGTGCTGCTGACGCGCACGATGCCGATTTCCGCCTCCGATGATGCCGGTACGCTGCACGACCGGCTCGCGGAATTGTCCGCGGAGTGCTTCGTGGAAGCCGTTGAAAAAATGGCGGCCGGACGGGTTACATTCGTGCCGCAAGATGAAACGCGGGCCAGCTACGCTGCAAAGCTGGAGAAGGACACGGGGCGCATCGACTGGAGCAAAGACGCTGTGTATCTCGAGCGTTTCATGCGCGCGATGAATCCCTGGCCGGGCGCGTGGACGGCGTTGAGCCTGCCCGACGGGACGCAGCCGCTGCGCCTGCGAATTGTGCGCGCAACCGTTGGCGGCGTGGCGAGCGACTCGCTTTTGCTTGCGCCGTGCGGAGATGGCAAGGCGCTGGCGATTCTGGAAATCCAGCCCGAAGGAAAGCGTCCGATGAGCAGCGCCGAATTTCTGCGCGGCGCCGGGCGCAAGTATGCGGCGGGGGCGGCGGGGGCGGTGTGGTCCGCCGAAGCCCGGCCGTAAGGAAGGGCCGTAAAGAACGTTCAAGATGGACTTTCGCGGACGATCGAAATGTGTATCCTTACTTTCCCCTTCTGATCAGCACTCACCAAATAGCTCAAGAGGGAATGAATAACGTTGTCAAAAAATGTCTTATTGGCGTGCGCCTTCTTTCGACACGTGATCGCAAGCAAGGCTAACAGCGCAAGAGTCCATAAAAAGGAGAGTCGGGAAATGAAGAGGGCACTTGTTATGGGGACGCTATTGCTTGCGGGCGCACTGGCAGCTGGCGAAGAAAGTCCTTTCAAGACGCAGAAGGAAAAAGTCAGCTACGCCATCGGTGTCAGCATGGGCAGCTCGATCAAAGATTTTGCTGAAGACATCGATCTGGCGATCCTGGCGTCCGGCATCAAGGACACGATCGCCGCCAAGCCGCAGATGACCGAGGCGCAGATCCGCGAAGTGCTGATGGCCTTTCAGAAGGAAGCCATGGCCAAGCAGGCGGAAAAAGGCAAATCGCAGGGCGTCAAGAACGTGAAGGAAGGCGAGGATTTCCTCGCCGCCAACGCGAAGAAAGACGGCATCAAAGTTCTGCCCAGCGGATTGCAGTACAAGGTCATCAAGGAAGGCGAAGGCGAAGTGCCCAAGCCGGCCGACACCGTGACGACGCACTACAAGGGCACGCTGCTCGATGGCAGCGAATTCGACAGTTCTTATTCGCGCAACGAACCGGCGACGTTTCCGGTGAAGGGCGTCATCCCGGGCTGGACCGAAGCATTGCAACTGATGAAGGTCGGATCGAAATGGCAGCTATTCGTTCCTTCCAAACTGGCCTACGGCGAACAGGGCGCGGGCGGAAAAATCGGACCGAACGCGACGCTGATATTCGAAGTCGAATTGCTCAGCATCAAGAAGTAATTTCGATACGCCTGAAAGCAGGGCGAGAGGATTAATTCCTTTCGCCCTATTTTTTTAAAGAGGCCGGGTTTAAATCTGTTCAAGCGGGGCATTTACTTTGCGCGCCGTTCTGGGCATGATGAAGCGCATGATCGTGGCGCATCGATTCACCACCGAACCGCATACGTGCGCGTACCTGCCTGACCAGCTTGCGACATTGGAATACTCGTTCGCGGTGTCCATGGCGGCGCAAGAGTACGAAGATCTGATGAACAGTGGCTACCGAAAATTTGGAGCCGCCTTTTTTAAAACGGCATGCGCGGGCTGTCAGGAATGCCGGCCGCTGCGCATTCCAGTGGACCGATTTGAACCTGATCGCAGCCAGCGGCGGACGTGGAAGAAAAACAAAGATCTGAGCGTTCAAGTGGGCGCGCCGTCCGGTGACGAGCAGCATTTGCGGCTCTACAACCGGTATCACGAAGCGCAGTCGCGTCTCAAGGGCTGGCCGCCACAATCCACAGACCGCGAAGAATATTTTTTAAGCCTGGTGGAGAATCCAGTCCCCAGCGCCGAGATCAGCGTGTGGGAACGCGGCGAGCTGCGCGCTGTGATCATCAATGATGTCACGCCGAACGTCGTGTCAGCGGTTTATCATTATCACGATCCCGATTTCTCTGAACGTGGCTTGGGAACATTTTGTGTACTCCATTGCATCGAGTTGGCGCGAGCGCTGAGAAAGCGCTGGGTTTATATGGGATTTTATGTCTCTGGCTGCAAAAGCATGCAGTACAAGGCTCACTTCAGGCCCTGCGAAATTATGGATGTGAGTGGAAATTGGGTTGAAATGAAGCGCTGAAATTCAACGTTGGTCCCCACTTTGCAACCTGCTTCCTGAAGATAAAACCGGAGGCCCTCATGCGACGAACAAAAGCGAATCTGCAGCGGCAGTCAAACGGCGAGCCCGATAAATTCGCCGATGAAGAGAACATCGAGACGGAGCGCGAGCAGCGTTTCAAAGAAGTGGACGGTGAGACGTCCACCGACGGGCTCGGAGCGGGATATACGAACGATGCCGAATTCGAGCGCTCCATTCAAACGGCCGACGGGCCGCTGGCCGGCGATCAATCCGATCCCCCGACGAGTGCCGAAGAGGTGGAACGCGCCGGGAAGTCCAAACGCGAAAAAAAGCGGATGGCGAAAAGAGGAGAGATCGACCGCGATGCCGGAAGCCATTTAGCGGCCCGCTCTCCGAAAGCCATTTAACCGCGCAAACAGTTGGACTATCCGTCGTCGGCGGTACACTGGCGGTGAGGTTCCATGACTATCGCCGGCATGACTGCTCACCCCACCAAGTACTGGCACGCACTGCCAGACGGCAAGGTGCAGTGCGACCTCTGCCCGCGCTACTGCCGCCTCAGTGAAGGGCAGCAGGGCATGTGTTTTGTCAGGGGCCGGCGGGATGACAAGGTCGTGCTTCTGACGTATGGCCGGTCCAGCGGATTCTGTATTGATCCGATTGAAAAGAAACCGCTGAATCACTTCATGCCGGGCACTCCCATTCTCTCGTTTGGAACGGCCGGCTGCAATCTTGCGTGTAAATTCTGTCAGAACTGGGACATCAGCAAATCGCGGCAGAACGATACGCTGGCCGATCAGGCCACACCCGAATTGATCGCTCGCGCGGCGCGGAAACTGAACTGTCCCAGCGTGGCCTTTACTTACAACGACCCCGTCATTTTTCACGAATACGCTATCGATGTCGCGATCGCCTGCCGAGATGCCGGCGTCAAATCCGTTGCGAAGTCCGCGGGTGAAGTCAATCCCGAACCGCGCATCGAGTTCTACCGGCACATGGATGCGGCGAATATCGATCTCAAGGCTTTCACCGACCGTTTTTATCACCAGATCTGCGGCAGCCACCTGCAGCCGGTGCTGGAAACTCTTCTTTATTTGAAACATCACACGAAGGTCTGGTTAGAGATCACCACGCTGCTGATTCCGGGAGAAAACGATTCGGAAAAGGAGATCGAAGAGATGACGCAATGGATCATTCAAAATCTCGGTCCGGACGTGCCGCACCATTTCACGGCATTTCATCCTGATTACAAAATGCTGGATACGCCTCGCACGCCGCGGAGCACGCTCAACCGGGCGCGGCAGATCGCCAGCAAGAACGGCCTGCATTATGTCTACACAGGCAACGTCAGCGATGTTGAAGGCGGCAGCACCTATTGCTCGACCTGCGCCGGAGTGGTCATCGGGCGCAATTCGTGGCAAATACTGGAATGGAATCTGACTCCGGAGGGCGCGTGCACGCACTGCGGCGCCCGTTGCGCCGGAGTCTTTGAATCCAAGCCGGGGCGGTGGGGCGCGCGCCGCGTGTTGGTGCGAATCAATGATAGTGTCGAGGGCGCCATGTGAGCGCCGAATTTCCTCGAGCAGACGGGAGCCGATTGTGAGTGGTGATGATGCATTCGATGCGCTGCGTGAGGCGCTGCAGCTTTCGCCTGAGAACATCCCGCTGCGCATTCACCTTGCCGAAAGCCTGGGGAAAACGGGCCGTCTAGAGGAGTCCGAGCAGGAATACCGCAAGGCGTTGACGCAGGCGCCCGCTGATGTGCGCTTAAAGCTCGGCCTCAGCCACTGTTTTTATCAGCAGGGAAAAAACAGTGCCGCCATGGTTCTCGTTGAGGATATTCTGAAACTGCCCGATACGCCCGCGCGCGGCTACATTCTGCATGCCCGGCTGCTGATGCGGGCCGGCGATGTCGAGCGCGCCGTGCGGCAGTACAAGCGCGGCATCGATGCCGATCCGTCTGTTGCGGATGCGGATTTCGCTGGCCGGCTAGGCATCACCGCGAGCGACAGAAATCCTTTCGATGACGGCGGCAGCGAGGTCGTGGACGGTAAGTTGCGCGCCGCCGATAAGGGCTCTGCCGAGGACACCAAAGTGTCACTGGAGCGGCCCAGGATCACGTTCAACGATGTGGGCGGAATGGAGTCGCTGAAGGAAGAAATCCGGCTGAAAATCATTCACCCGTTGTCGCACCCCGAACTATACAAGGCCTATGGAAAAGCGGTCGGCGGAGGCATCCTGATGTACGGCCCGCCGGGCTGCGGCAAGACGCATCTGGCGCGCGCAACGGCGGGGGAAATCAAAGCGGGTTTTATCGCGGTGGGCATCAATGACGTGCTGGATATGTGGATCGGCAACAGCGAAAAAAATCTGCACCAGCTCTTTGAACAGGCACGCCGGAATGCGCCGTGCGTGCTCTTTTTTGATGAAGTCGATGCGCTCGCCGCGAGCCGTTCCGACATGCGGCAGAGCGCCGGACGGCAGTTGATTAATCAGTTCCTCTCTGAGATGGACGGCGTTCAATTCAGCAATGATGGCGTGCTGCTGCTGGCGGCGACCAATGCGCCGTGGCATTTGGATTCGGCGTTTCGCAGGCCGGGCCGGTTCGACCGCATTCTGTTTGTGCCGCCGCCAGATGAGCCGGCGCGCTCGTCGATTCTGCGCATTCTGCTGAATGGAAAACCGGTGGACGACATCGATCACGAAGTCATCGCGCGCAAAACCGATAGCTTCTCCGGAGCCGATCTGAAAGCGGTGCTCGACGTGGCGATCGAGCACAAACTGCGTGAAGCGATGAAGGCCGGCGTGCCGAAGCCGCTCACGACGAAGGATCTGCAGACCGCCGCGGCCAGTGTGAAGGCCTCGACGCGCGAGTGGTTTGCGACGGCGCGCAACTACGCGCTTTATTCCAACCAGGGCGGGGTGTACGACGATATTTTGAAGTACATGAAAATATAGGAGCCGAATCATTCACGTGGAACGAAACGCACATCTTGAGCGGGCAAACGTGCTGTTCCAGCAGTCGCGTTACGATTTGGCTGAACAGGAGCTTCGGCAAGGCCTGGCGATCGAGCCTGAAAGCAGTTACGGGCACGCACTGCTGGCGCTGTGCCTGCTCGAGCGAAAACAATATGGCGAGGCGAACACTGAAGCCGAACAGGCCATTCACAAGCAACCGGATGACGCCTTCGCGCATTACACGCTGGCGGTCGTGCTGCATGAACGCAATCTGATTCGCGAGGCGTTCGGCGCGGTGCGGGAAGCGATTCGCATCGATCCCGACGATGCGCAATACCACGGCTTCGAATCGCATCTGCATCTGGAAGAACGGAATTGGCCGGCGGCACTGGCTTCGGCCGATCGCGGACTCGAAGCGAATCCCGAGCACGAAGTCTGTCTCAACGTGAGAGCGGTGGCGCTGGTGAAGTTGAACCGGCGCGTCGAAGCGGGAAGCACCATCGAGGCGGCGCTCGCGCGCGAGCCTGAAAGTGCGATGACGCACGCCAACCAGGGTTGGGCGCTGCTGGAACAGAGCAAGCCCGAGAAAGCCATGGAGCATTTCCGGGAGGCGCTGCGGCTGGAGCCTTCCAATGAATGGGCGCGGCAGGGAATCGTGGAAGCGCTGAAGGCTAGATACTTTATTTACAGCCTGATGTTGCGGTATTTTTTATGGTCCGCAAAATTGAGTCAGCGAGCTGGGTTCATGGTCATGTTCGGCGGGTACTTTGCGTACCGGGGTTTGATGAAAGTATCCGATCGAAATCCAAGTTGGGCGCCATACATCTGGCCTTTTCTTGCCGCTTATTTCGCGTTCGTCCTGATGACGTGGATTTCCCGTCCGATGTTCAACCTGGTCTTGCGGCTGAATAAATTTGGCCGCATGGCGCTCTCATCGGAGGAGATTCGCGCATCAAATGGGATTGGACTTTGTCTTGGCGTGGCGGCCGGATGTTTAGTTTGCTGGGGCATCAGCGGTGTTGGAATGTACAGTGTGTTTGCGTTAATCGCCGCCGTTCTGGCCATACCGGTGGCTGCAACATATACCTGCGCGCCGGGATGGCCGCGGAATTTAATGGGCACCGTCGCCGTGGTGCTGGCGCTCATGGCTATTGCCATGGCCGCTATTTATTTTCTGCCTATTCCGAAAGCCGACGAGAAGCACTGGTTAGGACGTTTTAGATTACTGGCGAGCATTTTTTCGATAGGCATCCTCGCCTCTAGCATCGGGGCCGGCTTCCTTTCCCAAGTGCGGCCGAAACGTTAAGCGCGTTTAAGGCATTTGCACCCGTGCGCGTGCAGCGCTAAATTCATGTTCCGCTCCACTATCGAGCGGCGGCGTGGGGCTGCCGAAACTACTGAAATTAAAAAAGACGCAAGACTGCGAACGGGGAGGTTTTTGACATGCATCTCGGACTGATGGCGTACCAGATGGCCAAAGAGTGGGACGTCGAGACCACCGCCAAAATGTGCAAAGAGGGCAAGATGGAGAGCTTCGAATTTCTCGCGGAGCCGGCCTACAAGCAGAAGATCAGCCTGGATATGCAGCCGGCGGAAGCCAAGAAAACGCGCAAGACGTTTAACGATTCCGGCGTGCAGATCGCGGGGCTTGCCATCAGCGAACGCTACGACTGGCCCAATGTCGCGCAGGTGAAAGAGGCGATTGCACGAACGAAGCAATACGTGCTACTGGCCGTGGATCTCGGAGCGCCGCGCCTGCGCGTGCTGGGCGACAAATTTCATGAGAACGAGCCGAAGGCGTGGACGACCGCGCGCGTGGCCAACGCGCTCAGCGAGATCGTGCATTATTCCGCCGGCCTGGGCGTGGACATCGGCTTTGAAATGCACAACGGCTTTGCCGGATGGGAAGACGCGCTGGAAGTCGTCAAGAAGGTGAATCACGCGCGCTGCTACCTGGTTCACAACAGCCAGGCGCAGAACACGCCGCCGGAAGATTTTGACCGCGTTTTTGAAATCCTGCGCCCGCACATCGGCCACGTCCATTTCCACGATCTGCTGGACTCGAAGTTTCCGTACAAGAAATTCATCCGCAAGCTGCGCGATACCAATTACGAAGGGCACTGCTCACTGGAGCTCGATCCGTCGCAGGATCCGCTGCGCGTGTTGCACCTGACGCGCGCGCTGTTCGAAGAATTCGTGGCGAAATGAACTGAGCAGCCACGACGGAGGACACAGAGAAATCAGCGCGGCATGTTGTCGCGCTGATTTTTTTCGTCAGGGGTTCTTGATCGAATCGTTGCCGTCCGTCAGCCACTCCAGGTTGAAGCGCGCGAGAGAGTCTGAACTCGGGCTTGGTAACGGCGGTGGCCCCGTCCGGGGTTAGGGTTCAAAAATGGTAATCCATCTCATTGACGTATCCCCTGGTATCGTCCGCGCTATTTATAGCGACTCTAAAGACGTATAAACCGCGGCGCCTCAAACGATCTCGACGGTGTATACTTTACAGGGTAAAATCCAGGTTGTCGTGGTGGTAGAGTGTGAAAAGAACTAGCGGAGAGCGTTCTTGCGTCGGTCTCGACATGTGGTGCTCTATGCGGCCAGCCTGGATCTTCGAGGTGTGCCCGTGCTGGTTGTGGGCGGTGGAGACGTTGCCCTGAGAAAGGTCCGTGCGTTGTTGGAAGCTGAAGCTGAAGTGACGGCGGTGTCGCTTGAATTTCATGGCGGGTTCAGCGCGTTGCGGTCCTCCCGCATGCGCCAGGTGAAACGCGGATTCCGCTTCAGCGATTTGAAGAACAAGAGTCTGGTTTTCGCCGCGACGGACAACGAAATACTGAATACTCAGATTGCACGGCGCTGCAAAAAAGCGCGGGTGCCGGTGAACGTGGCCGCGCCACCCGAGGCGGGAACGTTTCACGTGCCGGCAACCTTTCGCCGCGGACCGCTTGCCATCTCCATTTCAAGCGGCGGCGCATCGGCGGCGCTGACTAAAACATTACGCGAACATCTGGAAAAAAATGTCGGCGCCGAGTGGAGCGAACTGGCGGCATTGCTTGAAGCCCGGCGCGACAGTGTGCGCAAAGGCGTGAAGGATCCGCAGCGCCGGCGCGACTTGTTGTCGGATCTGGGAGCGGCGCGCTGGGCGAGAGTGCTGAAGCAGCGCGGCGCCGCTTTCGTCGCGGCAAAAATGGATGCATTGATCGCGAACGCAGCCGGGG
>Ga0163155_10004477_pt1 | contig 14336 bp, 11 predicted proteins | sample OliLakLV19SP4G1_FD_148611 | JGI IMG/M metagenome (GOLD analysis project Ga0163155, IMG submission 148611) | Freshwater microbial mat bacterial communities from Lake Vanda, McMurdo Dry Valleys, Antarctica - Oligotrophic Lake LV.19.SP4.G1 | ecosystem: Environmental > Aquatic > Freshwater > Lake >...
CCTCACAGGTGAGCTCATTCACGCTGTACAGCCAACCACCTTCCGGGTGAACACAAAGATGACGAGGGCCAGTGCCAGCTGGCAGGGGAGAGCGCGCCACTTCGCGCAGCTTGCCGTTGGTGAAATCGAGGTCGTAGCTGATGATACAATCGAGCCCCAAGTCTGAAACCAACACGCGACCGGTGCTGCCCACGAAGAGCGCACAATGAGCATGCGGAGTTACCTGACGCGTGGGGTGGGGGCCCAGCTTACCGGCGTGGTGCACCAGATCCGTGCGCGGCCCCAACTGACCTTGAGCCTCGATCGGGAACACGGCCACGCTGCCTTCGCCGTAGTTTGAAACGACGGCATAGCGAGCTTGGGGATCGAGGCTAACGTGGCAGGCCAGCGAATTCCCGGTGGGTTGCTGTCCGAGCAGCTCCCAGGAACGGAGAGTCTCGTTGAAGCGGTAGCTTGAAACGGCAGCTCCGGGTTCGTCTTGGAACGTGCGAAGTTCATTCGTCACGTAAACCAGCGGTTTTTGAGGGTGGACGGCGAGATAGGTGCTGTCTTCCGCCGGTGTTTGGCATACGAGCTCGAGCTCACCGCTCGGTTCGAGGACTTCGTAGGCTGAAAGCCCATCGTTGGCGTCAGGTCGCGTGTAGCTGCCTACCAGAAGATACCAGGGAGAGAGTGTTGACATCGCAGGTTAACAGTTCAGTGTCCAAGTGCGTGCTAGAGCAGCGCGCGCGGCGCGTATCCGGCGAGCTCGGGATGTTGAGCTGCAAGCTTTTCGACTTCAGAGACAAACGCAGCCACCTGGGCTTGCGCGGCGCCCACGAAACCAAGGGGAGCCGCGAGCAGGGCTTGCAGCGCCGGCAGCGAGAGCGGGAGGCGTGGATCGTTGGCGAGACGCTCCAGCAAATCGTTTTGCTTCGTGGCCTTTTCACGCATTCCGAGCGCGACGGCCACCGCGTGCTCTTTGATGGCCTCGTGCGCTGTTTCTCGCCCGACGCCCGCCGAGACAGCCGCCATCAAGACTTTGGTCGTGGCTAGGAACGGCAAGTACCGCGAGAGCTCCACCTCCACAACTTTCGGATAGACCCCAAACTCGTCCAACACGGTGATGAACGTTTCAAACAAACCATCGCAGGCAAAAAAAGCATCGGGCAACATCACGCGCCGCACGACGGAACAGCTGACGTCGCCCTCATTCCACTGATCGCCCACGAGTGCAGACGCCATCGTGACGTGCCCGCTCAAAATGGCGACAAAGCCAGAAATGCGCTCGCACGATCGAGAATTCATCTTGTGTGGCATCGCCGAAGAGCCCACTTGCCCTGGCTGAAAGCCTTCAGTGGCCAGCTCTTGCCCCGCCATCAAGCGCAGCGTTTTCGCGAAGTTGGCGGGCCCTGAACAGAGTTGTAGGAGGCCGGACACCACTTCTAGATCGAGAGAGCGTGGGTACACCTGGCCTACGTTGTTGAGCACTTGTTGAAAGCCAAGGTGCCCGGCGATCGTTCGCTCCAGCTCGTCGAGCTTGCTCGCATCGCCGCCAAAAAGATCGAGCATGTCCTGCTGGGTTCCAACCGGCCCCTTGATGCCCCGGAGCGGGTAGCGTTCAAGAATACTTTCGAGATGCCGAAGGCCCAACAATAGCTCTTGCCCAAAATTCGCGAAGCGTTTACCGAGTGTTGTCGCCTGGGCGGGCACGTTATGGCTCCGTCCTGTGAGCACCAGGCTTTGATGTTCGAGCGCAAGCTTGGCGAGCCGGATCAAGGCAGCAATAGTGCGTTCACGGAGCAATGAAAGCCCTGCGCGAATTTGCATTTGCTCTACGTTTTCGGTGAGATCGCGGGAGGTGAGCCCTTTGTGAATGTGCTCGTGCCCGGCGAGTGCCGAGAATTCCTCAATGCGGGCCTTCACGTCGTGGCGCGTGACCTTCTCGCGGTTGCGAATCGATTCAAGATCGACGTGCTGAAGAACGCGCTCGTAGCTTTCGATAACGCCTTCTGGCAGAGGAATGCCAAGGTTTCGCTGGCTTTTCAGGACGGCTACCCAGAGTTTTCGTTCGAGGACAATCTTGCTCTCTTGCGACCAAAGCTCAGCCATTGCTGAACTGGCGTAGCGGGTGGCGAGCACGTTGGGGACTTTGGGCGCGCTTACTGAAGACGACATCGCGAGCCGTTTAGCCGTTTTTCCAGTGGATGCCTAAGCAAAAATGGGCCTTCGCCGTCGAGCTCACGGTTCACGCTGCATCAAGCTGCGCTAACATGCGGCTATGCTGAATGAAGCGGTCCCGACGCGACCCTGGCGCTCTTACAAAGAGTCCGTAGCTTCGCTGGCCCAGCGCATTGTGGACGCGCAGCGCCCGATTCGCGTCCTGAACGCTGTCAAGTGGCCAGCAGATACGTTCGAAAATTTTCGGCTGTCGCATTTTCGAGAATTGCCGGTTTTAGACCAGAGCTACTACGCCACGCTGAATCAAGGCTTCGACGTGAAGGCGAAGGAACGCGAGTTTTCTGAGATCGCAGCTGATGTCCAGCGCGATCTTGGGGACGATGCCATCGGCCGCATCCTGTTGCACACAGCCGAGCAATACATCGGAGTGCTTGAGATGCTGCGCTGCCGCGGCACACCTCGCTTCTACACTTTGAGCCGCGAGCTATACGGTTCACCGAAGGATCTGTTGCAGGATGGGACGACGGCGGTGCGCGAGGTGGCGCAGCGCATGTATCAACTGCTCACGCAGCTTGATGATCGGGTGCTGGGGCCAATACCGGAGCAGTCGCTCTCAGCAGAGCAAGCGGTAGAGATTTTGAAACTGAGGCTGGCTGAGGTTTTTGATGATGTCTCGGTGCGCGTGATTTTGGACGACGGCATCGTTGCCGACGCGGCTGCCGGTTCTGATTATATCAAGGTGCGGAGTGATGCACGCTTCAGTGAACGTGACGTCAAGATCCTGGAGGTGCACGAGGGCTGGGTGCATGTCGCCACGAGTGTGAATGGTCAGCGCCAGCCCGTGGCGCGTTGGCTTGCAGTGGGTCCGCCCCGCGTTGCCGCGACGCAAGAAGGCTTGGCCACGCTCACCGAAGTGTTAACGCTGTGCAGCCATCCGAGGCGCGCGCGCCGCTTGAACGATCGCTCGCTGGCGGTGGACAAAGCCGAAGATGGGGCGTCGTTCTACGATGTTTTTGAGTGGTTTCGCACGGAAGGCTACGACGAAGCCGTCTGCTATTGGAGCACGCAACGCGTCTTTCGCGGCGGCGTTGTGGATGGCGGCGCGCCCTTCACCAAGGATGTTTCCTACGTGAAAGGGTTGGTCAGTAACTTCAACTTCTTGAGAAGTGCGATCACGGGGGGGCGGCCTGACTTAATTCGTTGGCTTTTTGCAGGCAAAGTGGCGCTCGAAGATATTCCCATCTTGGCCGCGCGCGCCCACGAGGGTGTCGTCGCAGTTCCGCGCTACATGCCGCCGATGTTCCGGGATCTGAATGGCTTGGCGATGTGGCTCGGGGTGAGCGCCTTCTGGGCTTACGTGAACAACGAGAAGATTCAGACTTATTATAATAAGCTGTTTCAGACGGGGTAGGGTTTGGCAGATCAAGGCGGCACGGAGACGACGCAGGATACGCAATCGATAACCGCCAAGACGGTGTCGTTGCTTGAGCTTGTCGCCCAGCCAACAACGCGCGGTGAATAAAGGTCGAGCTTGCGCGGACCTGGGCGGATGCAACAATCGAGGCGCTTCGGTTCGTGCCACCAGCTCGGCGCCGAGCTTCTTGGAAGATGCGCACGCTGCGTGCCGCGCTGACGGCGAGGGGAGCAGCGGTTCCGGGCGCCGCTATCCGGTCGATGCGGCTACAAATACCGGGAAACCGGCTCGAGTCGACAGTTTGGGGAGTATGGGCTAATTCGACACCATGATTCCGTTGTTTCGAACGTTTCCGAAGCTCCTTACTCTTGGGGCAGCTCTGACAACACTTGCAGGATTCGCGGGGGCTTGCAGTGAAAAGAGCAGCCCACCTGGGCAGGCGTGCGCTGCAGGACAGCAGATTGCTTGTGATTGCCTGAGTGGCAACAAAGGCGTGCAGATCTGCGCCACCGACGGCAAGAGTTATGGGGCTTGTCAGTGTTCAAGCGGCGCCGGCGGCTCAAGCAGCGTGGGCGGCTCAAGCAATGTCGGAGGTATGTTAACCTCCGGTGGTTCCGGACCCAGTGGTGGTGTGGGCGTGGCGCTCGGGGGTACGTCAGCGGGGGGTACGTCAGCGGGCGGTGCCATGAGTGGTGGAGCAGCGGGCATGGCCGGAGCAGGGGGAGGCCCCACCGACTGCAATCCGATAGCTCAGTCGGGTTGTCTTCAGGGCGAGCGCTGTACCTGGCTTGGTGCTGCCCCCCCCCTTCGCCTTGGGTGTGTCCCCAACGGGACGGTGGCACTCGGAGAAACCTGCGTTGGCGCCGTGGGAGCCGACGAGGCTGACAACTGCGCGGCTGGCTTGCGCTGCGGGGACGAATTGGTCTGTCGAAAGATCTGCGATAACGCGACCGAGGGAAGCTGTAGCGCGAACCATCTCTGCACTAGAACCTCATCCACGCCGTCCCCCAATGGTGGCTCGGATCCCGGCGTTTGTTGGGAGACCTGCAACCCAGTGACGCAAGTGAGAGATGCCGACCAGGCACCAGCGTGCGGGAGTCCCAATCCCGGAACGCCCACTCGGGGCTGCTACGGGGATATCAACAGGGGGTTCGTCTGTGCGTCAGCCGGAAACGCTGCCAACGTTGCGGGGAGCATGCCGGCCAATGGTTCTCTCAACTCCTGCGCACCAGGTTTCCAGGCCCTGCTGAGGAGCAGTTCAGCGCCCCAAAGTCCGACTATCTGTGCCGCATTTTGTGCTCCCGCACCGACGTCGAGCGTCCAACCCGGAAACGCCGGAGGACTCTTCAGCAGTGGTCATACCTGTGCGAACCGCGGAGCCCCCGGCGAATGCCGCTACCTATTTTTTCTCCAAGACATGTTTGCCCCCCTGAGCCCAACGAGCTTGGGCAACACGCTCGGTTTCTGCTTCGTCCCGTCTAACTACCAGTATGACAGCGACAATGATCAGGTCTTGGACACGCCATATCCGAGTTGCACGACGTTGGCTCCGACGGACGTGCAAGCTCCACTGGACGGAGAACCGGACAACGCCTCCGGGGCGTGTGCCCCAATCACTCGTTAGGTAAGCTGGTTGGTGTTTTGACCGCGAGCTAATGCTTACGTCCCTTGGCACCTGAGGGAATCCCTGACGCCCATCATTGCTCGACCTCTTGGAGTAGGATCCTAAGCCGCGCCGATTGCCGGGGACAACAGGAGCGCCCGCATGAACTTTTCGAAACGGACATCCCTGCGCAAAAGGTGAATGGCAGCGCGGCGCCCCGAACCCGCAACCACTCCGATCTCAGAGGCAAGACTGCGTCATCGGGGAGGTGCTTCGCGTACAAGTTCCGCTGCAACCCAAAATGGGCTGCGTAATTGCGGCGCTAATAACCTGAAGCGTGCGAATCGGCGCGCAGTTGCACGAACTGAAGTCCGCGGGAAAGCCGCAGGCCGGGCCTGCTGCGCCTACCCAGCCGTCCGTGCCGACACACTGGCCCGAGACGTACGTACAAGGGTGACCGCTCGCTTTCACAGCTGTGTAAAGAGGCTGTTCGACTTCGTTGCAGTTGTAGTCAAAGTCAACGGCTGCGGGCGCCCCGGGTATCGCCGTGTTCTTGAAGGAAACCTGGTTGGGCCGGACGTTGGGGTTGCCATCGAAGCAATCCGTTTGGGCGCTTGAGTCCGGCGCGCGAGTGGTCCATTTATCGGCCAAGCCTTTGCCGCAGCTTCCGGAAGGGGATGGAAGCTCGCAGCTCAGAACCCAGCCGGCTCCTTTGGCTGCGAAGCTATCGCCATCGCAGTCTAAAAAGTACTGGGTTCGAGTATCGTCGATGGTGTTGGGATCGCAGTCGTTGTCCTTCTGATCGCCACAGATTTCTTGTTGCTTTTGGCCGATGGTCTTGTCCGCATCGTTGCAGTCCGTTCCGCATGCCCCGAGCTGAGACGAAGCTTCGCCGTCGCCATCGTTGTCGATGAGCGTGTGGACGCAAACTCCCAACGAAGAATCACACGCATTGCCCGTGCACGCGTTTTGATCGTCGCACACCATGGGAGCCCCTGGCTTGCAGAGCGGCGTCGCAGGCTGGGATTTATCGCATGTCTCCTCGCCGTTGCAGGCGTCTCCGTCGTCACAGTCGACATTGGCCTCGCAGGTCCAGGTGCAGTCAGCTTGGCAACCGTCGTTATCGAGGTTGTTGTTGTCGTCGCACTCTTCAGCGCCCTCCTTGCTGCCATTGCCGCAGCCGACCAACACGCACTGCCCGTTTTTGCAATTCTTGCTGACCCCGCACATCAGGTTGGCAGAGTCCGCGACCAGGGTGCCCGGTGTGCAGGTGTGAAGGGCCATGTCGCAAGCTTCCGCGCCGTTGCAAAGATTTCCATCGTCGCAATCTTGCACTTGGCTGCACGTAAATGTGCAGTCCGGGTCGCAGCCATCGCCGGCCACGTCGTTCGAGTCGTCGCATTCCTCCATCGCTACTTGAGAATCAACGTAGCCGTCCCCGCAGCGCCCCGGCACACAACTTCCCGCTGTGCAAAACAAAGCGTTCTGGGTTGTGCTAGCGGCGCCTGCGGCGCCTGCGGCGCCTGCGGCACCAACGGCAGCCATGCCGTCGACCGAACAGAGAGTGCCGTTCATCGTGTCGACCCCCTCGGCTGCGCAGAAGCCTCCGGCGCAGATCTCCGCTCCGTTGCAGCCGTTTCTATCGTCGCACTCCAACGTGTTCTGGCACGGTACCTTGGCGACGATCATAGGCCCGGCGCCGCTGCTGCCCCCGGTTTGCGCACCGCCCCCGCTGTTCATGCCCCCTAACATGCTGGCGCTTCCACCGAGCGAAGCCATGCCGGCGAGATTCTGGGGCCCCCCGCTTCCAAACGAGCGTTCCTCGCTTTTGCAGGCTCCAAAACAGGCCAATAGCGCTCCGGCGACAATGTATACGCGGGTCTTGGGCATTCTCTATCTCCCTGGGGTCTCGGTGAACAACCGCCCGAAGGTAGCAGTCAAATGCAATCACCGCTACGGGTTAGCGCGAGCAAGCGCCGTCTAGGTGTCAGGAAGTGCGGGGTCGACCTACCGCGCCGCGAACAAGGGGCGCCTTCGCCATCGTCGGGCGGAGGAGAGCCACCACCGGGCATAACGCAGTTCATTCCCCCGGTGCCGCTGGAAGCGCCGCCGGTGCTTCTGGCTCCTCCCATCGACGGATTAGGATTGGGGAATGAATTCTGCGAGCCACCCGAGGCAGGGGTGGGGTTCGCACTGAAACCACCCCCACTCCCGCCAGCCGGGCTGCTTGGGACAGGGCTTTGAATCTTGCCGCCGGTCGCGGCTCCGTTGCGTCCGCCGCTGCCAGTACTTCCGCCTGTTGAACTCATCAAGCCAGGCGCGCCGGCACCTGCGAACCGATGGCGTACTGGATCTTCTCCGGCACAGGCCAGGCCCAAGAGGGGGCTAAGTGACAAACCAACGAGTCCTACCCGCGAGTGCCATCGGGCGCAGGGATGCGTCCCTTACATGCACCTTTCGGCGATCGGCGTAGAGGGCTCGACGAGTCAAGGTTTTTTTCGGTGACTCATCGAAGTAAGCTTGTCGATCATGAAACCCCAAGCCGCATCACTTAGGCTTCGAATCCAAGCCACCGGAGGCCCTGCTCAGCGTTACTGGAGGGTGGTCCTGCCGCTGTTGGTGGCTGGCATCAGTCCGTTGCTTTTCGCGCTTCTTTCTCAGTTCCCAGAGGCCGCAGCGTTCGTTCCTTTTGCCGGAGTGCCAGTGGTTCTTATCTTGATCTGGAGCTTCGCAATGACGCGGATGCGCCCGGTGGAGATCGTGCTGGATCAAGGGAGGCTCACGATCACGGGCTGGGCCTCAACACCGGTCGAGGGCCAGTTCGCGGATGTCACATTCATACCGTGGATTCTGCTCGGGGTTGGCTCCACGCACGGGGCAGCAGTGAACATTCAGCTATCTGGCAAAGGGTCACGCCCCCTCGTTCTCGGTGCAGCTGGTCAGGTGCTGCCCAGTCGTAGCCGCGGACAGGGATCGACGTCGAGTCCAGACGGTTTCCTCACGCCTGAAGATTTTTCGGCGTTGCTGCAGGCACTTCAAATCCCGAACGAGCACGCAGCGGATCTCAACGGCTCGCGGGAGCTGCGTCTCTCGCTGGTGCGCCATACGGGACTTGGCGGAGCGTTGCGAGGGATGCTTCCGTGGTTCTTTACCCTGGCATTTCTAGGTGTGTTCGGCGGGATTTTTGGAGAAATGCTGACGCATCAGGCCTGGGGTATGCCAGTTATCGCTGGGGTGAGCTTGGGCGCCATCGGCTTCGGAATGTACCGGACTTTTTCGAGCGCGAATCAGAAGAAGCCTGAGTACCGTTTGATATTGAATGGTGGCGTATCCCTCGTAAATCCCGGTGGAAAGAGCATCTGGGTGGCAAGCTCAGCCGCACTTCAGGTGCAACAACAAACCTACGTTTATCGGACGCGGTATGGAAGTCACCGCTTTCCGGTCCTCGTGCTGTCTGGTGCGGCCTCAGAACTGCGCCTGGGCGTTTGGGATTCCAGCGCTGCCCTACAGTTTGTGGGCTCGAAAGAAGGGCGTGCTCCACACTTTTTAGTTGGTGTCCCTGATTGGCACCGCGTCTTGGATAGACTGCGAACAGCCCGCTAAGCGGTTAGCAGGTTGACGCCCGGCTCGCCCGGCGCCCCGACCTCTCGGAGACCTTCACGGCACGGTCGAGCGCTTCACTCAGTTCGTTGGCAGTAGCAGGTTTTCGTAGCACATCGCTGAGCTTGGATCGAATTTCAGGCTTAAGCGTCTCCACTTTCCCGCTGTGAACCAGGCACACAAGATTGGGATCTACACCGAGGGCCGCTTTCACCAGCTCTTCCCCGCACATCTCCGGCATTTCGAGATCCGTCAGCAAGACGCTGAAACGCTCATTCCGAATTCGAATGAGCGCGGCCTTTGGGCTCTGCGTCGCGGCGATGCTCCACTCGGGCCTAATCACCTCAAGCACGCGTTTTAAGGAGCGGAGTACCATCAGCGTGTCGTCCACAATTAAGATGCGGGGTAACGCCGCCGGGAGTCGAATGCGATGCTCTCCACTGCGTTCCAGAGGGCGGTAGTCGTCATCCAAAGGGGCAGGGCGCACGGGCGACAATCGAGGCATTGAAATTGAGGAAGCAAGTTGCTTGCCAACAAGCAGTAGACAGAGCTGGGGTCCCCCGCCGTTTCGATCCTAAGGAATAACGAGTAGTTGCCATGCCAGTGTCGGTCATTCCTGTGGGGCGAAATGCCACGCGTGTGTCAACGTCGTCATGACTATCGCGGTCACATCGCCTTGACTGCGCCCCCCGAGGTCAACAAGGGCCCAGCTTCAGGAACTCAACAGAACCTGAAATCGGAGCTGCACGACGAAACCGGTGGTGGCGCCGGAGTAGCCAGTCCCAGCGTTGACGGGAAGGGCAAGGGGCGTCGGTTTGGTATGTGAACTTGTTCGACGTTGGCCTGCCGGCCAATACTGTTTGAGGCACGGGGAGAAGGGCTCGATCGGGCGGGGATACTGGGCGTGCTGACGCGTTGCCTGCTCGCATCGAGTGCGCTAGGTGTCGCCCCCACTGTGAACCCAAGGAGAACCATATGAAAAGAGTCACATCGGTGATCGCGATCGCCGTAAGCTGCCAGGTGGGTTGCTCTGAGAGCGACCCACCGACGACGACCGAGACAGGGAATGAGCTGGCCCGGCCTGCCCCAACCCAGGGCTTGCAGCTCCAGATGCTTTCCGACCTGGATCCAGCTGTCGAAACCGAGCGTTGCAGGTTCTTTGCCGTTCCCCCAGGCGGCCTTTATATCAATCGGCAGGAGGTGAGGTTTACCGCTGGCAGCCACCACGCCCTCTTGTTCGCGACACCCTACACGAGCATTCCGACGGTGGATCGCTTCGGTGCGGCGGTCGACACTAGCGGTGTTTTTGATTGCGGCGCAGAGGGACCGACCGCTCACTGGGAGGTGAGTGGAGTGGCCGGCGGCTCGCAGACCGCCCATGGTGAACCCATCGTGGGCGATCTGCCAGCGGACACGGCCGTCAAGCTTCCCGGAGGCTCGGTCTTACTGATGAACACCCATTACCTCAACGCCACGGATAAGACGCTGCACACGGACGCGCGGATCAACCTCTACACAATCCCCGCCGAGCAGGCGAAGCAAGAAGCGGGTTTCGTCTTCTTCTACAACCCGTTCATCCGGGTTCCTGCGATGGGCAATGCCGTAGCGAGCGAGGTCTGTCCAGTATTGAGCGACATCAGCCTGGTGAACGCGCAGAACCACATGCACAAGCGCGGAGTGGGCTACGAAGCTAACCTACTCGATTCAAGCGGGAGCAAGCTGGAAGAACTCTACAAGGGCACTGAGTGGGAGGAGGTCGTCATGCACAAGAACACTCCGCCAAAAGCGCTCAAGCAAGGGCAAATGATACAATACCACTGCGACTACACGAACCGCGAGGATCGCGTCATCACCCAAGGGTTGTCGACGAAAGACGAAATGTGCATGTTCATCGGGCTCTACTACCCGCGTAATCGTCAGTTCGAATTGTGTGGGCTGAATGACACGTGGGAAGGTAGGTTCCTCGCTGCGCGCTGGATCGGCAACGGCACCAAAGGCGGCATGGAAACCTTGGGCTGCATCATGGCTGCCAAGGACCCTAAAGAGGACAAAGGCGAGAGCTTCTACGGTTGCGTGGTCGACAGCTGCCCCAGGATCAGCACGGAAATGTCGAACGCGGTGCGCTGTTTGACGGTGAACACCGATCAGACTCAGTGCACGCCGATGCTGGGTGCGTTGGCAGCTGCCAAGTGTGAATGAAACCCCTACTGAGCATGGTGTTGTGTTCGGCTGCGCTGGGCGCAATCGGATGCAGTGGCGGTGAATCGGGTTCCGTGGACGGCGGGACCCCGATTGCCGCGACGTTGCCGGAGATCGAGATCAAGATCTTCGCGCGGAGCTGCGTGTTCAGCTCGTGTCACGGAAAGGACTCCCCGCGCGAAATGTTAAGCCTCGTGGGTCCGACCTACGACGCGCTCGTGAACCAACCCTCCAGGCAGGTCCAGGGGAGGGTGCTCGTCAAGCCCGGTGATCCGGAGGGCTCATACCTCTACGAGAAGATCACCCACGCCGCGCCCGCGTCCGGCGACCGCATGCCACAACTCCAACCCGCCCTTTCTGCCGCCGCCATCCAGGCGGTCCGCGACTGGATTGCACAAGGCGCACCCAGGTAGCGAGGTGCGGTCGCGAGCGTCGGGCTCAGAACAGCCTATCAGAAGTCGCCCAGAAGCCCGATTGCGGGGTACACGACGACACCAGAAACGTCTGTCTTGAAGTCGCCCGCGACGGCACCGTTGGTCACCACTTCTGCCCTGGTTCCAAAGCCCACCACCGTGAGTTCTAGGGCCAGGAACACCTTCTTGTATCCCAAGGCCCCTCCCAGCTGCCCGCCGAGGTAGGAGCTCGTTCCCGAGAGCTTGGCGTCAAAAACGGTTCCCTCCGTGGGTTCGCTCAGCTTCATGCCGCCGTCGAAGCTCCCGAGCATCATTCGAGGCCCGCCCCACCATCGGTACCAATTGCCGCTCATTCCAACCAGCAGAGGTAGGTCAAACTGCCAACGGGTATAGTCGTCAACGGTCAGCAGCGGTTCGAAGATATCCGCACCCGGAGGGCTGAACGATATCCGGCCAAGTCCCAGGCCGCCGCTCAGATCGACGCCGTGCGTTGCTTGATTCAGGAATTGATAGCGAGCACCCAGGCGCCAGCCACCGCTGACGAGTCGCCCCTGCGCTTCGGTGTTGTAGCCAAGCCCGACGCCAACGCCCACATGGGTGTTCACCGAGGGAGGGTTGAGAGCAAGGGCCGCACCTGCGCGGATAAGCTGGCGTTCTTCTTCGGCGGTTAACGGCCTGGCTTGAACCGCTAGGGATTTGCCCAGATCGACAATGTCAGAAATGCCTGTTGTGGGATATGACACGTCCAAGCCTGTTTCCATTTGCACATGGCGCGCCTTGGCGACGTGGGCTGGTGTCATCGTTGAAAGCGCTGGCGCACAGGCCGCGGACACAAGGCCAACAGAAATAGTGAGCAATCGGGTGATTGGCATCGAAGGACCACGGGCGGCCCACGGAGTACTTATCAGGCTGGGTTGGTTGTTCGAAGTGTGTGGCGAAAGTAGGCTAAGCACCTTGGTGACGGTAGCATCGGGGATATGTTCGGCCCAGCCTTTAGGTCGCTCTTGGCCTCCGGCTCGCTCCAATGCTTGGCTCATCCGAACCAAGCGGCTATCTTGCTTGCTCCGATGAAGCCTGCTCCCTTGGATCCAGAGGATCCTCAGCTTTCGCAGGCGCCGAACCGTCGCTCGGTATCATCTACACATTTCAGAACAGACTGATCCTGCCGCTGCGCCTGCCTGATATTCCTTCCGACTGATTTTTGGCGGTTCGATTGCCTTATGTGCCTGCCCACTCAGTGTGAGCCCGCGGGTGATCTCCGCAGCGCACACCACGCCAAAAAAGCGACAGCCAGCCACGTGGGGAGGTTCCCCCAGCGCTCAAATCCGGTGCGTTCGTGCAGCCATCGGACGTTAGCGCTAGCCGCACCGCTAACAGCCTCGGGCAGCTGGGCCATCACATCACCGAATGGATTGACGATGGCGCTCACGCCATTGCTTGATGCGCGAACCAAATAACGCCGATGCTCGATGGCGCGCAATCGAGCCAGCCTGAGATGCAACTCTGGGACGAAAGTGCCTGCAAACCAAACGTCGCTGGAAGCGTTCACGATGAGTTCCGTTTTTTCACTCATTTTGCTTTGCACGTAGCTGGGAAAAAGGATCTCATAGCAAATGAAAAGGGCGGCATGATGACCTCCTACGAGTTCCATCTCGCCGGCATCGTCGCCCACGCGAAATTTTCCTGCGCGCGGCATGAGCGAGCGGAGCCACGCACCCAAACGACCCTCGGGAAGCCATTCTGTGATCGGCACTAAGAGTTGCTTATCGTAACGGCAGGCTTTGCAGGCGGGAGCCGTGAGCGGCGGAATCAGCAGCACACTATTCGTGAGCCATGTGCCGTGGTTAAGGGCCACGCCCACCACCACAGGGACACTCAGCCCAGCACCGAATCGCCGTCGGACCAAATTCTCGGACGCCACCGCAGAAACAGGCTGTGAAATAGCTGTTTCGGCCCAGATCACCAGATCCCCACCGAACTCCTTGAGGCCTCGCTCGGTAAGGGCGATCTGCTCCGCAAGCAGCTTCTGGGGCTCGTTGCGCTTGGTGTCCGCTGAACTCTTCACTTGAACCACTAGGATCCGAACAACCTCCGCGCTTCGGACGTAATTCGAAACCTGATACTGCCGAAGCACCCCGTAACCAACCAACGAGGCCGCTACACCCAGCGCAAGCCCGCAACGAGGAAGGGCGCCCCTGAGGTCGCGACTCCTGAGTGCCTCACCCAAGGAAAGCAACGCCGCATTCGTTACGCCGATCAACACAACCGGCCCTGCGGCACCCATTAGGTCCATGACCGCTAAAAGAGAGGGCACGCCCAGCAATGACGCCGAAAGAGTTATCGGAATTATTTTTGGATACACTAGCTCACCCGTCACGAGCGAGAAGGCCCAGGCAATTCCCTCAGGTAACCCTCTTCGATGAGCCCAACGAAAAACCGCGCAACTGAGCGCCAGCGCACCGCTTTCCCACACGATGAGCACCAGCATTCCCACACAGGTTAACAGTAATGACCCGTGCACCCCTGACGCGAGGCGAACAGGCAGCCAAGCAAACCCAAGAAGATGCGCTGATGCTCCCGCCACGGCGCCAAGGCCCAGAGAGCCGCGCACGGACACTCCGCGCAGCGCAAAGAGCAGCGGCACCAAGGCCACGAACGCAACGGGCCAAGCCGCTGACCAAGCCAGCGAAACGAAAAGGAGCACACCGCTCAGCGCGGCGAGAAAGACAACACCTAGGCCTTCACGGAACCTCGCCATGACTCCCGTAGAGTAATTCCACTTGTTGGAGCTCCGCCCGGGCAGGTGTGAATCGCAACGGCTTAGCGGCCAAAGGATCCGGAAGCATCGCGCGTTCCTTGGAGCTCAACTCGACACAGCGTGGACGCCCGCGTGGGTCTCGAGTTAACGCATCGGTTTCGGCACACGGATGATCCAAACCCAGAAAAT
>Ga0163155_10004484_pt1 | contig 14324 bp, 8 predicted proteins | sample OliLakLV19SP4G1_FD_148611 | JGI IMG/M metagenome (GOLD analysis project Ga0163155, IMG submission 148611) | Freshwater microbial mat bacterial communities from Lake Vanda, McMurdo Dry Valleys, Antarctica - Oligotrophic Lake LV.19.SP4.G1 | ecosystem: Environmental > Aquatic > Freshwater > Lake >...
GCTCATGCGATACCATTCGCGCCGGAACCCGTATCGGTTTTTTGAAAATCGATTATTTCACAAGCTCGGAGAGCCATGAAATGCGCGACATCCCACAGATACGCCGGAGAAGAGAGTCTGCCGTCATCGTTATAGAGGGGGCGCTGCTACTCAAGAATAATCTGAGTTCCGACGCCCGCGTCCGTATAAATCTCGAGCAGAAGCGAGTGCGGGATGTGTCCGTCGATGATGTGGGCTTTGGGCACGCCCGCTTCGAGGGCGGTGATGCAGGCTTCGACCTTTGGGAGCATTCCCTCGCCGATGATCCCGCGCTCGACGAGCGCTTCGATCTCGGCGCGAGTCAGTGTGCTGGCGTAGCTGTCGGGCCGGCTCAGGTCGGTGCGGATGCCGTTGGTGTCGGACATCATCACAAGCTTCTCGGCCTGGAGGGACGCGGCAACAAATCCGGCGGCGGTGTCGCCGTTGACGTTGAGTTTCCAGACGCCTTCGGGAGAGCCTTCACGCGCGATGGCGATCGGGGCGATCACGGGGATGTAGCCGTCCTCGCACAGGGCCTTGAGGAGCACGGTGTTCACTTCGGTGACGTTGCCCACGTAGCCGATGTCGATTTTCCCGTTCGAGGGATCGGCATTCGGACCGGTCTCGGTGAGATAGAGGCGCTCTCCAAAGAGCACGCAGGATCCCATTGAGTGCAGGCCGAGCGCGGTGGCGCCGGTCTGGATGAGGTGGTCGACGAGCTCGCGGTTGATCTCATGCGCCAGCACCCGCTCGGCGATCTCCAGCGTCTGCCGATCGGTGTAGCGGCGGCCCTGCACGAAGCGAGCCTTGAGGCCCGCGGCGTTCATCGCGGCGGTGATCGATTTGCCCCCGCCGTGGACGATGATGGGCCGGATGCCGACGGCGGCCATGAACGAAATATCGCTCAGGAGGCCGCGGAGCTTGGTCTCGTCTTCCTGGACGGAGCCACCGACCTTCACGACGACAATCTTGTCGCGGAAGCTGAGGATGTAACGATGGGCCTCGATGAGAGCGCCCGCTTTTTCCAACGCGGCATTCATGTGGGGGAGAGTGTAGGCGAGCGTAATCGTCACAATCTGATCGAAGCTCCGCCGGCGGGACTCGGCGGCATGGCTGTCGCTTTTGGACAGCCATGTCTTTGCCGAGCCGAGTTCCATTCAGTTAAGCTGTGATGTGCCACGGTCTTCGCGGAGTCTGGGGGGGCGGAGCGAAGGCTGTGTTCTTCGGGCGTTATCGAAAAACTGGGTGCCCAAGAGCAAGGCCTTTCGCAGAGCCGAAAGACCGTGGCACACGCTCAAAGCTTCAACATGAAATTGCTTCAGTATCAGACTTCGCCGTCCTTTGGCCCGGCCTCGCGCTCGGCTTTCAGCGCAGGATCGATCGACCGCAGGTAGTCCCAGGTGAAGAGGCCGGTGCGGTGGCCATCCGAAAACTCGATCCGTATCGCGTAGTTGCCTACGAGGTCTGCCGTCGTCGCTGCGATCGTCGATCCCGAAGCGAGCGAGCGCGACGGCAGGACCGTGAGGGGGTTTCGCTCCATCTCCTTGCGCAGCTCGCGCTGGTCCGCCGAGGGCGACATGCGGCGGAGATACGCGATCGAAAAGTACGAGGTCGTGCCATCGTCCCACTCGATCGTGAGGCCGCGGTCCTTTTTGAGATCGATGTTGACGGGAATGTTGGGCATGCGATTCGCTCCGGGTAGCCCCACTCTCCGAGTGGGGAGAGATCCGGTTGGCCATCCACTCTAGAAAATGCGTCAGTCTGGGTGCCTCTCCCATCAGCGGATGCTGCATCCGAGGCGATGATCAGATTCGGGTTCATCCCGCCCGGGCAGAGACGCCTGCCATTGCAGCAACTTAACGCACATCGGCTTACGCCGCAAAGTGGGCTTATCGCCAGTCGCCACCCGACTAGCATTTTTGCGTAATATGGGTCCAATAGGCTACGGTGACCGCGAGAGCATCTCTGGCGAACCCGGCACGGCACAAGAGTTCCGAACTTGACATGTCGGTTTCGTCTCTGACATCGTCGGACGGGACAAACTCATTTGCGTCATGTCGCAACTGCGCGATGATCGGATACACGGGGTCGGAATCTGTCCACACATGATGCAAGAACTCTGTAGTTACCAGCGTATCTCGATACACACCAGGTGATATGTGTCCACTTAACAACTGCGCTACAAGATCGATGTACCTTCGAGATTGGTCAGGCCATGGTGTGTGTAACACTCGTAAATCCTATCTCAAGAATGTGCGAGGGTCAGTTTCGTCGTGAGATGCTCCGCGCCAAGTGACGACAGGGTTCGTGGGGAAGGTACTGCGACTTTCGTTTGCGCGAAAGGCTCGTAACTTACCCCAGCGGATCCGGCCGGAAGAGTTTGGTATCCAGCGACCACTGTTTCTCCGTGAAGTTCCCGCCGAGTTCGCCCGCGGACGCCATCTCGGGGCGAGCCGCGCACAGCCCGATGGTTGTCTTCGCGTCGAGATTATCCAGGAGCGCGACGAGGATTGCTTCGGGTGTTGAGGGAACCTTCGCCGCGCCGTACTCCGGCAGCGTGTGGTGCGAGAGAATGATGTGCTGCAGCACCATGACGAAGTTCGGCGGGAGGCGCTGTCCGGTGGTGCGCATCACCTGCTGGGCCTTGTCGTGGAGCATGATTGCGCCTTCGACGATGTGGCCGATGAGCTCGCCGCGATCGGTGTAACCGAAGGTGCGGTCATAGACCAGTTCGCGCGTCTTGCCGAGGTCGTGGAGGAAGAGGCCCAGCATCACGATGTCGCGGTTGATCTTGGGATAAAGCGGGCAGATGCGGTCGGCGAGCTTGAGCAGTTGCAGTGTGTGCTCGAGCAGGCCGCCGATGTAGGCGTGGTGCATCGCTTTCGCGGCGGGGCACTGCTTGAGCGATTCCATGAGGTGTTCGTCGGAGAGATAGGTGGTCGCGAGCGCGCGGGCCGCGCCGTGCTCGAGCGTGCCGAGCAGCGCGGTCAGCTCGGCGAACATCTTTTCGATGTTCTTGGACGTTGTCGGCAGCAGCTCGCGCAGCAGTTCCGGCGTTGCATCCACGGGATCAATCGATTGGATGATGAGCTGCAGTTCGCCCTGGTAGGGCTGGGTCTCGGCTTCGATGTAGACGAACCCGTCGGTGGGGAGGCGGCGGAAGTGCATGGGGTCGATGGACCACATGCGCCCGGGAAGCTGCCCGGTCTTGTCGCCGATGATGCACTTGAGGAAGGGTTTATCCTGCTTGGTTTTGCCGAGCTGGGCGTTTGAGATTGCAAACGCCCCGGCGATGCGCTCTGACGGCTCAAGCTCTTTGATGAAACGGCGTGAAGTGGCGGAAGGCATCGCATCGGCTCCAGTTGAAAAAACAGTCGGGCCCCGGGCAGGCCCAAGTTCGGCGGAAGGACGGAAGCCGAGATGGTACCAACATCAACCGCCCAAGCCTATAGGATCCACCTCCCGGGAATCACAACCATTATGCAGAGCTTTGCCCTCCCCCAACTCAGCCTCGCCCTCGCGGGCCTGCCCCGCCATCCGGGTCAGAACATGCTGCGCCAGCAGATCGAAGCGGCGCCTGGCCTGGGGTTCCGTGCCGTCACGCTCGACGCGATGCTGCCGGGCGTGCGTGCCCGAGAGCTTGATCGGTCGGGGCGACGCGACCTGGCGGCGCTGCTTCGCCGGCGCGAGCTCGCGTGCACCGGGCTGGACCTGTGGATCCCCGCGGAGCATTTCGCGAGCACCGAGCATGTGGATCGCGCGATGTCGGCGCTTCTCGGCGCGATTGAACTTGCGGCCGATTTAGGCCGCCTTTCCGCGAGCGCGATCGTCAGCACGTCGCGATCGGCTCTTGCGCCGACGGTGAGCACCATGCTGCCCGCCGGAGATCTCGGCGATGGCGGCATTTCAGCTTCCCTCCGCGCCCAGATCGAGGAGCGCGCCGCCACCTGCGGCGTCTGCATCGCCGACCATGCCTGGCCCGCTCATACCTATGTCGCCGACGCGGTATCCTCGTCCATTCCGATTGAGGAATCCGGTAAGAATCGGAACAAGCCCGACGCAGGAGTTTCAAGTCCGAAGCGTGGCAGCGGGGGAGTCAACGCGGACTCTCCGCTCGGCATCGGGCTTGACCCTGCCGCCGTGCTTCTGGCCGGGGGCGATCCTGTTCGCATTGCGTCCAGCTCCGCGCCAGGGGCCACGGCTGAAGCCGCGTCGCTGCCCCGTCGTCTGTATGTCGCGCGTCTGACCGATGCGTCCTCCATCGGGCGAGTGCCTATCGGTGTCCGCGGCGGTCGGCTCGACACCCTCGCGTATGGCGTCGCCCTTGTCACTTCGGGCTACCGCTCGCATGTGGTTGTTGACGTTCGGGGCCTCCCCACCCCCGAGTCCGCCGCGCGCCGGGCGAGTGAGCAGTGGTCGGAACTGGGCCCAGCATGATTGTTTTTGTTTGGTTTTTTTCTGGGACGCGATTGAAAGATGGCCGGTTTGTGAAGCCATTTCCTGCCGTTTGCTGTACACTCTCCGTCGATAGATGACTGGCCAGTGATTCCGCGATTTGGCGGTCGCCCGCGCGACCCCGATCCTCTTTATTAGAGAAGGAGCCGCACCGTGAACGCAACACGTCTCGCCTGGGCCTGCTGGGCGCTCGCGCCGGTCGGCGTCGTCGCTTACCACTTCGGTCCCGGGCAGCCGGCGTATGTGCAGGATCGTGCGGCGCGTTTGCAGGTCGCCGCGCTGAGTGCTGAGTCGAAAGCTATCGCGGCGCAAGACGTCGCGTACACGCAGCATCTGAACGGGATCGACGCCCGTCGCAAAGCGTTCCTCTCGCAGTCTCCGGAAGACGAGGCCCTTGCCACCAAGGCCACCGCGGCTGAAGATCAGGCCTACGCCCTCGCGGGCGAAGCGTGGAAAGAAGCCTCGGCAAACTACGGGCACGTCGAAGAAGTCCTTGGAAACGCGTCAAAGGAAGAGGCCCGCAAGGTGCGCTGGGCCAAGGCTCGCTCCACCGTCCGCTCCGGCGACGTCTGGGGCGGCATCACCGAACTCGAAGAACTGATCGACGAGCTTGATCAGGATGGACAGGGCTCGTCGGCGCTCGCGACCTCGGCACGCGAAGAACTCGCGACCGCTTATTACTACGGCGCACGCCTTCTTCGCCTCTCGGGCATGCCCGCCCAGGAATGGCATATCGAATCGGGCAAGGCCCGCCAGCAGTTTCGCTTCCTCGCCGAGCAGACCAAGGACGGGGATCCGGCGAGCGCGGAGAACTATCAGAAGAATCTTGAGCTGGTATTGAACCTTGAGCAGTCGTCGCTGGTGGAAGTGCAGGGGAAGGCCTTGCCGAAGAACTCGCCGGGCAACTGCAACATGTGCAACCGCGCGGGGAATGGGAAGCCGAAGAAGAACAAGCTCCCGCCGCGGAAGAAGGACGCACGCGGCGGGGGCGGCATGGATGACATTCGAGACGGCTGGTAAACCGCTCGTTCACTCGCGGGATTCTGCGTATTGATGTGAGGTCGAGGTCGGTGCGAGGTTGGCGAGTCGTGTCGCCGAAATTGAAGAAAGCTGAATGAGAATGAAGAAGACTGCTCTGAGCCGTCGTGGTCGCCGCACAGATCTCGCCCTTGTCGTGCTGCTGGGGGCGGGGCTTGTGCCGTCACTGGTTTCGGCGCAGTCGGTGATCTCCGTTCGCGCCCTGCCTGCTCAGCCCGCGACGGCGGCGCCAGCTCCGATCGTCACTCCTGCGCCGGCCGCGGCACAGCCCGCCGGAGTGGTGGGCACGGGGGTTGGCGTGGCCGGCGCGGGCGCACCTCCCGCGCCGCTCAGCGCGGCTGAGATCGAGGATATCAAAGCCGACTTCGCCGACGCCGACGCGACCGAACGCGACGCGATGCGGGCGTACTACAAAGATCTCGGCGTCGATCTCGACAAGCTGCTCAGCGGCCAGCCGGGTGACATGGCGGCTGACATGGCAGTCGTGATGACGCTGTTGCAGGCGGTGCAGGCGCTGGACTTTGCGCGCACGCCGCAGGCTGTTCTCGCGGCTCGCGCCCAGCTTGGCTTCGGGGAGCGCCCGCAGCCCGCCTCGAGCAATACCGACGCGCTGGCGAAGTGGATCCACCTGCAGGTCATGGCGGGGGAATGGGAGATATTCACGAAGTTCATGACCGAAGCCGCGGGCGCCGACGCGGTTGGAATCTACGCGCACATTCTTCAATCGAGCAACAGACCCAAGGGCGATCCGAGCAAGGTGGACCCGCCGTTCCTTCCTGAAGAGATCCTCGCGCTGGCCGACGCCGCGCCCGGCGAGTTGAGCGACTGGCAGTTCGACGTGCTGTCGCAGCTACTCAAGCAGTCGGCGACGAAATACAGCGTTGGCCCGATGCTCGCGAAGATCGAGGCAGGCACGCGGGTGTTCGGCAACGACAGCGCAGAGCGGCGCGACCGGAGCGTGAAGTTCCTGGTTGCCGCGGGGTTGGTTGTTGAGGCGTACAAGTATTTTCCGTCGCTGGATGAAGCGCGCCTGATGAAAGACGCCCGCCTCATTCTGAATCATGCGAAGTACCACGAAGACCTCGCGACCGGGCGGCGCGCCGACGACGACGCGGACAAGAACCGGCGCACGGCGTGGGGGCTGTACTGCGAAGTCGCGCTGATCGCGAGCGCGGATGTGGCCACTCGTCAGGAGGCGATGCGCCGCGCGATCGATCTGCTTCCCGCGATGCCGCCCGCGATGGCATCGGACTGGCTCAAGCAGGTCTTTGCGAGCGACTCGCTTGGCCCCGCGGCACTCGAAGTGATTGCGCTGAAGGCCGTGTCGCTGCGCGACACCAAGCTCGACCTGCCGCAGCGTGCGCAGATCATCCTGACGATGAAGGAAGCGGTCGATACGCTGCTCGCGCAGCAGGGCGTTGATGTGCGGATGCTGAAGGTTCCGCTGCACATGCTGACCGCTGCGCTTGTCTCTGAGGCTGAAGCCGCGCTCGACGATAAGAACAGGCCGCAGGACATGTTCGGCGGCGGGGGCGGCGGGGGCGTATCGAAAGAAACCGAACTGCTTTTCCGTGCGCTTCCCGACGACAAGTGGTTGGGCGTGCTGGAGCCGAGCCTGGCGACGCGCGCGTACAAGGCGGCAGTTGGTATTTCCACCAGCGTGGACGAGACCGACGTCGCGCTTGATTATGTTTCGCACGCGGTGCAGCGATACCCCGCGCAGGGCGTTGAGTTCGCGGACGATTTCCTCATCGCGTGGCAGAAGAAGCTCGTTCCCGCCGTCCAGAACGACAACATGAACTATTACTTCTTCTGGCGCGACAGTGTTCCCGCGGCTCCGCTCACGCGTGGGCGTCAGCGGCGCAACCTCGATCGACTCTCGCGCCTCATGACGGTCCTCGACAAGATCGGCGTTGAGTCGCGACGCCTGCCGAGCGTCGCAGCCGTGTTCCGCGCGTGCCATGGCAAGACGGAAGTCTTCACCCGCGACGGCATCACGGCGGTCTTCGGCCCCTTGGAGAAACTCGCCCCCGATACCGCATCGTCGCTTGCTGATCAGATGCGCCTGGGACTGAGTGGGGATTGGCGCGACAAGCGTGCCCAGCAATCCGCGGGCATGAAGCGAACGCACGCCGAGCTTTCGGCGATGGTCGAGAACGGGTACGCACTCGCGATCGAGCTGATCGATCACGCGATGACGCAGAAGACTGACTCGTGGCGTTTCGCCGTCACCAAAGCCGCGCTCACGTATGACCGGCTGCAGTACAAGCAGACCGAGAAGAAGCAGGACTTCGCGACGTACAACCAGTATCGGAAGGAAGCATTCGGTGCGTTCGCGCAGACGGCTGATCGCTACGCCGAGATGGTCCGCAAGGGGGACCAGCGTGAGGACGCGACCGTGTATCTCGCGTGGTTCAACGCGGCGGTCGGCTCGACCGAACTCAACTATCTCACGCGTGAAGACCTGCTTGTCGAAGGTTCGCCGCAGGACGATCAGATCGACCTGATCAAGAAGTCGATCGCGTCGCTGCCGGCAGATGCCGCGTCTCGTCACACCAGCGTCTTCGCGCGGGCGTTGTCGGACAACATGGGGAGGCTTGATCCGGAGGTGAAGCCGCGCATCGTGCGGCATGCGATGCGAGTCGTGGGCGATCATCCCGCGGGCGCTCCGCTCCGCCGCCTCAACGACCTGTACCAGGACCTCGTGAAGGACGAGATCAAGCTGCAGCTCAGCGTGGACGGCGCGGACCGGATCGGCGCGGGCAACCGCTTCGGAATCCTGCTTGCGCTGCGATTCTCGACCTCGGTCGATCGCGAGACCGGCGGCTTCAGCAAGTATCTGCAGAACGACGTGTGGAGCCGCGTCGGCACGACGTGGCGTCCGATGAACTACCGCGACCTGTTCAGGAAGTCGATCGAAGCGTCGCTGGGCGAGCGCTTCGAGGTTGACTCCGTGGGTTTCTTTGAGCCCATGACGCCCGCGCGCCCTGTCACCGAATCCGGCGACGACGGCTGGCTCGAAAAGCCGATGGCCTACGTCGTCGTCCGCGCCAAAGACCCGAGTGTCGACCGCGTCCCGCAGGTCACGATGGATATGCACTTTGACGACAGCCTGGGGCCAGTCACGTTGCCCATCATCTCGAACTCGCCACCGGTCGAGATGTCCGCGGCGAGCGCCGCAAAGGAGCCGCGGCCGGTGAAGAAGCTGGAGGTCACGCAGACCCTCGACCTCCGCGGCATGCACAGCTCAAAGCAGAAAAACTCGGTTCTTCTGGAAGTTCACGCACGCGGCGAGGGCGTGATTCCGGAACTCGAAGACCTGCTGCCGGGTTTCCGAGATGCGCTCCCTGGCTATGAAGTCAGCGCGTCCGGCATCGAGATCCGGCCCGTCGCCGTCCTGCAGGACGACGGGGACTGGGACCAGCGGATGTTCGGGGGCGTGAGCCGCGTTGAGAAGGGCGAGTACGCGAAGGCTGACGAGTCGGGCTTCTATCGCCTGAAGACCGAGCGCTCGTGGCTCGTGACGTTTTCGCCGACGGGCGCGAGCGTTGGATCGGAGTTCAAGCTCGCCTCGCTCAATCCCGCGGTCAAGGGTGCGCTGACATCGCGCCAGTTCTCTGACATGGACATCGTGGATGTTTCGACCGCGACGGTCGCGGTGAACCCGCCACTGTGGTCACGGCAGAACCTGATCATCGCGGGCATCGCGCTCGTGCTGGCGCTCGCGGGCGCAGCGGCTCTCTACTTCCGGCGCAAGCCGGTGGTGGCGGAGGATGATTCGGCCCAGCTCCCCTCACGCTACACCCCGCTCAGCGTGATCACGACGCTGCGTCGCGTGCAGACGGATCTCGCGCCGGGCATGAACGCGGCTCAGCAGCAATCGCTCACCGAAGAGATCCATTCGCTTGAGCGTCGTTACTTCGGCCCGCAGGCAGGCGAGGCGCACGCGAACGGAGACCTGCGAGTCGTGGTTGAGAAATGGGTGAAGCCGCGCCACGGCTGATCAGTCGTCGTCGTCATCGTCATCTTGAGGTTTTCTCTTCGGGACGGGAGGAATCTTGACTGGGGGCAGCTTCAGGCGCGGGATGGTCATCTGATCGCGCTGGTTCCAGCTCACGATGCGCAGGCCGCCGGTGCCGAGAAACTCCAGCGCCCCAAGATCGATCTCGGCGATCCCATCGCGATCGCCGTCGAAGGGGCGCAGCTTCCCGTTGAGATCCGAGAACGGCGCGCCGGGCACGACGCCCGCGTCGATAGCAGGCGAGCCGCGCAGGAGGGCGAAGTTTCCGCCCGCGGGATTCGCGAATCGCGGGTCACCGACCAGCGTCGCGCCCAGCGAAGACACGGTCGAACTCAGGATCGACGCGATGTTGTTCTGAAGCACGCCTTCCATTCGGCCCGCGGGCATGTATGCCCAGATGGGTCCATACGAGTCGGTGCCGATGTTGTTGACGATGTCGCCGCCGGCAGCCGCGTCGGAGAAGACGTAGATCGGGTGCACACATCCGGTGATGGTGTTGTTGGAGACGCGCACGCGCGAAGTCGAGTTGCCCAGGAGATAAGCGCCGATCCCCGTGAGGCAGTCGCTCCCGACATTGTTCTCGAACACGGCGTTCAGTTGAACACCTGGAGTCACGCTGAACGCGACGAGTCCAAGTGCGAATCCCGGGAACATGGACGACGCGAGGGTCGGCAGGTTATTGATGTTGAATACGACGCCATTCCAGCCTTTGCCCGTGCGGAAAGGCGATGAGAGATAGGCGGCTCCCAGCAAGCTGAAACGATTCTCGCGGAAGACCGCCGAGCCGCTCGTCGCGGGGTTGATGTAGGTGCAGTGCCCGGTCAGCGAGGTGCGCTCGAACGTGTTGGCCTCGAGCACGATGTTCGTGCCGGTTGAGTAAACGCCCACGCCGGTCCCGGGCGGGGGCTTGATGGTGCAGCTTCGCACGAGAAATCCCGACCCGCCCGCGACCGAAATCGCGTGCAGGGTCTGATCGCGGAAGGTCAGGTTCTGAAACTGCCAGTTGCTGCGGCTGGTAAGACGGACGCCGTAGGCGCGTGACGATCCACCGGAGATGATGACCCGTCCGGGGGTGTCGCCTGTTTCGTCGCCGGAGGTGTCGCCGAGAATGATATTTGGCTTGGAGGTCGTGCCATTGCCGACGGGGGGCACCGATCCGAAGGAGCCGCTGCCGGCGGAGATCGAAAGCTGCTCGGTATACGTTCCTGGACCAACGACAATGGTGAAGCCGCCGCCATCGTTGGCGCAGCCGTTGAGCGCACGCTGGACTGTTCGAAAGGCTTTGCTCGTGCTGACGCCGCTGTTGGCGTCACTGCCGGAGGTTCGGACGTAGTAGATCTGGTCGGCGAAGCACGCATGTGGCGCCAGAATCGCCAGCAAAGCGACGACCAGGAATTCCTTCAACACTCGACACATCATGCAACCCCTGCCACGAATCGCGCCCGAGAGCCATCCTCCGCGCGAATCCTCACTCCGTTATCCGGAATGGAGCAAATGTCTATCGGCCCACGCGCGAACTGAATTCAGCGCAACTCTCGCACGGTAAAATTTGGCGGTTCTGACGCCCGGTGTTATGGGATAGAGGGGCTGTATCACCGGCTGGAAAGTTGCTCGATGTGGTTGAGATGGCCTTCGACCATCTGAATGTGGCGCGCGGCGAAGCTTCGCACTTCGGAGTTTTCGGACGTCATCGCCTTTCGGAACGCGGCGACATCACGCTGGTGGTCGGCCCGCATCATGTCGAGGAACTTTCGATCGAACTCAGCGCCCGGCTGTTCCGACAGTGATTTGATTGATGCCGCCTTTTCGTCGCTGACCCGTTCGGGGAGGGAGACGCCGAGGATGCCGCCGATGGCGCGGAGTTCAGAAAGCAGTTGCGGCTGATCCTTGAGCATGTCCGAGGCGTGCAGCTTCACGTCGTCTCTCGTCGCTCGCTCGAGTGCGAGCTCGCTGGTGAGCGTGCCCGCCATCAGCGCGTCGGTCCTTTCAACGAGGAAGGCCGCGGCGGCGCGGGTCTCGGCGTCGTCGGGATAGCGTTCGCTGTTGACGGTGCCTGAGGTTCGGACGCTGTCGGACTCACGCACGCCGCAGCTTGCGAACATCGAAGCAGTGAGACATGAGAGCGCGACGAGGCGCGTTGTGTGCTGTTGCATGATGATGCATACGCACCGGGAGATGAAGGGCGGATGAGATTGGGGAGAGGAGGGGAGGAGATTGGGAAAGTGGAAAGTGGAAAGTGGAAAGTGGAAAGTGGAAAGTGGAAAGAAGAGAAGAGGGGAGGGGGAGCGGATCTGAAATTTGAAATTTCAGATTTGAGATTGAGACGTGCCAATGGACGCTGCACGCCTTCCGAAACCCGAAACCCGAACCCCTATCGCAGGCTCTTCCGCGCCTCGGCGACGAGGGCGCCGAAGCGGATGGCCTCGTCGGAGCCGAGGTAGCGGGGCTCTGCTACCACGAGATCAAAGAGCGCGAACCACTTCTCGGCTTCGGCGTGATGGCCGAGCTGGGCTTCGCAGATGCCGAGGAGGGCGGCGATTTCAGGCGGGCCGTTGTTCCACTGGGGGCGTATGGCGCGGAGGGCGGCGTGGCTTGGTTTGAGCGAGTCGATCGCCTCGCCGAACCGCCCGGCGCGATGGAGGATCTTGCCGTGGGTGAGGGTAGCGAACGGATCGGAGCACCCGGCGCGGGCGGCGGCGTTTTCGCGGATGGCCCGCTGAAGGGTTGGTGCGTCGGGCACGCTGATGACGCGGGTGTAGGCCTGGTTGTTGAGCCATGCGGGGTGTTCGCAGAGAAGTCCGGCTTGACGGATTGCTTCGGCTTTGACCGCGGGATCAAGGCCGGCGGATCGCTCGATGGCGTCGAGGGTTTCGGGAAGGAACGCGCCGGCGATCTTGCATCGACGGTACAGGTCGCGTCCGCGCCGGGCTGTGTCGCGGGCGCGAGCCGTGGACTCGTCGGGCTTGTCGAGTTCGAAGGAGAGAGTCGCCGCGGCCGCGGTGACGACCCGGATGGCGCTGTTGCCCGCGTCGAAAGCCACGGCGAAGCAGCTCTCCTGTCGCGGAAGCGGGAGTTCAAGGGCGAGATCGCTGGAGGCGGTCAGCCACAGACTGACGGCGCCTTCGCCGGACCCAGCGATGACGCGCGTGTCGTCGGCGGAGAAGCAGACGGCGGACTGGCCGCCGGTGGCGCCGAGCATTTCGGAACGGGGGCGGGCGTCGGGGGTGAGAAGCAGAACGCCGCCCGCGCGTCCGACGGCGAGGAGCGTGCCGTCGTGCGACCAGGCGATCGAGAGCGCGCCGGGGACGTCGATGTGCGCGATGGGTGCGAGGCTGGCGGTGTCGGCGATGATGACGCGCGGCGGGGAAGTATCGGCGATGCAGGCGAGACGGTCGCCGGAGGGGGCGATTCTGATCTCCGTGCCCCGCGCGCCAAGATCGCTGCGAGCGATGCACTCAAGGGTCTGAGGATCAAGGGACATCAGCGTGCCATCGGCGAAGCACGCAAAGAGGCGCCCGGAGCTTGACGTGGCGAGCGAGCGGCACCACGCGCTTGAGAAAGGCATGACCGCGTTCGGAGCGGCGGAGTGCACAAGCGATCCGGAGCGGGCGTCGAGAACCAGGAGATTGCCGCGGTCGCCCCCGACGTACGCGAGTTTGCCATCGGGACTGAACGCGAGTGCGTTTACGAACTCGAACGAGGGAGAGACCGCCCAGAGGGGAGCGCCGGTGATGAGGTTCCACGCGACGATCTGGCCCCAGTTGCCCGTGATCGCGACGGAAGCGTCGGGCGAGACCGCGGCGGCGGTGGAGGCGAGTTCTTCGCGGGTGGGAAGTTGAAACCAGGCGGCGCTGCGCTGGATGTTCCAGACTTTGATTTCGTCGTGGCGGCTGTAGCCCGCGGCCCATTGGCCGTCGGCGGAGAAAGCGACGCCGTTGTAGATGCCGCCAATGCGGGGAGGAAGACCCGCGAGGGAGCCGAGGGTGGTGAGGTCGCGCGAGTCAAGGAGGCGAATGGCTCCGGACACGGTGAGGTGGGCAAGCACCGAGCCATCGGGGCTGGGCGAGAGGATGCTGGAGGTTGATCCGCCGCGGGCGATAGGTTCGTGTTCGAGTCGGAGTGAGCGGAGTTCGCGCCCTGAGGCGGCGTCGACGACGCGGAGCTGGGTGTCCTTGTCCTCGATGCCGGTGAAGAGGACGACGGTCTGCGCGTCGGGAAAAAAGCGGGGCTGGACTCCGGGGAAAGTCCACTGGGTCTGCATGTCGTCAAGACGGATGAGAGCGGTTTGCTTGTCTTTGACTTCAACGAGGAGATTGCGGCCGTCGGGGGAGAGTGTCGGGAAGACGCGCTGGACGGACTGGAGGTCGAGGTGTTTGAGCGTCGAGGCGTCGTCTGAGTCAATAAAGAGAACACGCCGGGGGTTGGCCGCGCCGAGCACGAGGAACGAGCCATCGGGCGCGAAGGGAGAGGATTCAAATCTGGACTCGTTGGGGAAGAGTTTAATAAGGGCGCCTGTGTGCGCGTGCCAGAGCGCGGAGGTGAGTTCGCCGCAGACGAGGAACCGATCGTTGCGTGGGCTCATCGCGAAGGAGTAGAGAGTTGGGCCGACGGCCGGCTCGCAGTGCAGAAGCTCGCCGGTGCGCCAGTTGAGGAGCTGCATGCGCGAGACGCCGGACATCACCGCGAACTCGCCCCCGAGCGCGGCGGAGGAGTAACCGGCTTTAACCACGGGAATGGTGCGATCGCTGCGGTCCACCTGATTATCGAGGTATTGCCATTCCCAGCCGCGAAG
>Ga0163155_10004485_pt1 | contig 14323 bp, 11 predicted proteins | sample OliLakLV19SP4G1_FD_148611 | JGI IMG/M metagenome (GOLD analysis project Ga0163155, IMG submission 148611) | Freshwater microbial mat bacterial communities from Lake Vanda, McMurdo Dry Valleys, Antarctica - Oligotrophic Lake LV.19.SP4.G1 | ecosystem: Environmental > Aquatic > Freshwater > Lake >...
TCGGCGGAGCTACGTGCTCCAGCAACTCGTCGGGAAGCTGCGAGCGTAGGCCGCGCCGCTGCGGTCAGCGGCCGAACTGCGGAGCCCGGCCCGAGCGTCCCGGCTGCGGGCGTGCCGTGACGGTTACGCACCAGGAAGGCCAGCACGTGACCGTGCCGTGCTGCGGCGAATCCTTGGGAGGGCCTGTGTGCGTGCGTGGCCCCGGCGTCTCGCGCACGAACAGGGCCTCGCACGATGCAACTTCGAATCGCGGCCCGCTCGGGGGCCGACCCGTCGGGCTGCGCCCGAGCGGGCGAGAGACTCGTCGCCACGGCGACGAAGAGAGGAACATCGGGGGCTACGCCTCCTCCACCACCGCTTTGCCTTCCCGGCCTGTGCAGAACGGTGCGTCCTTGCTATATGTTGCACCACGGATCTGCCTGCTTCTAGTCCCGATGCTTTGCGCCCCCTTCCTGATTGCAGCCCTAAGCAACAAGGCCTCTGCCTCTCCGACTGCGTTGACTACATCGACTACCACCACCACCACCACCAACATCATGAGCACCGGTGGTGCCAATAACGTTGCATACTCAGGGGGCGCGGATACAATCACCATCACAGTGTCGATGACCGTACCGACTGCGACGGGCACGACAACGATTTCAGGTTCGACAACCCTAACAAAGAACGTGACCACCCCCGCTCAGGCTGCGACTGCGCTGGCTGCTTCGCTTCAAGACGCGCTGGACGACGTCGGGTCCACGGCAAAGGCGGAAAGTGCCGGCCGAACTGTGTTGGTTAGTGGGGGCGCCTCAACTACTGGGACACTTGCGAACCCGATTGAAACCCCACATACGCCCTCCGAGGCATTTGGCCGCACAGTTAGCTACACACCGTAGGCTTACTAGTTCCCCATTGCTTGTCATTCCCGACTAAAGAACAACCCCGAAACACACTTAGCAATGTTCTCAAATCCCATTCGACTCTTGTTCCTGATCCTCATTTCCATAATAGCTGGCACGCTTTGTGTCCTTCCTGCGCGCGCTGTTTCGCCCCTGACTGGCGGCACAACTTCCTCAATAACCGTGAACGTGAAGTGCGCCGGACAGGGGCAGGTAGATGCTGACCACCGCATCACCCTCAGAGTGGATGGTCCAGGCGGCACGCCCACGACTGTTACTGTCGATGTTCAAAAGTCGACGACTGCAAGTGCGATAGCACTACAGGTAAAGAGCGCTCTGACCTCCAACGGAGTAGCGGCAACTGGACCAACGGCTAACGCAGGCTATCCGGTGGAAACTGCTTTCGACGTAAAGTTGCCTGACGGTTACAAGCTGGGGGATGTGAAGGTAGAGAAGAAATCCAGCAGCGGAGGTTGGGGTACCGATGACGGCCATCTCAAGGTCATTAATAGCCAAAAGATGGCGTTTGCTTCAGGGCTAACCCCGCCGCCGTCGCCGGTTCCCGGGTTTAGCACCTTCGTGCTTAAAGAGAACTCCTGGGTGGGGCAAGTTAAGGTCATCGAGATCACGATCCGTGGAGTTAATTCTGCGGGAACTGGATTTGAGTACACGAACGAGTGGACGTACAACGGTGTCTATCCATTGCCGTCGTTTTCGGGCGTTGGACAATTCCTGCAAAGGAAGGGTATGGCCGTGACCTACCCGTCTAACTCGGAAATGAGCGTTGACCTAACTACATCAGGCCTGAATGTTTACGAGGTTGACTTCGTTGTACACGCAGACGCCTCCGTCAATCCTCAACAGTTGTGGACCTCGCACGTGGAGTTCACTGCCAATTGACAGTGGGGGCTGGTGATCCTGGCGTCTCGCAATACCCTTCACCATCTACTGCGGGACTGTGGATCCGTTCGTAATAGCCCCACCCCAGCATTTCAGTTGCTCGGGTGGGGCTAAGTCAACCAATCAGACCGAGCGACTAGTCATTGAGAGTCCGTACATCATGCTATCCAAGAGGTCGCTACTGCAATGTGCGATCGCAGTAATTGGCGGCCTAGTGCTGCTCGCGGTCGTCTATCACTTTAGTGGCGATGACCAACCCAAAAGCGCTATTCACTCTGGCCCTGCCTCTATGGCGAAGTCTCCAGCAGGTAATGAGTTGACACACCCAAGTGGTGATGATGGGCGAACTCCCAGGCAGAGTGAGAGTCCTAACTCCGATAACGGAGGCAACGACGCAAAGGAACAAGAATCGGCGTCAATTGTAGTGGTAGTTCAGGGTGATCGTGGGCAACCGGTCGCAGATGCTCAGGTTACAGTTGCTGTCGACGCCGCTAGTATAACAGAGCTTCAGGCCATAACAAATGCACGCGGGGAATGTAGTCTTGCGCTGGGCGAGCTACCCGCGTCTTTGGGATTCCTGAAGGTTACTGCAAGGGGTTATTCAACTTACTTGGTTTCGAGCAATTCTTTGACGCGAACATTCGTCAAGGGGCTTCCGATAGATCCCATTATTGTCGGCTTGAGCGCGGCTGCCACTCTAGAAATTGCAGTAGTCGACGAGCTACAGAATGCGTTGCCTGGACATTTCGTTCAGCTCTCCTACCTGGGCCAAGACTCAGAGCCGTCGGGGAGCGGCATGCGGTCCGACGGTGTGCAGACATCAAAAACCGGCGTAACCAATGCCACCGGCGTGTTTCTCGCCTCTGACCTTCAGGATGGATGGTGGCTCGCTTCGTGCGATCGCTGGCGTGATAAAGCGGAGGGACAACATGAGCCGGTCTACGCGAAAGCCCAGCAGCAGTTACAGATTGTGTTAGAGGTGCCATCGATTGAGCTCGGCCGCTTTGCGTCTGGACTTGTGGTGCTGCCGGAACCTGTCCCCTCACTCTCTGGGTTCATGACAATCAATCAGTACTCGATAGTTCAGGACGGTCATGGACCTCTTGCTCATTGGTTGTACAAAGACGGCGAATTCTTTATTTATGGCGAACCTGAGCAGCAGTTCGCCGCGCGCATTATCTCGCGGAACAGCCAGCTACGCTCCGAGCCCTTCTCGCTGCAGATCGGGCGACATGGCTATCGGGTTAACCCTAAATGGATTCATTAACTCTACCATCATGTGGCGAAACTAGGTAACCGTCACGCCACACCCGCCTGAACGCCGGCGGCCGGGACGTGACGATTGCGTGCATGAACCGACGCGAAGAGATGGTGCAGTTGCTCGGCCGGCGTGAGTGCCTGGGCCTGACGTTCAAGGGCCTGGCGCAGGAGAGCGGAGTACCTGCGGGAACCCTGGCCTCTTGGGCCTGGAAGTTGCGTCAGGAAGACCTTCAGCGCGAGCAGGCTGCCGCCCCACGCACGGGTTTCGTCGAGCTCGTTCCCGGCCCCGACGCGCCCGCGACCGGCAGCGTCCGGCTCGAGATCGTGCTGGTCGGCGGCCGACGCGTCGTCGTGCCCGATGATGTCGATGAGGATCGGCTCGTGCGCTTGGTGAGAGCTCTCGAGCGATGCTGAGTCTGCCCGCGAGTGTGCGCGTGTTCGCGGCGCGCGACGGCGTCGACTTCCGCAAGGGTTTCGACGGGCTGCACGCGATCGTGCGCGACGAGTTCGGCGAGGACGCGCTGTCGGGCAACGTCTACCTCTTCTTCAACGCGCGTCGCGACCGAGTGAAGCTGCTGGTGTGGGACCGCAACGGCTTCTGGCTCCTGTACAAGGTAACCGTCACGGCACGCCCGCAGCCGGGGAGCCTGGACCGGGTTCCGCCATTCGGCCGCTGACCGCCGCCGCGCGAGTTACGCGCGCAGCTTCCCGACGAGTTGCTGGAGCACGTAGCTCCGCCGATCCGCGGCCACGGCGCCGTAGCGCGCCTGCCACTCGCGCGGCGTGAGCGTCTTCGGATCTTCGCCCTCGGCCAGGCGCAGCATGACGTCGTGGATGTAGACCTTCGGGTCGATCCCGCGCGCCTTGCACGTCGCGATCAGGCTGTAGAAGACCGCCCCCGTCTGGCCGCCGCGCTCGTTGCCGAAAAACATCCAGTTCTTGCGGCCCACCGCCACGGCGCGCAGCGCGCGCTCCGAGCGGTTGTTGTCCAACTCCAGACGACCGTCCTCGAGGAAGCGGTTCAGCGCTTCCCACTGACCCAGCGCGTAGCTGATCGCCTTGCCCAGTCCGCTTTGCGGCAGCACCTGCGTCTGCCGCACGTCGAGCCATTCCTTGAAGCCGGCGAGGATCGCGGGCGCACGTTCATGCCGCAGCGCATGCAGCTCGTCGAAGCCGAGCTTCTGCTCATCCGCCGTGTTCTTGATCGCATAGAGCTGCGCGATCCAGTCGATCGCCTCCTGCGCGAGCACGGGATCCTTGTCGAGCGACTCGTCGAATTTGCGGCGTGCGTGAGCCCAACACGCGACATGTCTCACGCGCGCTGGATCCAGCGCAGCCGGATAGACGCCGTAGCCGTCGGCGTGCAGCCAGCCGAAGAAGTCCTTCAGCACGCGCGTCGGTGAATCCCGTCCGCGCGATTCGTTGTAGTCGAAGTAGCAGTCGCCTTCGTTGTTCGCGAAGAGCCACATCCACACGCTGCGCGTCGGACCGGCCTTCGATTGCTGCACTTTCGCGCTGGTTTCGTCGGCGAAGGCGACGTCGCCTTTCACGATCTCCGCGCGCAGCGCCTCGTGCACGGGCGCGAAGAGTTCGGCCAACTGGATCGTCGAGCGGCACAACACCGTGCGCGAGAGCGCGAGTCCTTCGGCCGCGTACTTCTGCTCGAGGCGGTTGTAGGGCATGTGGTAGCCGAAGCGCTCGACCACCAGACTCGCGAGCCAGTTCGAGCCCAAGAGGCCCTTCTCGATCACGCGCGTCGGGCCGGGCGCCGTCAGCACTTGGCTCTGGCACTTGCGGCAGCAGTACTTCGTGCGCGCGATCTCGTGCACGACGGCGACCTCGATGCGTTCGAGTTCTTTCGTGAGCTCGACGCCCATCGGCTGCATGGGCTGGTTGCAGCACATGCGGTCCGTCTCGGGCACTTCGATCGTCGTGCGCACACGCGGCAGGTGCGCGGGGAACTCGCTGCGCCGATGACCGCGCGCGGCGCGCGGCTGGTCTTCTTTCGGCGCTGCGATCGTGACGGCGCCGTTAGCCCCGTACTTGTCGGCGATGCGCTGCGCAGCGTCGAGCAAGTCGGCGAAGGGCAGCCAGACCTGGCCCGGTGCGCAGGCAGGTTCTGGCCGACGTTTTTCGGTGCGAGGACCGAAGAGCATCTTGGCCCAGACGGAGAGCTTGTGCTCGAGCGCGCTGATCTTCTGATCGCGATCAGCGATGAGTGCATCGCGTTCGGTCACTCGCGCGCGTTCCGCGAGCAGCAACGCCGTCAGAGTTTCGACATCACGGACCGGCTCGCACTCGTTCGTCATCGCCACGCGAATCAATACGCACGTCGCGCACCGAGTATCGATAAAACTTCGAGTTTCTCGTGTCGATTCCATCGAGCAACATCGCGAGTCGTGCGCGATCGATCTCGAGCTTCGCCGACGTGCCGTCGAGTCGCTGAAAGGTGCCGCGTTCGAGGCGCTTGTACAAGAGCCAGAAGCCGTTGCGATCCCACACGAGCAGCTTCACTCGGTCTCGACGCGCGTTGAAGAAGACGTAGACGTTTCCCGACAGAGCGTCTTCGCCGAACTCGTCGCGCACGATCGCGTGCAGTCCGTCGAAGCCCTTGCGGAAGTCCACGCGATCGCGCGCGGCGAACACACGCACGCTCGCGGGCAGACTCAGCATCGCTCGAGCGCCTGCACGAGACGCACGAGGCGGTCTTCGTCGACATCATCGTGCACGACGATGCGTCGCCCGCCGGCCAGCACGACCTCCAGTCGACCGCTCTCGACCGCGCGCTCCTCAGGGCCGAGAACGAGTTCGACGAAGCCGGTGCGCGTTGCTTCGGAAGTCGGACCCGGCCGAAGCGTTTCCTGGCGCAGCTTCCAGGCCCAAAACCCGAGCGTCCCCGCTGGTACTCCGCTCTCCATCGACAGGGCCTTCAATGTCAGGCCCTGGCGCTCACGCCGCATCAGCAACCGCGTCATCTCCTCGCGTCGATTCATGCACGCGATCGTCGCGTTCTGGTCCGAGGTGTCCAGGCGGGCGTGACGTGACAGTTACTGAGCACCTGAAGGATCTCGTGCGACGGATAGCCGCGATCCAAGATGAGCAAATCGGCCTCGGCGAGGCTGGGCAGCATAGCGAGCAGGTGTTCACGCTCGTCGCTGGCAAAGGGCGCGATCTCGAAGTCGACGGGGTGCTTGGCGCACACGTCGAGCAGCACGCTCAAGAGCAACTGCGGGCAATGCGCGTCGTGCGGCGTGCCGAACGCCCGATGCAGATCCGAGCCGCGCTGCAAGTTGATCTTCGTGCCGTCGAGCGCGAACACGCGTCGACCGCGCCAGAGATGCGAAGCTCGCGTGTCCTCGAACGCGTGTGTCGCCACCTCATGAACCATGCGACGCAGAAGCCGAGGGGTGACCTTCGGTCGCGCCTCGCAGAACGCCGCAGCCGTGATCGGCCGCACCGTCGGCATTGGAAGCCCGTGATCGCGCGCTTCGTCCCACAAGCCCTTGAGCAGGAGCTCGTAGCCGCGCGTATTCGCGTCAGCGACCATGAAGAGCAACATGGTGGTCAGCAACTCCGGACTGAGCGGCCCAGCGCGGGAGAAATCGCGTTGGTCTCGGCGAAACTCGCGCTCGTGAATGGCGGAGAATGCGCTGGCAACAATCGCGTAAATTCGGCTACAATGAACTTCTGTGGCACAGAAATTTTCTCAGAGTCTGGCGTTCGCGCTGGGACTTGCCATGATTCTGAGAAATCTTTTGGTGGTGTAGTGGGCTCCACGGATGTGGCGCAGAGTCCGCATCCTATCCAATGCACGTAGCGCGATCGAGAGGCTGAGCAGGTCAGTCATGCCGAATTCGCCTCGCCCTCACGAAGACGCGCCGTACAGACTGTACGCGAGTGAGAGTGTCGCCGCTGCACTGTCTCGCGACTGCCGACGACGGCCGTCCTCCGCGGGCTGCCGACCGCCGACGCCGTGCTTCGCGTGGTGTCACGCTGGAGCCTAATGGCATTGCCCAACCACCTGTGCGCCCCGTGAACGGGTACCTTGTGATTCACTTTAGGACTTGAGTGAAAGCAACTTGACACCTTTACAAATGACAAGAATCCGTGCCCCAATTGCCGGCTCCACAACAACAAGCCTAAGTGCTTGCTCAGCAATGTCTCGCCGTAACGCGTCATGCGCGGCGGCGTCATCTGACGCACGCCAGTGCGAGGGAACCAGCGAACCCATCTCAGCTGGATTCAAAACGAAATCGCTATAGATGCGCACATCCAGTATTTCATTCTGATAGGCGAACCCGACGATACTGATTCCCCGCTTGTGCACTGACATGCAGCAGAGGTCCCAAATGTCGCCCTCCGTACTGAGGAAGCGAATGTATACACTGGCATCTAGAGCGTCAAAAGCCCTCCGCCCGCCGTAGTCCAATCGGACAGCGATGACTTGGCTATCGTGGAAGTCGGGCCAACTCACAAAGCCGTCGTCATCGACAGTTAGCTCGGGTCCCACTTCGTGCGGATTGTTCATTGGTTGAGCCAGAGGGGCGTCGTTCGGCCCGGGCCACTCTTTTCACGCTCACCGCCTGGAAATCGATGATCGTGCGGCAGTCGATGCCAACGTGGACCGCTGGTGTGTCCACAATCCCAGTCCCATTCCGGCAGTCCGTCTGGGCCATATCGTCGATAGGTTCCCGTCCCCGCCCCACCCTTTCCGGGTCGATGGACGGTCGATCCAGGCTCGCCCTCGCGCGGGATCGACACCGGACGACCGGTGACATCCTTGCCGACTTCGACCACTGGGCCAGGGGGTATCGGGATTGGTACGGCAGGTGCGCCGGTGCCCGGAATAGGTACGGCCCCGGCACCTCCGCCGTAACCCGGGCCGGTCCCACCAGTACCGGTGTCAGTGATCAGTTTATAGATGAAATAGCCACCTATGCCAATCCCCGCCACCGCAAGCACTCCCAGTGCGACGGGAGACGTAACAACGGCCACAACACCGACTCCAACCGCTGCTAAGCCTTGGCCGACTGTGGCTCCACCAATGATCACCGCGGCGGTCGCTCCGCCGTCTAATCCGAGCGGGTCCCGCCGACAGAAAGGGACGCTGCCCACGTAGGCGAGCGGATTGCCGAGGTTGAGTTTGTCTCCCCAGGCTCCAATTGGATCTCTTTGCAGGAAACGTCCCTGCTCGGGCAGATAGAACCGATTCCTGTATTCGTACAACGACAGGATCCAGGGCTCGTACCGCCTGCCGGTGAATAGGTATGGATTACCGTATGCCGACTTCTGATTGGCACGCGGTACGTTATTGGCGTCTTCGAATCGCGGCGCCCCATACGCGTCGTACGTGTAGCGCTCGACGACGCTCCCGGTGTTGTCCGTCAGCCCCACAACGTTGCCGAGGGTCGACTGCATGTAGTGAAGTGTCCGCGTGCCCACTTGGCCAGGCAGAACTTCCATCGAGATCGGCTCGTCGATCTCGACTCCCATCACGTACCTGCGCATGAAGCGCCAAGTTGGCTGGCCGTTCGGATCGGGGTTCGTGACTTTGTCGTGTTCCTCGAGCACCTCCCAGCCATCGTGCACGTACTCGCGCGCGAGTGGCGCTCCGGCGACGCCGTTAAAGATCGTCTGAACACGCCGTCCTTCGGCGTCGTAGACGTGCTCCAGCGCGGTTCCTGCGGCCGTGTCACGCACGCAGACGAGCCGATTCAGGAAGTCGTAGTCGAGGACTACCGTCCCCGCTCCGTCCGGCTTGGTTAGATTGCCGACTTGGTCGTAAGTCGGGACCACGCCGCCGAAGTTCGTGTAGTTGTGTACCGAGTTCACCACTCCCGCGCGCGGAGTACCGTCGATCTTGAATCCGCTCCAATTGTGCACGCCGTCGAGCGTCCACTCTCGATCCGACTCGTCGTTGCCGAGGCCCAAGGTCCCCACGTCCGCAAAGGGTACGCGTCGCTCGAACTTCGTCAATCGATACAGGCTGTCGTGGCCGTAGTTATCGCCCTTGCCCCCATCATGCGCTCGACGCTCCCATCGCCGAGCCCCGGCGCGATTGTAGGCATGCTCGAACGAGCCGAGCTGCGCCTGCGTCAGGATATTGACGTGCTCAAGCTTCGTCTGCCGCTTCGCGCCGTCGTAGTAGTCCGCGTCGTTGAAGGACCCATCGTGCCAGCGCGTGGACGAGCGGTTGCGTAGCGACCGCGCGAGCTTGCGGTCCGGCCCAGCGTACGTGTAGCTCGCGGCATCAACGTTATTCGACTTGATCTTGCTCACGCGGTCGAGTGAGTCGTAGACGAAGTCCACCGTGAACGCTGGCATGCTCGGGTAGCTGATGCTCGAGCGCTTCGACTCTTCGCGCCAAGCGCTCAGCAGCTCCCGCCCGTTCTGCGTTTCCCTGGTCAGCCGATCGAATGCGTCGAACTGACGAGTGACCGACCACGCGAGCGTGGATCCTTGGGTGTCGGACTGCGTGCGGTACAGCGCAAACGCCTCGGTTCGACGCCCTATGCCGTCGTAACCGAACGCAACGAGGATCGTTCCGAGGGCGGTCGACGGGTTCGTGACGAGCGCGAGCTGCTTCAGCCGATCTAGCGCGTCATACTGGTACTCGGAGAGGATCTGTCGCGCATCGAAACGCGAAAGCATGTTGCCATTCGCATCGAACGCGTGAATGTTAGCCGTCCCGTTCGCAAAGCGTTCTTCGAGCACACGTCCCCGGTGGTCCAGCAGGTACTCGGTGGTGTTTCCGTTGTCGTCGCTGCGCTTCCATAACCGGCCGTCAGCGTCCCACTCCTGGACAAGCACGACTTGGCCATCCGGATTCGCCGGATTCGACGTGTCGATCGATCCGCTGCCTTGGCCTCCGACACTCAGATCGATCGTCTCGCTCGTCAGCAGCCCGCGCCCGTCGTACACGAACGAACGCGAGTTCCCGGGCGGATTCACATTCACGCCGTGAACCTGACCTGCCGTCCCGCTCGCTTCAGCGTCCGAAGAAGCGACCACGAGGTCGCGGGCATCGTACGAGTGCCGCTCGGTCTCCCCGAGTTGATTCGTGTGGGAGACCAGGCGACCGAGCGCGTCATAGCGCCGCCAAGTCCAGAATTCGCGGGGCTGCGCCCCGCCGGGATACGTGTCAACTTCGGTTACGCCAACGAGGTTGTCCTCGTCGTCAAACGAACCCTTGCGGACATTCCCGGCCGGATCCTTCGTCCACACGCGCCGGCTCAGCCCGTCGAAGTGCGACTCGTACACCTTGGCGTCGTCCTCGGTTCGGAACGTGAGTCGTGAGAGTCGATCGTGGTCGAAACGAGCACTCACAAGGCCGTCGAGCAGAAGCGCTCCGTCCACGACCGTCGAGCCGTCCTCCGGAGAATGATCGATCCGCCACGGCCGCGACCGTTCGTCGTACCGCACCGAATTGCTTCGAAGGGGTGTGGCTGCCCCAGCCCCGGCCGGCTTCATCTTGTCGATCGACTTTACGAGGTTCGAGGCTTGATCGTACGAGGTCACGCGCTCGTTGCCGATCGCGTCGGTGACGTTGTGCTGCCGATCGAACTCGTCGTGCACGTAGGCCGTCGTGTTCCAGTTGCCGTCGACGCGGCTCGTCACGTTGCCGTTGGCGTCGTAGCCGAGCGTCTCAACGCGCTCTTCGAGCGCCGATAGCCCCGAGCGGTAGGTGTCCGCGAGCTGATCGCGCGCGTCGTAGGTGAAGCGCGTGATGTTCTGGAGCGGACTGTGCACCTCGACGACATTCTCGTTCGCGTCGTAGCGCGTCTCGGTCGAGACAAACCCGCCAGTGGTATTCTCCTCCACCCGTTCGAAGCGCAGGTTGTCGAGAATGTCGTACTCGTACACGACGTCCCATGTGCTGCCCGTGGGGCCGACTGAGTTCGTGTCGTGCGTCGAGATAACCAACCCGTTCGCGTCGCGCAGCAAGACGCGCGAGTAGCCGAACGAGGTTCCCGCGATGTGACCCTCGTTCGGTTCGTCGGGCGAACCACCTTGGCGTGCGGCAGTGGCGCTCGTGTCCACGCCACGGCTGACCTTCCAGACTTCTCCGAGTTCGTTGACGGAGAGCTCCTGCCGAACACCCCGACCGTCCACATAGGCGACTAGATGCCTCCGTGCGTCGTAGATGAGGTCGGTCGTGCGATCGATTGGCGCTGGCGAGGGCAGCGTCGCCTTGTTCCGGCCGATGTCTGTCGCGAGGGCACGCGGCACAAGCCAAGCGAACTGCGCTGAGAAATCCCCGGCGTAGGGCAATGCTGTATCCTCGATCGTGCGCCGCGGCAGACCCCCGGTCGTTCCGACGGCGCTACCGCCCCCCGCATCACTCAGCCCGTCCGAGTTGACGTCGTCCCACGGTGTGTAGCCGAAGAGAGTGACGTTCTCCTCGGCGTCGGTCTGCGAGGTCACCTGACCGAAGGCGTTGTAGGTCCACGACGTGATGGCCTGTTGAGTCGCGTCCCCTTCAACGGACGATTGGTGGTCGACGCCGAACGGTGCTTGTGCCAGTGAAACGCTCGGCGCGATGCGCTGGATCACGTGACCACGGACGGGAACTGTGCCCGCTACACCGCCCACACCGTCTCCGTTCAGGTCCGCATTCCTCACGAACAGAGCGAGCAGATCGCGCGACTCGGTCTCGGTGATCCCGAGCAGCACCGCGATCGCAGGCGCTACATCGTTCGGAGCCCCCGCCGTCGCGCTGCCTTCCATGTAGTCGAGGACGAACTCGGTTCTCCACGTCGCGTTGCGTGGGTCGGCGCGCGCGAGCAGGTGATTGAAGACTGGATCCCACTCGTACGTCGTCGTAATCGAGTCGTAGTTGGGCTCGAGATCCGGAGCGAAGCCGCGGCTGTGCGTGATCGAGGCGAGATTGCCGGCCTGAAAGCGAGTCGTCGCCGGATGATAGGTGCGTGTTTCGATGTTGCCGCGCGGTCGAGTGACCTCTGTGATTTCGCCCTCGGCGTTGTAGCGGAACTTCGTGCGGAGAATCGCGCCCCCCTCCACGAACTCTCCCTTCAAGACCAAGTGGGCCGATGCATCGAACCAGTACTGCGTCACATTGGAGCGCCGATCGGCGACGTAGGTGACGATCGAAGCCGGACCGAGGTCTGTGTAGCCGGTCGGCAGTGAGAGCTGCGTCGAGTACTGGTACTGAATCGTGCCGCTTCCCAGAACCTGACTTTGGACCCAGCCGTTCTTCCAACTGGCCTCGGAGAAGTAACTGAACGTGACGTAAGCGGTCGTCAAGCCGCCTGCAACTTCGCGCGGCCTTATGACCTTGTGGAGCAGGTGATCAAGCGGACCCGTGTAGGTGTACTGCTCCGTCCTCCCCGACGGGAAGTCGTTGAGCCCGGTGGATGTCACCGTGGGCGAGCGCGCAGAGATCAGATCCCCGTTGACGTCGTACCCGTAGCGGACTTCACGGCCTGCGAAGTCGATGACCTTCTCGAGGCGCACGAGCCCGGCGGCCGGTGACACGTAGTGAAAGGTGATCTCGCGGCCGAGCGTGTCCGTGATCTTCTGGAGGCGGCCTTCGAACGGAACGGACTCTGCGGCCGTGAAGTAGTCGAGGACCAGGTGGTTCCCACTGGCGTCCTCGATCATGAACAGTCGGTACGAGTACGTTCGCGAGGGCAGCGGGGCGTACTCGAAGTACGACTTGCTCCCATGTCGTGCGCGCAGCACCCACACCGTCGGGCTGCCGGGTAGCTGCGCGATGCGTGTGTAAACGCCGCTCGATCCGAAGAAATCCGAGGAACTCGCCGCCTTCACATAGGTGTCGACGCGGTTGTTGCCGTTCTGGAGTCGGCCCGTTACGCGGGCCTCCCAGGACGGATCTGCGTCGAAGTCGATACGTTGGTCGTAGGCGAACTCCCATCCGAAGCCCATCACGCCGTCTTCTTGTGCGCGCTTCGAGTTGTAGCGGCGTGTGAGTTCGAAATGGAGACCGCGTCCGGGTATCACGAGGTCGGTCGCGCGGTAGCTCACCGCGCCGTTGTGCAGCAGCACCGGATCGGCCGTGTCGTTGTAGGTGTCCGCGATCTCGACGGGCGATTGGCCGCCAGGGCAGGTGTCGCACGTCGCCTGCGATGCGGAGACGTCGCCATCCGTTCGGAGAGGCGGATCGTCGCAGGTCGGTATCCCGTTGACACCCGGGCCGTCCTTTTCGAGGTCCTCTGTGATGAAAGCCGGCGGGTCGCTGGCTTGCGCGAGCGCACGGCTGCTCCCGGCGAGGAGGAGAGTCAGAGCTGTGAGAACGATGGAAACGACGGCCGACATCGGTGAGCCTCGGGATCGGCGCTGGCTGGTGAACGATCCAAGCGTTCGATCGCGCCTGGATGCGGGGGCGGCGCGTCGAGCAGGGTCTCGATTCGAAACGGGACGCGGAGATCACCACGAGCGCGGACCGGTTTCAAGTGGGATTGAGTGAGGTTCGCAACAATCTTGGCCTCGGATTGGACCGTCCACACGTGTCGTTGCTCGCCACTTCCTGGTGCGAAAGCGTGCGTAGTGCTCGTCGTGTTGATCATCGGACGTCGGGAGGCAGCGCCCGCCGCCCGAAGATGCTCGCGCGGCGCAGATCCACGACCGGCTCCCACTTCGTCTTCCAGCCGTACGGCGTCAGCTCGCGCACGTCGCTCACCTGCCCGATCCGGAGCGGCACGTCGCGCAAGTACGTCCGCGGGTCGACGTCGTGCTCCTTGCACGTCGCGATCAGGCTGTACATCACCGGCGCGGTCTCGCCGCCTTTCCTTGAGGAATCTACCGATCGGCCACGCGATGCGTCGCCCCGCCGCCCGCCCGACCACCACCGATCCGCCAGGCGAACCGAGAGTCCTCACCACCACCCTTCGCCCCGCCGCCCGCCCGGGGAGCCATCTCGCTCCTGTGCGAACGCGGGAGAGCGGAAACGGGCCGCACAGTGCCGCCGAGGCCGACTTCGAGCGCGCACGAAGGTCCGATTCGCACGGGCGAAGTGGGTGGCCCTCTCTCGCGGGGCGAAGAGAGAGAGCGGCGCGGTTAGCAGGAACGGTGCGAACTCCGCGCGACAGCAGGCCGCGCGTGTGGGACATCGGGACGGCTTCCCGGCCCGGCGGAACTCCGACCGTCGTTAGCCCAGGTTCCGCAGTTCATTTGGACGAGACGAGTCCTGGCAAGGACTTACGCTCGTTGGCTGCCAGTTGTTGTCACTACATCGCCGCGCTCACCTTAGCTTGCCGACCGGCCAGACGGCGGGGTAATCGCACGCCGAGGCGTTCGAGAAG
>Ga0163155_10004494_pt1 | contig 14312 bp, 11 predicted proteins | sample OliLakLV19SP4G1_FD_148611 | JGI IMG/M metagenome (GOLD analysis project Ga0163155, IMG submission 148611) | Freshwater microbial mat bacterial communities from Lake Vanda, McMurdo Dry Valleys, Antarctica - Oligotrophic Lake LV.19.SP4.G1 | ecosystem: Environmental > Aquatic > Freshwater > Lake >...
TTGGAATAATAATTTCGATTATCTTTCGAGTTGATCCATAAAGATTTTTCGATGGCATATCTTAAGTCGAAAAACCAACAAATTATGATCCTCAGGAAGCCCGCTGCAGAGCGGGTTTCTTTTTTTAGGATCTTTCTTACGGCATTGTTCTTATGTCTGGGGATTGTTATGTCCCAGGCACAGGGTATACTTGGTTCAGTGGAAGAGGAATTTTCCCGATATCCTTTAGCCACCGCTGTCATCACCATATCTCTTGGGGACTCTATTGTCTATCAGGGAACAACGGACAGCCTAGGACGATATGTGTGGAAAAGCGAAAAAGCCGGAAGATTTTCCATTGATATCATTTCCGACGGGTATCTGCCTTATGAGCTTTCTAACATTATCCTCGACGGCTATTCCACACGAAAAGTAGAGCACCTGTTACAAAAAACTTCATTTGATCTGGAGGCTGTAACTGTAGTTGCTTCGCGACACAGTTCGACACCCTATATCCGCACGATCACACCTGATGACATGCTGCAGGTCGCCGGAAATTTTGAAGATCCTGTTCGTGTCGCGCATAGCCAGCCTGGCATAGTATTACTCAATGACCAGGCTAATCAATTGTCTGCACGAGGGAAGTCCCCGGTCTTTAACAGTTGGTTACTGGAAGGGCTGGACATCGTCAATCCCAATCATACCAACAACGCAGGCACCTACTCCGACCTGCCCACACAATATGGTGGTGGCGTCAATATGTTTTCTGCCCAAACCCTTGGATCCACCGATGTATATATAGGTCTCAATCCGATCAGCATCAACAACATCAGCAGTGCTGCTATCGATATGCATCTGCATGAAACAGCAAAACCTGAATGGCGGGCGAAAGCCGGGCTACTTGGATTTGAATTAGGTGGAGGTATTGGTCTGGGAACCAACCGCATCCTTGATTTTAATTTCCGATACAGTTTTACAGGCTTGCTTACGGCCATGGGTGTGGATTTTGGTGGTGAGCAGATCAACTATTATGACGGTGTATTGTCCTTCAGGCAATATGGTGATTTACATGCCCTGAAAGTGTTTGCATGGGCTGGTGAGAGTAAGAATACATTTGACAAAGCGGAAGATGCCGCCGATATCGACGAGTACAAAGACTATTTTGACATTGACTATGGTAATAATATAGTGGGAGCAGGAGCAACCTATGCCTATGCATTTAGCGCAAAGCTGCATCTGAAAACAGGGACCGCTTATTCTACAAACCAGACAAGCTATAGCAAGCAAGGGCAATTTGAATCCCACATCGAATCTGTTGATGATGATGCCCGTATATCCATTTTCTCTGCCTTTGCTGAATTAGCCTTTAGGCACTCGGATCGTGTTCAGACGATAGCAGGTGTTAATTTCAAAAACCGGACATACGGAAACGAATCATTTGGACCATACCCGTATCTGCCGTTTGCCGAGGAATCACTCGTCAGACCTTATATAAACTCAGGAGTTTGGTTGGTGAAAGGATTGAAACTGGATTTAGGAGCAGACCTATCTTATTCTGCAATGCATGACACATGGGATCCCGGATACCGCGCTACATTAAAATGGCATTACGCACCTGAGCAAGCTGTATTTGCAGGCACCCGGAGCGGACCCGGAGAAGTCAGAATTCGGCCGGTCGGTCCTGAAATCGCTGCCTACCATTTGCGTAACCAGGTTTACGAAGTTGGTTGGAATTTTGTGACCGGGAAACATGCTTTCACACTGGATGCATACATCCATAGCATGTCAAAAATTTTGCGACTTGATCTCACTGAAGGGTTTTTTCATCTGGCTGATTATCCATTCACCTATAGCGATGCGGAACCAGTGGCTGTTTCGTATGAAGCAAAGGGAATGTACCGCGGCATTGAAGGCCAGTGGAATTATAACCATAGCGGCTGGCGATTCAATATCAACCAATCTTTTTTCCAAAGCGAGCGCGACGTCAGCGATGGAAGCCTACAGCCGGGCAGATACAATGGACAATATGCCACACACCTTTCCATCGCTAAGGAACTGATCAGGGAGAAAAATGGTAAAGCGCGGATCTGGAATTTCAGCATGAGAGGGATGCTGCATGGAGGATTGTGGGAAGAACAAATAGATGTGGATGCTTCGGCCCAGTATTATACAACACTCTACAAACCCTCAGGTTATTTTGATCAACGGCTGGAGGATTATAAACGGGTTGATCTGAGTATTGTCCGGACCATCGCATTTGCCAAGATCAGATGGCGTTACTCCCTGGACATCCAGAATGTATTAAATTTTTCCAACACTGCCTGGCGTTATTATGATCCTTATCTAAAGGCTATTGCCGGACAGTCACAACTCGGTATCATCCCGGTTTTGTCCGTTCAGGCCTCGTGGTAAACCTTTTGTTAGAAAATTTACTCTAGGAATCCACAAGATTGTTATTTTTAGCAAACTAAAACCAAAATCACATCATGGACGACAAAACGAAATCTATTGTAGCGCACCTCACATTCATCGGCTGGATCATAGCGCTGGTGATGAATCAATCTGACAAAGGACCAAACACATCCTTTTATCTCCGTCAAAATCTGGGATTATGGCTCATCGCTATAGCCGGCAGTGTACTCGGTATGTTGACCATCAATATCATTGGCACGATCATCAGCATTGCCATTCTGGTATTATGGGTATTGAGCCTCCTTGGAGCACTTAGCGGTGAGCAGAAACCTTCACCTGTAGTGGGTGATATGTTCCAGCAGTGGTTTAAAGGGTTAAGCTAGCAGTTCTCTGTCGACTGTCAACTGTCAGCAGTCTGTAGTTCTCTGTCAACTGTCAACTGTAAGCAGTTTGTAGTTTGAAAAGACGTAAAAAAATGTAGCGATGCGATTAATCGTGCCTCTACATTTTTTTACGTCCTATCCTGAATACTGTGGAATGCCAACTGCTGACTACTAACGGTTGAGACTATGACAAGTGGCTGATTGTGAGTCACTTAAATGTCAACCAACATGAATGATTTTGCGGGCGACGAAGCTTCAATTATGTTCCCAAACCCGCCATTTGTTATAGCCTTTGATACCGCCAGGCTTTCATTATTCATCTCCAAAGTAATCGTTATCAATTCGTTTAATCTCGATAGTATTTACAGTCGAAACAGCAAGATTATGGTCAATCATTAATTCCGCTAATTGTTCTCCGTCAATCAATACGATTTTTGTTTCATTCCTTGGTTGATAGTCGCGTGCTTCTTTTGTATAACGCGAAGTTGTAATGAAAACTCCTTTTTTTGCTCCTTGTCCAGCTAAAGCTCCAACAAATTTGTGAATTTCTGGTCTACCGACAACATTTTCCCATCTTTTCGCTTGAATATAAATTACATCAAGACCGAGCTTATCTTCTTTGATAATTCCATCAATTCCTTCGTCTCCGGAACGACCTATGGAACGACCAGCGTCTTTAATAGAACCACCGTAACCCATTTTAACCAATAATTCGACCACTAAAGTCTCAAAAAAGGCGGGACTACTGCTTTTGATTTTGAAAAGTAATTCTTGTGCAAGATTCTTTCGAATTGTCAAATAACTATTTTCAATAATTTCTTCAGGTGTAGCAGATGTTTGAGAAATGTCAATGTCCACGGAAGAATCCTCTCGTATACGGCCTGTTCTTTCTTGATAGGCTGGAATCGTTCTTAAAACTCTCAAATTTATTTCAGCCGGATTTGTGTCAAGGAGTTTTTTCCCCTCTGCTGTAATTTTGAATGCACTTCTATTTGTGTTCTCAAGAAGTCCAGCCATTTTAAAATGTGATTTCGCCCAAGCAACTCGATTCGGGAAAGTCTTTGCTGCTCCGCTCGGAAGAAATTCGCTTATTTCTTCATCTGTCAAGTTGAAGTGTATAGCCAACTTTTGGTTTGTCTCAATTGTTGTGTGCTCTTCTCCGTCAGAAAGTATCTTTAGAAACGGAAGCATTATTGATTGAAAATCTGGTATCAGAGGTTGTTGTCTGTCTGTTTTTTAAGCTTGACGGTAACTATTAACTACTAACTATTAACTGGTGAGTGGAATGACTGTTTACGCTGACTTTTTACTGTTTACTGCTGTCAGTTGACAAGTTGAATGTTGACTGCTGACTGCTGACTATTACCTACTGTAACTCAAATTCAAGGCTGAGCTGTTCAGAAATCTTTCTTTTGTAATAGACCATGCCTATCCCTTTTGCATAGATCTCTTCACCTGTCCAGGTCGAAGTGGTCCAACCATCTCTTTCCGTTTCAAAAGTATCTTCTGTCCTGAAGCGGATGGCAGGAATTGACTTGCCGTTCATTTCCCAGGTGGTATCGCCCACAAATCTGCGACGGCGCTGAAGCACGATATGCAATGAGTCGAGTGGCTGGTTCCATTCCAGATGTGTCAGCCATACTTTCGTTGAATCTCCGGGTTGAAAAGGAAAACGATGGGGTGAAAGAATTTTGACTCTGATGGGCTTGCGCAGGCCATCCGTATCGAGGTAAAAAAGCAACAACGAGTCAATGATGACGCCATTGGGTACTACCCTATCGTATTGCCGTTGGACGACCTCATGATCCGGACCATAATTAACACTTTCGATCAATCCTTTGCCTTGGGTGGTATACCGCCAGATTTCGGGCCCGGCTGCTGTATCAGCCAGATTGCGATAGGAATAGACTAAACCTTCATCCGGAATCGCTTCGAATGGCAAATAATAGGCTGAATAATCGCCGGGATTGCTCTGTGTATGCCTGCAGGAGGTGTTAATTAAACCCAAACACATGACAATTTGACATAGAATGCCGGATGTGGTATGGTATCTGATCATATCTTTACACGCTTAATCGACATTTAAAGTTATGTTTAAAATATTCACCAAGCTATTTGGTTCAAAATATGAGCGCGACGTCAAAGCGTACTCCCCGGTAGTTGAGATTACGAATGAATTTGCTGCTCAGTATCAATCCCTTACACATGATGAGCTTCGGGCTAAAACCCTGGAATTCAGGGAGCGCATCACCGCCTACCTGAAAGATATCGATCATGAAATCACCAGCCTGCGCACCGATGCGGAGGAGGATACAGATTTTTCGGTCAAGGAGGAGCTCTACAAGGAACTCGATGAAGCGATGAAAGAAAGGGATAAATCCCTTGAGGAAATCCTGAAAGAATTATTGCCTGAAGCTTTTGCTGTCATCAAAGAAACCAGCAGGCGTTTTACTGAAAACAATACCCTCAGTGCAAAAGCGACAGATCATGACCGGGATTTGGCGACCAAAAAGTCTTATGTAGCTATTGATGGAGATACGGTAGTATGGAAAAATGAATGGACTGCCGCAGGAGGCGCTGTCAAATGGAACATGGTTCCGTATGATGTGCAACTGATTGGTGGTATGGTGCTACACGATGGTAAAATCGCGGAGATGGGAACTGGTGAAGGAAAGACGCTAGTGGCTACCCTGCCATCTTATCTCAATGCCCTTGCCGGATTAGGTGTCCATATAGTTACCGTCAATGACTATCTCGCTCGACGGGATAGTGAATGGGTCGGGCCTATCCTTGAGTTTCTGCTTTTAAATGTCGATTGTATCGATAAGCATAAACCCCATTCACCGGAAAGAAAACGTGCATATACCTGTGACATCACCTATGGTACGAACAGTGAATTTGGCTTTGACTACTTGCGGGATAACATGGTGCGTTCTCCGGAAGAGCAGGTGCAGCGCAAGTATCATTATTGCATGGTCGATGAGGTGGATTCGGTATTGATTGATGATGCGCGTACTCCGTTGATTATATCCGGACCAGTGCCTGAAGGGGCTGAAGAGCAGGAATACATGGAGCTCAAGCCTTATGTAGTAAAGCTCATGGATGCCCAGCGTAAAATGGCGACTCAATATCTTGCTGAAGCGCGAAAACTATTCCTGGATGGTAAGGCAGGATATGAGGAAGGTGAAAGCGGAATGGCTTTGCTGCGATCATACCGGGCCATGCCTAAAAACAGACCATTGATCAAATTCCTTTCGGAAGACGGTGTCAAAGTAGGTCTGCAACGTGCGGAGAACCACTATATGCAGGAGCAGTCCAAAAAAATGCACCTCGTGGATGAACCCCTGCTGTTTACCATTGACGAAAAAAACAGGCAGATTGAATTGACGGAGCGAGGTGCAGAATATCTGACCAAGTACAATACGGATCCGAACTTTTTTGTCATGCCGGATATCGTCTCTCAGTTGCAGGCCATCACCAACTCCAATGAATTGAAAGGGGAAGCACTGGCAGAAGCGAGACAGGCATTGGCACAGGATTTTTCAATCAAATCAAGACGCCTTCATGCGATCAACCAACTGCTCAAAGCATACACCTTGTTTGAAAGGGATGAGGAGTACATCGTGCTGGAAGGTGAGGTTAAGATCGTAGATGAACAGACAGGTCGGATGATGGAAGGCCGCCGCTATTCAGACGGATTACATCAGGCACTTGAGGCCAAGGAAAATGTAAAAGTCGGGGAGATCACGCAGACCTATGCAACGGTCACCCTGCAAAACTTCTTCAGAATGTATCACAAGCTCGCCGGTATGACCGGTACTGCTGAAACGGAAGCCAGTGAGCTCTGGGAAATATATAAACTGGATGTAGTCGTCATCCCTACCAACAGACCTATTACACGTGACGATAGAGAGGATCTTGTATTCAAAACCGCAAGAGAGAAATACAATACCGTCATCGATGATATTGCCACCCTTACACAAGCCGGCAGGCCGGTGCTGGTAGGTACCACCTCTGTAGATATTTCTGAAAAACTTAGCCGGATGCTTCAACTCAGGGGTATTCCGCATAATGTACTCAACGCCAAACAACACCAGCGTGAAGCTGAAGTTGTTGCTGAAGCAGGGCATGCAGGTCGGGTAACTATTGCGACCAACATGGCAGGCAGGGGTACAGACATAAAGCTCGGCCCGGGTGTTAAAGATGCAGGAGGTCTGGCCATCATCGGTACAGAACGGCATGACTCAAGAAGGGTAGACCGTCAGCTTCGCGGACGTGCTGGTCGTCAGGGCGATCCGGGTTCCTCACAGTTTTATGTTTCCCTTGAAGATAACCTCATGCGTTTGTTCCATTCAGAGCGAATCGCCAAGGTGATGGACAGGATGGGTCATAAAGAGGGCGAGGTCATCCAGCATTCGATGGTGACCAAATCTATCGAACGTGCTCAAAAGAAAGTAGAAGAAAACAACTTTGGGGTCCGTAAGCGTTTGCTGGAATATGATGATGTCATGAATATCCAGCGTGAAGCGATCTATCGCAAACGTAAACATGCACTTGAAGGAGCCCGATTGCAGCTTGACATCAACCAGATGTTTATGTCCATGGCTGAAAGCATCGTGGAGCGTGCGAAAAATAAAAATGACTACGAAGAATTCATGGAGGAAAGCATGAGCATCATGGGTGCTGTGCCTGAGGTCGATGAAGAGACTTTCCGTACGACCTCCTCGGATGTACTGGTTGAAATTTTCCAGGATCAGATCCAAAAACAGTACGAAAATAAACGCTATAAAATAGCGGAGACCCTGATGCCCATCATCAGAAGCGTGCATGAAAATGAAGGGCACCGGTATAAGCGGATCTCTATTCCTTTTACGGATGGACGCAAACATGCACTCCCGGTTTCTGCAGATCTGAAAGAAGCGATTGATACCAAGGGCAAGTCTGTCATGATTGACATCGAAAAAGCCATAAGCCTTTTATTGATCGATGATCACTGGAAAGAACATCTGAGACATATGGATGAACTCAAGGAATCTGCCCAGGCTGCTTCTTTCGAGCAAAAGGATCCATTAGTCGTGTATAAGATGGAGGCGTATGAATTGTTTGAAGGCCTGGTGTACAAAATCAACCAGGATGTCTGCTCATACCTGTCCCGTGGAAGCCTGCTCATTCAGGGCAACGATGAGGTGCGTGAAGCTCGGGAACAAAAAACAGACCTGAGTAAAATCAGGACCAACAGAACGGAAGAAATCGCACGCAAGGCAGCTGCTGCTGCCGCGGGACGCAGGCCTGAGACAGTAGTAGAGACGGTCAAGAGAGAAGAACCTAAAGTAGGCCGAAACGATCCTTGTCCATGCGGCAGCGGTAAGAAGTATAAGCAGTGCCATGGGAAATGATGGTTCGGCTACGCTCACCAACCAAAAAAGTAAAAGTGAAGAGTGAAAAGTAAGTGCACTATTAACCCCGGGGTTTTCGGAGCCATGTTGCTGGAAGCAACGAAGTGGAGAAACACAGGGGAGACAGATTTTGTAAAAAATCTGGAAGGGGCATAGTGAAGAGTGATGCTTCGACTTCGCTAATTAAGCAAAAACAAATTGAATTGACCCGGCTTCAATCCAAATAAAATTAAGCAAAAACAAATTGAATTGGCCCGGCTTTCAAGCCGGGGAAGAATGCGTCCAGGCCCACCAAATCAGCCAGAAAAAAAGGATAGCGCGACCGATATGCACCAGATCAAAAGAGTATTCGAGCAGATGTACCACCTGCGTCACGCAAAAAACAAAGACGAGTTCAAAGAAGAGCTCTGCAAAACTTACCGGTTGATCATCACCGGCAAGGAATCTAATTGAGGAATTGTTCTGATGTGTCATCTGTATTCAAAAGTATCTAAAAGTCAACAACACCGGCTATCTGGTATCATTAACTGTTTTTAACATCCGATAACACTCTTCAAAACCGTTGTTCTCATTCAGAACTGCTATTTTTGACCTCTTGCTGAATACAAAAACTTCTTACATGTCTTCAACACATGCTATACTGATCACCGGTGGTGCAGGATTTATCGGCTCACATGTCATCCGCCGCCTGATCAACAGGTATCCTGATTACAAGATTGTAAACCTGGATGCATTGACCTATGCAGGCAACCTGGATAATCTTACCGATATAAGCCGTGCTCCAAACTATATTTTTGAAAAGGGTGATATCAATGATATGATCCTGGTCGGTGAGCTCCTCCGGAAATATGACATCCATGGTGTCATCCACCTGGCTGCTGAATCACATGTAGACCGCTCTATTGAAGATCCGCTCTCCTTTGTACGCACCAATGTGCTGGGCACCACTTCCTTGCTGGAAGCTTTCCGCAGGTATCAAAAAGAAACCGGAAAGGAAGGAACGTTTTATCACATCTCTACCGATGAAGTTTTTGGTGAGTTGGGTGAAACCGGTTTTTTCACTGAAAAAACACCTTATGCTCCAAGGAGCCCTTACTCTGCATCAAAAGCATCCAGTGATCATTTCGTCAGAGCCTATCATGAGACCTATGGACTGCGTGTAGTGATCAGCAATTGCAGCAACAATTATGGTCCGAATCAATTTCCCGAAAAACTTATTCCCCTGATGATTCATAACATCGTCAAGGGATTACCTCTTCCCGTATATGGAGAAGGTACGAATATCAGGGACTGGTTATATGTAGAAGATCATGCTGCGGCTATTGACCTGATCTATCACAAGGGACGTCCTGGCGAAACCTATACTATCGGCGGTGATACCGAATGGAAAAACATCGATCTCGTACGTACGCTTTGCAAATTGATGGATGAAAAAACCGGACGTTTACTCGGAAGCGCGGAAGAACTGATTCACTTTGTCAAAGACAGGGCTGGTCATGATCACCGGTATGCAATTGATTTTACAAAGGTTCGGACCGAGTTAGGTTGGACGCCAGCGACAGATTTTATCACAGGGCTGTCTAAAACGATTGATTGGTATCTCTCCAATGCGTCATGGGTACAAAATGTAACGGACGGGTCGTACAGGGAGTATTATGAGCGGCAGTATGGAAAAGGATGAAAGGGGTTATGAGGTTATGGGCTTATGGGCTTATGGGCTTATGGGCTTATGCAAATTTTTCACTGCTTAAGTACGCGCAATAAAAAGACGAAACGTGGAAAGAACAATTCACGGAGAAGGCAAAAAAGGGTTAAGGAGAAATAATATCTTTGTCATCTTAAACTATCTATATGATTCGCCTTCTTGCTTTTAGTATTATTGTTTCCTTCATTTCCTGTAAGCCTTCGGCACCTGCAAATGAGGAGACAACCTCCACGCCTACGGATACATCTGTCTCCAGTGTCATGAATGTCCCTGGTCTGATTAAAATCTGGGATACTGAAAAAACACTGACCACGGCAGAATCCGTATTGTATGACAAGGGAAATAACATTCTCTATGTCTCCTGTATCAATGGTGTACCCCCGGATAAAAAAGACGGCGATGGTTTTATAGCACGTGTAGATCTCGATGGAAAAATCAAAGACCTCAAATGGGTGACAGGGCTCAATGGGCCTAAAGGAATGGGCCAGTCTGGCAATACCCTTTACGTCACTGACATCGACCGTTTGGTATCAATCGACGTGACGACAGGAAAAATCACCAACACCTGGAAAGTGGATGGTGCTGCTTTCCTCAATGATGTCCACGTAGTAGAAAATGGAATCGTATACTTTACAGATTCTTATACCAACACGATCTATTCCCTCGCGCAAGGGAAGGTGGCCACAGTACTTGCGGACACCTCACTGGGAGGTTCCAATGGGATATTGATTGAGGGCAATACGATGTTTCTGGCTGGACAGATGTCAGGTAATGTCTACAGGGTAGATATGACAACGCTGGCTATTGAAAAAATTGCAACGGAGATTCCCGGCGGAGATGGCATAGAACGTTATGGTGACGCACTGATTGTGTCCAATTGGAATGGCCAGGTGCATCATTTGTCAGGAGATGGTGAAGTGACCTTATTACTTGATTCACAGGAAGCGAAACTCAATGCTGCGGATATTGAAGTGATCGCTGACAAAAACCTTCTGCTGGTACCTACCTTTTTTGGCAATGGGGTGACGGCCTACGAATTGAAGTCTAATCACTAAACTGGATGTGCATACAAATAAAAAAGGTGTTGAATATTCAACACCTTTTTTATTTATTCTTTTATCCAGTGGGAAAAGTCCCTTTTGAGCAGCAAGCCTAATTGAATCACGTCTTCTTCAATCTTTGCCCTGATATATTGCCGGTCTTCAGCAGATAATTTTACGATTTCTACTGGACCACTGTTTAATCTATTTAATAGCTTTCCTACGCCCAGCCTTTTTAATAATCGTACAAACGGTGAAAATCCAAGAGCAATCATTTTCCGATGGACATTTCCACTCCACTTTCTGAATCCTACTGAATGTGTCGTTCTGGCAGGATTGGATTTTCCGGAAATGCCCGGAGGAATAAAATGTTCATCTACGCCCAGGAAACCATATAGGTCAAAGAGGAGTGACTGTGGATCCGTTTTTACAGCATCCATATCCAAAAAGAAAAACCTATCCAGTTCAAAAAAGCGAAGAAACTTTGAAACGTTTTTGTAATAAAGGCATGCTTCTATATATTCAGGCTCTTCGCGGATGGCGACACTGATTGGCCGCGATTCACTTTTATGATAATCTTTTGCAGAATGATAATGTGACACTATTCGTTCGTAAGGTGATCGCAAACAGACTATCAGTTTAAGTGCAGGGTTGTGATCAAATATACGTTGCGGGACCACAGGGTCTATAATATACCTGGGTGTAACTTCTCCCTTGATTGTACCGGATAGACAATGTTTAAAATGTTGCTGATACCATGCTATACCAAGTTGAAAATGGGTGGAATCATAAGATCTGTTAAAGGAAAGGCTATCGTTAAAAAAATGTACTTCCTTGGGTTCCGACATGCAAATGTCCGGGTGAGCCTCCAGCATATGCCCGAGCCAGGTTGTGCCAGCTTTAGCCGGACCTATTCCCAAGAAATCAACTTTAAACCCACCTCCCATATGATCAGATTAACCAGTGACCTAAATCCTTTCCTGTCCATTTTTCCAATTGCCTGATATCCTCGCGCAGCAGATCAATAATGTATGATTTCAATTCCGGAGTCATTTTATCTTTCCGAAGTGGTTTGCTGTTCATCTTCATAATCAAGTTGCCCAGGCCTGCCTTCTTTATTCTTCGGATCAATCCGGACAATCCCAGCGTGATGAGCCGATGATTGATGACCCGTATATAATCCTGTAGTCGTGATGATTTACTGATTCTGCCTACATTGGATTTTTCATGCATTTTGGTCGGCCGGAATGTCGAATCAACACCCAAAAAGGAATAGACTTTTTCCAACAATCCTTCAGGATCATTCTTTATATCTTCAAACCATACGAGGAAAATCTGCTCTGGAGGAAAATGTTCCAGAAACAAGCACAGGTTTCTGTAATACAGTGACATTTCAATAAACTCAGGCTCTTGATGAATAGCCTGTTCCATGGTCCGGTCTTCCTTCCCCACAAAATATTTTGCGAAATTATAATGCGACTCAATTCGCTCTACCGGGCTTCGCAGGCAATACAAGATACGTACATCCTTATTATGCTCTTTGATACGTCCCGGAGCCATGACGTCATGCGAATATCTGGGTGTAATCTCTCCCTTGAGCTTGCCCCCTCCACAATGTTTAAAATGCATTTTATACCATCCGGTGCCCTTCCCAAAATTCTTCTCCATGATTCGGTTCCGATACGGAAGTACATCATTAAAAAAATGGACCTCTTTCGGAACAGACATACACAACTGAGGGTGGTGATCAAGCATATGCCCAAGCCAAGTGGTCCCAGCCTTGGAGGCGCCTATGCCGACGAAATCAATTTTGAACTGTGTGTTGGGAGTAGTCAATTGTGAGTGGTGAGTGGTTAGTGGTTAATGGTTAGTGGTTAGTGGTTAATGGGGTGACTTGTTCTATTAGTGGGTATACAATTTATGATAAATTTCTTCGTGTTGATCCATGGCTTTGTCAAGGGCGAAAGTTTCTTTTACATATGCATATCCCTTTTGGGCTTGTTGTTTCCAGTATTCATTTTTCAGTAATGTGGTCAATCCTTCTTCGAAATTATCTTTTACTGCATGGAAACCAAATCTGGAGGCGAAGTCATCGGGGTTGACATGGCTCAGTATAGCGGTCTGGTGTGCTGCCGCTTCCAGATATGAATTGGGCAGGCCTTCACGGATTGCAGGATTGACGAGAATCCAGGATTGTTCCATCAGGTCATGATGTAAAGTGCTGCGAAACTGGTCAACAAATCCATGAAAATAAGGTTGTCTCTTTTAAAGGTTTGCTGCAGGTCAATTTCATACTGCGGAACTCTGCTTTTACCACCGATATGAAACATCACATCCGGAAATTTCGCGGCTAGGGAGAGGAACAATTCAGGACGTTTGCGGGGATCAAGCCTGGACATCATTAAGACCTGAGGCGTTGGTGATTTACTATTGTGATCAGGTACAATGACCGGTGTCGGAAGAAAGCGAGGATCATGTTTCAACCCATATATCTGCTTAATCTTGGGCAACATAAAATGAGCCGGAGAAAAAACACCATCGTTGTGTCTCACCGCATTGCGAACAATAAAATTGGTTTCGTAGAGATAATTTTTGACGACCTGCCATTTGTTTTGAGAAGGGTACTTAAACTCAAGGTACCAGTCATACGCATTCCTGGGATCACGGATAGTCGCAATGTGTTTTGCTGCCGGCACATGTTTTTTGGCGAGGTAGGTGCCAAAGGAAGGCTCACAGGAGTGATACACATCTGCGTTGATTTTTCGATACAATTCACCACTCTTAAGCAACTCTCCCGGCCAGTAACTCAACACCGTGATACCATCGAGATTTTCCTCTGCTGGTTGGTCCAGTCTTCTGGGCACGATTGCAAATACTTCATAACCCCGTTTGGCCAACTCGCTCCCTATCGTTCGGGTTGCTTTCCCAAAGCCTCCATATTTGCCATACGCGAAAATCTCAACGCTGACGAGACATATTCGTTTAGGTGTGGGCTTCATTTAATGTAAATGTAATGAACAGGGAGCAGAGAGCAGGGAGCAGGGAACAGGGAACAGGGAGCAAAGAACAGGGAACAGAGAACAGGGAACAGGGAACATCGAAGGAAGAAGGAACAGGTCGAAGCGCAGCGTAGATCCCGCTCGCTGTGTAGCCGAAAAGCGGGAGAGCTGGGAGCAGGGAACAGGGAGCAAAGAACAGGGAACAGAGAGCAGGGAACAGGGAACAGGGAACAGGGAACATCGAAGGAAGAAGGAAGAAGGAACAGGGTGAAGGAAGAAGGAACAGGTCGAAGCGCAGCGTAGATCCCGCTCGCTGTGTAGCCGAAAAGCGGGAGAGCTGGGAGCAGGGAACAGGGAGCAAAGAACAGGGAACAGAGAGTAGGGAACAGGGAACAAAG
>Ga0163155_10004506_pt1 | contig 14289 bp, 11 predicted proteins | sample OliLakLV19SP4G1_FD_148611 | JGI IMG/M metagenome (GOLD analysis project Ga0163155, IMG submission 148611) | Freshwater microbial mat bacterial communities from Lake Vanda, McMurdo Dry Valleys, Antarctica - Oligotrophic Lake LV.19.SP4.G1 | ecosystem: Environmental > Aquatic > Freshwater > Lake >...
GTGCGTGGCGGAGGAGACGAGGACGTCGACGCTGATGCAGACGGCGCGGGCGATCGTGACGCAGATCGACGAGCTCATCCGACAGGAGAGCTTCAGCATCTGGGGCAATTTCAGCGGGCGCGGAGGATCCGGGCTGCGCCGGAGGATGACGACGGCGAGGCGGCAGCGGCCGTCGCGGAGGGCGCGCCTGCGGCTCTCACGTAGCTGGCGGTGTCATCCGCTGAGCCGAATTGAAGAGACGAAGACGGCCCTGGCCATATGCCGGCGGCGATGCCGTGCGCGGAGCACGCGATTGCGCGCCGCCAGGCGGCCGCCGCGCGCCGAAGTGCGCTCCGCACGACGTGATTTCTCGTCCGAATCATGCAGTTTGACCTCGCACCTGGCGTCCGGCTCGGCGAAAATGCGGCGCGGCGCCTTTCGGAGGGTGTGTGTCCATGAAGGCTATGAAGGCTTCCATGAAGGCTTCCATGAAGGCTTCCATAAAGGCTTCCATGAAGGCTTCCATAAAGGCTTCCCGGACTGTAGCCACGGGTGAAGCGCAGCCCGGCGCGAGCCGGGCGCAGCGCAACCCGTGGACAACGAACTCACTGTTATTCTGCCCCGGGGCAGCGGAACTGCGTGCGCGTCTTCGAACGCGTGTCTCTATTACGATCGGGAACTCGGTGGCACCGGCGAGCCGTCGGTGACGGAGAGGCGCCAATTCGTGCTCACCACACTGCGACAAGCTCACCGCACCGAGATCCCCGCGATGCATCGCGTGCGACTCGCGGTGCGCGAGAACAAGCTCACGACCTCTGTCGTCATCGAAGAGGACTACGTCTCCGCCATCGAGGAAACTGGCCGAGGTTGGGTTGCGGAAATCGCCGGTTCGATTGTCGGTTTCGCCGTGGGCAATGCGATCACGGGCAACATCTGGGCGCTCTTCGTCGATCCCCAACATGAAGCGCGCGGCGAGGGGCGACGCCTGCACGACGTCATGGTCGCGTGGCTTTTCGCGCGCGGGCTCGAGCGCCTGTGGCTCAGCACGGAGCCCGACACACGGGCGCAGCGCTTCTATGAAGCGGCAGGTTGGCAGCGTGCGGGAACGCTGGCGAACGGCGAGTTGCTGTACGAGCTTCGTCCATGATCGTGCTGCCGCGCAACCCGGGAATCGCGAACGTGGCCAAGGTCAGTGTCCTTCATAATTCTTGCAGCCTGAAGAACTGGTCGTCGCCGCGGACCGTGACTCCTCGCCCAAGCTCACACCTCACCTCCGCGATCCCCGTTTTCCCTTGACACCCCGCGTGCCCGCCCGACACTCTGCACTGCAAGATCCGTTTGCAATGAGCCGACGGGAGAACCAGGATGGTCACTGCATTGCCAGGCGCTATCGCGGTCGTGTTCGTCTCCGGTGCGCAGGCATTCGCAGGCGGCAATTGCGGCGGCGCGATCCATCACTGCTTCGCGGTCGGCGGGCCTGGTTGCGACGACGCCACATGCTGCGACCTTGTGTGCGCAAGTGATCCGTCGTGCTGCTCGCAGGCATGGGATGTCGATTGCGTCGAACTCGCTCTCGCGTCGTGCGCCACAACTCCGTGCACGGTCGGCTGCCCTGCAGGCTCGTCGCTTGAGATCGATCCTTGCGGCAGTCTGGCGAATTCGGGCTGCGACGCGCCGCCCGGCAGTGGCAGCAACTGCTGCGTGCCCAACCGCACGGTGAGCTGTGACGACCCCGATTGTCTCAACACCGTCTGTGGCCAGGATCCGTTCTGCTGCATGGTCGCGTGGGATCAGCTCTGCGCCGACCTCGCCATCAAGCTGTGCCCCGAACTCTGCGCCGCGTCTTCGCCGCAGTTCACGACGCTTCCGCTCGGCGTCACGATGTGCGGCGGCGTCGCGGCGATCGATGGTGTTCGCGACCATGACTGGTATGCGTTCACGCTCCCGCGGCAGATCGAAGTGACGATCACGCTGTTGAGCAAGACGCCGATCGAGATCGGCGTTGCTGACAACGACGGCATTCCCGACTGCACCATCGTCACGGGCCTCGCTCCCTCCGTTCGCAACGCTTCGATGCGACGCGCGACGGCGTACTTCGTGCAACCACCTGCGAAACGGCAACCTTCGATGCGCGTCTTGTGGCGTATGAAGGCACGTGCGATTCGCTTTCGATCATCGAATGCGACGATGGCGACAACGGATGCCCGTCATTCGATCCGCGCGTGCACATTCCGACGATCGCTGGCTCAAGCTACTACCTGCGCTTCGGAGGACGCCTTCCTGCTGACTGCAGCGCGACACTCGTGCTCTCGTATCTTCCATGCGAACAGCCCTACCGAATCGACACGATTCCGCTTGTCCCGGGATATGGGGAGGCAGTGGCAACGGCAATCAATGATCTCGGCGAAGTCGTCGGTGGCATCGACGTGACTGATTTCTCCGTCGGGACGGCGGAGACGTTTCGTTGGAGCGAGCGCACAGGAACGCAGATCATCACGCCGCTTGCGGATCGCATCGGCGATTACGCGAAACTCTTCGACATCAACAACTCTGGCGTGGCAGTCGGCTATCGCCACTCCGTACCGGGTGCCACGTTCGTCACGGACACGACGTATCTGCCTCTCGCGCAGCCCCCCGGCTGTCCCGAGCTGTACGACATTGCCTTGGCGATGAACGACGCGGGCACGATCGTCGGCGGCCGTCAGTTTGGAGAAACTCTGCCAGTTCCATTCGGAGCGGAGATGGCGAGCGCGATCAACGCGAGCGGTCAGATAGCCGGACAAGGTTCCGATGGCATTTCCTCGAAGGCCTGGTTCCTGGACGGGCGAGCGTTTGAATGGATCGCGCTGCCGGACGAGGGGACTGAAGTGCAGGTCATGGATCTCAGTGATGACGGGTGTCGTGTTCGGCCATTACCGGGTGAACAACCAAGCGTACTACTACGCACTCTTCCTCTGGCAGCGCGGAACGTTCACGACGATTCCACTGCCTGCGCCGTTCGATTCCGCGCGAGCGATTGCTCGAGCTGATGACGGCACGATCCTCTGCCAACTTCATTCGCCGGCCGGCGAGTTCCTTGCGATCTGGTCCGTCGGCGGAGTCCCGCGAGCGCTCAACGACATCATCGATCCAGTAGACGTCGGATCACTGACTGCTGTGATGGAGCGGCCACCGTCCACCGATCTCTCCTGCGACGGTGTCGTCGATGGCACCGATCTCGCATTGCTGCTTGGGGCGTGGGGTTCGAAGCTGTAAGTGAAGATGGACAGACCCGTCTCGCTGCTCGATAGCCGATGTTCATGACGCGCTTGCGAGCGCGCGGCCCCGAGGCGAGTTCGCGATCAATCTACCGCGGCGCGCAAACAACCCCGCGCAGATCAGGAGGTCTCCGCGCGGGGCGCCTTTGGGCACCGGCCAACGGCGGCCAGTGCAACCAAGAGGGGGGTATCTGGTGGACTCGGCCGAGACGACGGCCGCCGTGCGTTCTGTCGGCGCGTCGCGGTCGCGTGTTACCGCCGCTGCTCATGCGCCATGCACACCAAGGACCTGAATTGGTGGGGCGCTTTGACAGTGTCGTGTCGGGCGGCGTAGTCCCTCGTCGTGAAGAAGCGTGTCATCCGGCCGAGTCCACAGATTGTGTGTAACTCCAACTGAAGTTGTGCGTCGTCACTGACCGAACGGATGTCGTTGCGTCAACTGGCTGCGGGTGAAGCGCTTGTTTCGCGCCGACCCTTCGCCCCTGCTTGCCATCGCCGTCCGCTTCGATCTTCGTGCTGTGCTGTCCTCCTTTCTTTGTGTGGCGGGGCGCGGTGCGGACGATGGCCTGCGCTAGGCGCGATACATGCCATGGACGGCATGAACACCGAGATCTGCGAACACGCGAGCCGATTCAAGAATGCGCCATCCTGTCGGGCGGAAGCGCGGGAACCGCGCCATCGTTCCGGCCACGATGCGAACGTCCTCGTCATCCAGCAGCCACTCTGTTTCGTACCCGGTGGAATCCTCCACGCACTGGCGCCGAAACCGTTCCATCGTGAACGCTCGCTCCCGCATCGCCCAATGGTCCAGCCGATCGGCAATCTCCAGCGCCTTGTTCGTGCAGACGGCCATCGCTCGATGCAGTTCATGTCCGTCCAGATGCTCGAGCGCGATGTTGCACCCGCCGATCGCCCACCATCCGAAGGATTCGAGCCAATCTCCGCTAGGCACTGCCGCAAGATCGCTCGCGTCGCCGAGCCGCTCGATCACAAGCTGGAGCGCATCGGCAGGATCGATCACATGGAGCGCCGCCTCGCATTCCAGCATCGCCACCCGACAGGTGTGGGCGATCGCTGCATACTGTTGATCGTGCCATGCGTCCGCGAGCGACTCGTACCGATCGCGAGAACGCTGCAAATCCTTGCGCGCTCGCGTGGCGAACTCGTCACGGCTCGCCGGCGGTGCGTGCGCCATCGACCGCCGCAGTGCGCTGCCGCGGACATACAGGGCGAACGCCTCGCCGATCTGCTCGATCCGCGATGTTGCCGGACGCACCGTGAAGCGATCCACGAGATCACCGGCAACCGATCGTGCCTCAATGAGATGCCACAGCGTGTAGTGCGCGTTTGCGAGGTTCGCGTGCAGCATCAGGCGTACGTCTTCGCACACTCCTTCTTCGGTCAAACCAAGCTGCACCGCCTCGAGACTTCGGCCATAGCGGCCGCGCAGATCCCATGCCCCCGCTTCCCGATTCGCCGCGATCGCGCGCTCCGTCGCCGTCGCCGCACACCCGCGCATCTGTCGAGCGATCTCGAGCATGCGCGGCGCGTCCCCGCTGCGGTGCGCGGTCTGTGCCTCCTCGTCAAGCTCTTCGAACGACGCCTCGCCCTCGTGCGTCGGCAGTTCCTCCAGCCAGATCGATTCCACAACGTCCCCCAATCGCCAGTCCAGCGCGTCCGCGACGCGCGAGACATAGTCGAGCTTTGCATTTCCGGTCTCCGGCACCACGCGGCTGGGGTCCCTGCCCAGACGATCGGCCAGCTGTGACCGCGACCACCCCCGGTACACGCGGGCGAGCTCGACGAAACGGTCGAGCCGCGCCTTCCGCATGGACCCCACCACGGACATACGACCCGCCTTTCTCCAGATGCCGCCCGCCCAGCCCACGCTCTAGTTGTTTGCTCCCCCTGCCTCGCCCCCTCCGCGCCGCCTCCCTCGCTTGTCAAGAGGGTCCCGACGAAATCTCCACTCCAAGAGAGACTTGAGCGGAAGCGCCATGCGCGCGACGTTGAAATATTTCTCAACTCGGGGACAGTTCGCCGAAGACATGCACGGCGCCCGCGCTTGGATCGACGAGCACGGTCAAGCATGATCAAACATGATCAAACAGGATCAAGCACGGTCGCTACGATTCGCACACGGGACGCTGACTGTGCCTGAACATTGCCGGCCGTCGCCGCCCGCTGCCTCAACACGTATGCCTGTGGGTTCTTCACGACTGATTTCCTGACGACGATTTCTCCGCAACCATCCCATGCCAGTTGCAACCTCCACCTCACGCCGTGAAGTCCTGCCCGAGACCCGCCATTCGCGTACTCACAAGTTCGCGATCGGGGGCCACGAGGGCTACCTGACCATTGGCTTGTTCGACGACGGTCGTCCCGGGGAGATCTTCATCAAGATGAGCAAGGAGGGCTCGACGCTCTCCGGCCTCATTCAGGGTTTCTGCCGAGCGTTCAGCCTGTGCCTGCAGCACGGCCTGTCGGTCCGTGACGCCGTCGAACGCTTTCGCGGGATGCGGTTCGAGCCGATGGGCGGGACGAGCAATCCGGAGATCCCGGAGTGCTCATCAATCCTTGATTACGTCGCGCGGTATCTGCACCTTGAATTCGTCGTCAAGATGCACGGCGTGTGAGACGTGCGCCCGGAGGGCGCTACGGAGCGTCAATCCCCCGCCACGATGCGGCCTGGTTGCGGCGAAGCGGTTCGTGCAGAAGAATCGCCCGCACGAACTCCACCGGAATGTTGTGTTCCTGAAGCACACGATCGTGAAATTCGCGATTCGTCATGGTGCCGCTCGCCACGAGATCCCGATGGAGCGCCCGGAACTGCAACCCGCCGATCATGTACGCAACCTGATACAGCGCTCCGTAGTCGCCCGAGATGCTCCGCCGCACCTCTCCCTCAGCGTTCGCGCGCTCATGGCCGACGCGCGTCACGAGCAGCTCCACACACTCGTCCGGTGACATCTCGCCGAGGTGATAGCGCAGCGAAAACATGATGCGCGCCGCGCGATGGATGCGCCAGAAGAGCATCGCAACCCGCCGCTCTGGTGTGTCGCCGAACCCTTCGTCCCACATCAGCATCTCCCAGTGCAGCGCCCAGCCCTCGGTCCAGAACGGCGTGCGAAATGCGCTGCGCCATGTCTTGAAACGCGCCTCGGCGAACTGCTGCAGATGATGTCCGGGAACGAGTTCATGAAAGACGGTCGCGCGGGCGAAATGAATGTTGTTGCCGCGCATGCTCATCAGCTTCTGCTCGTGTCCCATCGATGAGGTGGGGAACGAGATGCTGATGACTTCGCCGCCTGTGAAGAATGGCGTGACGAGCTGCCGCGCGGGAGACATCATCTCCATGCGCCACGTTTCCTCCACCAGCGGCGGCACGGTGATGAGGTCTCGTGCCTTGAGAAACGCGACGGCCTCGGCTGCCAGATCCCGGATCACTGCGGGCTGCGCGCCAGGCTCGACGTACGCGCGTTTGACGGCTTCGAGCACCGCCTTCCAGTCGTCGCCGCGTCCCATCGCGGCCGCCGCTTTGCGCAGCTCGAGCTCGCACCATGCGAACTCGCGATCGGCAATCGCGAGCAGTTCTTCAGGAGCGTATGGAATCCATTCAAATGCGAGTTCCTCGAGGAGCGCGTCGCGGCCGATCGGCGTCCCCACGATGACGTCGCGATTCTCGGCCGTCTGTCCCACGCCACGTTCGCGCAGCATGCGCGCGTAGGACTCGAGCGCCCCGTCGGCTTCGCGATACGGAACCTCCGTCCACCACGTGAAGATCGGGTCGTAACCGTTGCGAAAGCGCTGCCACGCGCGGAGATCGAGATGGAGATCGTCGAGCAGCCGCAGCGCACGGCGGCACGCCGCCGGCGTCGGGCGCGCGTCGTGTGGACCATCGATGGCTTCACGCTGCACTCGTTCCGCGTCCTTGACCGCTGCAGCAAGCGCTGTCAGTCGATCGGCAACGGCTGCGGCTTCGATCGGCGGCAACTGCTCGCGTGATTCCGCGAGCGTGATGATCGCTTCGGCGAACGGAAGAAACGGTGCCGCATCGGCGTAATGCCTCGCATCCATGCGCAAGCGCGCCCGCGCGCGCGCCACTTCATTCTTTAGCAGCAGCCAGTCAATCTGCGCCTCATGCGACAGCGTCTCAAAGGGCATGGCTTCGAGCGCCGTCAGCCAGCCGGCAAAGAACCGCTCCAGGCGATCGCGGTGGACCTGCGATGCGCGCACCGCGTACTTTCGTTCCAGCGCCCCGCGATCCGCTTCGAACCGCTCGATCACCGGCGCCATGGGACTGACGTCCCGTGCGACCATCGCCGCCAGATCGAGCTGATCCGCATCGTCGGCATACGCCGGATCGAGCGTACAGAGTGCAACGACGGCGGTGACGACGAAGAGGAGTGTGCGGACTCGCATTGGCGAGGCGGAGTCTAACGCGGCGCGAGGCGCTTTCGCAGCACCGCCATCAACGACCGCGGTTCGAGGAAGGCGGGAGGCGGACGGAAATAGACCTCCGCGAGGCCATCGTCGCCGACCTGTCCGATCACACGCACCGTTCCCTGCACGCCCGCGAATGCGCTTTCAAGATCGCGCGGACGGTTGGTGCGGAAGATGACGTCGAAGTCCTTCTTCGTCACGCTGCGGATTCCCATCATCGTCGCCATCAGCCGCACTTCCGCGAGTTCGAGCAGCGTCTTCACACTCGGCGGCGGATCGCCGTACGCGCTCGTGAGATCCCCGACGACCTTCGCGAGCGCTTCGAGGGAATCAGCTTGCCCGATGCGCCGATACGCTTCCATGCGCCGACCGTCGCTGGGGATGTAGCCGCGCGGAACGCTGCCCGCGAGGCCGATGTCGATCGACGTGTCGATCGGTGACACGGTACGAACGTGCTTCAGTTCATGGACGGACTGCTCGAGCATCTGGCAGTACATCTCGTAGCCGACCGCGGCGATGTGTCCCGACTGCTCCGAACCGAGCAGATTCCCCGCGCCGCGGATCTCCAGATCGCGCATCGCGATCTTGAAGCCGGCGCCGAGCATCGAGTAGTCCTCGATCGCCTTCAGCCGTTTCATCGCTTCTTCCGTGACGGTGCGCTGTTCCGGCAGGAGCATGTAGCAGTACGCGCGGTGCTTCCACCGGCCCACGCGACCGCGCAGCTGATGCAGTTCCGCGAGCCCGAACATGTGGGCGTTGTGAATGAACATCGTGTTCGCGGACGGAATGTCGAGGCCGCTCTCGATGATCGTCGTCGACACCAGGATGTCGGCCTGCCGGCGCATGAACTTCAGCATGACGGCCTCGAGCTCTTTCGGCGTCATCTGTCCGTGACCGACGACGATGCGGGCGTCGGGCACGAGCGTCTGAATGCGGACGGCGATCGAGTGAATGTCATTGACGCGGTTGTGCACGAAGAAGATCTGGCCTTCGCGCGCCAGCTCGCGCTCGATAGCCTGCTTCACCCGATGCGCATTGAACGGAATGACCTCGGTCACAATCGCGCGCCGATCAAGCGGCGGTGTCGTCAGACTGGAAATGTCACGAATGCCCAGCATCGCCATGTGCAGCGTGCGCGGAATCGGTGTTGCCGAGAGCGTGAGTACGTCGGCGGTCAGGCGAAAGCCCAGCAGGCGGTTCTTGTGCTCCACGCCAAAGCGCTGCTCCTCATCAACGACCACGACGCCGAGATCCGCGAACTTCACATCCTTGGAGAGCAGTCGATGCGTCCCGATGACGATGTCGACGCGACCCTTCGCCAGTTCGGCGAGCACCGCGCGCTGTTCGCCGTCCGTCTTGAATCGCGACAGGCTCTCGATGCGAAACGGGTACGCGCGGAACCGGTCGCGGAACGTGCGCTCGTGTTGCTCCGCAAGGACCGTCGTCGGAACGAGCACGGCGACCTGCTTGCCGTACTCGACCGCCTTGAACGCGGCGCGGATCGCGACTTCGGTCTTGCCGAAACCGACATCACCGCAGATGAGCCGATCCATCGGCCGCGGCGAACACATGTCGCGCTTCGTCGCGCCGATCGCCGCGAGCTGATCCTCCGTCTCCTCGTACGGAAACTCGGCTTCGAACTCCTTCTGCCAAGTCGTGTCGTCGGGAAAGCGGATGCCTGGTGAGGCCTCGCGCGCAGCCTGCACGCGCAGCAGCTCACCGGCAAGATCTTCGACCGCCTCCTTCACCTGCTCGCGCGCGTTCTTCCATCGCTTGCCGCCGATCGTCGACAGCGTCGGCCGCACGCCGCCCGCGCCGATGTACTTCTGCACGAGTTCGATCTTGGACGCGGGCACATGCAGGCGCGTCTTGCCGTCGAACTCCAGCGTGAGGAACTCATGTTCGCCGCCGGTCTTCTTCTTCGCTGCGGCCTTGTCGCCGCCCGCGGCCTGCGCGAGCAGCTGCAGGCCGATGAACTTCGCAATGCCGTGATCGCGATGCACCACGTAATCGCCCGGCTCGAAACTCACGAACGCTTCGCGGGTTCGACCGCCGCTCAGGCGGACGTTGCGCCGCCGCACACCGTAGCGGTGCAGGAGTTCACTCTGCGGGATGAATGCGAGCGCGTCGGTGGCGACGGGCGCGCCTTCGCCGCCCCAGAGGAATCCTCGATGCAGATGGGCTTCGACGACTTCCGCGCGGGCTGCGCTGGCGTGCTCTGCAAGGAGCTCGCCGGTGCGCTGCGTATCGCCCTTGGTGTCGCAGAAGACGGCAATGTCATACCGGCTGCCGAGCGCCGCGAGATCGACGAACGCTTCCTTCACTTCGTCGGCAAAGACGGGCAGCGTTGATACGGGCAGTTCGACCAGTCGACCGGAAAGACTCGCTGCAGAAAACTGGTTGGCCTGCACCATCGACGCCGCGCGCTGCGTCAGCGACTGCAGGACACGCGGCGGGCCATAGATGCCGCGGCTGTCGTGGACGCGCTCGAAATACCCGCGCCCCTGTTCGGTGATCTCGGCGATTTCCGCCAGAACGACCGTGCTGCCGGCGGGCAGCAGTTCGGCGAACGGCCGGGTGCCTTCATCGGTCTGAATGGTCTCGATCGATGCGCCGACGAGGTCCGCCTGCTGCAGCGCCCGGTCCGATGCCTGCGTCGCGAGATCGACCTCGAAGATGCGCTCGACCTCGTCGCCAAAGAAATCAAATCGGACTGGCGCTTCCGCACCGGGCACAAACACATCAAGAATGCCGCCGCGAATCGCGAATTCCGCGGGGCTTTCAATCGCCTCGACGCGCCGATAGCCGCCGGCATCGAGCCATGCCGCGAGCTCGCGCAGATCCACGCGGTCCCCCGCCTTGATAGTGCGCAGCACGCGCTCGAGATGCTTCGCGTCCGGCACGCCCTGCATCAGCGCGGGGATCGGTGCGACGATCACGCGCGGGGTCAAACCGGTCCCCATCCGCTTCGCAAGTTCGAGCCGTGCCGCCACGAGCTCGAGGCTCGCAGCCGATTCCCCGGGCAACGCCTCGATGGCCGGCAAGAGCACGGCATCGATGTCGAAGGCGGTCAGCTCTGCGACAGCTTCGTCGGCATCGTCGAGATGGGCGACGACGAGCAGGATGGTCCCGGGCAGCAGCGTCGACAGCGCGCCCGTGAGCAGGGTCGTGCTGGAACCATGCGCCCCGCGCGCCGTGATGTCGCCGCCGGCGCGGATCTCTTCCGCGAGCCGTCGCACTGACGGATCGCGCGCGATCCGGGCGAGCCATTGCGACGCGCTCATGCGTCAGCGCTCTGCGCCGACTCCCGCCGTCGCATGCGGTGCGATCGCTGCGATCGTCGCGGGCCCGACGCCGCGCACGCGCCCCAGATCATCGAGCGATACGAACGGTCCACGGGCGACGCGGTCTTCGATGATGCGGTCGGCGAGTGCCGGACCAATCGAGGGCAGCAGCGACAGTTCGTCGCGCGTTGCCCGGTTCACATTGATCTGGCGTCCCGTCAGAATCTCACCCGCGGCCTCCGCGCCGCGCGGCATCGCGCGCCATGCAATCGCTGCGAGGACTACGGTCGCCAATGCCAGCACGATGATGCCGGCGCGGCCGCTCGTGTGCGGGCCTGCCGGTGATGGTCTCGTATTCATTCGTCTCCCTCGCGAATCGCGGCGATATCGGCGCCGTCTTTCTGTTCGCTCACCGGATTGTGCTCGATAGTGCTGTTGTCGGCCGGACCGTCCTCATGCAGCACCCGCGGACCGAGCGGTTTCCGCAGGCGCTTGCGGATGCCGCTCAATTTCGCAAGTACCGGCTGAGGCTGCCCCTGCTCGTCGAACAGGCCAAAGCCCTTCGCGTCCGGAGCGCCATCCGTGGCCTCGGCCCAGAACAGCGCTTCCACAAACGGCTTCGACAGGCCGATGTACACCGCGCGGCCCGACCAGGACGCCTGGGTCTTTCCGCTCCATCCATCGCGCCAGAAGCCGCATTTGCTGTCGAGGGGGATCGACGGCACACCGAAGGACGTCAGCATCAGGCGGGATTCGCGCCCCAGAAAACGATCGAGCAGGCAAGACAATTGAAACAGATCGCGTGCGACGGATCCGGCGCGGCCCGGCGTCAGGCGCAGTCCGATTGCCGAGAGCGCGATGCCTTCCTGCTGCAGCAACTCAGCGAAACGCCACGGCAGAATGCGCTCGCCGCGCCGCCGGGGCCGGTCTGATCGCTCCGACCGCTCCGACCGCATCATGCCTGCCGCGACTGATCCTTCACCAAAGCAGTCGACCAGTTCCATCAGCGTGTTGGCCTTGCGATTGCGCTGACGGACCTGTACCACCGCGCGGCGCGACAGATCGATCATCTGATCAACCGACAGCTCAAGAAATTCATTGGCGTGAAATCCGCTGCCGACATTCCAGATGCCGACGTTCGTCGCGTAGCGCGCCGCAACACGATCGATGTGGTCATACGCAAGGTCGCGGAACGACTCGTAGTCATGCCGAAAGACACGCGCGTGATCCGGAAGCGCCTCTTCGCGCAGATCAAGCAGCGGTCCGAGCATGACCGGCTTCTTCTTTTCCGCCGCCCACTGCATCCAGCGATCGAGCTGCGTGAAGTCCGGCTTGCCCCGCTTGGGCTCGATCTCGCGCCAGTCCGCGCGGAGGTGCAGTACATCGAAATCCCGAAGGATCGCCTCTTCGAGCGCGGGCGTGCGCGGCGTCCCCGGGCGCACCACCACGCCGAGCGTCGTCGAGCTCGCCGCCTTTGCGCCGTAGCGACGATGCAGCAGGATTTCCGCGTGACTCATCGCCAGATGTTCGCTCGCCTCGATGCCCACCTCGAGCGACCGTTGTGCATGGCGCTCACTGGCAATGGCATCCTGCGCCAAAAGTGCCTGGGCAAAATGACCCCGCGCCTCCTCCCACATCCGCATCGCGCCACGTGCGAGCCCGGGATCCCACATCTGCCACTCCTCGCACTTCTGAATGAAGTGCTTGATGCGGTGGCGGGCGAGCTCGACGTAGAGGCTGTACGGTTCCTCACGCGTCGGTGCGATGCACGTCTGCAGCATGAGATGGCCCGCGCGGCCCGCGCGGACAGGAAGCGAGAGCGCGACAACATCCTCACCGATCGGTGTCGCGCGGATCTCGACGGTGCCCGCGCCATCGACGAACACGACATCGCCCCGCATCGGGTTGTCATCGGATCCGACAATGTGCGCGGCGTCCTTCGCCCCGGGTCCGATGGAACCGGGGTCGTGCGTGACGAATCGAAGGATGTTCGGGGGCGGCGGCACGCGCGACGACATCCGTCCTCAACTGCAGTGGGCGACAGCCCGGGGCAACCGGAGCCCACGGCACGCACGCCCGGTGGCCGAATGGAAAGTCACGCAGTGTACCGCTCATCCGGCCCTCACCCAATCGCAAGGCTGACCAAAGTGCCGGAACGGCGGAGGTGGATGAAGCCCGCGCGTGAGGAACCAGCCCGCCGCCGACTCCGTGATGAGCATCCAGCGGATAGATTGGCAGCGATGGCCAACTCCTCGCCACCCGCCCCGCCCGCCGCGACTGAGGCTGTGTTTCGCACCTCCTTGTCCCTGCCCGATCGCCGGGAAGGCAAGGTGCGGGATCTGTACCGCGTGCCTGCGGCTGATGGGCATGGCGTGGGAACGGGACCGTCGCCGCGAGCCGATCGCCTGCTGGTCGTCGCCACGGACCGCGTCAGCGCGTTCGATGTCGTGATGCCCACCCCGATGCCGGGCAAAGGCTGTCTGCTCACGTCCATTTCGCTCGGATGGTTCCGGTTTCTGCGCAAGATCGCGATCATCCCCGATCATCTCATCTCGGCGGACGTGAACGATGTCCCGGGACTCAGCGACGCGGAGCGGGCGCTGCTTGACGGCCGCATCATGCTGTGCCGCAGCGCAAAAGTTGTCCCGATCGAATGCGTCGCGCGCGGGTATCTCGCCGGGAGCGGCTGGGCTGAGTATCAGCGCACCGGCACCATCTGCGGCATCACGCTTCCGAAAGGTCTCAAGCAGTGTGACCGGCTTCCGCAGCCGATCTTCACGCCGGCGACGAAGGCTGAGCAGGGGCACGACGAGAACATCTCGTTTGACCAGTGCGGCGAGCTCGTCGGCTGTGGCCTTATGGATCGCCTGCGGCGGATCACGCTCGAGACGTACGAGGCCGCCGCGGAGTACGCATGGGAACGCGGCGTCATTCTCGCCGACACCAAGTTCGAGTTCGGCTTCGCGCTCGACTCCGACGGCCGGCCGACCGAAGAGCTTCTGCTCATCGACGAAGTGCTCACGCCCGACTCCAGTCGCTACTGGCCGCGCGAGCAGTATCAGCCTGGACGCGACCAGCCCAGTTTCGACAAGCAGTATCTGCGGAACTATCTCTTGGAACTCGTGGCCACCAAAAAGTGGGACAAGAACCCGCCGGGACCGAGCATTCCGGACGAGATCATTGCCGCCACGATGTCGCGGTATGAAGAGGCGCGGACGAGGCTGGCGATGGGGAGAGGTGAGAAGTAATACGGATCACAGTAACAACTCGCGCGTGAGCCAAGACGTGTGACACAGCGACCGAAGCGTCGCCTTCTCGAGCTTCGG
>Ga0163155_10004507_pt1 | contig 14288 bp, 9 predicted proteins | sample OliLakLV19SP4G1_FD_148611 | JGI IMG/M metagenome (GOLD analysis project Ga0163155, IMG submission 148611) | Freshwater microbial mat bacterial communities from Lake Vanda, McMurdo Dry Valleys, Antarctica - Oligotrophic Lake LV.19.SP4.G1 | ecosystem: Environmental > Aquatic > Freshwater > Lake >...
TCGATCGCCTCTTCGGTGAAGCTGGAGAAGACACCATCGTTGGAGGTGCTGGCGGAGATATTATTCGAGGTGGTGCTGGGAAAGACACCATTTTTGGCGATTTCCAAAACGGTTTGTCTGCCTCTTCAGCTAATGTCGTTTCGTTTAATTTTATCTCAGCACCTAGTCCTGGCGTAAATAGCTTCAGAACTGCTGCATTCAGCGCCGTGTCCTTCAGTGTTGCTGCCCCTTCTCAACTTTATGCTGATGAAATTTACGGTGGCGAAGACGATGACACCATCTACGCAGGTTTAGATGATGATTTCGTTTCTGGCGAGAGCGGCAATGATGACATCTACGGCGAGTCAGGTAATGATGTGCTACTTGGGGATTCTGGCACTGACTTGATCGCTGGTGGCACAGGCAACGACCTCATCAGTGGCGGCACTGAAGACGATGAACTTTGGGGGGAAGATGGCGACGACATCATCAACGGCGATGCTGGGAACGACTTGATTTATGGCGGTGAAGATAATGACACGATCGCAGGTGGGCTAGGCAACGATCGCATCTTCGGCGAAGGCGGCAATGACCTGATCAATGGAGACGAAGGCAACGATAGCATCTTTGGGCAAGACGGCAACGACAGGCTTAACGGCGGCATTGGCGACGACTATATCGAGGCAGGCATCGGCATCGACACGCTTAACGGTGGCGACGGCACAGACACCCTGTTCGGGCAAAACGGTGACGACACCCTGAATGGTGATGCAGGCGACGACTTCTTGGATGGCGGCGATGGCGCAGACAAACTCTTTGGCGGTGACGGCAACGACAAACTCCTGGGTCAAGCTGGAAACGACGTGCTTTATGGACAAACAGGCGACGACACCCTCGACGGTGGTGCGGGCAAAGACTACCTGGAAGGCAATGAGGGCAACGATACCCTGTTTGGCGGAGCCGATAGCGATACCCTCTACGGTAATGATGGCGATGACATCCTGAATGGTGACGCAGGCACCGATATCCTATTTGGCGGGTCAGGCAACGATCGCATCAACGGCGGTGGCGACGTGGATATGGTCAGCTACCTCACCTCCCCCAGTGGCGTAGTCGTCAACATTGACGAAAGCAAAAACTACCGCAACGATCGCCAGTCCAACGCCAACGCCGCGATCAATCCCGACAATCCCGCCGCTTACTATACCGACCTCGAAGCCAACTTCGCGATCAACCCCGGCAGCGCCGCCGATGGCTATGGCAACACCGACACCCTGATCGACCTGGAAAACATCACTGGCTCCCAGTTTGCCGACGTGCTGATTGGCAACGATCGCAACAACACGATCTTCGGACTGGGGGGCGACGATCTCCTGGTCGGGGGCGGCGGCAACGACAGCTTCTACGGCGGCAACGGCATTGATACCATCAGCTATCGCCGCAGTCCCGGCGGTGTGACGGTCAACCTGGAAACCAACAGCGCCAGCGATGGGGCAGGCGGCAGCGATCGCATCTTCGACACCGAAAACATCGTTGGTTCTCGGTTCAACGACACCCTCACTGGCGATGTCAAAGCCAACATCATCACCGCTGGTAGCGGTAATGACACCGTTTTCGGCGGCGCAGGCAACGACACCCTCTATGGCGAAACGGGCGATGACACTGTTTCCGGCGGCACGGGTAACGACATCCTTTACGGCAACCTGGGGCGCGACACCCTCAATGGGGATGCCGGAGATGACTTCGCCTACGGCGGTGATGGCAACGATACCCTCAACGGCGGCGACGGCATTGACCAACTCTGGGGCGACCAAGGCAACGACTTACTGAATGGCGGAACCGGTGACGACTTCTTGGATGGCGGCATTGGTAACGACACCCTCAATGGCAACGACGGCAACGACCAGCTCTTGGGTCAAGCCGGCGACGACCTGCTCGATGGCGGTGATGGCAATGATGTCCTCTCCGGCGGTGACGGCAAAGATATCCTGTATGGACAAACTGGCGACGACAGCCTGGATGGGGGCTTGGGCAACGACCAACTCTGGGGCGGCGACGGCAGCGACACCCTCAGCGGACAAGCCGGGGACGACTTGTTGGACGGCGGCGCTGGTGACGATGTGCTCTCCGGCGGCGACGGCAGCGATCGCCTCTTCGGTCAAACAGGCAATGACTCCCTCACTGGTGGCTTGGGCGATGACTTCCTCGATGGCGGCGCTGGGAACGATTCCCTACTGGGCAACGAGGGCAACGACCAACTCTTCGGTCAAGCAGGGGATGACCTGCTCGATGGCGGCGCAGACAATGATGTCCTCTCCGGTGGTGACGGCAACGACCAACTCTTCGGTCAAGCGGGTGAAGATCTGCTGGAAGGCGGGTTGGGCGACGATCTGCTCAACGGCGGTACTGGTGACGACATCCTCAAAGGTAATCAGGGCAGCGACATCCTGTCCGGCGGCGGCGGGCACGACCGGTTCTACATCAACCGAGGCGAAGGCTCAGACACGATTCTGGACTTTACCGGAGTCGGTCGCGGCACCAATCCCGCCCCCTACCTGGTTCCCGAAATGGACACGATCATCTTCTCTGGAGCCGATCTGGTTGCCCGGAATATGCTCCTATCCCAAACAGGCAGCAGTCTGGTGATCGACTTTGAGGACATTGCCAACACCACTGTCACCCTGCAAAACTTCGTCCTCGAAAACCTCGATAACCACAGCACCAACACTGGCGTATCCCTCACCGTCGGCAACATCCTGTTCCAGGGCGATACCGCGATTTGGGATAGCTTTGATGTCATCAACGCCAATGCCACCCTGACTCAAGTCCTCCGCCCCAATTTCGTCACCTTCCTGAATGACCTGGACAACAAAACGAATGGTTTTGACTATTCCAATGACGTGATCAACGGTCAGGGCGGTAACGATACCCTGCGCGGCTTGGGCGGCAACGATTTGCTCCGAGGTGGCGAAGGCAATGACATTCTGCTTGGCGGTGCAGGCTGCGACATCCTGGTGGGACAGTGGGGCGATGACTACTTGGAAGGCGGATTAGACGACGACTACCTGCGCGGCGGCGAGGGCAATGATTTCCTCACCGGCGGCTTTGGCAACGATCGCCTAGAAGGAGGACTGGGCAACGATCAAATGTTTGGAGCCGGAGGACGCGATCGCTTCGTCATCTACCGCGGTGATGGTGTAGATACGATCGCCGACTTTGATGGAGTGGGTCCCGGCTATCAGCCCTACGAAGACATCATCAATGAAGCCGATATTCTGCAATTCCTGGGCACAGGACTGATTGCCAAAAACATGATTCTGACTCAAACCGACTACGAGCCAATCACTGGCAATAGACTGGTCATTACCTTTGAAGGCATTACAGACACCACCGTCAAATTGACCAACTTTGCAATGGAAAATCTAGATAATCTGTCCACTCTGAATTCAGATGGAGTTCCGATCGGCAACATCCTATTCCAGTTTGACGGCGAGACTACTATCCAAGACAGCTTCGATGTCTTTAATGCAGACTGGATGTTTGACCAGGTTTTAAGAGCCAATACGGTTACCTTCCTAAACGATTTGGATAACGAAATCAGCGGCTTCGATTGGTCTGATGATGTAATCAATGGACAAGGTGGTAACGACATCCTCCTAGGCTTGGGAGGAAATGACATTCTTCGCGGCGGTGTTGGTAATGATGTCTTGATCGGCGGCACTGGCAATAACATCCTCACTGGTAATGCAGGGGCTGATACTTTTGTCATGGAGTTGGGCGGTTTTAATCTAGTCACCGATTTCAATGTAAGTGAAGACTTCATCGGATTAGGCAGTGGATTGACCTTTGATCAACTTAGAGTTGAGCAGGGAACTGGCATCAATGCTGGTAGCACCTCAATCCGAGTGCTAGGGGATGATTCACTACTGATGTCATTTCAGGGTGTACAAGCCAATGCTTTAACCACGGAGATGTTTCGTCCCGACTCTGCTCTCTATCAACCCGTAACGTTTGGTTAGGCAAATCAATCACCCCTGAAACAAGTTTTATTTCAGGGGTGACTATACATAATCAGCGAAACGGCATGTGTAGCAGATTTATCCCAGTAAATTTAAATCCTCAATCACATTCAAAATTAGGTTCGTCGTTGTGAGGAAAAAGTTTAGGGTGTCTTATTCTTGGTTCTGACTATGTCTTCGCTAATATGACGGTAGTAAGTTGGGCGACTGATACCCAGATGTTCGCAAATAGAAGAGACCGATCGCTTGGGATCTGCTGCCAGCGTGCGCCCCATGTCAATTTGTTGAGCGGTCAACTTTTGCCGCCGTCCGCCCTTGCGTCCCCTCGCTCTGGCAGCTTGCAATCCCGCTTGAGTTCGTTCCCGAATAAGATTGCGCTCAAACTCAGCCAAGGCTCCAAACATATGGAAAATCAGCTTGCCGCCGCTGGTAGTCGTGTCAATGCTTTCTTGCAGGGAACGAAAGCCAATCTGTCGGCTCTCTAGGTCTTCTATCAAGGCAATCAAGTCTTTGAGCGATCGCCCCAAGCGATCGAGCCGCCAGACTACCAAAGTATCTCCATCTCGCACATAATCAAATGCTTCTTTCAGTCCTGGGCGATCTGCTTTCGCACCACTCATCTTGTCGGAGAAGATTTTTTCACACCCTGCTTGTTGCAACGCATCATGTTGCAAATTCAAATTTTGGTCATCCGTTGAAACCCGTTCGTACCCGACTAGCATAGCGAGGAGTTCTAATGTACTCACACTGTATCAGAACTCGTTAAATCTGCATCATTTTGAAACATAGATTTAGAGACAAGTTAATTTACAGTTGAGGCGGTCTGAAACCCTTGATTTAGGAAGAAGCGTTCAGAGCAGAGCCAACTGTAAAACAAACGACCCTTTTTGAGACATCCACAACTGGCACATAACCTCTTAACAGCAATCACCGCTGTTAGGAGCCAGTGTTTCCTACCTATCGCTCGAATCTGTCGTTTTCTCGGTTTGCTCTGCCACGTCAGAGATCGCGGCATTCATCTCTATCTCTAACTGCTCCACCGTTGGTAGATTCTCTTTAAATAGCTTGGGTAATCGATGGGTTGACACCGCTATGGGAGTGTTCAGGTTACGTAAGGCGTACTCTGCTTTGGTCTTACTCTTGGATTTGCAAAGGATTAGCCCAATTGTTGGATTGTCAGTAGAGTGGCGCAGCAGATCGTCTACGGCTGATACATAGAAGTTCATTTTGCCAGAGTATTCAGGTTGAAATTCGCCCATTTTCAAGTCAATGACAATGAAGCAACGTAATTTGAGATGGTAGAAGAGCAAGTCCAAATAGTAATCTTCGCCATCTACTTCGAGATTATATTGACTGCCAACAAAGGAGAATCCAGTTCCTAGCTCAAGTAAGAAGTCACGAATATGAGTGACCAATGCTTGCTCAAGTTCCCGTTCTTGGGCATTGTCTTGTAGTGGAAGAAATTCAAAGCTGTAAGGGTCCTTGATTAGCTGATTTGCCAGGTCAGATTGAGGTTGAGGCAAAGTGCGATCGAAGTTGGTAATAGCACCCCCTTGCCGTTGAAACAAATCGCTTTCGATTTGGTAAACAAGAACATCTCGACTCCAGCCATTCTCAACTGTTTTCTCGGCGTACCAAAGTCGCTGCTCTTGAGTTTTAAGCTTGTCGATCAGAGCCAGGTTGTGCCGCCAAGGTAATTTACCAACGCTGCGCTGGATAATTGCTTCGTCTGGATAAGCCTCAGCAAAAGCCTTCATATATCCCAAATTGGAGCGGGAGAAGCCTTTGATGTTGGGGAACTCTTTTCTCAAATCTTTAGCCAGACGTTCAATAACCTTCGTGCCCCAACCTTCCTGTTGTTGCTGTTCTACGATGGAGCGTCCAATCTGCCAGTAGAGGAGGAGCAGTTCTTGGTTAACAGCAAGTGCAGCTCTGACTTGAGCAGTTCTAATGCGCTCTTTCAGGTGACGTAGCCAGTCGTCGTAATCCTGGGGCATGGAAAGCAGGCGATCGCTCACAGGTGGTGTGCTCTGAAAGGTAGTTATTCCGCTCCTGATCGTGACATAATCTCGATACATCTGGCTCAAAATAGCTAGGAATTACTAAATAGCGAAAATGCTAATCGGAGTTCTAAATCGGAAGGGTGGCTGCGGAAAGTCAACTACAGCGGTTCATCTGGCATATTGGTTGTCTCAGAAGCAACAGCGGGTGATTCTGGTTGACTCGGATGGGCAGATGAGTTCTAGCCAATGGCTCACAAAGATAGGAATGCCCTCTATTGTGATTGATGATCCCGATGATTTATTTGATCAAATTGGCAAACTTGCAGAAGAGTATGATTCAGTTGTGGTAGATTCCCCCTCGGTACTGGGAGAACCCGCTAAGTCAGTGTTGCTAAGTGTTGATCTGGCGCTTGTGCCCATCCAGCCCTCCAACTTGGATTTGCTTGCAGCTAAAGACATTGTTCGTCTGGTTCATCAGGCGCAGAAGATTCGTAAAGGATTGCCGAAAGCAGCAATGTTTCTTAGCCGTGCGTCGCGAGGAACGGTGTTAATGAGAGAAGCGCAGGAAGCGTTAAGCAAAACGCAAGGGTTTGTGTTGTTGAATTCCGTAATTTATCAGCGGCAGGCGATCGCTGATGCTCCTGGTCAAGCAGCAACTGTGTTCACCATGCCTGGTGAACCTGCGACTTCGGTTGCGAAAGATTATGACCGTTTGTTTGAAGAGGCGATGCAGTATGGCAAGGCGAAATAGTCTAAAGGATGAATGGAAGTTTGAGCCGGATCTGGCATCTGAGAACCAGAGCATTGCGATTAATGCAATCACCTTGCCGGACAGCCAACCTCGTCGCTACTTCGACCCGCAAAAGCTTCAGCAGTTGACAGAGTCTGTGCGTCAGCATGGCATTTTGGAACCTCTACTGGTACGTCCTACGGGTAAAGCCGGACTGTTTGAACTAGTTGCTGGGGAACGGAGGTTTAGAGCAGCTAAAGAAGTCGGGCTGACAGTTGTCCCTGTGACGATTCGGGAACTGAGCGATGAGGATTCTCTGCAACTTGCTTTAGTTGAGAACTTACAGCGGGAAGATTTAAACCCGGTAGAGGAGACTGAAGGAGTCTTGCAGCTACTGGCACTCAGGCTCAATATTCCCCGGATCGATGTTCCGCCTCTCCTTTATCGAATGCGAAATGGAGCGATCGGTAACATTAATCAAAACGTTTTGATTAACTCGGAAGCTCAAGCTGTAGAGACCGTATTTGCTGAGTTAGGGACGATTTCCTGGGAGTCTTTCGCTACGGCACGATTGCCCTTACTCCGCTTGCCCCCCGAGATTTTAGAGTCCCTCCGGAGTGGCAAAATCGCCTATACGAAAGCACAGGTAATTGCTCGCATTAAAGATGATCAGCAGCGACATCAGCTTTTGGCAGAGGCAACTTCGCAAGACCTTTCTCTCGCTCAAATTAAAGCGAAGATCGTGAGTCTCAAAGCGAGTGGGGGCGCTCCTGAAGAGGAAGATTCATCGTTGAAGGGGCAGATTGACGATGTTTTGCGGTTGGCAAAGCGATCGCAAGTATGGACTGACCCTAAGAAACAACGTCGATTGGAGAAGTTACTGGCAGAATTGAAAGCTCTAGTAGCTAATGCTGATTAAATCTTGGTTTTATTGATAGTCAGAAGAAACAGTACAAGCACCATCAGCCACTCAAATCATCGAGAAACTCAGAGGCTGGATCAACACCCGTGATGAGCAAGTAATCCCTGGCTCGGGTGCAGGCGACGTAGAGCAGGTGACGTTCTGTGTTGTAAACCTCCTCAAGGTCTGATTCGTCGGAAATACTTTCGATGCGCTCCTGTAGTGGCAGAACTTCATCGTCGCAAGCCATAACGACAACAACCCGAAATTCCAAACCCTTTGCCAAGTGCATCGTGCTAACGGCAACACAGCCTTGAGCTGGTACAACTCGACCGTCTAATTCAACAGGTGTTTCGCCTGACCGCTTGATGGCAGCGATCGCCCGCTCTATCTGCGGTTGGTCTCGCACAAAGATCCCGATTTCATCTGGCTGCATTCCTGCTGCGATTCGCTTTGCGATCCATTCTCCAACCAATTCAATTTCTGTTTCTGGATCATCGCAAATTTCAATGATGGGAGTCGGTCCATCAAAAACTGAGATGGTGCCGCCTCGTTGCTCCAAGTTACCATCGACATCCGCGATCGTGGTGGGGAGCAGACGATCTGCTGAAACCCGAATTTGGTGAGAGGTGCGGTAGTTGATCGTCAGTGCTTGCGATCGCCCCCGGATATCAACCCCTAGTGACTTCCAGGAAAAAGGCTGTTGGAAAATGCGCTGCCCCAAGTCTCCGGTAAAAAACAGGCTATCAGGGCGTTGTTTCCCCAGAGCTGCCAGAAATCGTAGTTCGGCAATGCCCATATCTTGGGCTTCATCGATGACGGCAAATTCAAACGGGTAGTCTCCGGTATCGATCAAATATTCTGTCACTCGCCGAAAAACGCCTGACCAGGTGATCTGTTGATGCTGATCTAACCAGGTAATGAGTTGCTGAAATACTTCCCAGAAAAGCTCCCGCTGCTTCCCACCTAGGCGCGTCTTCCGACCCAGACGGGGCACATCTCGGTAAGCCTCCCAGGTGTTGAGTTGCCACGCATCCACGACATCATTCCACTCGCCCCACAAAAATGACTTAGTAAACCGTAGATCAGGAATTCGGGTGGTAATCGCTATCAGGCGCGATCGCACTTGCTTGGGGTCAGCAATATGGGGTGAACCAAAGGCAGTGGTATAAAGTTCACGAGCTAGTTCCTGAATTGCTTCAACTCGAATCCGGCTCATGATGTCTGGCTCGTTGCCAACTAACCGTTGCAGCCGGATCTGTAGGGACTGCGCCAAGGCTGGCGAGAAGGTGGTGAGCAGGAGGTGAGCCGTGGGATGCTGACGCGCCAGGAAGACAACACGATGCAGCCCCACGATGGTTTTGCCGGTACCGGCTGAGCCTGAGATTCGGGTGGGTCCGCTGTAGTTGCGCTCAACCAGCGATCGCTGGCTGGGGTGGAGAAACACGGTCCACTTTTCCCAGGGGTATGCCAGCGCCCGCTCTAGTTCCTCAACGTTAGACATCACCCGGAAGCGGCGCTGAGCATCGGGATGATCGAAGGGATTAATATCAACCGCTACAGGAATCGGGCGTTGCGGTTTGCCCCCGGTTGCCAGTTCTAGCAGTGCCTCAGTTGCTTCTTGAGGTAGGTGGTCAGCCAGGTCAAATAAAGTATCTTCAGTGGCGTAATGGACATCCTTTAGCCACTCGGCGGGGATGCCATAGCTGAGGAGGTCATCGTCAGAGACACCAGCGAACAGTAAAGGTTTTGGCGCTACAGCAACAGGTCTGGCGATCGGCTTCTGGACGACAACCTCTTCAATGGTTTCGCGGATTTCGACCAGTTGAGCAGCGCCCGTTTTCGGGTGTCGTTCAATTTTGCGACGACTTGCCCAGGTATAAGCATCATCGTGGTGGTCTACATAGCACAGTAGCAAGCTGGTGTCGGTCTTGTGGACGATGAGGCGAATGTCCATGTTGACGCTGACTGACCAGAAGTTGGGATCTCTGGCGCGATCGAGCTTATGAAACCGCATCCCTACACTCGCCGGATTCAGTTGTAGGTCAAAGGCTGTGGTTTTGACGGCTTTCTGTTCCTGCCCAGTGAGTCTGGTCAGACTGTCGGTAAAGGTATCGGCAATGCGGAATTCCATTAGTCTGCTGTTTCTGAAAAGTCACTTGCTTCTTGCAATACCTGCACGATGTTAGGTTTATCGGTAGCAATAACGGCATCGGGCAGATGTTTGTGATGAGGAAAACTGAGTAAGTCAGGAAAGTGTGGAGTGCTATCGTAGCGTAAGATTAACTCGTTGTTCTCGTCTTGAAAGTGGTAGCGATAGTCGATTTGTGAAATCTGATCGTCAATCACGACTAAGGCTTCACTGATTGCCAGCAAGTATTTCCCCTTGAAGCGCACTCTCAGTTTTAGATTTGCTCGTTCTGAAGTCAAAATAATGGCATTAAACTGCTCAACATAGGTGTTGGGTAGAGTGAGCAGCAGTTGCTCGACTTGATCAAAGTAAGCTGTCAAGACTTCACGCGACATTTTTCAGCTTCGTCTCTAGTTCCTGATGCAGTGCCAGGTAGTGCTGGTAGTTGCCAGCCCACTCAACGAAGACCTCATCATCGGAGGTTTCGCCTTGGCTGTACTTGGTGAAAAACTCGGCGGAGTCCATTTGGTACTGGGTTTCATAGACATTGAGTTGCTTGGCAAGGTCAACTAAAGCATCCAAAGGGGAAGTGTATTCGATGATCTGTTTACGCATAAAAACCCTCCTGCTTATGGGACTGTGCCAAAAGTCGCCAAGTTAACACTAAATCCATTGGGGTACGGCACTACCAGCTTACTGCCATTACGTTGGGCGCGATCGAGCTTGTGGAACCGCATCCCGACACTCGCTGGGTTGAGTTGCAGGTCAAAGGCTGTAGTTTTGACGGCTTTCTGTTCTTGGCTGGTCAGCTTTGTCAGGCTATCGGTGAACGTGTCGGCGATGCGGAATTCCATAGTTGTAAGTAGACCAACCTATGATTTGTAGGATGGGTTAGCGAAGTGTAACCCATGTGGTTTAATGGCTGAGTGCGTTACGTTGGCACTTTGACTGCCGAAGCCTATACGCATCCTACATTTCAAGGTCTTGTCGAAATAGGCGATCGCTTCATTCAACTTACATAGGGACTAGCAATACCTAAACCGTTATTGTTCCGTCATGTATTTCAAAACTTGGTCTTGTGCTTGCGAGTAGGCTTGGGTTTGAGGAGGCACTTTATCTAAGTAATCCATTGCCTCTTGTAGATTTCCCATCTTCGCAGCCGTTTCTGCCTGCTTGAGTAAATAATCTCCATAGGGATCGAGACCCACAGTTCCAGTTAGCACAGCATTTTTTAGATTGACACCTTGCAAGTTTGCGCCTGTTAAATCAGATGCTGATAAATCCACGCGTGTCAGATTCGCATTTGCCAGATTTGCTCCTTTAAGGTTGGCATGACTGAGTTTCGCTCCTGTCAAAACGGCATCAGACAAATTAGCACCTTCAAGGTTCGTTCTACGCAAATCTGCGTTTACTAACTGGGTGTTACCACTCAGATTGGCGTTGCTGAGGTTAGCCCCCAGAAAACTAATATTGTCAAGTAGTTCTCCTGTAAGGTCTGCTTGACTGAGATTTGCCAGGGTCATATTGGCGAAACCTGAAAATCCCCACAACCGTGCATTCCGAAGAACTGCACCCTTTAGATTGGCACGGGTGAAATTGGCATTACTGAGGGTTGCGTTGCTAAAATTCGCGCTCTCTAAATTGGCATCCGTTAGGTTAGAACTAGTTAGATCAACTTTTTGAAGTTGAGCGTTCTGTAAATTTGCCTTCGACAAGTTAGCAGATTTAAGGGAGCTTTCTGATAGGATAATGCCCGATAGATTTGACTCCACCAAGTACGAGTCGCTAAACTCTCGCTTCGTAAGGGTTATATCAGTCAGGTCACATTTGTAGCAGCTATTCGTCGATACAAGGCGATTAACGTCATCGGGATTGTCAGCAAGCGCATTCCAGGAAAAGAACAGGTTAACGCTACCAATAGTAAGAACAACAAATAAACAAGTGATCATTTTCCTGAAAAACGTGTGCAGATGAGTTTGGAACATTTTACTACCCTTGGATTTTGTCTTTGTATCGAGTTCTTGACTTGAGAAAGACCTCAAGCGACACTGAACACCTTCATCACTTCGTCGCCGAGGTGGTTGATGACTTTAACGGCGATGCGACCTGATTTGGGTTTGGCGAAAGGACGAGAGGTGTCACTATATAAGGATTCCCAAGATGCCTCATCGATCTCTGCTTTGAGAGTAGTTTTGAGGGATTTGTAAGGATCGTTGGCTCCGAGGAAGTAGGCATGACGCACAAAGAAGCTTTCTTCGTTGTAGTCGGTGTCGATGAACCAGCAGGCAATTTCATCGGCGTTGCTGGATCGCACATCGCCAGACTGGGGATGAAACACATCGACTCCGTGGATCTTGACCTGAATCTGCCCGCCGTCTACCTCGTTGATGTCGATGTCTGGCTCGCCGAAGATGACAAATAGGTTGCCTGCTCCGGTGTTCTTGAGCGCGTCTGCCATGTGGAGATCGGCGTTCATCCGGGCTTTGAGGACGGGGATGCGACCGAGTTTGCTGAAGTCGGCAGAGTGGGCATCGTAGTTGAAGGCACAGGCGATCAGCACATCAAACCCAGCGTCGCCTGCTTCCCGTGCGGCGGCTACCAGATCAGGACGGGTGACGGTGCCAAACTCTGGACCAATGAAGATGCCTGCTCGTTTCTCTTTCTCGCTCTCACCTTCAACGTAGCGACCTTCGGCACAGATGAAGTTACCGGGCCAGCCGACGATCGCGGTGAAGTTGAGCTTGCCTTCTTTGTGTGCTTGCTGTACGCCAGCAGTTTTGAGGTTTTCTAGGATGACGTTGGCAAAATCAGCAGCGTCGGTCGTCGGTTTTTTGGTAGTGGGCTGACTGGGATCGACCAGTTCATCCTGCTCATTCACCACCAACACTCGATGGGGTGAAAGGCTTTCTACCGTGAAGGGACCCGCGACTCGCACAGTGGTTTTGTCTTCATAGGGTTTGTCGTAGAGGTATTCTTGGTCTGCCTTTGCCTGGATGGAGGCATCGATCGCTTTTTGTCGGGCGATCCGTTGTTGCCACCAATCGCCATGCAGTTGCTTTGCCGGGTCTGACCACTTGGATTCTGCCTCACGGGGAATTTCCCACTCTTCCCAGGTTTTACCCAGTGCGGCATTGAGAGCGGTGCGGAGTGGCTCTAGCTTGGTCTGGTAGGTGTCCCAGATGGTATCGATTTCGGCATTGTTAGCAATGGATTTGAGGGTGATGTGAGGCACTCGATCGTAGACAAAGCCCTGACGAATGTTGCCGTAGGTGGGAGTGGTGACCGGAGCCGTGCGGGTAATTTCCGCTTCTTTTTGCTGCCCTGCTTTGGAGTCTGCCAGCAGGTAGTAGGGATAGCGGGCACCCATGATGCGGGCACGGGCGAGGGCGAGGGCAACACGGGAAGTATCGATCGTGATCCAGCGTCGTCCCCATTGTTCAGCGACGTAGGCAGTGGTGCCAGATCCACAGGTGGGATCTAGGACGAGATCGCCTGGATCTGTAGTCATGAGGATGCAACGTTGCACAACCTTCGTGATGGTTTGAACTACATACACTTTGGGATCTGCGTAACCACCTGTTGCTGTATCAAGCCACGTATCTGACATTGGAAAAACGGGATGGTCATCAACAAAACGTCTATAACTCAGAGTTGTGCCATAAGCTTCTAATCGATTCGATTTGATTAATGTCTCCAAGCCATTCACACTGGTTTTCCAGTGACCACTACCAGGGGAGTAAGATTTTTCCCTGAACCTGAAGTTTAGTGAAGTTGTTTCATTGCGATCAGGTGAAGTGAGGGGAGATCGCCTATATACAGATGCCCCTTCTGGAAGTTTTACCAGTCCTTTTTTCTCCTCCTGTGTAATACGACGAGTGTTGCCAACTGACTCTAAAACATAGTCATAGTTAACCCAATCAAATCCATCTCTGGGTTGGTACAAGCTTCTAAACTTCGCAAATTCACGCTTCTTTGCGTACCAAAGTAAAAAATCATTTGTCCCAGGTAGCCCATCTCCGGCTTGGGTCGTTGTCTTTCGGAAAATTACCTGGCTGAAAAAGTTATTTTCTCCAAAAACCTCATCCATTAAAGCCCTAACTCGATGAACATTCTCATCCCCAATCTGCACAAAAATCGATCCACTATCGCTTAACAAATCCCTCGCAACTGTTAAACGATCTCTGAGGTAAGTCAAATAAGAATGAATTCCATCGCGCCAGGTATCTCGAAACGCCTTTACCTGTTCCGGTTCGCGGGTGATTTGGTCTATCTTGCCATCTTTGACAGTTGTACTCGTCGTTGACCACTGAAAATTGGAGTTGAACTTAATCCCATAGGGCGGGTCAAGGTAGATACACTGCACTTTACCCCGCAACCCTTCCCGCTCTGCCAGCGATGCCATCACCTGAAGGCTGTCGCCCAAAATCATCCGGTTCGTCCAGTTGGCATCATGCTGGTAAAAGTCTGTCCCCGTCGCGTCTTGGGGCAGCCCGTTAAAGTCGGCAAACAGGTCTAAGCCCAGTTG
>Ga0163155_10004513_pt1 | contig 14280 bp, 10 predicted proteins | sample OliLakLV19SP4G1_FD_148611 | JGI IMG/M metagenome (GOLD analysis project Ga0163155, IMG submission 148611) | Freshwater microbial mat bacterial communities from Lake Vanda, McMurdo Dry Valleys, Antarctica - Oligotrophic Lake LV.19.SP4.G1 | ecosystem: Environmental > Aquatic > Freshwater > Lake >...
ACACGCGGCCCTTCATCATACCCATCGTGCCGCCGCCGCCATCGTTGCCAGCATGATCGCGGCGCGCCCAGGGTGTCCGCTCGAACCGGCCAGCGGGCTTTGTGCCGTGCTTGACCGATTTCGGCAGGCCGTCTTCGAGCTTTTCAAACGACGCCATAATGTCTGACTGCAACTGCTCAAACCACGCGCGGGCCTCGGCCTTCCACGCCTCGAGCGTGGCAGGCGGTGGCAGCGCCATGGACGGGGCAGCGTGTTGCGCGGGCGTGGCGGGCGAAGCGTGGCTGGCGGCTTTGGCGGTCACGTGTCATCCTTTATGCAACTTCGCGCGTTATGCGCTCGTGACGTTTTGCGCCCGCTACCTGAAGGATCGCTTTGCGGTCCGTCAAGCGGGCCGTTGGGCCATCCCGCAATTCACTTGGCCCCGCACGCCCTTGCGATGCTGGTGGCCGATCCCACGCGCTATACCTCCTTGTGGCGCACGCATGTGCTGCCCGACCGAAGAAGAGCTGCCGATGTCCCGTGACGAAACAAACCCCCACGACGCCAAACCCCTCGCCCCCGGGGCGCCCGACGACACAGTTGCCAAACCCACCGACGCACCCGAGCGCGCCTATGTCCCCGGTTGGCTATGGCGGTTCGGCGAGCGCGTGTTTGATTGGACCGAAAGCCGGATCGACGCGTTTCAAGGCAACGGCAGCACGCAACCGCCCGCGACATTAGCGGGGTTCTACTGGTATTTCGTGCGCCAAGCTTGGCCAGCGTTCGCAGCCTTGCTGGTTGCAGGTTTCCTTGGCGCCGTGGTCGAAGCCTCGCTATTCGCGTTCGTCGCAACCATCGTCGACCGCATGAAGGACGCTGAGAACCCGCAACGCTTCATCGCTGACAACTGGTGGTCGCTCATGTTCATGGCGTTCATCGCCATGATCGTGCGGCCGCTACTGTCGCTGGTCCACGATTTGATCAAGCATCAGATCATCGGCGGGCAGTTCACCACGCTGATCCGCTGGCAAACGCACGCCTACGTGCTGCGCCAGAGCCTGGGGTTTTTCCAAAACGACTTTGCCGGACGCGTCGCCAACAAGGTCATGCAGGTTGGCCCGGGATTGCGCGAAAGCGTTGTGCAGTCGATCGACGCGTTGTGGTTCGTCGCGATCTATTGGCTGTCGGCGGTGGTGCTGTTTGCCCAGGCCGACGTGCGCCTGCTGATCCCGCTGATCGTCTGGTTCGTCGCGTTCTTTGGCACCATGTGGTACTTCGTGCCGCGCCTTAAAGAACGTGCGGTCGAGACGTCCGAGGCCCGTTCGATGCTGACCGGTCGCATCGTCGACAGCTACACCAACATGATGACGGTGAAATTGTTCGCCCACACCGAGCGCGAGGACGAATACGCGCGTTCGGCCATGCGCGAGCAGCTCGGCAAGCTGATCCTCCAGCTGCGCGTCACGACGTTGATGGAATTTTCGCTATTTGTCATCAACGGCGTGCTGCTGGTCGGTACCACCGCGCTCGCGATCGTGCTGTGGGAGCAGAGCCTTGTCTCGCTTGGCGCCATCACGCTAATCACGGGTTTGACGATCCGCATCGTCAACATGTCGGGCTGGGTGATGTGGACGCTGGCTGGCATTTTCGAAAACCTCGGCGTCGTCCACGAGAGCATGCAGACGATCGCGCGGCCGCAAAGCGTGGTCGATGCCCCCGCCGCCCCTGCGCTGCACGTGCCCAAGGGCGAGATCCGCTTCGAGGCGATCCGCTTCGATTACGGCCGCACACGCGCCAAGGACGATCCCCGCCCCGGCGGATTGATCGACGGGCTATCGCTGACCATCAAGCCCGGCGAAAAAATCGGCGTCATCGGCCGCTCGGGCGCTGGCAAGTCGACGCTCGTTAACGTGCTGCTGAGGTTTTATGATCTCGAAGGCGGTCGCATCCTGATTGACGGGCAAGACATCGCTAACGTGCGCCAGGATAGCCTGCGCGCCAACATTGGTGTCGTGACGCAGGATACCTCGCTGCTGCACCGGTCGGTCATGGACAACATCCTTTACGGCCGCCCGGACGCGGGTCGCGAGGCGGCGATCGAGGCAGCCTCGCGCGCGTCCGCCCATCCGTTCATTGGCGGGCTCGAAGACCAGCGCGGCCGCACCGGCTATGAGGCCCAGGTCGGCGAGCGCGGGGTGAAACTGTCCGGTGGTCAACGCCAGCGGATCGCGATCGCCCGGGTGCTGCTCAAGAACGCGCCGATCCTCGTGCTCGACGAAGCCACCAGCGCGCTCGATAGCGAGGCAGAAGCGGCCATTCAGGAGCAGCTGACCAACCTGATGGCGGGCAAAACCGTGATTGCCATTGCGCACCGTCTGTCGACGATTGCCGCGCTCGACCGTCTGATCGTGATGGATAAGGGCCGCATCATTGAAGACGGGTCGCACAGCGAATTATTGCGCCGTGGTGGCCTCTACGCCGACCTCTGGTCGCATCAGTCCGGCGGGTTTTTGGCAGACGCGGCGGAGTAGCGGGAGCGCCTCTGCAATGGTAGTGTCTGGGCATGACCCGATCGGAAGCCATGGCTGTCATTCACTCCACGCTGCCGAGCCTCGACGAGGAGCAGCTCGCCGCGGTCGCGGAGATAGTCCAGGCGTGGTCGGTGCCGTCGGTCTATTCTTCCCTTCCTCCAGCCGAAAAAGCTGCGATTGACGCGGCGCTCGATCGGCTGGACAAACAACAGTTCGTTGCGGCGGACGAGGTTTTTTTGCGGATGCGAGAGCGTTTGAATTCGGCTCAGCAATGAGGGACGTCGTTTTCGACGTCGATGCCGAGCGCCGACTTATGGCGCAACTCGACTATCTCCTAAGCATTGGCGCCACGAAAGCTGCTGTCGACCTCGAGTCGCGCGTTCGCGTTTTTATCACTGAGACGCTTGCCACATTCCCTGCGATCGGCAAGCCTTTGGCACATCGGGGCCTTTGGGAGACGTGGATCCCCGGCACCCGCATCGTTGTCTGGTACCGCCACAGCGACGCGACGTTAGAAATAGTCGACGTTTGGAGCACGTGGCAGGATCGAACAAAAAAGTGATGTTTAGCGGGCACATTCGTAGGGACTGTTGCCCGCCCCGTGGACAACGGTCCCGGCTACCTATCCCGTGACCCTGTGGATAGCGGGCACGGCAGGCCACAGCTGACGGGGCGGCCCAGGGTTGGGCGGCGAATCGCGTAGTCTGCGGACATGAGATTCGATGACCGATTCCTCGATGAAATCCGTGCGCGGCTGTCGGTCAGCCACGTCGTAGGTCGGCGCGTGCCGCTCAAAAAGGCGGGGCGCGAATACAGCGGCCTGTCGCCGTTCAAACAAGAGCGGACGGCGTCGTTTTTCGTCAATGATGCGAAGGGCTTCTACCATTGCTTCGCATCAGGCGAGCATGGCGACATCTTCAAGTTTTTGATGTCGACCGAGGGTCTGTCGTTCCCCGAAGCCGTCGAACGATTGGCGCAGGAAGCTGGCGTGCCGATGCCCCAGCCGGCCTCGCCCCAGGCGCAGGCCCGCTATGTCGAGGTCCAAGACGAACGCGAGCGGCTCTATGCCGTGCTGGCGGCCTCGGCGCAGTTTTTCCGCGACCAGTTGGCCGGAACGAACGGAGCGGAGGCGCGGGGCTATATCGCGCGGCGGGGTTTGAAACGCGACACCGTGGCCACATTCGGTCTTGGTTTTGCGCCGAACGGCCGGTCGGTGCTCAAAGAGCACCTCGCCAAACAGGGCTTCTCCGTTGCCGACATGGTCGCGTCGGGCATGCTGATCGGTGGCGATGATATCCCCGTCCCGTACGATCGTTTCCGCAACCGCGTGATGTTCCCGATCATGGATATGAAAGGCCGCGTGATCGCGTTCGGTGGCCGCGCGCTCGACCCCAACGCTCCGGCAAAGTATCTGAATTCGCCCGAGACGCCGCTGTTCCACAAGGGCAACGTGCTGTTCAACGCCGCCCGCGCGCGGCCGATCGCCCACGAGAGCCAGCGGATCGTCGTGGTCGAGGGCTACATGGACGTCGTGGCGTTGTCGGAGGCCGGTTTTGGCGATTGCGTCGCCCCGCTCGGTACTGCGTTGACGCCAGAGCAAATCGGGCTGCTGTGGCGCTTCGTGGCGGAGCCGGTGCTGTGTTTCGATGGCGATAAAGCTGGCCAGAAAGCCGCGTTCCGCGCCATCGACACGGCACTGCCCCACCTCAAACCCGGCTACAGCTTGTCATTCGCGTTCCTCCCCGACGGCCTCGATCCGGACGACCTCGTCCGCCAACGCGGCCCGGATGCCATGGCGGCGATCCTGAGTGAGCCGCGACCGCTCGCCGAAATGCTGTTTGAACGCGAAACGGCCGGCATCGACCTCGCCACGCCCGAACGCCGCGCAAAGGTCGAGCAACGGCTGCGAGAGTGCGTCCGCACCATCGTCGACGGCAATGTGCGAGGTCATTATGAGCGCGACATCCGCAACCGCTGGTACCAGTTGATGCGGGCCGTTGGCAGCGCCCGCGCAGGCGGCCAAGCCCAGGGCGGCCCATCTAAGGGCTTTCCATCGGCTGGCAGCAGCTGGGGTAGCGGGCAGCGTTCATCAGGCGGTGGCGGGTCATCTGGTCGCGGTGGCGGTCGAGATGCAGGACGGGGTGCGCGCGGAGCTCACAGCGGCGGTTATAACGGCGGGACTGCGGGGGGACTGGCGGCGGTGACATCGAGCCTCAAGAACAGCGGTCTTGCCATGTCGGCGTCGGTCGGACTGCCGCAACGCGAAGCCCTGCTGATCCGAGCCGTGATCAACAACCCTTGGCTGCTTGATGACCATGCCGAGACCTTTTCAGCCCTGCCGCTGTCCAGCGAGCCACTCGCCCGGGTCCGCTCCGCCATCCTTTCGGCGCACACTGGCGAAAAACCACTTGACACCGAAGAAATCCGCCACCACCTCCAGGGCAGAGGGTTCGCGAGCACCGTGGTGGCGATAGAGCAACTTGCCACGCACCGCGGGGACCGTTTCGCCGAGGCCTCGTCCGACAGAGACATGGTGGCAGCGCAGTGGCTGCACACTACGGCGTTGCATGAGCGGCAGGCAGGTTTGCGCCAGCAGCTCCAGGACGCAGAACGAGCATGGCATGAGGATCCCAGCGCGGAAACTTATGAGGCCATACTCGAGCTGCAGCAGCGTCTCTCCGTCGTTACCGGTCCAGAAGAATGAGGATGCGATGAGACACAACAGACCCGCCCGGGGCTGCAGCCTGGGCTGTAATGCGTCATTCGTCATGCAGTCTCGACCGGGTTAAGTCGCAACTGATTATTATTTGCCGCCGTGGGGAACACCTGCGGTGGCCATTCCATCTCGACCAGCCCGATACCAACATCGCTTCATCGCCACGTTGAGCCGATCTCACCTGGAGCCCGCCCTTGGCACGCGCCGCACAACAAATCACGAAGCCCGCTGAAGATGCCGCTCCGCCGACCGCCGAGTCACCGGAGCGCGATAGCCCGGTCCTCGATCTCACGGACGCTGGGGTCAAAAAGCTGATCAAAGCTGGCAAAGCTGCGGGCTATGTCACCTACGACCAGCTCAACGCCGCACTGCCCGCTGAGATGACCGCGTCCGAGCAGATCGAGGATACCCTCGCCATGCTCAACGACATGGGGATCATGGTCGTCGAGGGCGAGGACGGCGAGGACGAGAAGGAGGTCGAAGAGGAAGCCGCTGCCGAGGAGGAAGAGCCCAACGGCCGCGCCCTCGTCGCCCAGAACGTCCCGACCAAGACCACCGGCCGGTCCGAGCCGACCGACCGCACAGACGACCCCGTGCGGATGTACTTGCGCGAGATGGGCTCGGTCGAATTGCTGTCGCGCGAGGGCGAAATCGCCATCGCAAAGCGCATCGAGGCCGGCCGCGAGGCGATGATCGCTGGACTGTGCGAAAGCCCGCTGACGTTCCAGGCCATCATCATCTGGCGCGACGAACTCAACGAAGGCCGCATTCTCCTCCGCGACATCATCGATCTCGAAGCGACCTACGAGGGGCCGGACGGCAAAGCGACCGCCCCGCTCGGCGCAGATGGTCTGCCACAGGGTGAGATCCCTGTGCCGCCGTCGGGCGCCCCCGAAGGCGAGATGGACGATGACGACGAATTCGAGAACGCCATGTCGCTTGCCGCGATGGAGGCCGAACTCAAGCCTAAGGTACTCGAAACCTTCGACAGCATCGCCGACAAGTATAAGAAGCTGCGCAAGCAGCAGGACAAGAAGCTTGAGCAGCAGGTTGCCGGCGAGCAAGGCTCGCGCCAGCAGCAGAAGGCCTACGAGAAACTGCGCGATGAAATCATCGTCGACGTGAAGAGCCTCGCGCTCAACAACAATCGTATCGAAAGCCTCGTCGAACAGCTGTACTCGATCAACAAGCGGCTGGTATCGCTGGAAGGCCGCCTGATGCGGATGGCCGACAGCTACGGCGTGTCGCGCCTCGAGTTCATGGAAGAGTATTACGGCAACGAGCTCGATCAGAATTGGCTCGAGAAGATGTCGGGCTCGGGCCGCAAGTCGTGGGTTGCCTTCGTCAAGCACGAGGTCAAAAAAGTCGACGACCTGCGCGACGACATCCGCCATCTCGCCACTGAAACCGGTCTTGAAATCCCCGAGTTCCGGCGGATCGTGAAAGCCGTTCAGAAGGGCGAGCGCGAGGCACGCCAAGCCAAGAAGGAAATGGTCGAGGCCAACTTGCGCCTCGTGATTTCGATCGCCAAGAAGTACACAAACCGCGGCTTGCAGTTCCTCGACCTGATCCAGGAAGGCAACATCGGCTTGATGAAAGCCGTCGACAAGTTCGAATACCGCCGCGGTTACAAGTTCTCGACCTATGCCACGTGGTGGATCCGGCAGGCGATCACGCGTTCGATCGCCGACCAGGCCCGGACCATCCGCATCCCGGTCCACATGATCGAAACGATCAACAAGATCGTGCGCACCTCGCGTCAGATGCTGCACGAGATCGGCCGCGAGCCGACCCCGGAAGAACTGGCCGAAAAGCTCGCCATGCCGCTGGAAAAAGTGCGCAAGGTGCTCAAAATCGCCAAGGAGCCGATCAGCCTCGAAACGCCGATTGGCGACGAGGAGGACAGCCACCTCGGCGACTTTATCGAGGACCGCAACGCGATCCAGCCCGATCAGTCGGCGATTGCCAGCAACCTGCGCGAGACGACGACGCGGGTGCTCGCTTCGCTCACGCCGCGCGAGGAACGCGTTCTGCGCATGCGCTTTGGCATCGGCATGAACACCGACCACACGCTCGAGGAAGTCGGCCAGCAGTTCTCGGTGACACGCGAACGCATTCGCCAGATCGAGGCCAAGGCGCTGCGCAAGCTCAAGCATCCGAGCCGCTCGCGCAAGCTGCGGAGCTTCTTGGATAATTAATTAACAACCGGCGCATTCCCGACGTGTGTAACAATCTCGGCGTCCGATGGACGGACGCTTCCAGTTGAAGATCGCGTTGGAATTCAGGACAAATTGGCGGGAATCGGCTTGCTGGAGGACCGCCATTATCAGACAGCAAGCCATCAACTAACCATTAAGCTTTGGCGCACCCGACAGGATGAAACTGCGAACACCTATGTTGTTGAAATAGCTATGTGATTGCGTTGACGATTTGGCTTTGACGATTGCTTTTTGCTGGCAGCCGCAGCGGGACGCTTGGTGCTGTCTTTAGCCCGGGCAGGCTGCGCTGTTGAGACTGCCGTCCGGCCCACTTTGATGGACTTTGACGCCGATTTCGACGTACGCGCAGCCTTAGCTGAAACCTTTTTGGCTGCGGCTGCTTTGTTGTTCGCGGCGCGGGGTTTGACCGTGCCATGGTCCACGGCGTGCTCTGACGCATCAGCCATTTCCAGGCCGAAAACGGATGCCAGATCGGCATGGGTCAGCACCTTATTCGACTTTGCCGTCGTCTTTCCAGCGGTTGAGGGGGCGGCACGGGGCGGCACCTGCGCCGGCGATCAGGTCCTGCTGGTCGACGCCGTGCATCATGCTCACGGTCAGCGGTGGTGAGGTTAGCATAGGTCATCACCGGCACTTACCGCGCCGCCGGTTCCGTTGCCAACAACCTCAACGACCGGTTCGAGCCAAAGACAGAACGCCTCGGCGGCGTCCGGTTTCGAGGTGTCTGCGTTGTCGGATAACGCATCTATCAATTGCCACCTTTAGTCCTAGACCAGATAAAGACGACCCTTTCCATGTTTGGCGTACGGCTTTGCTACAGCGAAGTCACACGTACTCGACGAGTAGGCACGACGAGGCCGACCCAGGCATCGCCTGGCGCGTGCTCGACGACGGATACGGCAGGAACTTTACCGATGACGAATTGATTCAGGTTGGCAAAGACCCTTTCTTGATTGCATACGCGCTCGCCGACGAGGACCGAGTCGTGGCCACCAGCGAGAAATCTAAGACGAGCGCCAAACGTAACGACGCCTCGCAACCGTGGATCACACCACCGCTGGCGCGCGCCGCAGAATACCGCCGAGACTGTTCACGACCTTGAGTTCCTCGGCCGTGATACGGACGGCCTCGATGATTTGCTCGGCAGTGTGTTCCGAGGTGATGAAGTAGCGCAAGCGCGCGGCCTTCATAGGCACCGCCGGATAGATGATCGGCAGGGCGTTGACACCACGAGCGGCCAATCGCTCGGTCATCTTCACGGCCTTGATGCCGTCGCCGATGATCAGAGGGACGACGCAGTAGCCTTGGCTGGAACCGGTGTCGAAACCAGCCAGGCGTGCCTGCTCGAGGAACAGCTGACCGTTGGCTTGAAGCCTCGTCACGCGTTCCGGCTCGGCCTTGAGCACCCGCAATGCAGCGAGCGCGGCGGCCGTGGCGGGCGCTGGCAGGCCGACCGAGTAGACGAAGCCTGGCGCTTTGAACTTCAAGATCGTGATCAGCTCTTTCGAGCCGCAGATGTAGCCACCACAGCTCGCCAGCGTCTTGCTCAGCGTGCCCATCCAGATATCGATGTCGTCGAACGCGATGCCGAAATGTTCCGCCGCGCCGCGGCCAGTGGCACCGAGCACGCCGAGCGAGTGGGCCTCGTCGACCATCAGCCACGCGCCGAAGCGGTTCTTGATTTCGACCATGCGCGGCAAGTCGGGGATGTCGCCATCCATCGAATAGTGGCCTTCGACGACCACCATCGCGTTCCGGAACCGGCCGCGATGCTCCATCATAAGACGCTGAAGCGCATCGCAGTTGTTATGCGGGAAACAGAAAACTTCGGCGCCTGACAGCTTGGCCCCGACGATTGCGCTGTTGTGTACGAGTTCGTCGTGGAAAATCACGTCGCCCTCGCCAACCAACGTAGCGATCGTCGAAACGTTGGTCGCATGGCCAGATACGAACGTCAGCGCGTCCTCTGTGCCATAAAAATCGGCAAGCTCGCGTTCGAACTCGCGGTGGACAGGGCGCTCACCAGCGACAACGCGGCTGGCCGAAACCGACGTGCCATATTGGTCGATTGCCGCATGCGCGGCTTCGGCGACTTGAGCGGTTGAGTTGAGACCGCAGTAGTCGTAGCCACCGAAATTGATCATCGTCCGACCGCCCGACATGGTCGTCGCGCCAAGCCGTGAATCGTGTTCGTGGAAGAACGGGTCCTCGAGGCCCAGGGTGTCGCCGAGCAGCCGGTACTTCATCATCGACTGATAAAGCGCGTGATCGCGGAAACGGGGCGGACGGCGGCGGCCGGGTTGCAACTGCGCAACCGTCGAGCGGGCTGCGCCATCAATTGCGTTGGCCACCTTGAGAACTGCAGTTTTCAATCCTGTCGTCAGGGTCGCCCTCGTTTCGGTGCTAGCGGCGGTCCAGTCGCCTTCTTTTGCGACCGACTGCAATTGTTCGTTTTCTGACATTACGCCACCGATACATTAGAGATTACGCAGAAGAAGATTTCGCAGAACCTACTTAGTGTTGCACGCTTATATTGCCATGGGCTGTCACTCAAGTGACATCCTGGCGCGCCGCACTTTAGCCGTACGTCCTACCTCTACGTCGCGACATCGCCCGTTGTTTCGGCGCTTTCCGCCGCGACGATGGCCCATCGACGGCGCATTTGTTGCACCGCACACAAATCCAAGCACGCCACCTAGTTTATGATTGTCGTCCACGCTAGTGCCGCAGGCAGGACAAAACGGCGCATCGATTGCCGTGAAAAGCGAAATCCAAGGTGTGGTTAACGGCTGCAGCTTGCCGTTATCGAAGCACCACGCTACCGCTCGCCTATGGCACTCTACCGGTCGTTCTTTGCCGTCGGCGGACTGACGCTCGTCAGCCGTGTCCTCGGATTTGCGCGCGATGTCTTGATCGCGGCGGTCCTTGGCACGGGTGCCGTCGCCGATGCTTTTTTTGTCGCGTTCCGGCTGCCGAACCTGTTTCGGCGGCTGTTTGCGGAAGGTGCGTTCAACTCGGCGTTCGTCCCGCTGTTCGCCAAAAAGCTCGAAGGCGACGGCAAAGACGCCGCCAAGCGGTTCGCCGAAGACGCCCTATCTGGCCTGACCTATGTGTTGCTGCTGCTCTCGGCCGTGGCGATTGGCGGCATGCCGTGGCTGATGCTGGTGCTGGCCCCCGGCTACGCCGACAATGCTGAAAAATTCGAGATGTCGGTCCTTTTTGGACGGATCGCCTTTCCATACCTGCTGTGCATGTCGCTGATGGCGCTCTACGCGGGCGTCCTCTCCTCGCTTGGCAAATACGCCGCTGCGGCTGCGGCGCAAATTCTGCTCAACGTCGTGCTGACCACGGCCATCGCCATCGCCTACGCCATGGGCTTTGCCAACACGCCCGGCGCCGGGCTGATCCTGGCCGTCGCCGTCAGCGTGGCTGGCGTCATTCAACTCGTGATGATCGCCCGCGATGCCGCCCGCAACGGCATGGTGCTATCGCCGCGCTGGCCGCGCCTGACGCCAGACATCCGGCGGCTCGTGACACTCGGCGTCCCGGCGCTGATCGCTGGCGGTGTCACGCAAATCAACATCGTCGTCGGCACATCGATCGCCTCGCTCCAGGACGGCGCCGTTTCGTACCTCTACTATGCCGACCGATTGTACCAGTTGCCGCTCGGCATTGTCGGTATCGCCGTCGGCGTGGTGCTGCTGTCGGACGTATCGCGTCTGCTGCGCGCTGGTGACCTGACGGCCGTCATCTGGAGCCAGAACCGCTCGATCGAGTTCGCATTGATGATGACGCTACCGGCCGCCGTGGCGTTGGCGGTCGTACCGAGCCCGATCATCGCCGTGTTGTTCGAGCGCGGAGCGTTCACCGCCGCCGACACGCCACCGACCGCCATGGCACTCGCTGCGTTCGCCGTCGGGCTACCGGCCTTTGTCCTGGCCCGCGTGCTGTCGCCAGCGTTTTTCGCCCGCGAGGATACCAGAACGCCGATGCGCTACGCCGTCGTCAATATGGTGTTGAACGTCGCGCTCTCGGTCGGCCTGTTCTTCTGGTTTAAAGCGCAAGGCTGGATGCCCCACATCGGAATCGCCATCGCCACCACCATCGCCGGTTGGGTCAACGCGCTGCAGCTATGGTGGACGCTCGACCGTCGCGGCGACTTCAAATGGGACGGCCAGCTCGCGCGAACGCTGCCGCTGATGCTGCTGTCGAGCCTGCTGATGGGCGGCGCGCTGTGGTTCGCAGGCCAGGTTCTGGCGCCCTACTTTGCCACGACACAGCCGCTGCTGGTCCGCGTATCGGCGCTCGCGGCCTTGGTGGGGTCCGGGTTCGCGATCTACGCCACGCTGATCATCGCAACCGGCGTGCTCAACCTGCGCCAGATCCGCGAGATGATGCAGCGGAAAAAGGACGAGCGCGCGAGCGGAGGCGGCAGCGGCCCAGCAGGTGGTGGGTTAGGGGATTAGGGCAAGCACTCCGGCCGACCGGGCGCCGCTGCCGCCAATCCCTGTCGAACACGTTCAAGGCTTCGCGCTTGTACCCGCCCCGGCTATTGCGGGTGTCCCGCCGCTGAGCCGCGCGATTTCAGCTTCGAGCTCAACGATATCCTTCCTGCGGCGCTGGATGCCCTGTTGGATGCGGCTCTGCTCCTGAAACCCCGCCATGCGCTTTTGGCTGTCTTGATCGAACGCGCTTTCGCGCTGAACGCGAAACGAGCGGTCCTGCTCGGCCCGGTTCTCGTCCTGCAGCTGCCGCACCCGTTGCTTTAGCTGCGCCAGCGTCGCCGCAGTCGCCGCATCCGCAGCAGCCGACTTTTTCTGCAACTCCTCTTCGAGCTTACCGAGCCGCTCTTTCATGGCGTTCTGGTCGCCACTGATCGAGCCGCCCTCGGGCCGAGCTGGCACTTGTACCGCCGCGAGGTCGAAATAAAAATCGCCGGTCAGCGCCGAATGGTCCCACGGCACCTGTTTGCCCTGGGTCGCGGCCAACACATCCTTGCGGACATTGATCATGATCGAGTTGAGGCTCGCGCCCGGCGCTTTGACATGTCGGGAGAGCGCCGCCGTGAACGGCGAGTTGCGCCCACTTCCATCGAGCGCGACATTACCGGGCTGCGTCGAGTACGAGATGAACGTGCCGACCCCGGTTTGCACCTGCGCCAAGCCCGACGCGACCGCGTTCGACCGCGTGCCCATCGAGCGGGCGAGATTGCGAGCAAGCGGGTTGTCGCGGCAGGCGTCGAGAAACACGATGTTGGTCTTCGTCTCCCGTTCAAGCTCCATCTGCCGCAGGATCAAATCGAGCGGGATCGCCTCGAATGCGAGGTCACGCTCTCGAGCCAGTTTGGCATCGACCGGGATCAGGTAGTTCTGCCCCCCGACCTGCAGGCCATGTCCGGCATAAAACAGCAAGCCGGTACCAGCGTCCTCCAGCTCGCGGGCGAACGCCCTCAGCGTCAGGTCGAACTTCGGCTTGTCGAGGTCGATCCCAAGGATCACCGTGAACCCCAACGCCTCGAGCGATTTGCCGATGTCGGTCGCATCGTTGACCGGATTGGCGAGTGGACTGGCCGCCACGTAAGCCGCGTTGCCGATGACGAGTGCGACGCGTTTTTCAGCCAGTGCTGGCAGGCTGAAAACGGCGGCGAACAGGACCGAAAGCACGGCGAACGGCGTCACACGCGCGACGGTCGGCATCGGGTTACTCCCTCACAGATAACGGTATTCCGGCAAGAAGCGCAGCAATTGCGGCGTGCCGATGGCGCCCGCGCACAAGCGATCCCAGTGAGGAGCTGCCGTCCGTGGCGAGAAGCCCGGCCCGAAAATCAGGCCGCCAATCAGGCCGCCTGAACTTCCTGCACTTCCGGGCAGAAATGGCGCAGCAGGTTTTCGATCCCGTGCCGCAGCGTCGCCGTCGACGACGGGCAGCCCGAACAGGCCCCGCGCATCTTGAGGTACACGACACCTTCGCGGAACCCGGCAAACGTGATGTCGCCGCCGTCTTGGGCAACCGCTGGCCGCACCCGCGTTTCGAGCAGGTCCTTGATGGTCGCAACCGTCTCCGCATCGGCCGGATCGAACGAGCCTTCGGCATCGTCGTTGGCCGCGCCGTCAGAACCGGCCGTCTCCGCTCCGGACTGGTAATGCTCCATGATCGCGCCGAGGATCATCGGCTTCAGGTGTGGCCACTCGGCCTCGCCCTTGGTCACCGAGATAAAGTCGGTGCCAAGGAACACGCCTGTGATCCCGTCGATGTCGAACAGGCGCCGAGCAAGCGAGCTGTCACCGGCCTCCGTCAAGCTGCGGAAATCCGCAGTTCCGCTGGGAAGCACGGTTCGGCCAGGGATGAATTTCAACGTCGCCGGGTTGGGCGTCGCTTCGGTCTGGATGAACATTAGGGTCTCCTACCGGCAGGACCGCCGAGTTTAGAATTATTCCAACTCAATGTAGGAAACCGGCAGCCGCCTGTCGAGCGTCCCGCTCGTCTTTCACGGAAACGTTGTGCATCGACGAAATAGCGACGGCCCACCCAGCGTGTCAGGGCGCGCCGAACCCATACTTTGCCAGAATTTTCTGGCCAGCACCGAACCTCAAGAAGCCGGCGAGTTCGCCCGCAGCAGGCGGCGCATTTTTCATGACGACAAAGCCGAGCGGTCCGCCGCCAGCTTTGGGCCTCGCCAACGGCACGGCCGGGCCGCGTGTCCGTCCCGCATCGGCGAGTGCCTTGGCGTCTGCAATGTCGGCAGTAACGAACACATGGGCCGTTTCGCCAGTTTCGATCCGCGCTCGCAACGCCGCCGCCGGACCGATCACTGGCTCCAGCTTGAACTGGCCGC